>Ga0307510_10000302_pt1 | contig 45549 bp, 46 predicted proteins | sample 12_EM_MG_FD_207224 | JGI IMG/M metagenome (GOLD analysis project Ga0307510, IMG submission 207224) | Populus trichocarpa ectomycorrhiza microbial communities from riparian zone in the Pacific Northwest, United States - 12_EM | ecosystem: Host-associated > Plants > Roots > Unclassified | place... | reverse complement strand
GCCACCAGTTCACCTCTTAGTACAAGTCGTACTATCAAGGCCCATTAAAGCCTTAACACCTGGGAATTATCCTCAAACTCAACACATAGACACTGACTCTACTCTACAGTGCTTACCATCATGGGCATATAAGTGCCCCAGCTGAGGCAGAGAGGTATTACCACTCAATTACAAGTGTCCTGGGAGATCCAGATGGTGTGGAAGGCCCAGCAAGTTCGTTTTTGTAGAACCTCATTACATATATTGTGCAGGGATCTATACATACAATTGTGAGGCATGCCAGCCTGTAATCACAGCCTTTCCACCAAGCTCAGAGTTTGCCTGCCTTCTGGGTTGATTGTGTCAGATAGACAATAAAAAAATTGACTTGAATGACCACCAGGCTGAAAGCTGTTGTATGGTACAGAGTGGGAATATGTCCAATGGGCAACAGCTGTCACAGCACATCGCAGGAATTGCAGGATCTCTTCCAGTGTGAGGAGTTTTTGATGTCCATTGATGGTATCAAGATCTTCACTTGATAATGGGAGTTTCAACAGTTCAGAAAGCAAAGGGAGTCACAATGGAATAGGAAAAATGTATTGCATGGTGTAAGGCTGGTATGTGCACTAGGCTTGGAAACAAGCAAAACCACGCCACGTAGCCACATTTCTAAGCCATAGCCCACCTTATTGATCCTGTGAGTCTGTTCCCTGTATGTGCTGATGAACACATGATCTAGCCTCTCAGATCAGCCCACCCTGATGCACTCAAACCCAAAGTCACCACATCACCTCCATGTGCCCACCTCCTCCTCTCACACCATATTTCTCTCCTGTCCTTTCCATTTCTACCCTTGTCATCAAGAGATTGCAGCCATCCCTCAAACAGTCAAGCCATTTTCCTTGTCAAAGAACCATCGGATTGCCTATACCAGGTCAGCTGATGACAAGACCTGGAGTTGTCACCACCATACACTGTACATGCTTTGCACTGCCCTTGCTGACCACCCCAGTTTCCTCAAAATAGGAAGGAATGTTAGATGTACATAGGATTGTCGGTCTCATTTTTAGTATGCTTCCCACTTTACTCCATTTTAGACTTGCCCACTTGCCACCTCCAGTTTCTTCTTTAGATTTAGACCCTCTTTTGCAAACATTCCTCTTGCTTTCACATTCGTACCTAATGTCATGCACCTTGCGACCATTCAAATACTTTCTCTTTTCTCCAGACACCAGTTCAACTAGTATATGACACTGCACAGTCTGTTGCCAGCAGTATCTCAAAGCATTTGTCTCTATCTCATTTTTCTTCTTACTCACCTTTCATGCATAGAATACATTGTGTCATGTTGTCCTTGTCCTTGCGTATAAATACCCCTGCATCTGGCCCATCAAAGGTCAGGCAATAGTGGCCCCATCCTCTCTTCTTTTTATCTTGTGTGCTAGTCTGTGCGACGAAGTGCAAGCCTGCTATGCTGCAATCATCTTTCTGTGTCTCTTCCCATGTCTCGTTTTTGTCTTCATGTTCAACTTTGTCTCTTTCACCTTGCCTCCACCAGCATCCCATCTTCAACATCAACATCATCATCATCTTCACCATCCTTCCTGACATCTTTGATCTTTCATGTCACCTTCACCTCATCTCATCAACACTTTGCAATGCTAGTCAGCATCAGTGTCAACACACCAACATCTATGCTTCTCCGTTTTCCTTATCTGTGTGTTCTTGCTAGTCAGGAATGTGGCCTCTTTCTCTCTCACACCATCTCACCTGGGAATATTCTCAAACTCAACCTGTAGATGCCAATTCTACCTTACAATGGCCCCAGGGTCTCAGGAGGGCTTACAGATTTACAGTGTGGTTTAAGACCCCTTCCACTTATCATCCCAGCCACCTGATGGCTTTGCTGGTTCTGCCAAACTTCTGTGGTGACCTTCAAGGTTCCCAGTCCTGAGCACTAGTTGCAGTAGATGTACCATGGTACTTGCTGAACAACAGAACAAGTTGTGATTGTAGTAGAGTGCTGAGGCCCAAGTTGTCCTCATGCATACCACTGGAATAAATGGAATTGTATCCACTGTGAGCAGGTCCACCACCAATTGGATCATGTATGGTGTCCACAATGTCAACCCCAAGTTGCACTTTTCCCCACTGGTTTACTGAGCTCCCTACTCCCTGCCTCAGCCTCACTGATATAACCATACACAGTCAACTGGAATGCAGTATCTGTGATACATTTGAACTTCAATGTTAGGCTGGATAACTCTCTCTGAAACCACATGAGATGCACTCACCACTGCTGACAAGAAGAGTGACCATCCCTTTGAGATAGGCCATCAGATTTTCTGGCAATTCTGACAATGTGGGAGCAGCATGTGAGGTAAGGCTGGATGGCAGTGCTAAGAACTAGGGGGTCAGGAGTATTGCCAAATCCTTGATAGTGTCATAGCAACCACTGCACCTTTGCTTTGCCCCACAGAATTTCAGGTCCAGTTCAGGTCCAAGCCCTAAAAGAACCTGAACCAGACCTAAAGCCCAGTGAAAACTGGAACTGAGACAGGCCGAGTTTTTCTGAGTTTTTCCGAGTTGGACTGAGTTGGGCTGAGCACACAGACAATCTCAGCCTATCCCAGAAAATGGCTGTTTTTCAGATGAAATCTGAAGTCTTCCGCACTAAATCTGAATGATTATTAGCTTAGTTTCAGTTCGATCCATGTCCCACTGCACTCTACGGAGGTTTTTAGATCAAGATTCAGAATTGTCTCATTTCAGAAAATACAGATTATACTACTATCCACACAGTCCATGTCCAAGCCCATCTGATCTTATCTGCACCCACCAAAACAGTCCCACCTCCTCTGCTACTTGTCGATATTTCCTAAGCCCTATATAAAGAAAGGTGGGAACCATCAAAGAAATCATTCCAGAGCAAGAACAAGATGCTGATGCACTCCCAAGTCGGTCACCACGTTTGAACCATTTGCAGTGGTGGCAGCGGGGAGACGGGCGGCTGATCTCCGTTCCTTGCTCAACACTTTGTACTTCTGGTGAAAAATGAGCACATTACTGGATTGCGATAATGTAGTTTACATACCTTCTTGGTTTCGGAGGTGATATTGTCCCATACCTTCTTGAATTGAGGCTTTGTCATCGTGGGGTGTTCTTTAAGGTACTTGATCGCAAAAAGGTTACTAGACAAGTGTATCAGGAAGCAATTTCGATCATCAAACATGCAAGAAAACCTTACTGTGCTGATAATGCCATTGATGAAGCGACCATGAACTTGTCTGGTTTCCTACTTGCTGTAGCAGTTTCTGCCTCACCCGAAGGTGCGTTCCACAGATCTTCCTCTGCCACCTGTATTGACGGTTTTTGGATTGAAAGGCCAGCCCTATGAAGTGACATTAGTCATGGGTTGTAGTCAGTTATTTGTAGAAACTTACAGTGGGTTTACCTGAAGATATCGTTGATCAGCGAAGAGGGACCTGGGCTTTGTGAAAGGACCTACTACCTGGCATGGCTGGCCTTGTTGCCCACACTTATTTGCTACAGCTACATCCATGGAATTGCGCACAGGGTTGGCTGGACTCAAAGCAACGTCCACAGCAGCATCCATTTGGCTGCGTGGCATGTTGGCATTGTCTACTGAGAGGGAAAACGACGAAGGGTCTGGTAATGGCAATGCGTCAGTGAGAAAGATTGACTTGGATTTCTGTCGACATACTTGGATTCGGACATGCGCTGTGGGTGGAGGCAGCGGAGCACTTGCGGCAGGTGCAGCTGGAGCATCTGGCAGACAAGGCAGCGGTGCAGATGCAGGAGATGGAGCAGGAGGAGGAGAAGCGGCACATATGCAAGCAGGAGGAGCGGCGGTGGAGGGGTGTGGAGTATCAGAAGGTGATGGACTTGAATGCTCAGGCACTGTGTCACAAGTGTCAGTCTATTGTCCTTGTATACTAGTGGACATACTTAGACAAGGTGCCGAGGAGGGAGGGGATGGAATGGCGGCGGCATGGGGAACATAAGTGGTCAGACCGGGGACAGAAGTTGGAGTTGATGATTCATGAGGAGGACTCAGTGCAAGCGGTGTAGACAGCATAGACAAGGGATTGAGTGCAGCAGTAGTGGCAGGGGAAATGGGAGCATCCAAGCCACCTATCACCTGCATGCTGGGCAGCATGGTGGCCTTGGACTTGGCCTTCTTTTGTCTACGCTCGTCCTTGAGTGGGTTGCTGTCACCGATCTTGTGCTTCGAAGGTCTAGCACCTAGGAAGGAGGGGTGATTCAAAAGAAACAAGAAAATAAGATGTCAGACATACAAGTCAGATGCCCCAGTTCCCTCGCATCACAGCACCAGTCAGGGTACTTGATAATGGCAAACCGCTTGACCTTCCAATCTCTATTGCAATACTGAAATTCGTCGAAGCCTGTCTTCATAATGTATGCGAGATAGGAGGCGGCCTTCGGCGTCTTCTTTGTCCATGAACTGGGGTCAAGTCGGATGCGGTAAAGTTCATTCCATGCCTGCTTCGCAGCAGACATGAATGCCCTGATGCATGACTCCGGGACTGGACTACCATCCTCATCAGTGAGGAATCCAAGCCTCGGAGGGGTTTGCCCAAGTTTGCGTTCTTGATTGGTATACTTGATCCAGTCACCTTCGCGCCAATAGCAAATATGTGGATAATCTTTCTGTTCCAGTGGTTGCAGTAGATCTGGGGTGACATCAAGGCCGTCGGATTTTTCTTGGTCAGGAGCTGTGTTGGGGATTGACAGGACTTGGGGGTGTCAAGGAGATGTGAGCCTGTTGATTACATCTTGCAGCTGTGTAACAAGAGTTCTGGGAGAGAAACAAGCTGTATGTGCATATATGATGAGCGCATTGGCACATACCTTTGTGCCTGGAGCTCACATTTGGTTTGCAGATGGAGTGCATTTACCAAGGCATATGCCACATTCCCTGATCGTACTAGGACATCGTGAGATACAGAGGCTATAGTGGAGAACATAGAGGTAGAATAAGAAGAGAAAGGCTGCAACATGCGTCAATACAAAAGTGTTGGAATTTTTTTGGATACTCACATCTGAGGCATGGGCATGGTTCAAAATGCCATGTTCAGGGTGAGAAACAGGGATATTGTTGTAGGGAATATTGTAACTGTTGTCCAAGAAAGTGTCAGGAAAGTGGCCACTTGAGCCACTCATGGTAGGGAGAAGGAGAGATATGCGATTGGATCAGGTGGCGCGGTGCATCGATATGACTGCACTATCCCACTGACTTGGGCAAAGTCATTGAATTCAAGTAATAGTAGTACAAGTAGACTACTGTTTCTAATAATGAGAATCTATGCGCCCTCTCCTGCTCCTGGCTCATCTCCTAGTGTCTCCCCGAACGCAGCCAATTGAACGTCCTCCAACCCCGACTTCTCCAGAACAAACCAGAGTCCAGGCGGATCATCGGGTAGTGGAGGCAGGCGCTGTACAGAAACACATGTGACAATGCTTGAAAGTGGAACAACTCGGAGATCGTCAACACCTGTATATTGGCAGGCCCACAGTGTATTTGATGATTTGACCAAGAGTGCCTGAACAGGACAAGAGTAAACTGAGACAAGGGCAAGCACAGTAGGTGTCGCTGGACTGGCACTGGCTGTAAACTGAAGGAAATAGAATTGGACCTTGCCATATTCTATTTTCCTGTTTAGTACCATCTAGAGTCATGTTGTGTTAGTAAAGAGATGATAGAATGAGAGTTATATATACCTTAATGTTGTGAGATATCCGGACCTTTTGAGATGTGCATCTTTGTTCGCTCCACACACTCCTTGCTACCTGGCCATTTGGGAGGTGTGCTCATCCCCATCACCTAATCTTTGATGCATTAATTGTCTGAGCAAGGACCTTGGTCAAATGTCCTGGAATTTCTGCAGGAAGCTTATCTCGGGGCCATAACATTATGTAGCCCTCCCCAACATCTACCGCTCCTTTAGGTAGTTGAGGCTTTGAATTCGGATCAAGTTCCGGATAGATACTCTTCAGTGCATTGACTTGGCAATCGTTGGAGAGCACGCCGGGCAAGGTTTGCAAAAGGGTTTGAAGGCTGCCAGATTTCCTGCCCCAGATTTCCAATCATGCGCTCCATTGTGAATTGTGTTGTATAAGCACCAGGTCCTACCCGCATGACCTCCAGAGCAGCATGAAGCAGAGTGTGGATGCATAGGTGGCAGAAATGGATGCGGTCAACTCGCCATTGATAATAAAGATTCTCAAATTCTTCCATGAACTGAACAAGGTGTGAGTGTGCTTCTTGCAGCTGGGAACCCGTGATGTGTCTCTGTACAAGGATCTGAACCCCGCGTACAAGCTTGCAGAGGTTCTTCCAATATTTTGAGGGAAGAATCATATGAAAAATGCCCGGTCCAAGTCCAAAGATATAGTGGAAGTATTCAGTGGCTTTATATCCACTGGAAATCTTTTCCGCTGGGTTGCGTGGTGGACAATGAAAGGACGATGGGAAGAATGGTGTTGCATCAGCGACAACCTTCCCATGCGCTTGCCAAGCGTCTCCAGTTAGAGTTGCCCAGTCCCAAGATGATAAATTATCAGTAACGTTGCACTTCAGTGTGCCCCTCCAAAGCAGTATTAGTAGTTCACCAAGGTTAATGAAGATCAGGTGCATCAGATCGAGGGGGAAGCAGCGTGGTACAGGGACCATGAGATCATTGACAAGACCACTCAGAACAGTTGGTTTGCTGATTCCGGTCTCTTTCCAATTTCTCTCATAGTGATTTTGATTGAGCGAAGAGACAACCTTGAGGAGGTCTTGCTGATAGTCAATGGATGAAGGAGTACAGAGTTTGCGTATATTGATGTCACAGTGATCACAATCTTGAACAGTATACTCGTTGGGCCTCAGATGTACAGCATAGTAATGCCCCAAGTGGGGCTTATGCTGGCCCTTCATTTGACATCCAAGTCGACAGCCACGCACACCATGGTGGCCAATGCGCCCATCAAGTTCAGTGATTCTGACTGCATCTGCTGTTGATAGAGCCAGAATGATCCAGGATTGGATTATCCTGGATGTCGCTGTGTCCTACATGCGAAGCCCAGCCCCATTGTTTTCGCACTGAAGAGCAGAGAGGTGATGTAGGCCGTGGTAGAGATAAGAGTCAATGATTTTGGGCTTGTTGGGCCCAGGAATAATGGTACCAGGTAGGACGCACTGCTTCTGATAGCGCTGATGTGGGGAGAGGTTGTCGAGAATCCATATCAAGATCCAAGTGTCTGATTTCTTATTTTGATAGAGTTGTGCTCCATCAAGAGATAAGCTGACAATGGTATCATCGCCAGTGATCTTGATACGCTCAGCAAGCTCCTGAAATTCACTACCAGAAAAGATGTCATCATAGATGACATTGCCACTGTCCTCAGCTTGAAGATTGTCAAACATTTCTGCCACCTGCTTCAACTTCTGGTCCAAATAGTGCATGTTAATAGCTCCTGAGTGAGATCGTTGCAGTGCCTGAAGTTGTGGACCAAGGAGAATTGTACAGAACTGCTGGCGAGCGACGTCCTTGCCAGTAAGCGCAGCCTGGGCCACATCATATCAAGCCTCTCCACATATGTTGCAGAATTGGAGCTGGGCAAATGGCCTGGTGAACGCATGGCATGACTTTATGCACATATCGTCGTAGACAGCAACAACACCTGTTAAGTCAGCAATGAGCCTTTTCACACCATGGTAGGACAGAACCCCAGAGTCTGGATAGCGCAGGAGAATAGCATTGCGACAAGCGTGATATGTTTCCTCAGACGCATTCATAACACCCAAGAAAAGGTCCAGAGAAAGGCAAGTATCAGGATCAGATATGCTTGTCAGTTCATCGCAAGGGTTACAGAGACAATATATAAGATCGTCATCCAAGCACCCGTTCTTGAGAGTCGCAGTAGAGATCTCTTCAATAAAGCCTTGGATGAATTTGATGTTTTCAATCCAGGACAGAATGGTCAGTATGTTGTCCAGCTCCTCATTGCTGCCAGTTTCTGACAGTGTATCTGAGCCAGATTCAAGTTGATTGAAAGCTTGGAATGCCATAGCATGAGCATGCTGTTTGGCCTGTAACGCAGCATCCCACTGCTCATGCTTGTCAAAATCCCCAGGGTCGAAATCACTTGTAGGGCTATCGGTGCTATCAGGTTGAAGGGGACCTGAGTCATCATGAAATGGAGTTGGTGATCGTTCATAGTGATTGCTGACATTGACATCGTTTGGATGATCCTGGAGTTGATTCTGCTCAGGCTCAAGTAGACAGACAATAGGATAGGAAAATCATGTGTGGATCATTCTTGTGTGAAGATACATACATACATGGGTGGTGGGGATATGGTACAAGGATGGCAAGGAATCAAGCAGTTGGAGATGAACATACTGTGGACGATCAGAACCTCTTTGAAGGCCGAGAGTGCTCAGTATTGTGCTGAGAACTACCATGGCTATGACCCACACCATCGACATCAGAATCAGAGCTCCCAGAAGATTGTGTCGTTGTAGCGCCAGCCAAGTGCTGTGACCAAGCGGAGAACAAAGGGAGGGCAGTAGGCGGGACATGGGAGGCATGCCTTTGTAGAGTACGTGCTGCAATAAGAGCACCGTTGCATTTTGTGCAGGGACAAGGTCGGTGTAGGTCAGGCATATTTTCGAGTGTGGTTGATCGGATGATAAAAGATCTACAAGAGGAACACAACTCAGAATTATCTGGGTTTCTCTGAAGTCGTGTCAATTTCTCAGATTTGCACTGCAAGTCCTTGGGCCAGCGCTGCTGAATGCCAATAAACTCATATTCACTCAGATTTTCTCGGTTCCAGTTTTCACTGGGCCTAAAGTCCAGTTCTCTTGAGGTCAGGTTCAGGTTCTTGAAAATCTGTGAACCAGACCCAAAGTCTGGTTCCAGGTTCAGGGAAATCCACCCCTGAACCAGACTTAACAGGACCACAGCATCCCTAGTCAAAAGGAGTGCTAAGTGTCCATGTGGAATTGTCTGGGTAGTCTTAGAGTGTGTTTAGTAACTTTTTGAGACAAATAATGTTTGCATGTGATCTCAATCTGGGGGGGTGCCAAATAGAGATACAGTTTTCATGCCCCAAAATTTTTTTTTCATTATCCAAATGCACCATTTTCTGAACCAAATAAACTTTCCTTTTTGGATGGCCTGTCACAATGTATGCATGCACATGACAGCACATGGCTGGGGATTGCATCACATGAGTCACACATGCCATCACACAGCCATGCAATCTCAGCAAAATCAAGGGTCCAAGTTGTATTTCAGGTTGGCTGGTGTTATCAGATCCAAATAATGTTTTCATGCATGTGAAAACATTACCAAACAGCACACTTTTTTGCACGAAATAATGTTTGGACAAAAAAAACATTTGGCTAGTATCTTGCATCAAGAAAACATTACTAAATGCACTCTTATTGATCCACTCTGCACACCATTTGCTACAATACTCCTGCCTGGGATGTGTGAAGTGTGAACACATTTTCTTCCTCACCCCAGTACAGACTGGTTACAGCATGCCACCTGGGGCTGATGCATGATGTCTTGTCTCCCGCCAAGTGGCTTATTTACAGTAGTTGGTACATAAAGAATACTAATTACAGTGAATAAAGCGCTTTCCAAAAAAATATGTTCAGCTGTGTTACATAATCCGCCTTCGTAGTGGTCATAAAAATACAACCAACTTCGCTAGGTAATACAGCCCAGGTAAGCAGCCAAAAACTACCTACGCTACCTCGTTGGCTCGGGAGAAAAGCGGAAACTGAAAGCGAAAAAGGTGAAACTGAAATCGAAACTAAAAGAACACCACGTAGCTCAGGCTGTGGTGGTCGGGTCACGGTCACGCCACTGGTCCAAGTTTGAAGAATGCACTACTGGCAGTAGTGCATTCTTCAAACTCAGACCAAGTCGGACCAAATTTGAAGGACGTGCTACTATATATTGACTGCCTTTTGGCCCGCTATCGAATCAAGGCCCCTCTTGGAACACCTTCTACTCTACACCTTCGCACAGTTGCTCTGCACACATCGCTCTACTATGCCTTCTGTATCCACCACTTCCCTCGTTCTCACCGAGAACATGCGTGTTACACGCTCCGTGTCAAAACTCGCTGCGCAAGGCTGTGGTAAGCTTTGCTCGTCATCCGTTTGTTCGAGCATTGGTTTGAATTTGGCTCTAGCCGCAGTGATCATTCGTCGTCCGCTGTCCGACAGGACGACGTCTGTAAACGCCGGCATTCCTCTTTTTTCCAAGCGCAAGCAAAATGTGTCTAAGCCCCCTCCCCCTAAGCCCGCCGTCACCGTCCCGCTCCCGTACAAGACCGGCTTTGGTTTTATCCTCAGAGGTGCTCCGCGTACACCTGAAGAGCGCAAGCGTCTGCGCAATGAGCGTCTCGCGTTCTTCTGCAGGGCACGCGCGTACGAGCGCAATAACCTGCCCAAGCTCAAGCTTTCTTGCTACCCCGCCGTTGCGTGCGAAGCACAATACACTCGCGAGTATGTTGGCCGACGAACCAGCTTCCACCGCGTCATCCCCAGTCCCGCCCTCCTTGCCCCGCCGGCGACCAATTTCGGTGGCGAGGTCCTCGATCCAGACATGGTCGTCGTCGTTCCAGAAATCCGCGAGCTCGCGCCCCTCGCATGGGATAAGTGGCGTCCGACGGTCCGCCCCGAAAATGATGCAAAGATCAACGCGTCCATGCTCTTTGTACCTCCGACCGATTCATGCGGCGACTTGTACCCTCAAGACCTGGCGCGGTATTTCCCTGTTGTGTGGCGCAAGGCGCTCGATGAGCACGCCCGCGAGGTCCGCACTAGGCGGAAGAAGCGCTTGGCCAAGGTTCGCACCGTCGGTGGGCGCCGCCGCTTGTGAGGGCAGCACAATGGTCCTGCTCCGGTGGGCCGTGAGACTGGCGTGCATGGTCGTCCGCTCAATATCAGCTAAGTCCTCGTATTTCACCACCTACACTTTCCGCGTCCCGGTGTTCACGTCCGCCCGCACGCCGTGCCCGCGACTGCGACGTGCGGCGGACGGTAGCGCTATTATGGGATCCCGGGTCTCCGAAAGGAGGCCCGTGTGTCGGAGGCCCCCTTCCTCCCCTTTCCCTCGCTTCTTTTATTCGTTTTTTCCGTGCGAAGTGCTTTTCTTTTTCAGATCCCATATAGATCAACACCGCTGGCGACTAGAGAACGTGGAGGACGTATGGGCATACTTGATGACTCAACACCAATCTGGACGAACGAAAAAGTCACAGAAGTCAGCCAAGAGTCGAAGAAAAGAAAGCCTGGGGAATTGCCCATCGGGCCATGGGCCGGGCGGTGTGCGTGCTTCTGCCTCTTGAATTGTCATTTCTGACACGACATCTAGATTTTATATTATAGAGGCATCAGCGTATGGGGCAGAGGAGTATACTCAGGCCGAGGGTGTGCTCTGACGCTCCAGAAGCGGGTGCCTTCGCGAGGTTGGAGTCCTGACAAGGTAGCTTTTTTACTGCTTCGTGTTTAATATCTAACCCAGGTCTTCACTCCCCGCGCTCAGTCCCACTCGCTAGGTATGTGGGTGTCTATCGTCTTGTTTTATTACCCCACTGATAACGCGTTTCCAGTCGGGGAGATTTGGAATGAGTGATCTCAAGTCTCTCTGATCGGAGTTACGGGCCTCGACTAATCCCTCTCGATACTAGAGTGTAGGAATGCCAGCTTTGCGGGCGAGAGGGTGCACTCAGGCCGAGGGTGCGCCTGAACGTTCGTGAGGTTTAGACATCGGGTGTCGGTTTCGTTGGCGCTTGAATTCGCCCAGGCCGAGGGTGGTACTCTTTGTTAGCGAGGCCGGCACTCTAGTGGGCCCGCGTAATCCTACTGTACGTGTTCCTCGCCCCCATGACACGCCATGTCGAAACTTAGTCCCGATTATACTATTGCCCGAAAGCTCCGCATACGATCATCTTCATTCTCTCCCCCGTCCTAGCGTCAAAACTATCTCGCAAGCGCCCGTACTCTGCCAAATATCCCCAAGGACCGCGTCGCGTACGTCCTCTTTCGTCTTCTTATCTTCCCCCCTCCCCGGCATTGGCGTCCGAAGCACGACGTACCGCGACTGCGGCGTGCGGCGGACGCCAATGCCACTCCCACCACTTCTAAAGGAAATACAGTGCAAGTTTCCACTTTCCAAGACATGAGTCTCCACGGAAACTTTCCATGGAGACTCGTGTCTTTGAAATTTGTGCTGCATTTCCTTTAGAAGCTGGTATTTTTTTTGCAGTCCGGTGGGGTCTCCATCGGACTGCAATCACCTGCAGGCTGTATTCACCGCAAGAAGGTGCGGGCCCTCCAAGGATGCACGCTCCACCAGACTCCAATAACATACAGGCAGCAAAGTCACTGCGACGCATTAAGCGAGGTAGTCTAGGGACTACTAGTAACTGGGAGAACTTATCTATTAAAGATTGATCACCGACATACTACCACACGACGTCATGGATGGGATAGTATAGTATACTATCCCATCCATGACGTGAGCCTCACTAGGGCGTGCCGGGATAAGGAAGGTGGGTGATAAGACAACTAGGATGCATCATAGTGGCCCAGCACGCCCTATGCACACCTGGAATTTGCATGCAAAATGTCGTGCGAAGGCCGATGCTCTTGTCGCCATTGGCCCTCAATCATTCTGTCCATTCAATTGCCTGCTAATGCCTAGATGGTTAACAACGCGACTTCATCGCTATATGTCCACGACAGCCAACCTTCATTTATCCCAGTCCTGGTATAAAGGGCACCGTCTTTCATTACTGAAATGTCCGAATCGGTCGCATCCTCTCTCTCTTTTCTCCCCGGCTCTTCGTCGGGTTTCTACATTGCCCTGGGTACACAGCCGGTCGCCATTATCCAGTCTTCTCACCATGCTCGACTTGGGACTCTTTAGTTTGCGTGGACCCGGTCCTAGAGCGGACTAACGCACACGGGCCTTTCTTCAAGCTGTCTCTGTTGAAGGAGAGCACCTCGGTTGAGTCCCAAAAAAGGTTCGCTGCCGTACTTTTCTGCTGTTCTAGTGGTTATCCACGGATGGCATTCTCACGCACAACTATGCGAGAGGGAAGGGATTAGGCAAGTTCCAGGCGTGAAAACTCGGACATCTCCTTCATCTTTAGTTGTGTGACCCATCCATGATGTGTCTCGCACTGTTCAAGATGGAAGGAGTTTGGCAGTTTTTGTGTCTGAATAAGGAGCCCTTCCTTTCTCAGACCTGACGGTGATACGACATGTCCGCGTTCCGTCTCCAACCCTCCAGGTTAGACATACTATATCTTCGACAAAGACGCGCTGTCCCTCGATCCGAGTCGCATCTGGCCCGGGACGAACAAAAGTCGGTCTTGAATAAGTCCGCCGAAAGCGACCACGACCCAAACCGGTCTTGCTATGCAACGCTCGTGGTGGGAATCTAACGCCTACTTGGCCGCGCGGTGTCTGGTCTGCTCTTCGACCAGGGACACGCTCGACGCCCCTGCGCCGCTGTTGCCGACACCCTTCGCTTACGTCTCCGACAAGTAGGCAACGGGCGAGGCCGCCTACAGTCACGGCAGTCACCACTACGTCTGTGGCTCGTCATCTACAATTTCGTTGAGGTTGATCATGATGACCGGGCCTGCCCTCGATGCGCAGCCCCCGCCCGTCAATCTGATAGGGCCGACCGACCGACCTCGTGTACGGTGCGAAACGTACGTGCTATGACACGTGCGTCTGAGACTTTATCGCTCACCTGGGCGGGACGCCCTTCCGGATAATACTCCCTGCCATGTATGACTCGGATCATGCAGTGACATACAGACTTTCCGTTTAACACGGACGTCTCTAGGCGTCCCAGTGGCGTTCTTCACGCAACAACTCTAGGTGACGTTTATTACGGTTATCTGATATCGAAGGGTGGGTCGTTTACATTCCACTGCCGCCTTTCCACCAAAGTTGACACCGCCACGCGTATCCACCAACTACCGCGCTTTCCCCTTCTTTGAGGTTTTAGGCACGGCATTATCGGCGGCCGCTGTGTCAAGGTCAGCATTAATACATTTGTCTCCATCAAGAAATTTGGAAATTGATGATTCCCCAATGGTGTGTGAAATTGCGAACAGCACCCTCTGAACCGTGTCCGACAGTATCTCCTTCCTTCTGCAAGTCTTCTACACCTGCACTAGTCGCGACTTTTCAATCACCGGAAGGTGGCGTAGGCATCATTCAACTGCTATGCACGTTCGTCTCCGGTGTCATTGGTTGTCACCCACGTCTACGTGTTCATGTCATTGATTGTACAATTTGCGCAGTTTGTTTCGTGGTCGCTGACGCGGACTTGGTCGACTTGGATTTTATCTCCCTTACTTGGTATTAATTAAAGAAATCCCTGTGGGGGGTGCGTTCCCGACGGGCATCCGACCACACATTCTTTTCTCAATTAATGACTGTTTCAGGCGGCTTATAAACTTAGTTGCCGCCATGTTTGTTGGACAGCTCATGTCACATGGTACCTGTCAATTGATGCAGTCCGTCGTTTGACCCTGCGGTTTGCCTTACGAGCCCTCTGATACCGTTTTACCTCTTCTTTCTTTTCTTTTTTTTTCCAATCGCGTTTTGGCGTTATCAACGATTTAGGGTGGACGAAGTTTGGTTGTTTGGATGGCACGATTTCGCCGTATCCTTTTTTTGTGGTGGCGCCGCAGACGTGGAATCTATTCCACCGCCACCTCCTCTGTGTTGACTCATTCGCAGGCACGCGGGTAGACGGACATCCTTCTTTTTTTCCAAGATGTAGACTTTCTCGGTCCCCTTGGGGTAAGGGACGTCGGATTTTTCCGGGGGTTGGGAGTTATTTAGTCGTGCACGAGTTCATCCTGACACATTCTCGTATGTGTTGTTGACCCTGACGAATTTGTCCTTCCGATCGTCTAAGAACCACGAAAAAACCAGACGTTCCTTGATATGTCGTTTACAATACCGCAGTCAACAGCGGGTGAGCGCCTTACGAAAAGGTGACGTGAAAGTGTATATCAGGTTGTCCATTGTCGTTGTCGAATTGGGACACGGCAAAGTCCTGAAATTTCGAAACCGAAACGACCGAATAGAAATTCGAAAACAGAAAGCAAGTTGTCCGCAATACCCCGTTATAATAAGGTTGTAAGTAATGAAAGCGCTAATGCTGCGCAGATGGTGAGCGTCGCGGATCCGGGACGTGCCAGTGTGCCTCCATCGTCGGAGCCCGCTGGTGATTGCCTTTGTCCGACGTCAGGAGAGCACAACTACCAAGTGCGGTGAAAGAATACTTGCCCACTTGCCGTCCCCGCGCCCGAACCTGAGTTGGTGCAGTTGAAAGTGAGACCAGTGGATGCGCTTAAGGCTGAACTTGCCAGCGTACCTGAATTGCCAACTTGTCCATTTGGGTTGAACGCTCGAGTAGTATTCGATTGCAAGGCCCAGGAGATACCACCGACCACGTGGGCGATAAAGAGATTATCCTACGGCATCAGAAGTCGAGTTGGAAGTCCAGAGGCTGAGGCCTAGACTATATGAGGAACGAACCTGCCACGTATGGTTTAAGTGACCTAGGCTTGTATAGAAACTGCGACCTGCAGTGCCTCCATTCTCAACACCCGCTCCGTGCTCCTGGTACCAAGCTGAAACCGATCTTGAATGTAGATACATCAGAAAGTGAACACCTTCTTCGCACCTATCGGATGAGGTGTTCCCTGATCGAATAAACGAGGGCCAGGATCTGGAGGTTGCATTAGGCTCAACACAACTCGATTAAGATAGAAAAAACGGGTAGACCCGAATATGAAGACTCATTGGCCGAAAGGACCACTACAGCTCCAAGGGATCTGGGATCTGACTTGAAATTGTACCTATGGCAGGCGGCTCAGGCTGCGGAAAAGCACACTGCGGTTCACCGCTAACATTTCATCCTGCACATGCCACTGAGGGGGGAGCATGCCCGTACTTGGATGCGATACGTCGATTACGTCTACAGTCTTTCGTGCGTTGATTCTGCTCAGTACTCAGCTGCTCCAACATACGACAGGAACAAACACACCGCGTTTTGTATGACTGGGTGATAGTCGAAGAATGCGCCTACGAGATCACAAATTCATCCACTGGGAAGGAGAGTTCGAGGTTAGGACCACGCACCAACTTCCTTCCCATAGAACGTGGTGTTACGCAGGCAGTCCGAAGCCGCATGTATCGCGACGAAGTTCCCACCAAAGTCGAAATACCGCTGGAGTGCCGCCTTACCACCTTCATCCAAGACTGCTCGAATCAAGTTAGAGTTAACCTCCCAGCAAGTGCAAAACCAAGAGAGGCTCCGCCGCACCTTCTCCTGTATTCATGAGGAAGACGAGCAGATCGTACGACGCGAGGTCCGCATCGGTGAAGCGCGTCGGGTCCTCGGTCGCGTCGAACTGTAGGTTGATGGACTGTCCGCGGGCGATGAGCGCGTCGCGGGCTGTGGGGATGGAATCATGCCTGAAATCCGCCGTGGCCGAATAAATGAGGCCGCGCGCGAGGGTGCTCTGAGCTAAAGCAGGAGGGAGGACAAGCAAGGCGAAGAGGAGGGCGTTGTAGGGGCGTGTGAGAAACATGGTCCCATGGTTGGGAACTCCTCGAATGCTGGGCAAAGGGCTTTACTCTCACGCTTGCGCGCCGTGGGCGCAAAAGGGAGCGGGGATTCTCAGATGGGATGAGTGGGGTAACGTCATGCAACGGTTATCAGATTGGACAAGATTATATGCAAATAGCGTATATCTACTGTATATGCGATGGTATGGCTCACCCGTGAGTGCATGCGCTGGTGAACGTCCCGTGTGCCGCAGATTCGAGCAGGTCATCCTTTCAGGCGTGAGTCGTGACAAGGAAGCGTCCCACCCCTCGGGGAGGCCACAATGGAGGATAATCGCCACGTCATTGTGGTTGGCACTCTGGTGGTCCACCATCATCATCATCCGCGTCGTCCTCCCAGTCGTTTTCATCGCCGTCACCAAACTGCGATCGAAATGCCTGGTCAAAGAAGTCCGAATCCGCGGGAAATGACCATGCACGCACGTCAGCTAGCGTACCCTCCTCGAACGCTACCTGGTCCACAATCTCTGGCAACGGCTCGATGTCGGTTTTCTTTGGTGGTAGTAACGCAGCGAGTGCCTATGGAACGGTATCAGACACAAACAAAACGTGCAAAGCTCGGGGGAAATAATAAGACCTTTTGGTCAACAGAACTCATCCAATCTTCGGGGGGCATTTCCACCTCCAAAACAACGTAGAGATTCCCGCGCACGTCGGGGTTCTTGTACGTCGGCATACCTTCGTTGCGCAAAATGATTGTCGTCCCCGAGGTAATGACCTTGCCCTTGGGGCTCGCTACTCGCACGCCTCGGCCATCGAGGTGATTGATCATGATACGGTCAAAGCCCAGAAGGGCCTCAGATAGGGTAATAGAAACAGTGGCGAGTAAGTCGCTCCCAGAGCGTTCGAACGACTCGTGTCGCTGGGTTTTCAGTAAGAAGATGACATCGCCAGGTGGAAGACCGGGCTGGATTGGGTGGATGAGTTCCGAGCTGATGGTAAGTGGCGGAGGGTGCACCTACCTCTTGGTCTCCCGCGCCTGCGAGGACAATGCGCTGGCTATCTGCCATACCACGTTCAATGTGAAACTCTTGCCGAGTTTTTTCTTGGACGACTTTTTCCCCTTTGCATTTCTTGCACCTTTGGCCTTTTCTCAACATTACACGGCTTCGTATCAATGACCAAACTTACCGGTCCTTCTCGCGCAGGACCTCACCCGTGCCATGACAATCGCTACACGATCCCCGTGAAGTTGCGATGCGGACAGTAGAGACCTAGTGTAATGGTTAATCAGAAACCGACTTCAAAGCATATATACAGTAAACAAATCACCTGGGAGTACACATGTTTCCAACCTTTGCCGTCGCACGTCACGCATTTTTTCGCTTTTGCGCTACCCTTTGCTCCCGATCTGTTCGCGAGTTCAAATTCAAAGAACCTCCGCCCGTAAGAATGTACTCACCCCTTGCAAACGCCACATTCCACCTCTTTCTCCATGTTGACCTTCACTGTTTTCCCATTGTAAAGATCTTCGAGTGAAACATCATATGGGATTACGCTATCCTCTCCCTTGTTCCGCTTCCTGAATGGCCTTCCTGGCCCGCCAAAGTCAAAGCTGAAGGACCCTCCAGGAACTCCGCCAAAGAACTGGGCGAAAATGTCACCCGCGTCTGGGCCGTCCTGAGGTCCGCCTGGTCCAGTAAGGCCCTGCATGCCGTATGTATCATAGACCTCTCGAGTATTAGGGTCATTCAGGATTTCGTAACTTGCATCGGATGAGTAAAAAATGAAACACAAGGGAATTCAACGGCGTACGCGGCACCCAGCTCTTGGAAGTTTCTAATGGCATCAGGGTCGTTGGGATTCTAACACAATATCTCAGATAGGAGGAATGAGATAGACGACGGGATGGAATACCTTGTCCTGTAGACCAAAACGCGACAAAAGTCAGGTCAAGGGTCAGACACGAAAATCGACAGGCATAGGTCGGCCTACCGGGTGAAGGTTTCTAGCCTAAAGAGAGATTGCTCATGAATTCACGTGAGAAAAAAAGAGGGCGAAGATAAGGACCTTCTTGCGATATGCCTTTTTGATCTCGTCTGAGCGAGGGCTTGGCGTTAGAGCGCACGCACGGAGTAGTGAGCCACATCCGTACCTCCAGTCGCGGTGGAAGACACGCCCAGGACGTCGTAAAGTTCCGTTTCGACTGCCACTATACAAGAAATTTCTGATTAGGCTCACATAATCATCTGTTTGAAAGCGCTCACTTTTGATGAACTAGGGGGGATGCGATATTGTCCGTGTTGGAGGAACGCTGGCGCGGGCACGGCTTGGAAGGCGCGCCGCGAATGGAGTTTGCAATCCTTGACGCGCGTAATCCAAACATGCACAAATAGTGGAGAGTTAATCGACTTGCCAGCGTCTACAGCTCGAAACCCGAATCAACGTTTGCAGCAAGTGCAGGTTACAGGAGGTGAGCTCAATTTCTTATTGTCTGTCCTGGTCTATGTGATGTTGTTGCAACATATACTTATCTACATTGTCCGACGCGTGACTCACGCTTGGGGAAACCAATTTGTATCTGATTACCTCAATTTCTATGTTTTCGTCCAAAGGGTGCTGACACCATGCATTTTCGCAGAAACTCTACGCCACTTTGTACGGCCCGTGCTGATACTAGTGATGTTCCTACTGCCAATGCATGTTATGTTATGCCATCTGTTTATGACTTGTCCTGATATATGTCGTTCTCTCGTTCACTTAGCAATAAATTATGAACTTCTACTTTGACGCCGCCAAAATCCTCGACCGTCTGGATGCGAAGCATGGTTCCGTGAAGAGTCTCCTGAGTACTCTTCCAGAAAAGAGTCGCAAGCGCACCGCCGCACTTGTCATAGAGACTTTAAAATGTAGGTTGGACGACGTCTTGCGCGCTTTTGTCAATGTTCACACGCTCCTGCTAGACAAGCCTGCGCTTGCGGAAGCGATCGCAGCGGCAAATCTCTTGAAAGAAGAAAAAAAGATAACTTCCCACAGCCTCGCATTGGTGCTGGTCCACGACCTCCTCCTCTCAGGTGGCATCCAAGCTGGCGATGGTCCAGTGAAGCAAGCAATACTCCGCCACAAGACGCGCCTGCGTGGCGAGTGGCAACGCCTCAAGATTAAGCGGGGCGCCAAGACCGATGGCGAAATGGCGCTAGCAGATGACGTGCGAGCGGGTAGGTCGTGGGCAGTCCAATTTCCTCTATCCTGAACGGAGACAAGAATTTCAATTTTTTTTCTCCCCGCCAAACCACAGCCCGGATTCCTCGATATGCGCGGATCAATACCTTGAAATGGTCCGTCGACGAAGCCATAAAGACGTTCCAGAAGAGTGGGTACACCCTCGGGGATCCCCTTGACGGGATGTACGTTCCACTCATGTCCTTGTCGATCGAAGTTTTTTTTTATCGACAAAAGCTTGCCCCAACCCCTCTCTTCTCAGGAACTTCGCACGGGACGCGCACGTCGAGAACCTTCTGTTGTTTCCCCCGCAGTCGCGCCTGACAGATATCCCCGAGTATTCTGATGGACGTCTCATCCTCCAAGATAAGGCATCGTGTTTTCCCGCCGTCGTGCTCGCCCCACTAGCGCACCCGAAGAGCGTTATTATCGATGCCACTGCAGCGCCCGGGAACAAGACCTCCCACCTGAGCGCACTTATGGATAACCAGGGCAAGGTACAGACCCCCCATCCATTCCATACCAACATTGGGCTATTCATTCCTCCCTTCTCTCCCCCCCCTCTTCTCGATAGTAGATCCTTGCGTTCGAACGTGACCGCAATCGCTATGGCACCCTCAAGAAGATGTTGGCCCGAGCTGGATGCACCAACGTCGATGCGCTCAACGTAGACTTCCTGACGATAGATTTCGAAGATGAGAAGTATGGCCACGTTACACACATGTAAGTCCTCTATCATGACGTGTTTCCTTTTTTTTTTGAACCGTTCGTCTGACGAGGGTAGACTTCTCGATCCGTCCTGCAGCGGGTCTGGCATCGTTAACCGCCTCGACCACCTCGTGGAATCAGGTGCGCTTGTTGATGTATCCGTGTCTGTCATAGGACCTCGACGGAGGTTCAAATCGCTAATCACACCACACCACGTCACCGCCGATGACAGAGGCCGAAAGAGCTGGTGATGCGCAGACAGAGCGCCTCGCGAAGCTTGCGGCATTCCAGCTTCAAATGCTACGTCACGCCATGAAATGTATGTGCCACTCTTCCCACTTCCTTTTTTTTTTCCACTTGCGGTGCGACTCTGACGACGACTGCCCCTTACCGACGCTGGCACTTGACCAACGCAGTTCCGAGCGTCGAAAAGATCGTTTATTCAACATGCAGTATCCACCCCGAGGAGAACGAGCGGGTCGTAACCGCGGCGTTGCGAAGCACGGAAGCGACCGCTGGCGGGTTCACACTGGCCCCGCGTGCTGCGGTACTGCCTACGTGGTCGCGACGGGGACAGCCGGGCATCTTGGATGACACAGGTGGTTGCCATGCGCTCGTCTAGCCTTCTTTGTTGCTGGGCTAATTACCCATCCATCGGAAGCCACGGAAGCACTCGTACGGTGCTCCGCCGGGGAAGACTCAACAAACGGTTTCTTCGTCTCATGCTTCGTGCGTCGATGTGGCGCACTTCCGACCACGAGAGAAGCCGATGCTGCCGTTGCGGAACGTAATAGTCTTCCGATCACACAATCAGTTACGATATCTGCAAAGAAGAGGGTTCACGACAAGGACAGCGGGAACAACACTCCCTTACCTCCGCCATTAGGCAGGGGCCGAAAAAGAAAGAAGCGGTCACACAGCGGGTCGTAGTGTAGGGGAAAACATAGCGTACGTCATTTGTAGTTGAACAGCGCACTATGGGATGCCAACATGTCAATTTTATTAGTGACACCTGGAGAGGGATCTACCAAAAGAACAGTAACCAAGTCGAGGCAGTGAAAGCTACAATTCGAGGGGGCATGTGGAACAAGAAATATGTTAATGATGAAAAGTCGATCTCGAAGCCGGAAAGACCGAGATGCTGCGCGAAACAGGTAACCGAAACATGAGTACGATTGTGAGAAAAACCGCCAGCAGGCGGGGTGAGGAATACCTAGAGATGAGCCTGGGAGTCGGATGGAGAGTTGGCGGTGACCCTCGTCACCCTATTCTGTGAGAAATGTGCTGAGAAGTGTCAGAGTGTTAGAAAACGGGTATGGGGCTCAGGAACTGGTTTGCTGGGCATATTGACCCTGGTAGTATTGAGCGTAGTTGGAGTAGTCGTGTGATTGTGGATAGCTACTACCGGGAGCTTGGGCTTGGGGATAGCCGCCGCTGTATCCTGCTTGGCCGTAGCCGGGAGCTGCTCCGCTAGGGTAGCCACCGTAAGGTGGTTGCGGGGGTCGATAACCTGTATTTTGGGTGCCCGTGCTCAGCGATCCCAAGGCGGACTGCCACACCTCGGGTCGACGCCAAGGGGGAACACTAGAACTGCTGCTTGAGACGTCGCCGACTCCACCTCCCCATGAACCCCTTGCGGAGTCAGGGCCAGGGCCTTTTCCAGTTTCGCCAAGTTCTGCCATTAAGCTAGCATATTCCGAGTCGAATCCCCCTTTCACCATCGCTTGAGAAGGAGGAAAACCGCCTGGGCCGCTCCCCGATGAGTCACCACCGAAGGAGATCCCTTTGTTAACGGTACAGTCGCGCGCCATGTGTCCAGCGCTGCCACACACACGGCAAATGATGTTAGCAGTGAAGTTACGTTGCTCCGGACAGTCGTATTTACGGTGGCCGATGCCACCACAATTTTGGCAGATCTGGTTCTCGTCGTCACGGAGCGTTCCATTGAGTGCAGCCAGCTCGCGGAGCTGATTGCGCTTATGGTCATTTTGGCCCTCGGGAGTCGATGCTGCCTAAAATTAATCCCAGCGATCAGTGATTGCATGTATATCCACGGCCCACGTGGAGCATATATATTTACTTACGGTCTCGATTACTTTGTTGATCAACTTCACACAGAGAGTAACTTTCTCATCGGAATCGGCCAAGACAAGGCAATGCAAATCCTCTTCGGCATCCTCAGCGAATTGATCTGGACGAGCCTTGCCTTCTTTAACGCTTCCCTTCCCACGGATGCTGATTTTTGCACCACTCTCTTTCTCCATCTTCTTCAAGCTATTGCCACGGGGTCCGACAAGAAGTCCAAAAAAGTTGATCTCGGGGAACTCTTTGACTGGGATGTATACCTTTTCCGATGGGCGTTGGGAGCGCTTCTGTTGATGGTACTCAACAGGGGGACGGAAGTTTGGGTCATTCTTCATCGCGCGATCAACGAGGCGGATGCGTTCGTCCTCCAACTTCTTCCTATATCGGACCTCGCGGGTGTTAGTGCGCCGCCCGTGGGCATCATACGTGGGCGGAGGAGAAGGAGATCTAGGGGACAACATAACTCAGTGTTTGTGCGTAAATCGCACAGAAAACAGGCATACCTTTCACGTTCCGGGGGAATGAAATCATTCAACCTAAGCTTCCTATTAATTTCCTCGAGACGGAGGTGGATAGCATAATTGTCAAGCTGCGCCTGGGAAACACCAGTCGCAGAGATAGCCGTTGGAAGGCCAGGAATATCTGTCTTTGCGTCTCCCCAACGACTACGTTTCTTCCGGGTTGTCTCAGCTATACGAAACAGTCATAAAATGTCAGGGTTAGTTTCGGTGGTTAGGGTTAGTGTAAGACGCCCGAGAAGTGATTTCAAATATCACAATGACAATGGGCATTCAGAATGGCATCGAGAACGGTTCAGGGTTCCGCTGTCGCCTATATGCACGATGGGATGAAGCGAATAAGTAACAGCCGACTTACCAGGCGTGGGTGTGCCAGCCGACGGAGATTCCTCCCTCGTTCGGAAACCGTCATCCCTCGGACGAGGATAGGCAGAAGGAGATGGCTGGGCTAACTGCGGCGGAGCTGATTCCTCCACGGGTGCAGGGCCAAATCGACGGCGATTTCCACCGAGAGGAACTTTAATGGGGGATAAGCACGGAATCACACGAGACGACAATGAAGAAAGACGTACTATCATTAGTCCCTGTGATCTGTTTTGTTGCGGGCCTCCACATGAGAATAGTGTGACTTGAGAGAGTTTGAACACGATATCGAGGACGTGGAAGGAGAGACCAAGAGGTGACTGGAACTGACGAGCACCGGACCTCGCCTATTCAAACTCAGCCGTGCTGACTAAGGGTCCTAGCGTTGACACGTGAGTAAGTCACTGACTCCAGCAGTGCCATTGTCTGCATCTTGTCCTTGAACTTGTATATGGCCAGCAAACGCACGGTGCCAGAAGGTGCGACTCCTGGCTTTTTACTCCAGGCCATGCTTAAAATATAGTAAAGGCTCGCCTGAGACTCCTTCTAGCAAGCGACTTCGTTCAGTGGCGGATGACGATTACATAGATGTGGACAACACTGAGGACGATTACATGGCTGCAGACGCGGCTCTCGTGCCCCGTGGAGCTACTATCAACTTCAGCGCATTAACCCGTAAACTGGCTGAAGAACGGCGGAAAGCAGGTGGTGATGGGGAACAGTCTCTTCCGCCTCATCGACGACTACAAGACAATCTAGTGTCCCACATCTTCATGGACCAGGACTTCTCCTGGTTGCACTTGAAGCCCGACCACGCTTCCCGTCCCCTCTGGATTAGCCCCGAGGACGGTCATATCATTTTGGAGGCTTTCTCACCAATCGCCGAGCAGGCCCAGGATTTCCTTGTCGCCATTAGCGAGCCGGTCAGCAGGTATGTCTCTTCGCAGACACCCGGTGCAGGTGTTGGAACATGTCCTTTCCAGGCCGAGCTTCATTCATGAGTACAAGCTCACGTCGTATTCGCTATACGCTGCGGTGTCTGTGGGACTGCAGACTGAGGATATAATAGACGTATGTCAATGCTTCAGCTCCTCTTCGTCTGGTCTTACGTTGCTACCGTAAGGTTTTAAATCGGTTGTCTAAGGTACGTGCCCTTCAGGTGGCCTGCGCGCTCTGCGTTCAACTTGGAATTGAAGGTCCCCGTACCGGAGACCATCACCAATTTCATCCGGGAGCGCACTTTATCATATGGGAAAGTCAAGCTCGTGCTCAAGCACAACAAGTACTTCGTGGAGTCCAACCATCCAGAGACGCTCCAGCTCCTGCTCAAAGATAAACCTATTCGTGATGCGAGGGTCGCCTCTCAGCCTGGTGACGCCAATAAAATGACAACGTTCACAACTGCCAAGGCACCTGTCAAGGGTGGTTTGGTAATTCCAGGCACAAAAGACGTCGAAAAGAAACAAGAGGATGCCTCCAAGTCAACCCCGGGTACCTCGGCAGGGGCCAGCAATTCCGATGGGGACCTTTTTACATCCGTTGTTGGTGTTGAGAGTGGCACGCATTTCTCCACTTCAGTGCTCTCGAGTAATTGCTTACGTACGAGCTGCCAGACGAGATTGATGAAGATGATGAGAACGTCCACGCCTTCGAGATCGACGATGCCAAGATCGATGTGAGTTTCTGTCCTGAATCGTTCATGCGGGGCTCTGAACTCCCACGAATTCTAGGACGTGAAAAAGCGCTGCAATGAGCTCGAATACCCCATGCTAGAAGAATATGATTTTCGTAATGATACCGTGAATGCCAATCTCGACATAGATCTCAAGCCGGCCACAATCATCCGCCCATATCAGGAGACGAGTCTGAGTAAAATGTTTGGAAATGGGTGCGGTGTCGTCTCATCTTTTTAGCGCCCTTTCCACGCGACTGACGGACCCCTTTTACGGTATGTTCCAGGAGGGCCCGCTCGGGGATCATCGTACTACCATGTGGGGCCGGAAAGACGCTCGTTGGGATCACAGCCGCATGCACAATCAAAAAGTCGTGCCTCGTGCTTTGTACCTCATCGTGAGTCCGCCACCTGGCTACGCAGCATGGCCGCCGCCCGCTGTCCAGTTTGGTCTGACATAATCATGAACCAGCGTTTCAGTGATGCAGTGGCGGCAGCAATTCATGCAATGGTCGAATGTGACAGACCGCCAGATTGCGGTGTTCACAGCCGATCAGAAAGAGAAGGTGCGCAGGGTGATTTCCTAACTGCATGTCGCGGGGTGATCGAGCCATACCCGTTGGGTACCACATGAAGTTCGCTGGTGAAAGCGGGGTCGTCGTGTCCACTTATTCGATGGTTGCGAACACTCACAATCGGTCGTATGAGTCCAAGAAGATGATGGAGTTTCTGACGTCGAGAGAATGGGGTTTCATACTCTTGGACGAGGTTCATGTGGTTCCTGCAAACATGTTCCGTCGCGTGGTGACCACCATCAAAGCACATTCCAAGCTCGGCTTGACGGGTGCGGCGCCCATCAATGTCTAAGATACTGTGTCATCCCTTGGCTGATGGTTCGTTTGCAGCGACGCTGGTTCGGGAAGATGACAAGATAGCTGACCTGAACTATATGATCGGGCCGAAGCTGTATGAAGCTAACTGGATGGACTTGGCCGCGAAGGGTCACATTGCGAATGTTCAGGTACGAGCTCCCGCATACGGCACCCCTGACCCTTATTTGACACCAAACACACCAATCTGTCGGCGGCTAGTGTGCCGAAGTGTGGTGTCCCATGACTCCTGAATTCTATCGGGAGTACCTAAGGGAACAATCACGTAAACGCGTGCTGCTTTACTGCATGAATCCACGAAAGTTTCAGGCGTGTCAATTCCTTATCAAGTACCACGAGGACAGGGGAGACAAAGTGATTGTGTTCTCCGACAATGTTTTCGCACTCGAGGTACGCCAAAACAGATTGTCGTGGCGCTGGCAAAATTGTTGATGCCAGGGAATGCGATAGACATATGCCAAGAAACTAAAGAAACCATACATCCATGGGCAGACCGGGCAAGTTGAGCGAATGCGTATCTTGCAACATTTCCAGCACAGCCCTGAAGTGAATACGATATTCCTTTCCAAGGTATTTGTCCTGGTTACACTTCGTGGGGTCATTTGTAATTCATGGGGGTAACCAGGTTGGCGATACTTCCATAGATCTTCCGGAAGCGACGTGCTTGATCCAGATCTCTTCGCATTTTGGTTCCCGTCGGCAGGAAGCTCAGCGTCTGGGTACGTTCGAAAGCGAAAAAAAAAGAGTGGGGCCATTTCTAAATGCGTCTTAACAGGGCGAATTTTACGGGCGAAGCGTCGAAACGACGAGGGTTTCAACGCGTTCTTCTACTCGCTCGTGTCGAAGGACACGCAAGAGATGTATTACAGTACAAAACGGCAGCAGTTCCTGATCGACCAGGGATATGCGTTCAAGGTGATAACACAACTGGACGGGATGGACAACATGAAAGACTTGGTGTACAAGACGAGGGAAGAGCAGATCGAACTGGTGACGACCGTGCTGATGCAGTCAGAAAGCGCAGCAGATCTCGGAACAGATATTCGAGGAGGCGAAGGCGATCTGGCTGGAACGATTACGTCGAAGGATTTCGGGGCGCCGGTACAAAGCAAGGTGCCAGGCGCGCACCGAACCATGGGATCATTGACGGCCCTGAGTGGTGCACAACACATGTCATACGTGGAGCAGAACAAATCAGCGAACAAAAAGTTGGCAAAGGAGACGGTACCGCGGCATAAGCTATTTGCGAAACGAGATCGGGATGTTGCAGTCGCGAAAAAGGAGGCGAAGCGGGGAGGAGGTTCCTGAAGGCTGGGTGTTGGTTGTCGGGATGGGATCGGGATGGGATGGGCTCATGTGGGTCAGGTGGTGACAAATGTGTTGTTACATGTACAGCAAGGGTAAATAATGATAAATAAACACTGATAATATTATAACACGAAAAAAAAGAAAAGGAATGACAGTGATAGAAGGCTGGAACAGAAGACGTTTGATGATGATCGTCTGACAGGGAAGGCTAGGGTCGCACCAAAGTCGTGGGTTGTGGTCAGTCGGAAGTCTAAAATGATCGAGAACGAACCAGTGTTGCGAGGGGGTGAGGCCAAAAAAAAAAAAAAATACAAGGCAAAGCGAGAAGGGAAGGGGAGGAGCAAGGGAATGGGGGGGATGGGAAAGAAAACGAAAAAAGGGGACGCAAACCTCGGAGAGATGGGAAGGGAGAGAAGAGATCGACGCGTCTAAAGGCGGCTAACGACGATTCAGTCAGGTCTCTCCATTCATTCAATCTTGGCGCTCGCTTGTTAAGGACTGGACGGGGGAAGGGCACATGTTACGGGTTCCCTCCTCGTATATAGCCATGAAACTCAGCTCCGCTCCCTGTCCATTTATCCCTCCGCATCCGCTCTCTTTCCCGTCCCCCCGATGTCTTCGAAAAGAGGCAGAAAACGCAACGACAACTTGCCCCCTAACCGTGCTAGGGATGTCCAGAGAGCTTTCCGGGCCCGCCGTGCCGCCCATCTTGAAGTCCGTACCTCTTCGTTATTTCAAACTTTGCCGCACATTCGTCTCTCACATGTTTTGCCCGATCCATTCTTCTTACTCACGATCACTCAACTCGCATTCTTCAAATTAGGCCCTCGAGCATCGCGTCCAAGAGTTGGAGGAAGAAAATGGTAACCTCCGCGCCGCTTTGAACCTGCCCCCAGCCAACAGGGCACCACTGGGCAAAGGCCCCACTGGAAAAGACAAGCCAAAGGGCGGGGCACCTGCCTCTCGTACGTCTCAGGCTTCCGCGCTCGACGACATTAGCCATGCAGGGTCCTCCGCCGATTCCCCCACGTCTACCAGGGCGCAATCCCTTTCCCCCTCAACGATCACTGCCACCATGCGCCCGTCCAACACCGTTCACAGCCTCGAGGGTGGCTCGTGGGATCAAGGAATGATTATCGGCGAGGAACAGCAGAACCATCATCATCACCACCACCACCACCCATCGGGGACGTCCACGTCCACGGCGTATCCGTTGTCAGGCGTGCCACCGCCGGGCGGTCCACACGCGAAGAACACCCCCTCGCAGTTCCCGTCGTACGGGAGCAGTGCCACCCAGTCATCTTCCCGGACTACCCTCCCGGGGACGATGTACATGTCTAACGTGCAGCAAAGCACCCAAAACTTTACCCACCCAGCCGACCGCCCGCTGGGGGAGGCGGCCTACGGTGGTGCCGGCGGCAGTGCTGCTGGTGGTGGGAGTGGAGGCGGGAACTATGCAGTGCGCGATCCGAGGGAGGACCAGACGCGCTTCCCCCCCTATTCTCAGCCCTCATATTCTACTGCTGGTGAGGGCAGCACTCACCTTTCGCAGCATTCGTCGTCCACGACCCTACACTACACTACTGCACAGCAACAGCGCGACCCTTCCTCACCCGCGCAAACGCCTGTCCCTTTTGCCCACCGGCGTTCCATCACAGATCCACAGGGGGGGTTCTCGTCTCTCGTGAATCAGTACCCCCACCTACCCCCCCCTTCGGGGCTCCGACGACTCTCGCCTCCACGACTGGCGGAAGGTTCCCACTCTGTGCGACCCTCGTTTAACGGTGGGGGCAGTTAATTCGTCATGAACGTCCTTTATTTATTGCGCTCTTCTCGTCTGGGGTCGATCTAGGTTTTTCTTAGGCATACGTTTTCTCTTCTCTCCAACACTTCGTTCTAATCCTCTCCCGTTTTCCTCTACTTGCTATCTTTTGTCCTACCACTCGCACGTTTTTCGTAACCCCCACTGTCGGTGATGTTTCTGTATCATTATTTTGATCGACCGATGTTTGCGGTTGCCTTTGTATGTCCTATTCATACGGACGATACTGAGGGGTTTCTGCCGAGGCTGGCCTTTTGGACTTTTTGACAAAGACCGCAAAGATACTGTAGCACTCTTTGGGGCGTCTTTACTTTCCGCCAAAGTCCCTATGTTTATCAGGCACACCGTTCGTGTCTCTTTATCAGAACTAGTCTCAATTCCTCCTAATTCCTCGTCTGGATAACACCATTTATATATGCTTTACATAAAGCTAATCCCAATGCGTTGAGCAGTAGCGATCCTGGGACAATCGCCGCGCGCCGGTATCCAAACACGCACGACCACTCGGGCAGTCGTGTGACTATGACACGCGTGGGTCAGATGACGGGACCCAGCAGACACCAATCCACCCGCCCGTCTGGGCCGTATCGTGTTTCCAGCCAGTCATTCGCTTTTTGGAAGTGACCATTGCCGAAGAACCCCCTTCTCGCGCTCAGTGGGGAAGGGTGCTAAAATTGTGGAGCGCGCGCTCCGATCATCAGCATGCGCCATCGCGGTGGTACAGACAGGAGGGAACACCACTTACAGCACTCGAGAGAATCAGGTGTTTGGTCTGTTGGGGTAAACATCAACACGTGCGAATTACGAAAGGGGCGAAGGGGCGAAGGAGATGTTGTCAACATCCAATCAAAAAACAAGGAAGGAAAAACGGAGAGTGGAAGCGAAGAAGGAAGGGGGGGTGAGAGGGGTCCGAGAGGGACGAGGCCCCTCCGTTAGGTTGGCGCTGAACGAGCGGCTCACCTTGCTAAGCTTCGCAACGCGCTTTGCGGCCCACGCGCCCCAGGCGAGGAACACGACGCCTCGGCCGAAACCGGACTTCTCACCAAGGTTGGCGCCACCGTAGCGGTCGACGACTTCGATGACTCGGTCCGTGAACTGCTCCCAGCCCTTGCCCTGGTGCGAACCGGCGGCGTGAGCACGTACGGTCAGGGAGGTATTGAGCATCAGCACGCCGGCCTCGGCCCACGCCGTGAGGTTCCTGCAGATAGACGGAAAGGGAGGGGAAGGAGAGAGCACAGCATTAGGACATGTGGCACCCGTGCCGTCGGCAAGATAAAAAATTTTGAGAGAAAAAGGGAAAACAAAAGAGGGGGATCGGGAGGACGAGGCGTCACGGAACTTACGCACCCGTGCTTTGGGGGGACGAAGTCTGGATATTCGGCCTTGATTTCCGCATAAATCTAAGGCGCGCCCACCAAAAAAAATGAGTGACAGCTGTCATAGGAGAGAGGATGGCGTATGCGCGGGGGGGAAGGGGAGGGTGTAAAATGGATAGAGATAAGGATGGCTTACATTCCTTAACGAGGGTGGCGTTGTAACACCGTGCGGCACCGAGAAGCAGAGACCTGTCGGGCAACAGTATGTGCGAAATGCGGTGGGTCAGTAAATAAAAATAAAAATTGTGGGACCGGTTGCATCGGAGGAAAGGGCGATGGGCGCCCGGTTCGGCGTACCGTGTGCTTGACCAGGTCCGTGGTAGGGGTCTTGGCCAATCATGACGACTCTGACCTTGCCAAGAGGGGTATAATTCGACCATGAATAGATATTCCGCGCTGCGTCGCATCCGTGAGGACAGGCCAAGATTGGGATGATGAGAATTGGGCACGCGCAGACCGGATGGAAACTTACGTGCAGGGTATACCTTGAGGTTTTGTGCGCTATCATCAGGGCCTTGCACGCCCTCCTTCCAAAGGAATTCTTTCAGGGAGATAAAGTACGGCTTCTTGATTTCGTCCTTGAGCACTTTCAGCCTAATCGGAGATCGCGATATGATAAGTACTCGTGTCTTATAGGTGGAGAGAGAAAAAAGATATCACAAGGAGGACATGCCTACCAGCTCTTGCCCATGGTCTCGCATTCTAATTTCAAGAGCCTTTTCTGGTCCTCGGTGAGTGAGGTCGCATATTCGGACAAGGAGAAGGGAATGGAGTTGAGGGCCTGTTGGCCAGAAGAACTCCCATCCGCAGGGAACTGCGCCCCAGTCGCAGAGGCGGCGGACGACTTGTTGCGAGAACTGGATGCCGCAGCCGCAGCTACCTTTGGCTTCTTAGAAGGCGCCTCTGAGCCTTGGCTAGAGGGAGAGCCGAACATGTCGAAGAGGGTCCTCTGACGCTTCCCATTTGTCGAGGGCGTGAGTTTTGTCTTTGCGGTCTCGTCGTGGTCAGACGAAGCGGTGACTGCGGAGGACTTCTCGTCATTAGCAGAAGCTGCTGTAGCCTGAGAAGATGGCTGTTCTAGGTCCTCCAAATAAACGAGAGGGCTCTCAGATGGTGTGGACATTAATACGAATGTGCGTCGAACTATGGGATGGTAGTGGACGGGGAACTTGCGCGGTGTCTGCACTTTAGACACCGTGACGCGCTTTGACGCGACGAGCCTGAGTCAATACAAGGACGCGACGCGACGGAGTCACGCACGATCATGTGCGCGGACATTCGCGGACCTAGAACCCCGGCAAATTCCCCATTTGATACCCTACAGTTATCCACCTGTAGCTATTTCTCACCAAGAACAGTATCGCCGTACTGTGCTGTTCTTATCCTGCCCGAGGTCATGCAGTTCAGTTCAAACAGCGTGAACCGCCGTTTTTGGTAAGCTATCTAATCCCGACCAGCGCTTCCCAATCTGAGGGAATCTGTCCCTTTTGGCCACGCGGCGAGGCGGTGCAATCATCGTGCGACGTGCGACGCCTGACCACCCAGGAGAACATTCTGTGCCGGAACATCGTGTGAGATCGAAACCGGTTAAGGGGTCCTATCTTCCCGACAGCTCGTCTCCAGGTTCATGTGTCTGGCGGGCGGCGACTTTTTTTGTGGCCCCTTGCAGTGCAACTGATAGTGTTTCTCTTCTCCTGTGGCTATCAGTCCCGCCAATCAGGGATAGAGAGACCCGGGGATTGGCCGCGGCGTTTCCGGTCACAACTGATTGCTTGCTAGGGGGAGACCTACCACAAGTATGAGACTGCGGCCAACATTCTGTCAGTGTCATGACACCACTTTACATGTTCTGATGCAAGTTGCCACGTCAGGGGCACGTATCTGCATACCGCCCGGCCATGGCGGACAGGATACTTCCACGTGTCTTAGGTTTCTACGATTTTTTCGGAGGTCGGCTGCAGAGGGTTGAGCCTAGGAACCACCACATGGCCACCCCAGCGGTTGCTCCCCAAGGGGCTGTTCAGGGATCTTCCTAGCATCAACGAAAAGAGTAAGGGCGAGAAATACGTTTCAGGCTTCGGTCACGCCTCGTGCATCTGATGAGAAACTGATGAGAACCTGAGTGGACAGACTGGGATAGATAGTCGGGGGAGCCAGGGCACGGCGGTTGTGAACCATACCCGAATAGGGAGCACACATTTTCCCGCCACCCGTCATCGAATACCAAACTGGCGAGCAGAGCCCAAAACCGAAAGAGTGGACTCATTCGGCGCATTTTTTTGTGAGCACATGAACGAGAGGACAGTCAGTCTCATCAACTCCCCCCGCGTTCGATGCTTCGTAACCGTAACATAAGGTGCTTAGCTTTCTGTCTTAAAATAACCCACGGCCCGGATGTTCCGGTCGGTACCAGGCCGAATAATGGGCGCTATGTCGACTTGGTGCACGAACGGGCCCAACGAGGCTACGTCTTTCAACGGCACGACGAGCGAATCAATTAGCACAACCCACCCAGCCCGGGCAGTAGTCCCAAAGTATTAACACAATTGCAGATTCTCCACGCTCGAGTCCTTCCCCGTCACCTCCATATCCCAAACTGGCTGCTGAGCGCTCGGACGTCACCACGCGCAAAAGTCATGCCGGAGGACGTGTGGGGCGACGCCGTCCAGGTTCATTTAACGCGACTATGGTGACACACGCGTCGCCGACGCTGGATTGGAGCACGAGCTACCAAGCGGGTTCCTCCAGGCGAGTCTCTCCTCTGCGTCCCCGCCCCTTTGTCACGTTTACCTCGTGTTTTTGTTTTTCTTGTGGTGCGCGACCATCTGCTGCGCAAGGATCGCGAGAAAAAAGCGCGAGTGGAGCACCGTTCGCTGACGCGTTGTTTTGATCTAGTTCTGCGTCGGGTGTGAGCACGGATGACGACGAGACGGACGATGACGCACACACCGTTATCGGGAGACGCGGTTCCATGAGTGTCGAGACGACGCGCGGCAGCGGCGGAGAAACGAACCGAAACCCACCACGTGTGCCCAGTCCTCCGCCGCCGCCCGCATCGAGCTCGGACGGCTCCAAGGCAAACGGCCGTTCCAGCACCCTCAATCGACGCACATTCACGCGTTCTCGTTCTCCCGCTCCGCAGTCTCTCAGCTTGAACGGGATCAGGCCCAGGCCTCAGCCACCTCTGCCCTCACCGACCGCCTTCCTCCGCCCGCGCGCCACTGGGCCGGCCACTTTCGTCCTCCCCGGGACGCTCTCCATAAGCCTTTCCTCCTGGCTGACGTCCTGGCGGTATAGCTTTCGCATCGACGCGAAACTTGCCGCAGAGGGGGCCATCCTGATCTTGGCCCTCGTTTGTGCGTCAGAAAAGGTGCGATCCTCGTCTGGCACATTATTGCCATCCGATGATGGGGTACCCATCGGTACGTTTGCTTCTCTCCATGAAATGTCGTCCCATGCCAATCATGTACATGTTAGAGCTCTATGCCGTCATGTTTGCTTCCTTCACTTACATGGTCTGGAATCACTCTTCCTGCACAAGAACCCTCCCTTTGTCCAAGACGGCTGACTCGGCGCCACCCAACTCTCCCTTATCTTCTCGTCCTCAAGAGTCACGCATGCCCCGTCGTGGTACGACAATTATTAGCCCGCCGAGCCCTGAAAACCGAGGATATGTGTGGATGACCGTTCCAAAGAATTATAGGTCAATTTCTGACGACGGCTTTCGTGTCACGTTTCTGATTGACGTTTTGTTCAGGGCCTCTTCTGATGATGGACTTATCAGCGGTCTTATTCTAGGACCGCTGATCACGTCCGCGATGTATTACGTGGCTCTCAAGGTTGGCACACCGCTCGAAGGCACACACCATCCCCCATTATGGCATATCGAGGACCCATGGCGTCTCAATAACGACACTTCTCTCACCCCACTTCAGGCACTTACGCTCTCACGCCGTAATGCCGTGGACCTGAGCACGCTTTGTTCAACGACTCTGCTTATTCACGTATATGCATCGCACTGGTTCGAATGGCGCCACCGCAAGTATCACAAGGTTTCCGAAAACGAGCGTGGCTCGGTTCCTCGTAGCGAGGTACGGAAGGGGAAGCTTTACATTGCTTTCACCTTTCTCGTATGCGCGTTCCTTCTCGGGTTGCGCTTTGCGCTCGATCGTGCGCGGGTCGGGCTGTGGAGACGTGAGTTCCCAAGCCCTCTTACTCCCACATATCCAATATATGACGTTATGAACACCAGACCTGTCGTACTGGGAGGTCGCGTCGGGTTCTGTCTTTTTTCAGTTTTCGCTGTACATCGCCGTCCGACTCGCTCATCGTGGTTTCACACTCGGCGAGCTTGGCTTGGTGGTATTCGGCGCCACTGCGTTGTTCACAGAATTGGTCAGCTTGACCGTTGCGAGGGTACGCATCGGTTCTGGATGCGGCTTCACATGTCGGTATTGACGCCACCTGCCAACTTCCCACGAAATAGATATGGCCCGTGACGACGCTTTACATCAAAACGTATCGCCTGCCCACGCCGTTGCTCATCTATCAGTTAGCTCTCATTCCCGGGTCGCTGTTGACGGGTTTTCTGCTTTCGCCTTTACTTACCCTCTCCCGGCATATCGCGCAGCGGCCCGTCCGCCGTCTGCGATTCCCGCAGGAGAAGCAGGCGCATAGGCGCGCACTCGCCGTTGGGTTTTATCTCGGCGCGGCCCTCATCGTGGGTGGGCTGATCGGCATGTGGACACGGTGGCTCCTGCGTGGGCGTGACCCGTGGCTGTGGGTTGTCTTCTGGCTGCTCGAAGGCCCGTTCCGTTGGACTCGCCCTGCACTCCTTGCATACTGGGCCGTGCTTGGTAGTATCAGCGTTTGGGGATGGAATCGGCAGCTAGCTCGCTCACGTCGCTTCCGGCCACGGTTGCCTACGGGCAGCGAACCAGTGATGGACGGTGGTGCCGTCGTACCATCGGGGATCGAGCCATCGTCCCCGGTGGCAGGGTCGCTTACATCCTCAGCAGTCTCATCGGCATCGTCGGCCGTCTCTGCGATGTTCCCTACGGTGGGAATCCCACACCTCCCGACCGACCTTGGACTTGGCGCGAGTGAGTGGCTTGACGCGGCGGATCGGCGCGTACCGACGCTAGGACTAAACGCGCGGCGTAAATTCTTTCACGCGCTCGCGGTGGTCATGTTCGTGCCTGGCGTGGCGGCGGATCCTGCGTTCACGCACTTGGCATTCAGCGCGGCGTTTGCACTCTTCGTGTTTGCGGAGTACGTGCGGTACTTTGCACTGTATCCGTTTGGGGCAGCCGTACACGTGTTTATGAACGAGTTCCTCGACGCGAAGGATAGCGGGACGGCCATCTTGAGTCACTTTTACCTATTGACGGGGTGCGCGGGTGCACTTTGGTTCGAGGCGTAAGCACCGTTTCCTGACGGGATGCGCGATAGCGTTGGGTCACATGGATCGATGATCGCTGATATCTGCTGTAGACCTTCCCGTTTATTACTGTACACCGGGATCTTGACAGTCGGAGTAGGAGATGCCGTGGTAAGTTTCGATTGACATGGGAGAAGTGGTTATTCATAGTAGTGGGGGCCCTAATTACGCGCACAGGCATCCGTGGTGGGAAAAAGGGTGGGGCGATACAAGTGGTCACCCACGACACCCAAGACATTGGAGGGAAGTGCCGGATTCACACTTTCGGTGGTGGCGTTTGCGTGGGCGCTGCGGGTGTGTGGGTTAGTGGAGGACTTCTCGGTAAGTTTGGAATGAGTTTATTTGGTGGCGAGACCTGCTGATCTCTGCGGGAAATTTTCAATAAGGTTGTGCGATACGGGACGATTATTGGACTTGGGTCGGTGCTAGAGGCCATGTCTGGACAGAACGATAACATTGTGTTACCTGTGTACGTATGGAGTATGTTGGCGATAGGACTATTTCAGTAGGTAGATTCCTCTGGGAATAGAAATAGAATAAAAGGGAAAAGAAAGGGTTTGCCGTAATGATCAAGTGTGGATGTGACGTCATTTGTAAGTGGAGTCAAGATTCGGGAAACGGCGAGCCTTACCTCCATCCATACACCGGCGAGGGCCAGCTGGCCATTTTTGCCACGCCACGGCCGGGGCCAGCGAAGAACTAGTCTCACAAATCCGACGTGGAATACCGATAGAGGCTCGTGTAACTAACGACATCCCGATGCTCTCCTAGAAGTGAAAAAAAGAGTAAAAGAAATCAACGAAACCGGGACGCATACACGCATACACACGTTTCAAGCCACATGCAGGACCAACAAGCTTCGGCCCCACAGATGGTGGATCTAGACCGAGACCGCCAGAGACTGTCCGACATACTCCTCACTCCTCAATCGGTGGTCAATCTTTCTCCCTCCACCACCTCCTCTTCCTCCCCCCTCCCTAATGCCCCTCTGGTTACCCGGAAGCGCGCTTCTCGTCGCGCGAAACGTTCTCACATAGCTTCTCACTTGAATCCGATCACAGTTCCTTCCCCTCCATCTCACAACCAACTCGGCTCTCCCATCGTGTCCTGTTCTTCCTTCTCGGATTCCCACCCCCACGCGTCGTCTCGTCGCGATCCTGATTTAACCACAGATTCTCTGCACAAAGGCCTGCGTCCCAAATCCTCCTACCACCAGTCTCTCTTGAATTTGCGTGACGAGCTCCACAAACCGTCCGATTCTGGTGTGTACCACTCCAGCGGGACTCGTATCGAACGCTGATTTGACCTTTCTCTCCCCCGCTGCAACGATCACTAGCTAGTCTCCCTCGTGCGCTCGATATGGCGTCTACCACGATCGTCGACCCTACTAGTATAACGGAGCCATATGAATACGACTGGGCTAGATTTATTGCCGGCTACGCCATCGGTCGTTGGGAACCTCATAAAGCACCACCACTTCCCCGCTCTTGTTTCGAGCGGCAACACCAACCTTCCTCCTTGGCCGGCTCGCCGCCCGAGGTATCGTCTGATTCTCACATATTTTCGATCTCCCCATCGGGTATCGCTGGGACTGTTTCAAACACATTATCAATTGGCTCCCCACGAGGCGCTCCTTTACCGCATGCTTCATCGGATGCATCGGCCCCTTTGTCGCGGAAAAGCGACACTCCGCCTCAGACGACCAGCCCTCCCTCCACAGGTTCGTCGACGCCGACGCAGTCCTCTTCGGGATCTTCCTCGATGATGCGGGGACCGTCAACGTCCCGCCGTACCTCGACTATTAACATTCCATCATCTATACCTCATCGTCTTCGCAGTTCCTTCACAGATACCCGATCATCCACGGACGCTCGTCCGATACTTGACGCGCTCCCGACGTCGACTGTGGTGCCAGTTGTACCACACGCAGACGCTACGACAACAGCGGCCGCTATGCGTTGGGCTGCTGCCCGAGTTAACATCGCGCCACTAGCTTTGCCATCTCCCGAACATGAGCTGACAGACCCATTTAGGAATGCGCGCACGGCGATCCCTGGTTTGAACCCACCTGATGTCCCATTGGGGCCACAATCTCCCCGTCACCGGCAACGACTAGGAAGCTTTTGGGAGGGCACCACCGATGTCGAACGGTCACCATCCACGCTTAGTGCCATCCAAGGCAGCCCCCCTTCAACGCCTCCAACTGCCGATAGCTCCGACGCCAGTACTGAGCCGCTGAGTGCATCGGCTTTCGCGCCGTCCCCGCCATATGTCACACCTGCATCGGTGCCCCTGCGGCCTTCGACGGGGGATGATGACGACTACTTTGGTGTCGCCGCACTTTCGACGTCACCAGAGTCAGTATCACTTCTCAATTCGATGCGACAACATCCACTATCTGAATCAGAGGTTGCGCAGACAGTTCCTGTTACCTCGCGTCGCGTAAACCTCACGCGCCAGCCATCTTTCTTTCCCAACAAGACCGCCGGACCCTCGGTTGCCCTACCTTCTCCTACGCGCGGTGTAGATGCGGGCGCCGCCCGGGCAGTCAAGGAAGAAACTATGTTCCTTGAGCTTGGTTATCTTGCACCACCATACCCACCCGATGAGCTCGAGCGCTGCCGTGCCCTGTATCAATTCAATATTTGGAACACGGGGCCAGATAATAACTTTGAGAGGATAGAGCATCTCACGAAGCTGGTGTTTAGTACAAAGACGGTTATTATTAGCTTGATTGATGGGAATGAACAGTATGTCGCCGCAGCACGAGCTTGAAGGGGTTACTAATTGCCCTCCCAGATGGATGAAGTCGGCCTGTGAGTACCATTGCCTTGAAACCCGCGGCGGACGTGACCAACAAATCCATAGCCGGTTGGGCGTACCCAACGCTTCCTCGGATGAGCTCCATATGTGCGCATACAGTTTTGCTACGGTATGTCCCGAGTTCCTGCCACATGCAGGTATATCCTCACCCTGCCGCAGCGGCGACGAACCTATGGTCGTTCCTGACACTCACGCCGATTGGCGCTTTGCGAAGAATGTGAGGCAAAGTCTATTTCGAAAGGTGATGGATCTAAGCTTTTCTTGGGGATAAATTTAGCCCCTGGTCGCTGGGCCACCACACGTTCGCTTCTACGCTGGTGCCCCGTTACGCACTCAGGAGGGGTTTAACATTGGTACCCTCGCTATAATGGACGATACGCCACGAGTCGAGTTTAGCCCTCGGCAGCGCCATACGCTTAAAGAGTTTGCTGTGAGTTGAGCTATACCGTTGTTCGGGCACGACGGATGGATTTCTAACCGATATAGGCGATTGCGATGCGTGAAATGGAGCTGTGGCGGGATAAGATTCAACTTCGAATACGTGATCGTATTCAAACCTCGGTAAGTGCAGATCCCGGCAGCCGTGTCGATTGCGGTTAGGTTACAACTAGCTGTCACAGATGGAACAGTTCACACGCGAATGCCTCGAGATGGACTCTGAGACGAGCCCGGGGTCAGAAGAAACTCGGCCAGTGAAGAACCCATTCTCGATGGATAGGGTCTATCAGCGCGCAGCGAAATTGGTGAAAAAGACGCTAGACGTAGGAGGTGCACTCGTCATGGACATGTCGCACGGCGAGGTACTCGAGACTGTCGGTGCGGAGGCTGTCATGTCTGTCATCGTGCATAGCGCGGAAGATACGACGACGCACCAAGTACAAGGGGACGCATGCGTTCGCATCTGGGACATGTTCTTGAAATGCCCTGATGGCCGTGTATTCGAGGCACTGGTTCCTGCCCCTCTCCGCCCTTTCTTACCGAACGGGACCCAGTATGCGCTTTGTAAGTGTGATTTCTCCGAGGTGGGGTGAATGTCGGGAAATCACAACTTGGTAGGTGTCCCTATTTTCAACATCGACAAGCGACCGTTTGCTATGCTTTGCGCATACAACTCGTCTGAACAAGGCAGACGATACGTGAGTATCCGCATTTAGTGGGGGTTTTCTCTTGACGGGGACATTACAGCTCGAAGGACACGAGTTGTCTTATTTAAGGGCTATCGGTGTGTTATTCTTCAGCCTCAAATGGTATCACACACGATTTACACATGGTGCCTCTTTAAGGTGTGATAATTCTATCCGCTGTGCTAAAACGACGGATGACGCTCGCCGATAAAGCGAAGAGCTTGTTTATATCAAAGTAAGCTACGAATTTCATATCCCGAGACCCCGGCACCGTTTGACACCTCCACGTTTAGCATCTCTCATGAGTTACGCACTCCCCTACATGGCATCTTGGCGGCGGCAGAGTTACTCTCTGACACGCAACTAAATCACACTCAGTCGTCCTTTTTGCAGACAGTGCAGGCATGCGGCACGTCGCTGGTCGAGACTGTAAATCATGTGTTGGATTTTACTAAGCTCAGTGGAAATTCCAAAGCAGGAGGCGTGGAGCACGTCATCCGAACCACAGAGTATGTCTCTCGCTACTATCGTTCATCCTACCTTACAAACGCCATGGAACAACCCCCCTCTGTCCACCAGGATTGATGTCCTGCAATTGATAGAAGAAGCCGTGGAGGGATCTTGGATTGGACATCGCGCACGCTTGTTCGCACAGCAGCAAGAATCAGAGATTGGTAGTCTGTATGCTCCACCAAGACAGGATGGCAGTGGGAAAAAGCTGGTTGAAATTGTTATCGAGATGGGTGACAGGGAGGAAGTAAGTCTCACGGTCAGGGCGCCGTTCTTCCTCTCCATCAGCCAATCTATCGGCGCTTATTTCCCAATCTAGGGGTGGCTTCTCAAGCTCGAGAAAGGAGGTATCCGAAGAGTACTAATGAACGTATTTGGGAACAGTCTGAAGTTCACAACGGTTTGTTTCTTGACTGGCTAGATGCCTCCCGTTTATGGCTTCTGATAAAATTTGGTAGGACGGTTACGTGCACGTAATCATCCGTCAGTTGCCACGCACCCAAGACATGCCCCCGGACAAGGTTAAGCTTGAACTAGTGGTAGCTGACACCGGCAAGGTGCGTATATATTGTCACCGAAACAGAGTTATTTCAACAGTAGAACAACAGGGAATCAGCCAGGATTTTCTCAAGGCAAGAACTCAATCGATCATCAGGGGAAGTGTGTTATTGACAATTGTCCCTCAGAACCAACTCTTTCATCCTTTTTCGCAGGAGAACCCGATGCAAACAGGCACGGGACTGGGGTTGGCAATCGTGAACAGCATCGTACAGTCCAAAGGAGTCGACGGTAAGGTTGATGTATGGAGCGCCGAGAACGTGGGAACAGAGATCAAAGTCACTTTCTCCGCGGAAACCGCGGAAGAAGACGAACCGGCGTCGCCGAAAGTTTCCGATACGTTAAATCCAGACCATACCACCAAAATCAGCCTGGTTGGCTTTGATGACCCCCATCGCGGTGTGCAGCTCCTGCAAAGAGTCCTCACTCACTATCTGGTATCCTGGTGGGGCTTCCAAATTTCACCTCCAGGCTCGTTGGGAGACATTGTCATTGCAAATGAGGATCTGTCTGTGCTGCAACTTGCGATTGAGCAGCACGATATTCGCAGGCCATTCATACTCCTTACGGCTAGCCGCGGTGAGAGGCACCTTACAACAACTGTCACAGAGTTCGAGCGGTTAGGCGGGTTCTGCCGTATCTTGTACAAGCCTGGCGGTCCGTCGCGACTTCGACATGCCCTCAAACTCTGCATGTATGCGCTCAAAATTAGCCGTCGCTCTTCACCTGTACCGGAACTCATCCCCCACCCGGGTAATTCCATCTTGTCTTCTTCGTCCAACTTACCGACTGGCGTTGCGAGGCGCAATTCGGGAGAACCAATACAAACGAGCTATACTGATGCGCGGCGCCCCTCGCTCGGTCGTCGGTCTATCACGGTGCATCCTGTTACCTCATGGAGCGGAATGCCAGCACATGAGGAGGAGTATGATGAATCTCAAGACGGAGCTCAGCCTGGCCGTGCGCGCTCGTTCAGTCAATCGCAGAGCTCGACCAGCCCAACTATTCCCGTGGGTGATACTGGGGGCTCGCTATTGAAATCATCGATTGGAGCTCTGGAATCGAAAAAAAATGTTCGGGTCCTTGTAGTGGAAGATAACAGCATATTGCGCAATCTTCTGTGAGCCTTCCATTTATTCTTTATATGTGTTGCTAAGCTCGTTGCCTTGTACGGGGCGCCCAGGACTCGGTGGCTGTCTAGCAAGGTTCGTTTACAATTTCCTAAATGTACGTTCATCCTAGCCCCCTGTATTTCCAGGGGTACGAATACCGTGAGGCGGTAGACGGACGTGATGGGGCCCATTTGTTTGAGACAGATGGTCAATTCGAGTAGGTTTCTTTCCCCAGCTTTTATCGCCCAACATTCCATTTACCCTATCATTTCAGCGTCATTCTCCTCGACTTATCAATGCCAGTATTGGACGGTAAGTTAGCCTTCACTTTTTCTCTACGAGAGCCTTTTGATTCCTGTCCCTAGGATATGGTGCTACCACACAAATCAGGAAGATTGAGGCATCAAGGTCGGGACAAAAATCTCACATCCTCGCTCTTACAGGAATGTCGTCTCTGGAGGATAAGCGAAGAGCCTTCGAAGCAGGCGTTGACGGCTAGTGCGTATCTACGAAACGTGCTCCTCACTGGTGTGTTGACGATCCCATACCTAGCCTTGTGAAACCAGTGGCGTTCAAGACGCTGTCGGACATGTTTGGTAAACTTGGCATTACATGACATCAGGAGGCTTCGTCTGCGCACAGTCGACTTCCTTTTCGCCATTTGGTGCGCATAAGACAACCTGGGATTGGGACAGTGCGAGGGACGGCGGCTCGCCACCTTCGTCACCCTTCCTGCATATCCCCTTCTTTGCTTAATCTATCCCTATTCCCCTCTTCTGCACATCATATCCCCCCGATGTAGCATTTCTGACCGAATCCCTTGTGGCTTGTGTTGTACCATCTGTATTGCTAATGAGCTAGACGATGGAACACCGTCGCGCAAACGTTTTGCGCCCCTCGTCACCTCGTATACAAAGCCTAGATCAGACGTTTCAGCTGCTATTCCTGACAGATCATGTAATGTTGACACAGAAAACCGTCTCGTGCCTCGTGCCAAGCTTCAGACCGTGATATGACTGAGGTGAAGGACACGCCAACGGATATAGCAAGATGTGCCGCTCCTGATTCGAATTTATGGATCCCTGTGCACCAGTGTACCAGTCCTGGGCAATAACCCCACCAAGTGGAATTACACGCAAGTGCGAGACCCTTCGGGCTAGTAGTTACATTTGGGGGCTTTTAGAAATTTTAGAAATAACTGCGAGCCTTCTTGCTCTGTGATCAGTGCCCACCTTCGCTCCTCAATCGTCCGACGTAATGCAACTCGGGATAGCTCGCATGGTATCAGTGTAGTAAATTATCCATGACCTATATTCCCATCATCATACAATTTGACTCGGCGGTGCACTGTTACCTCAAGACAGTCTAAGGCCAACTGTAGTCGTTCTGAGATGGGACACTGGCAGAAGAGAAGTAATGAGGCGGGGCTTGGAACCCGTAAAATACCAAACTTCCAGAATGTTGAACACGAAAGTGGAGGGACGGGGTGAGGGGTGGGCACCCCAGTTGTGGGGGATGCCTTGTGGACTGCGGGTGTAGCGCCCACAGGCTCAAAAAGTCTCCTTTGGTCAGGGGTGGGAAGTTGGAAAGATCGAGAGAGAACATCCAAGATTGGGGTGAAGTGTATTTCCTATCTTGCAAATCTGTTGGTGTGCCGCCGTGTATACATTAGGACGATTTCGCTGTAGATTTCGAGTCGTAATGGTTACACGAAATGAGGAATGCCAATGTGCCCAATCGGTAGGTAGTCCTGTTACTCGTTCTCGTCACTTCTTGGCGTGGCAGTATCGGCCGACCCATCCACTTACAAGTGAGCCATTGTCAACCTGTGGGTCAAAGCGGGGGGATGGTTTGTGAATATGACATTTCCATTTGCGCCGGTCATAGGGTAACTGGGACCTCTGGGGGAAAGCACCACTGTAATGGAAAGAACAATTCCTGTCCAAGCCTTGAAGGGCCGGTGCGCATCACAGCGCCAGGCGGCCTAAGATCGGCTTCAGAGGATAAGTGGACGACGAAAGGGACGCCGTGTTGTGTACAAATCCATAAAGTCGGTACTGCCCTGCGTTTGTTAGTTGACTCCCCCATGTATCCATTTTAATGACTTCTTGGATCTTGTCGGTTGTTGGCTCCCTTTCTTGTTGAGTATTTGACGTTTTATGGCCCTCGAGTAATCGGACAAGGTTTTCAGACTAACTCCGAGAACGCCTGGATGTGAACCCGGGACAGGAAACCACGTTTGAGTTAAGAAAGGCAGGGCCTCCGCCGTTGTAGAAGGTCATTCTCTACTCCAGTGACATATCCGAGTTCCATAATATCGTCGAGGTCTGAAAGTGTCAAAATCCTACTCTGGTTCGTGAAACAGAAATGGGATGAACGTTGAACTGACGGCAACGCGGAGACTGGTGTCCATCATGCCAAACAAGTCGTCTGCGTGCTGACCTGCTGGACGAAAGCCAGGGTAATATTTAGGCTCGGTGCTGATTCTGGCTCGTGTTAAGTCCGACTCAGCATACTGTATATCACCAACACGAAGGTAGGGAGTGCCGTCTTGCACATCGTAGCCCGTTGGAGGAGGTCAGGCAACGTCTCGCTATGATTGTTCATCGTTGGTCTTATTGAAGTGTCGAGGCCGTTGGTGGGTAGCGCGTCGTACAGTATATTGGACCATTACTTTGTGGGGTTAAGGCCGAGTGCAGCACCGACGTAGAGAAGTCGTTTGGCGACGATTTTTTCACCCGTACACTCGGTCTTCAATTCTTGCCAAGGCCTGGGTTGTTGCATCTAAGCATGGTACCATGACAACCATTGCTTTGTGCTACACGTACTGGTGGTATCAAGCCGGGAGCAGAAGTCGGAGGTACCGTTATCTGTGTCTGCAACCACCTAAGAGGCTGGGAGTGGGCTTTCCAGGAAAGGTAGTATGATAGTCGTCCGTAGAGATCAACAAACCGGGGAGAGGGGCATCGGGCGCGGGTTTCCGGGGCCTCAGATATTTGCCTTCAGAAGGTCTATGGCTGATAAAGTTCGTTCCCCTGGTATGTCCCCTGTTCATCACATTCCGAGCATTGTTACCTGCGATCCTCATCGCCGCCGAAGGCCCGGCGCTCTGGTGTCACCTCACCAAGGAGAATGCTGTAGTACGTGATCTACAACTGGCATCCGAAAGCGAGCTAACGACGCTACATCGGTCATGTCGGTTACTTTGGAGAATGGAAGACTCCTTTTCACTTTCCGTCAGTCAATGTTGGCAACAAGTGTGCGAGTCAGAATGATGGCCGCCCAAGCGGCTGTCCAGCCACCTGATTGCGAACCGTTCTGACCGGGCGAGCACGCCATGAGTTGATCGGTTGGGTGAACGTATGGTGTGTCT
>Ga0307510_10000301_pt1 | contig 45621 bp, 39 predicted proteins | sample 12_EM_MG_FD_207224 | JGI IMG/M metagenome (GOLD analysis project Ga0307510, IMG submission 207224) | Populus trichocarpa ectomycorrhiza microbial communities from riparian zone in the Pacific Northwest, United States - 12_EM | ecosystem: Host-associated > Plants > Roots > Unclassified | place... | reverse complement strand
ATAGTTCGCATTATACGCCGTTGTATCCTTTCTTGCACATTACCCACGGGGTTTAATCCATGACCGACGCCGTCCTGCTCGAACGCTCCGGCACCCTGGCCACGATCACCCTGAACCGTCCGGCGGTACACAACGCCTTCGACGATGGGCTGATCGCCTCGCTCACCACCCTCCTGACCCAACTGGACACCGACGAGAGCGTCCGGGCGGTGGTCCTGACCGGCGAGGGCGCCAGTTTCTCGGCGGGCGCCGACCTCAACTGGATGCGCGGCATGGCCGGCGCCAGCGAGGAGGAGAACCGGGCCGACTCCGAGCGCCTGGCAGCGCTGATGCACCGCCTGCAGTTCCTTTCCAAGCCCACCATCGCCCGCGTCAATGGCGCGGCCTACGGCGGCGGCGTGGGCCTGATCGCCTGCTGCGATATCGCCATCGGGGTGTTCGGTACGAAGTTCTCGCTGTCGGAGGTGAAGCTTGGGCTGGTACCGGCGGTGATCTCTCCCTACGTGGTGGCAGCCGTCGGCCCGCGCCACGCGCGGCGATTGTTCGTCACCGGCGAGGTGTTCGACGCCAGCCACGCCCAGCGCATCGGCCTGCTGCACGAGGTGGTCCCGGCCGATGAGTTGGATAACGCCGTAGCCAACGCCGTGGCCCTGCTGTGGCCCGGCGGCCCGGTGGCCCAGCGCGAAGCGAAGGTGCTGGCGCTTGCCATGGGCGGGCAGACGGCCGAGGAAGCCCACCGCGTGGATATCCAGAACGCCGCGTTGATCGCCCGCCTGCGGGTGTCGACCGAAGGCCAGGAAGGCCTGCAGGCGTTCCTTGAAAAACGCGGACCGTCATGGCGTAACTAACTCCCGGGAGCTGCAGCATCACGTGGACTAGACTCATCGGCACCGCAAACGACAAGGATTGTCATGGCATTTCTTTACCGCCCCTTGGTGCACCTGTTCGCTACGCTCGTTGGCCTTGCCGTCAGTGCCCCGCTGGCGGCGGCCGACCTCATCACTTTCTGGGACACCCCCAGGCATGGCGGCAACAGCTTCAACCGGCTGCCGCCGGACCGCGCCTATTTCGACGCACTCAAGGGCCATGGCGCCACCTGGGTTCGCCTGTCCTTCGATAAATGGCGGCCGGCCCAGCGCGATTTCCTGATGGGAAATGCCGACGACTACCGCACGCTCGACGCGGATGACCTTGCCACGTTGCGCGCAGCGCTCGATCGCGCCCATGCAGCGGGCCTGAAGGTCGTGGTAGCGCCGCTGTCCCTGCCATGGATGCGCTGGTCGCAGAACAACGGCGGCCATTTCGACGACCGCCTCTGGCGTGATCGCAAACATTGGGACACGGCGGCACGCTATTGGGGCGATCTTGCCACCGCCCTAAAGGACCATCCGGCGATTGCCGCGTACAACATCATCAACGAGCCGGCGCCGGAGAAACACGGCGGTCTGCCGGAACACGCCCCGCCCGCTGCCATGACGGCGTGGTTCGCGAGGGAGAAAGATGGCGCGCGCAACCTGCATGCTTTCTACGGCAGGGTGATCGCCGCCATCCGCAAGGTCGATGCCACCACCCCGATCATGGTCGACTCAGGCTGGTACGCCGCCGCCGACGCATTCGGCTTTTGGCCCGAACCGCTACCGGACACCCGCGTGCTGTACGCCTTTCATATGTACGAGCCCTACGCCGCCACCAGCGGGCCGAATCTCAAGCGCAGCAAGCCGTACCTCTATCCGGGGGTCGTTCCCTTCGGCGACAAACAGCAACGCTGGGACGCAACGCGGGTCAAGGCATACCTGAAGAACCCCATGGAATGGGCTGCCCGCCACGCCATCCCGGCCACCCGCATGGTCGCTGCCGAGTTCGGGTGCGTCCGGCAACTACCCGGGTGCGCGCGATATCTCGAGGATGTGATCGGCAACCTCGACACTCTCGGAACGCACTGGGCGTTCTACAGCTTCCGCGAAGACAACTGGGATGCCATGGACTACGAACTGGGCACCGGCAAGGTGCCCGGGCGGTACTGGCAAGCCGTCGAGGCCGGCACGCCGGATCCCGTGCCTCGAAAGATCACGCCGCTGTTCGAAGTGATCCGCAAGCGCCTGGACAAGGGGTCAGAGTAATTACTCTGACCCCGGTACCGGCTAGCCGCTAATTGCTGCAACGCAATCGGCCAGGGAAGTGAAATCTGCTAGCTTTCATGATTTGGATTCGCCGCACCTCAAGGCCCCGACGCATATGTTCGAACGCATCCTCATTGCCAACCGCGGCGAGATCGCCTGCCGGGTCATCCGTACCTGCCGCCGGCTCGGCATCAGGACGGTGGCGGTGTACTCCGAGGCTGACGCCAACGCCCAGCATGTGCGCCTTGCCGATGAAGCCTGGCCGATCGGCGGGCCACGCCCGGCCGATTCCTACCTGCGCGGCGATGCCATCATCGAGGTGGCGAAGAAGACCGGTGCCCAGGCGATTCATCCCGGCTATGGATTTTTGTCCGAGAACACCGGCTTCGCCCGTGCCTGTGCCGATGCCGGCATCGTCTTCATCGGTCCGCGCCCTGAAAGCATCGATGCCATGGGCTCGAAGGCGGCCGCCAAGGCGCTGATGGAAAAACACGGCGTGCCGCTGGTGCCGGGCTACCACGGCGAAAACCAGGATCCTGCCCACCTGGCCGAACAGGCCGCGAAGACCGGTTTCCCGTTGATGATCAAGGCGGCCGCCGGCGGTGGCGGCAAGGGCATGCGCATCGTGCGCGACGCCGAAGCCTTCGCCGAAGCACTGGCGTCCGCGCAACGCGAGGCCGCCAGTGCCTTCGGCGACACGCGGGTGATCCTGGAACGCTACGTGGAACATCCGCGCCACATCGAGTTCCAGGTGTTCGGCGACACCCACGGCCATGTCATTCATTTGAACGAACGCGAATGCTCGGCCCAGCGCCGCTACCAGAAAGTACTGGAGGAAACGCCGTCGCCTTTCCTGGACATGGCCAGCCGCGCGCGCATGGGCGAAGCCGCGGTGGCGGCGGCGCAGGCGGTGGGTTACGTGGGCGCCGGCACCGTGGAGTTCATCGTTGCGCAGGACGGTGAATTCTTCTTCATGGAAATGAATACCCGCCTGCAGGTGGAGCATCCGGTGACCGAGGAAACACTCGGCCTGGACCTGGTTGAATGGCAGCTGCGCATCGCCGCCGGCGGCTACCTGCCGCTGGCCCAGGGCGATGTCCAGGCGCGCGGCCACGCCATCGAAGTGCGCCTTTATGCCGAGGATCCGGAGCAGAACTTCCTGCCAGGTTCGGGCAAGCTCACGCATCTTCGCCTGCCCGAACCTTCGCCCCATGTACGGCTGGATGCCGGCGTGGTGGAAGGCGACACGGTAAGCATCTTCTACGATCCGATGATCGCCAAACTCATCGTGTTCGACCGCGACCGGCCGCGCGCGCTCGAACGACTGCGCGAAGCGCTGGCCGCCTGCGAAATCGTGGGGCCGGCTTCGAACATCGCCTTCCTCGAACGCCTGGCGCGCCATCCGGTGGTGGTGCAAGGCGACATCGACACCGGCTACCTCGACCGGCACCTGGACCAGTTCCTGAAAGCGGCCACGCCATCCACGGATGCCGACGTGTTCGCCGCGGTGACCGCCGCACTGCTGGACGAAGAAACCCGGGCCATGGCGGCGCCGGGTGATCCGCATTCGCCCTGGGCGGCCAACGACGCCTGGCGCAATGCGCATCCGGGCAAACGCCTGGTCGCCCTGGTGGTGAATGGCGAGCGCCGTGACATCGCCGCTTACGGCCACGACGGCACGTATCGCCTGAAGTCCGGCGAGGCCACCATGGAAGTATCTGGCGCGCGGCTGGCCGATGGTGCGCTCACCGCGCGTTTCGACGGCCTCGCACGCCGGCTTCGCGTGCACCTGGATGCCGCGCACGTGGCCGTCCACGATGCCGCCGGCTTCCGCCACGCGTTCGATCGCGCCCCGGCTTTCGCCTGGGTCCTTGCCGACGCCGCTGGCGATGACCGCCTGCTGGCGCCGATGCCCGGCCGCATCGTGCTGGTGCGCGTGAAGCCCGGCGACACCGTCACGGCCGGCCAGGACCTGCTGGTGATGGAGGCGATGAAGATGGAGCTGGCCTTGAAGGCGCCGCGCGATGGCACCATCGAAACGGTAGGCGCGGCGCAGGGCGACTTCGTTGAAGCCGACCGCGTGCTTGTGCGCCTGGCCGCGATCGATCACGCCTGAAGGATTCGACCGATGAACTCCAAAAATTTCGTACGCATCGTGGAAGTCGGCGCGCGCGACGGGCTGCAGAATGAAAAAACGCTGCTTCCTGCAGACGTCAAGATCGCGCTGATCGATCGCCTTTCCTCCACCGGCCTCTCGGTGGTTGAAGCCACCAGCTTCGTCAGCCCCAAATGGGTGCCGCAGCTGGCCGATGCCGCGCAGGTGTACGCGGGTATCCGCAAGGTACCGGGGGTGACCTACCCGGTGCTGGTGCCCAACGAGCAGGGCTATGAACGTGCCCGCGCCGTCGGCGTGACCGAGATCGCCGTGTTCACCGCGGCGTCGGAAGCGTTCAACCAGAAGAACATCAACGCTTCGATCGATGAAAGCATCGACCGCTTCCGCCCGGTATTGGCCCGCGCCCGCGAAGACGGCGTATCGGTGCGTGGTTATGTGTCCACGGTGCTGGGCTGCCCTTACCAGGGCGAGGTACCGTTGGCCGACGTGGTGCGCGTGGCCAGGGCGCTGCATGAACTGGGCTGCCATGAAATCTCGCTCGGCGACACCATCGGCGTAGGCACGCCGGCCAAGGCGCGCGCGATGCTGCGCGCCGTCGCCGCCGAGGTGCCGATGCAGGCACTGGCCGTGCATTTCCACGATACCTATGGCCAGGCCCTGGCCAACATCCTCTCGTGTCTTGAAGAAGGCGTTCGCGTGGTTGATAGCGCCGTGTCCGGCACCGGCGGTTGTCCCTACGCCAAGGGCGCCACCGGCAACGTCGCCAGCGAAGACGTGGTGTACATGCTTCATGGCATGGGCATGCAAACGGGCATCGACCTCGACCTCCTGGTTGCCACCGGCGCGTGGCTTGCCGCGCAACTGGGCAAGGAAACCGCCAGCCGGGTGACGCGGGCGCGCACCGCGGCCTGAGCGGGCTATCATCGGGCTTCCGGTCGAATGGAAAGCCCCATGCCACGCGCCATCCTTTTCGCTGCGTTGCTTATCGTCCTGGTAGCGCCTGTCGCCGCGCGGGACACCCTGCTGCTTCCCGACCGCGTCTGGACGGCCGAGGGCAACGCCGTCCATGCCGGCTGGGCCGTGCTGGTGCGCGATGGCGTGATCGCCGGCGTTGGACCGCGCCAGGGCCTGCACCCGGCCGCCGATGCCCGCGAGATTCCCCTGCCCGGCGCCACCTTGATGCCGGGCCTGATCGATCTTCACTCGCATGTCTTCCTGCACCCGTACAACGAAACCCTATGGAACGACCAGGTGCTGAAGGAAGCGCCGGACTATCGCGTGCTCGAGGCCGCCGCCCATGCGCGGGACACGCTGATGTCGGGCTTTACCGCGTTGCGCGACCTGGGCACGGAAGGTGCCGGTTTCGGCGACGTCGCCATCAAGCGCGCGATCAACGAAGGCCTGATCCCGGGCCCCCGGATGTTCGTGGCCACGCGAGCGATCGTTGCCACGGCCAGTTACGGGCCCGGCCCCCACGGCTTCCGCCCCGACCTTGACCTCCCCTCCGGCGCCCAGGAAGTGAGCGGCGTGGACGAAGCCATGCGCGCCGTGCGCGAGCAAGCCGCACATGGTGCGGACTGGATCAAGCTGTACGCCGATTACCGCGTGGGTCCCGATGGCGGCACCATGCCCACCTTCACCGCGGCCGAGCTCAAGGCCATCGTGGATACCGCGCACCTCGGCGGCAGGCCGGTGGCCGCCCACGCCGCTTCGCGCGAAGGCGTGGCGATGGCGGTGGCGGCCGGCGTGGATACCATCGAACACGGCTACGGCACCGACGAAGCCACCTTCGCCCGGATGAAGAAGCAAGGCACGACCTACGAACCCACGCTCACCGCGGTGGACGCCACCGAGGAATACTTCAACCATTACAAGCCCGGCGATCCACCCACCGACAAGATGCGCGAGGCCGAGCACGCCTTTCGCACCGCGCTTAAAGTGGGGGTGACCATCGGCAACGGTTCGGACGTGGGCGTATTCACCCACGGCACCAACTGGCGCGAACCGGTGGCGATGGTGCGCGATGGCATGACGGCGCCCCAGGCACTTCACGCCGCCACCGACGTCGCCGCACGTATCCTTCGCCAGGGCGACACTTTCGGCCGCATCGCCGTTGGCATGCGCGCCGACCTTGCCGCCTTCTCGGGCGATCCCAGCGCCCACATCGAAGACCTTGCCCATCCGGTGCTGGTGATGAAGGATGGAACCCTCTACCGCAGCCCCGACGGCCACCCATGAGTCCCAGTTTCCAGATCCGCCCGATCGAACCGCGCGACGATGCCGCCATGGCGGCGATCATCCGCGAAGTGATGCCCGAGTTCGGCGCCGACGGCCCGGGCTTTGCCATCCACGATGAAGAAGTCAACGGCATGGCCGAGGCCTATGCGCGTGAAGACACGGCCTACTACGTGGTGGTCATGGATGGCGAGGTCGTCGGCGGTGCGGGTATCGCGCCGCTGGTCGACGCGTCGGAGAAAGGCGTCTGCGAGCTGCGCAAGATGTACTTCCTGCCCAAGGCGCGCGGCATCGGCGCGGGTGCGGCGATGATGCAGTGCTGCCTGGAAGCGGCACGGCGCATGGGCTTCAAACGCTGCTACCTGGAAACGCTCACCGGCATGGATTCGGCGCAAACGCTCTATCGTCGCCATGGCTTCGAGCCGCTGGGCCACCCGATGGGCGGCACCGGGCACTTCAGCTGCGATCGCTACTTCATCCGGGACCTGTAGCTCGTGGCCAGTCAACCGCCCCAGCTCACCTTCCAGGTCGACGACCCGCGGGCCGGGGACATCGTGCCGCTGATCGATGAATTCGAAGGCTACCTGGCCGAGCTCTACCCCGAAAGCGAACGGCGGCCGGGCGACGCCGCCTCGCCATTGCATCGTCCGAACGTCACCTTCATGACCGCCCGCGTGGATGGCGTGCCGGTGGCCTGCGGCGCCTTCGCCGACCACATCGACTACGTCGAGGTGGCCAAGATGTATGTCATCCCCACCGTGCGCGGGCTGGGCCTGGGCAAGCAGTTGCTCGAAGCCCTGGAACAAGAGATCCGCCGCTCCGGCGGTAAACTGGTGCGGCTGGAATCCGGTACCGCCCAGACCGAAGCCCAGGAACTCTACGAAGGTGCCGGCTACCGCCGCTGCGGCAACTTCGGCACCCATCGCGCCACGCCGCACAGCATCTTCATGGAAAAGTCACTCGCATGATCCGCATTGCCACCGCGGGCGACGCCGCCGCCTGCCACGACATCTACGCTCCGGCAGTGCTGCACACCGCCATCACCTTCGAGACGGAGCTGCCCGGGAACCAGGCCATGGCCGACCGCATCGAAGCGCGGCTGGCCCACTACCCGTGGCTGGTATTCGAAGACGAAGGCCAGGTGCTGGGCTATGCCTACGCCGGACGGTTCCGCGAACGCGCCGCCTACGACTGGATCGCCGAGACTTCGGTTTATGTGCATGAAAGCGCGCGCCGGCGCGGCATCGCCCGGCGCCTGTACACGTGCCTGTTGGATGTGATGCAGATGCAAGGCTTCAACCAGGCCGTGGGGGCGATCACCCTGCCCGGCGAAAGCAGCGTGGCCATGCACGGCGCGCTTGGTTTCCAGCCGGCCGGCGTATGGCGCCATTGCGGCTACAAGCTTGGCCAGTGGCACGATGTCGGCCTGTGGCAAAGGGAACTGGCAGTCCCGGCGAATCCGCCGCCGGCCATCGTGCCTTTTGCCCGGATGCGCCACGATTCCGCCCTGCAGGTAAGGCTTGCGCTCGGGTAAGATGACGGTCTTTGCACGACGCACAGGACCTTCCCCATGCAGCTTGAACACGTCAAGGCAGTGATAACCGGCGGCGCCTCGGGCCTGGGCTACGCGGTGGCTCGGCACCTGGTGGACCACGGCGCGAAAGTCGCGCTGTTCGACGTCAACGACGCGAAGGGCGCGTCCTCCTGCGAGGCGCTGGGCGACAACGCGCATTTCCGCCGGGTGGATGTCACCTCCGAAGACGACGTGGCCAGGAGCGTCGCCGCCGCGCGCGATGTGATGGGCGGCCTGAACGTGGTGGTGAACTGCGCCGGTATCCTCGGCGCCGGCCGCGTGGTGGGCAAGGAAGGCGCGATGCCGCTGGCCAACTTCAGCAACACCATCATGGTGAACCTGGTGGGCAGCTTCAACGTGGCCAAGGCCGCTGCCAACCTGATGCAGGCCAACGATGCGGGCGAAGACGGCGAACGCGGCGTGATCATCAACACCGCCTCGGTCGCGGCTTTCGAAGGCCAGATCGGCCAGGCGGCCTACTCGGCCTCCAAGGGCGGCGTGGTGGGCATGACCCTACCCATGGCGCGCGAGCTCGCGCGCTTCGGCATCCGCGTGGTCACCGTTGCACCGGGCATCTTCTGGACGCCGATGGTCGACAGCATGACGCCGCAGGTGCAGGAATCGCTGTCGGCCACCATTCCGTTCCCGGCACGCCTTGGCAAGCCCGATGAATTCGCAAGCACCGTGGGCTTCATCGTGCAGAGCCGTTACATCAACGGCGAGACCATCCGCCTGGACGGCGCCGTGCGCCTTCAGCCGAAGTAATCATCCTTCCAGCCCAACACCCGAGCCCTTCGCATGAAAGCTTCCGACGTCAAGCGCGGCACCGTCATCGAGCACGACGGCACCGTGTATCAGGTGCGTGACATCGAACGCAGCGCGCCCACGGCGCGTGGCGGCAACGTCACCTTCCGTTTCACCCTGTATTCGATCCCCGGCGGCCGCAAGTACGACCTTTCGCTGCGCGCCGACGACGATCTGAAGGAAGTGGAATTGAGCCGGCGCCAGGCGACCTATTCCTACATGGATGGCGAGGCCTTCGTGTTCATGGACGCCGAGGACTACACGCAGTACCTGCTGCCGCCGGAGATGGTGGGCGATAACGCCGGCTATATCGTCGAAGGACTGGAAGGCTACTATGTCCAGGTGATCGACGATGCACCCGTGGGCCTGCAGGTACCGACCAACGTGGTGTTGACGGTCACCGACACCGCGCCGGAATTGAAGGGCGCCAGCGCCACCAAGCGCACCAAGCCGGCCACGCTCGAAACCGGGGTCGAAGTACAGGTGCCCGAGTACATCACCACCGGCGAGAAAGTCACGGTCAATACCCTGACCGGTGAATTCGCCGGGCGGGCGTGACGAGGCCGCTTCGCTGCGGTGTTGTTGGGGGTCAGAGTAGTTACTCTGACCCCGCCTTCGCTTCCACGAGCAACGGATGACCTCCGGCTTCTCCCTTTTCCGCAGCGTGCTGCAGTCGCTCACCACCACGCGCCGGCCCGACGTGCCGATGCGCGTGGCAATGCGCAACGCAGCCGCCGTGGCGATTCCGCTGGCGGTCGGCGTGGCCACGGGACACGAGGGCATCGGCATCGGCATCGCCGCGGGCGCGCTGGACACGATGTTCTCCGACCAGCCGGGCCCGTACCAGCAGCGCCTGCAACGACTGTTCCTGGCGGCGCTCGCGGCTGGCGGCGCGGCACTCCTGGGATTTCTGGTGGGCGGCCATCCGCTCAGCCTGTCGCTGGCCACCGCGGTCCTGGGCTTCTTCGGCGGCATGCTGGTGATCTTCGGGCCGGACATCGCCCGCGTGGGCATGACCAGCATGCTGCTGCTGGTGATCACCGCCGCCACCCCCTTGCCGCCGGCCCAGGCCATCGGCGCGTCGCTGCTGATCTTCGCCGGCGGCATGTTGCTGACGCTCTTCTCCATCGCCGCGTGGCCGCTGCAACGCTACCGGCCCGAGCGCCACGCCCTGGCCGAGGTTTACCGGGGCCTGGCCACCCTGGCCGTGCAACCGCCGGGCCACGACACCGAGGCACCGGCGCTCAGTGATGCCATGACCAACCTGCAGCACACCCTGCTGGGGCGCTTCCATGCACGCGGGCGTGCCATGGAGGCCTTCCGCGTGCTGCTGGACATCGCCGAGCGGATCCGCCTGGAACTGATCACCATGCAGGAGACCGGCTGGGAAGGCAGCCTGCCACGGATGATCCGCGCCGATACCGCGCGGGTGTTGCGTGGCGTGGCCCGCGCGCTGGACGAAGCCGGGCCACCGACACGCGCGGAAGCTGCGCTGAAAACCTTGCAGGCCAGCGAGCAGGCATTGTTCGGCCAGGCCGAGCCCAGTTTTGTGAGCAACCACGTACACGCGTTGTCGGGCCAGCTGGCCGCGGCCGTGCGCAATGCCAACTGGGCCGGCAGCCGCGGCGAGATCCGCGCCGAGACCGCCGAAAGCAGCCTGCCGGCGCCGCTGCGCAGCGGTTCGGCGCTGGCCGCGATGCGCGCCAACATGATCCCGCAGTCGATCGCCTTCCGGCATGCGGTTCGCTGCGCGGTGGTACTTACACTCGCCGTGGCCATCTCGCGCTACGCCCACCTGCCGCATGGCTACTGGCTGCCGATGACCGCCGCCATCGTGTTGCGGCCGGATTTCGGCGCCACGTTGAATTTCGGCCTGTTGCGCGTGGTCGGCACGGTGCTGGGCCTGGTGCTCACCACCCTTGTGCTGCGCTTCACCCCTGACGCGCCCTGGGCGCACATCGCGGTGCTGGCGATCCTGTGCGTGGGCTTCCGCTACCTGGCCACCGCGCACTACGGCATCGCGGTGGCGGCCCTCACCGGTACCGTGGTGATCCTGCTGTCGTTCGACGGCGTGGAGTCCGCCGCGGCCATGAGCGACCGCGTGCTCAACACGGTGCTGGGCTCGGCCATGGCGCTGGTGGCCTACGTGCTGTGGCCTTCGTGGGAGCGTACGCGCGCACGCGCCGCGCTGGCCGATATGTTCGATGGCTACGCGGCGTACCTTGCCACCCTGGCTGGCCCTGCCCCACCCCGGGAGCGTCGCGACGCGCGCACCTTGTCGCGCACAGCGCGTACCAATGCCCAGGCCTCGCTCGACCGCATGCGCTCGGAGCCCGCCACACCCGTGCACCTGATGGAAATGGCGCAGACCCTTTTCGCCAACGGCAACCGCCTGGCCCGCACGGCGATGACGCTGGAGGCCATGGTGGACGACATGGGCGAGGCCAACCGCGACCTGGTCTGGCCACTGGTGCGTGAATCGTCCGGGGCATTGCACACGCTGGCCGATGCCCTGCGTCATTCACGGCCTCCCGATAGCCTGCCGGACCTGCGCTCCCGGCAACGGGAAATCGTCACCGCCCTGGCCCGGGGACGGGGCACGGGCATGGCCGACCAGATGGCTACCATCACCGACCGGCTGGTTGATAACGTCAATACGATCAACCACATCCTTCAGCGACGTTAAGTGCCGTCGAGGGCGGCTGGCCGCGTTACACTTGGCGCCATGCTGAAGATCGATACCCACGCCCACATCCTGCCCAGGCAGTGGCCGGACCTCGCCGCCAAGTACGGCGACGACCGCTTCCCGGTGATGCAACATGCCGGCGGATCGCACCGGATCTACAAGGACGGAAAATTCTTCCGCGAGGTGTGGGAGTCGGCCTTCGATGCCGAACACCGCATCGCCGACTACGCCCGCCACGGCGTGGACGTCCAGGTGATCTCAACCGTGCCGGTGCTGTTCTCTTACTGGGCCAAGGGCCACCAGGCGCTGGAGCTTCACCGATTCCTGAACGACCACGCCGCGCGCCTGTGCCAAGACCACCGCCGGCACTATGCCGGCATCGGTACCGTGCCGCTGCAATCGCCCACGCTCGCGATCCAGGAGATGGAGCGCTGCATGGACGAACTGGGCCTGCAGGGCGTGCAGATCGGCTCGCACTGCAACGACTGGAACCTCGACGCACCGGAACTGTTCCCGTTCTTCGAAGCCGCCGCCGACCTCGGTGCGGCGATCCTGGTGCACCCCTGGGACATGATGGGCGCAGCCGGCATGCCGCGTTACTGGATGCCCTGGCTGGTGGGCATGCCTGCCGAGCAATCCCGCGCGGCGTGCTCCTTGGTGTTCGGCGGTGTGCTTGAACGCCTGCCGCAGCTGCGCATCATGATGGCCCACGGCGGCGGCAGCTTCCCTGGCAGCATCGGCCGCATCGAACACGGCTTCCGCATGCGCCCGGACCTCGTCGCCACCGACAACGCGCGCAACCCGCGCGAGTACATGCACCGGATGTATTTCGATTCCTGCGTGCACGATCCGCTTGCGCTCAAGTACCTGCTCGACACAGCCGGCGTATCGCAAGTAATGCTGGGCACCGACTACCCCTTCCCACTGGGCGAACAGGTGCCCGGAAGCGGTATCGATGCACTTGGCCTGGACGACGAAAGCCGCGCACGACTCTTCCATGGCACCGCGCTGGAATGGCTGCAGCTGCCGCACAGCCGTTTCGAGCGACACTAAACCCCTAGACCCGGGAATTGAACCGAATGATCCTTCCGCGCCGCATGCATCTTGCCGTCCTCGCCACGATCGGGTTGCTCATCCAGGCATCGGCCATGGCCGGCGACGTCACCATGGCCAACGGCGCCGTGCGCTTCAGCGTGCCCGAGAGCTGGGTGCCGATCATGCAGACCCAGGGCGATCCGGAAACTCAGGTATTCCAGGTACCCGACCCCTCGCCTGCCGGCGCCAAGACACTCTCGCGAGTCACCGTGTCGGTAAAGCAGGCAGGCAACATGGCCGGCTATCAGTCGTGGATGGGCCAGCAGACTGCGCGAGCACGAGAGCTCACCGGTTATGCACCCGATACCCATCGCGCCGCCACGCCGAACGACTACTTCTATACCGCGCAGGAAACCGGCGCGAAGTTCACCTACCACGAGCGCTATGCCTTCAGTGGCAACCTTGCCATCCAGCTGCGCTGCGTGCGCCCTGCCGCCGGCGATGCACGCTGGCAGGCCTCGTTCGATGCCGGCTGTGACGACGTCGCCAGCCATTTGCCGCAGTGAGCCCAAGCATCATGGATTACCGCAACGACCTGTCCTGGGCCAAGGCCCAGGACAACGCCGACCCGCTGAAGGGTTTTCGTGACCGCTTCCTGATCCCGCCGCACGAAGGGCACGACAGCCTGTACTTCTGCGGCAATTCGCTGGGGCTGCAACCGCGCAGCGTGCGCGATGCGATCGCGTCCGAGCTCAACTACTGGGGCGAGCTGGCAGTGGAAGGCCACTTCCGCGGCAAGCTGCCATGGTTGTCCTACCACGAGTACGTGCGCGACAACCTGGCCGAGGTCGTGGGCGCCCTTCCATCGGAAGTGGTGGCGATGAACACCCTGGGCGTGAACCTGCACCTGATGATGGTGAGCTTCTACCGCCCCACGAAAGAACGCCATGCGATCCTGGTCGAGGCGGGCGCCTTCCCCACCGATCGCTACGCGGTGGAATCGCAGATCCGGTTCCACGGCTTCGATCCGGCCACGTCGTTGATCGAGCTGGAGGCGGACGAACCCAACGGCAGCATCTCGATGGCGGCGATCGAACGCGCCATCGCTGAACACGGCACGAAGCTGGCGCTGGTGATGCTGCCTGGCGTGCAGTACCGCACGGGCCAGTCGTTCGACCTTGCCGCCATCACCCGGCTGGGCCACGCCCAGGGCGCGATGGTGGGTTTCGACCTCGCCCATTCGGTGGGCAACACCGTATTGAACCTGCACGATGCGGGTGCCGATTTTGCCATCTGGTGCAGCTACAAGTATTTGAACGGCGGCCCTGGTGCCGTGGCCGGTGTCTTCGTCCACGAGCGTCATGCCACGGCGGATCTTCCACGTTTCGCCGGCTGGTGGGGCCACGACAAGGCCACGCGTTTCCAGATGGGCCCGCATTTCCAGGCGACGCCGGGCGCGGAAGGCTGGCAGCTGTCGAACCCGCCGATCCTCTCGCTGGCGCCGCTGCGCATGTCACTGGATATCTTCCACGAAGCCGGCATGGCACGCCTGGCTGAGAAGTCGCGCAAGCTCACCGGCTACCTTGAATGGTTGATCCAGGCGGATCTGGCCGACGTGCTCGAAGTGGTCACGCCGGCAGACCCCGCCCGCCGCGGTTCGCAGCTGTCGATCCGGGTGAAGGCTGGCCGCGATGCTGGCCGCTCGCTGTTCCAGTACCTGGTGGACAACGGCGTGATCGGCGACTGGCGCGAACCGGACGTGATTCGCGTGGCGCCTGTTGCGCTCTACAACCGCTTCGCCGATTGCATCGGCTTTGCGGCCCATGTCCGGGCGTGGGCGAGCCGGTAACTTCGGGGGTTAAACCAGGACCAGTTCCACGCCTTGCTTGCGGATCGCATCGGCGTGGACCTTCGATGCACTGGAGTCACTGATCACTACATGCAGGCTGCGCAGCGGCGCTATCACCGAAAGGCTGCGCTGGCCCAGCTTGGTGGCGTCGAGCACCGCCACCACCTCGCGCGACACCTTGATCATCAGCATGTTCAGCGAGGCTTCCTGCGGATCGGGCGTGGTCACGCCCACCGCGGGGTCGAGGCCATCGACCCCCAGGAACAGGCGATCGGCGGTGAGCCGGGACAGCGCCTGTTCGGCGTCGGGGCCGGCCAGTGAATACGACGTCTGCCGCAGCATGCCACCGAGCATCATCACGCGAACGGTGGGCAAGCCGCTGAGCTCCAGTGCGATATTGAGCGCGTTGGTGATCACCGTGAGCGACTTCCACTTGCGCTGGCGGATCTGCCGCGCGATCTCCACGGTGGTGGAGCCGGAGTCCAGGATGATCGTCTCGCCGTCGGCGATCATGCGCGCGGCGGCTTCGCCAATACGGCGCTTCTCCGGCAGGCGGCGGGTTTCCTTGATCGGCAGCGGCACGTCCAGCTGCGAGGACGCCGCTGGCACGGCGCCGCCATGCGAACGCTTGAGCGAGCCCACCTGCTCGAGGTACTCCAGGTCGCGGCGGATGCTTACCGCCGAGATGCCATAGCGCTCGGCCAGGCCTTCCACCGTGACGCGGCCGTTGGCGCGCGCCAGTTCGACGATTTGGCGCTGGCGCTCCTCGACCAGGAGTTTCGGTGGTGGCGCAGCGTCTGGTTTGCTCATCGTCCTTCAGGCATGGTCGGGCAGCGCGTCGAGCTTGAGCAATCGCGCGGCGTTGTCGTGGTAAACCTTGCGCAGGATAGCCGAAGACAAACCCAGGCCGTAGATGGACCACCGTCCCTGCGGGGGCGTGGGAGCGGGTGCATAGTCGAAGTATTCATCCTCGGTTTCGAGGAACCGGTAGTAGATCTCGTAGAGTTCGTCGCCCAGCAGCTGCTGGGGCACGGCGGTGCCATAGGGCGGTGGCACCGCATCGGTGCCGAACAGGATGCGGTCCTGCCAGCGGTCGAAGAAGCGCCTGGCTCGCCGCGGCTGCCTGCCAAGCTCGCCGATGCGCGCGCTGATGTCCAGCTGCACGTTGGCGTGGGCGGCGAGCGTCGCCTCGATGGCATCGAGCTGCTCGCCCTGGTTGCCGACGTGAAGCAGCACGAACGTGGTGCGCGGATGCCGGGCAATCACCCGGTCGCGCGCCGCCATCAATGCTGCGTGCGATGGGAATCCTTCGCCATAGAACGACCAGTCCGGGTGCTGGGCCAGTTCCTCGTAGCGTTCGTTATGGCGGTCGGTCGGCTGGAAAAAGGCCAGCGGGTCGGCGGTGTGCAGGAACACCGGCAGACCCAGCGCCGCACAGGTTTCCCACATCGGATCGAAACGGGCGTCGTCCAGGCCCACCAGCGGGCCCTGGTCGATGCCCTCGCGCAGGTACAGTCCCAGGGTCTTCAACAGCTTCAACCCGCAGGCACCCGCGCGGTGGGCATGCTCCAGTTCGCGGGCCTGCAACGCCGGATAGTCCGCCTCGCCGAAAAGATGGAACGAAGGCTCGGTCATGGTCATGAAGCGCCCCGGTGCCACGCCGTCGAAACGCGCGATGGAGTCTTCCAGGCCCCGGCCAACGCCACCGGTAAGGTTCACCATGCAGCGGATGCCTTTGCGGTCGAGCAACGGCAACAGCGCGTTGGCATCGGCAAAGTGCAGCATGTCCTCGCCCAGCGACACGCCGCCGCTGGTGTGGCGCATCCAGGTAAGGTGGGTGTGCACGTCGATCACCGGGAAGCGCGGCCGCTCCACCCGGCTCGTCGTTCCTTGCAGCATGCTGCGTGGCGCGAAGTCGACCAGGCGAAGATCCGCCTGGGAAGGGGCAGCTTCCAGCGGGTTCTTGCCGCCGGCGGACGCCGCCGCCATGCGCGCCGGTGGCGCGCAGCAGCCACAGCCGTTCCAGCCCGCCGTATCCATGTCCTTTTCCCTCAACGAGAATAACGACGCATGATGTCATGCACCTGGCGCGTCAACGCGACGGCCTGCTCGAAGGGGCGCAGCCACATGTTCCGGCCGAACATCACCCCCGTGGCGCCCGACTGCATGTAGAACTCCACCTTGCGCAAGACGGCGGCATCGTCGTCGTTTTTCTCCCCCCCGGAGAACAGCACGATGGTGCGCCCGGCGGAGCGGACCACGCGCGACGTGCGCGCGCCGGCATCTTCATCGAGCGTGTCGTACGGCGGGGGCACGTTCTTCCTGTTGGCATCCGGCTCGTGCAGCTTCACGATGTCGGCGCCCACTTCCAGTGCCACGCGGGCGGCGTAGTCCTGCGCATAAAGCGAACCCTTGCCACCGCGGGCGTCGATGGCCGAGCCACGCGGATAGGACCACAGCACCAGCGGCATCCCGTAACGGTCGCAGTCCTCGCGCACCTGGCGCAACTGCGCCAGTTCCTCGTGCTGGCGCGGCGAGCCGACGTACAGCGTGTAACCCACCGCATCGGCGCCCAGGCGCACGGCATCCTCCACGGAGGCGAACAGCGGCGAGGTGGCGTCCCCGTCGTCGGGAATATTCGTCTTGCCGTTCAACTTCAGGATCAGCGGCACCTTGCCGGCATAGGGACCCATGTACTTGCTTGCCAGGCCAATCCCCAAGGCGATCGCCGAGAAACCACCCTCGTACGCCAGGCGGAACTGGTACTCAGGATCCACCGCGGGCGGATGCGGGAAGAAATCGGTCGGACCATGTTCCAGGCCCTGGTCCAGCGGCAGCACCAGCAAGGTGCCGTTGCCTGGGCCGTGGCCGTAGAGCATGCGATGCAGGCGCGTACGCTTGCCTGGCGGCAGGTCCAGGGTGGTGAGGGTAGGTGCCTGGTGATGGGGTGCTTGCATGTCGCTTTTCATTCCGGTTACCCTGAAATCGAAAGTTTCGTTTGCTTTCGTTTCCCCACATATTCGATCAAGCCTCGATGCCTGTCAAACCCTCATCACCCTCCCTCGCCTCCCTTCTCGCCGCCCCGCGGCACGAGCAGCAGGCACGTGGCTACCTGCATACGCTCGCCGAGATCCTGCAGCAACCGGCCACCTGGGTGGAGACCTGCCAGGCGATGGCGGCGGCCGACGCCGCCGCAAAGCTCGAGCATGCACTCTCGGCGTGGCCCGAACATATCGTGCTAACCGGGTCTGGCAGCTCGGTTTATGTCGGCGAATGCCTGGCGCCGTTGCTCCAGGCGAACCTTGGCATACCCGCCCAGGCGATTCCCGCCGGTACGCTGCTGACCCACAGGCCGCAGGTATTGCCGGCCGGCCGTGGCCTGCTGGTGTCCATCGCACGATCGGGCGACAGCCCGGAAAGCACCGGTGTCGTCGACCAACTACTGGCGCAGGCACCGGGCTACGCGCACCTGGTGCTTACCTGCAACGCCGATGGCGCGCTCGCTACGCGCTACATCAGCCAGTCGCGCCTGGACGCCATCGTGCTGGACGAGCGCACCAACGATCGAAGCCTGGTGATGACCAGCAGCTTCACCAATCTGTTGTTGGCCGGCAGTTCCCTGATGCGCACAAGCCCGGACGATGGCCAGGCGATGGCCGGACTGGCCAGGAAGGTACTTGATGACCATGCCGATGGTCTTGCCACGCTCGCCAACGGGGATTTCTCCACGGCGGTCTACCTGGGCGGTGGCGCCGCGCTCGGCGTAGCCCGCGAAACGGCGCTGAAGATGCTGGAGATGTCCGGCGGCGACGTGGTCACGCTGGCGGAGAGCTTTCTGGGGCTTCGGCACGGTCCGATGGCATGGCTCAGCCGCGACGGGCTGCTGGTGGCGTACCTGTCCGCCGATCCCGCCGTGCGTGCCTACGAAACCGATCTTCTTCGCGAGTTGTCGGCCAAGGGCCTGGCGCGTCGCCGCGTGGTGGTGGGCGAAGGTATCACTGCCGATCACCTGGGCGCGGCCGGTCTTGCCGTGGAAATGCCGGGCATGAATGCCCTGCCCGCCGCGCATCAGCTTTTGTTGCATGCGCTGGTGGGCCAGCTGCTGGCCTTTTTCCATTGCCTGAAGCTGGGCCACGAACCGGATGCGCCCTCGCAAGGGGTACTGACCCGCGTCGTCGGCCAGTTCGCCATCCATGGCGGGGACCACAACGGATGAAGCCGATCCTTGTCGCCGGCGAACTGAACATCGACTACGTCCTGAGCGGTGTGGACGAGCTTCCGGTTCACGGCGGCGAAATCCTGGCCAGCGGCTTCCTGCAGACGCCGGGAAGTTCATCGATGATCTGCGCCATGGGCCTGGCGCAGCTGGGCAACCCGGTGCGCTTTGCCGGGCGCACCGGCCGTGACGAACGCGGCGATGCCTGCGTGATGGCGCTTGCCGAAGCAGGCATCGACACTCATGGCATCGTGCGCGATGGCGCGCTCGCCACCGGCGCGACGGTCGTGCTTTCCGGCCTGCGCGACCGTGCGCTGGTGACCTTCCCCGGTGCCATCGCCGCGCTGAAGGCCGAGGACATCGACGACGCCGTGCTTGCAGGTGCCGGCCATCTGCACGTCTCGAGTTACTTCCTGCAGGCCGGCATGCAGCCTGGCTTGGCCGCGCTATTCGAGCGCGCGCGCCGGGCCGGCCTCACCACCTCGCTGGACCCGGGCTTCGATCCGGCGCAAGCATGGATGGGCGACTGGCCGGTGCTGCTTTCCCACGTGGACGTATTCCTGCCCAACGAGATCGAGGCGTGCGCTATTGCAGGCCACGATGATGCCGTCGAGGCCTTGCTTGCGCTGTCCAGTTACCGCGCCCGCGTGGTGATAAAGCGGGGTGCCGTCGGTTGCATCACGCTGGATGAAGGCGCCGTGGTGCGCGTGCCGGCCTTTGTGTCGACCGTGATCGATACCACCGGCGCCGGCGATTCGTTCGACGCGGGATTCCTGCACGCGTGGTTACGCGGCATGGACCTGATCCAGGCGCTGCGTTGGGCCAGCGCCTGCGGCAGCCTTTCCACCCGTGGCGTGGGCGGCACCACGGCGCAGGCCACGGCCGGGGAAGTCCGCGTGCTGTTGGCGGACGCGCCATGATCACCGTCGCCGGGTTCAACACCGCCATCGATCGCTTGCTGCGGATAGCACACGTCGAACCAGGCACGGTGATGCGCGCGGATCACACGCAGGTGTCCCCCGGTGGCAAGGGTGTCCATGTGGCACAGGCCCTGGCTGTATTGGGCGAAGAGGTCCAGTTGATCGGGCTGGTCGACGAACACCAAGCCTCGTTCATCACCAGTCACCTCGCCGAACGCGGCGTGCGCTTCATCGGCGTCCCCATGCCCGGCGACCTGCGTACGTGCCTTGCCATCGTGGAAGCCGATGGCAGGACCAGCGAAGTACTCGAACGCGGCGCAGCGATCGCCAACGATGTGATCGATGCCCTGCTCAAGGCCTGCCACGCCGCCCTTCCCGGTAGCCAGGCCCTGGTGATGAGCGGCAGTCTGCCCGTGGGCATGGCCGCCGATACCTATGCGCAACTGTGCGCTTCGGCCAACGTTCCCTGTGTCGTCGATGCCAGCGGCGAGGCGCTGCTCCATGCCAGCCGTGCCGCGCCCTATCTGCTCAAGCCCAATCGCGACGAGGCCGCACAATTACTTGGCCGTGAAGTCAACGGCATCGACGATGCCGTCGCCGCCGCCCGCCACCTATTGGACAAAGGCGTGAGGCATCCGGTGGTCACGCTTGGCGCACTGGGCGCCGTGGCGGTGGATGCGCGGCACGCCTGGCACGCCACGCTGGCATTGGACGGAGTACGCAACGCCGTGGGCTCCGGTGACTGCTTCCTTGCAGGCATCACAGCCAGCCTGCTGCACGGCGACGACCTGGCCCAAGCGCTGCGCCTTGGCGTGGCCTGCGGCGCAGCCAATGCACTGAACGACGAAACCGGCTGGATGGATAACGCAACGATCAGCCACCTGATGCCGCGCGTAAGCGTGAAGCCGTTGTAACCGACCGACAAAGACGGAGATACCGCATGCAGGCAAGTCATCGCCATTCCGGCCTACCACGCGCCACGACGTTGGCGATGGTGTTCGCGCTTTCACTTGCGGGCGCAGCCCGGGCCAGCGATTCCTTCGGTAACGATGCGGTGTCGCTGAAATGGCAGGCCAACGGCAACGGCGTACCGGCGATGACCCTCGTCGATCACGTGAACCAGCGCGAGATCCCCGTCACCGCCGCATTCGGGATCACGCTCGCCGATGGCACGACGCTTGCGCCGGCCCAGTGGCGGGTAGCGGCCAAACCCCGCACGTTGACCTTGAAAGCCGATCCAGCGGCATCGCGCGAGGCCGCGCGCTACGCGGGCAAGGCCGTGCAGATGAGTTTCACCGATGCCGATGGCCGGTTCCGCGTGGATACCCGCTGGGTACAACGCCAAGGCTCGGACTACCTGCGCGAAGAAGTGACCATCACCGCGTTGAAGCAGGATGAAGCCATCGCTCGCGTCGACCTGCTCCAGGCCAAGGCAGCGGAAGCTGAAGTGATTGGTACGGTGGATGGCTCGCCGGTGGTCTCGGGCCGCGACTGGTTCGGCTTTGAAAATCCCCTCTCCAAGAGCCTGGTTCACGGCAGCCAGGTGCAGCTGTGGATCGAGCGTAGCCTGCCCCTGCGCAAGGGCCAGTCGGTGGATTATTCCGCGGCGATGGGCGTGACCCACGACAACCAGCTGCGGCGCGATTTCCTGGCTTACGTGGAACGCGAACGGGCCCACCCTTACCGGACCTTCCTGCACTACAACTCCTGGTATGACATAGGCTACTTCACGCCCTATACGGCTGAGCAGGCCGTCTCTCGCATCAACACCTTCGGCGAGGAACTGACCACCAAACGTGGCGTTAAGCTCGATTCCTTCCTGTTCGACGACGGCTGGGACGATCGCGGCGGCGACTGGCATTTCAGCAAGGACTTCCCCGACGGCTTCAAGCCTCTGCGCGACGCCGCCGCAAAATACGGCGCGGCGCCGGGCATGTGGTTGTCGCCCTGGGGCGGTTACGGCCCTCCCGCCAAGGAGCGGGCGCAGCGCGGGGCCGCGGCAGGATACGAGATCATCGACAAGCGATTGGCGCTGTCGGGGCCTAAGTACTACAAGCAATTCCACGACACCGTGCTGGACCTGGTCGCCCACGATGGCGTGAACCAGTTCAAGTTCGACGGTACCGGCAATGCCGACAAGGTGTTCCCGGGCAGCCTGTTCGACAGCGACTTCGACGCCGCGATCCACCTGATCGCCGATCTTCGCAAGGCACGCCCGGACCTCTTCATCAATCTCACCACGGGCACGCTGGCTTCGCCGTTCTGGCTGCGTTACGCCGATTCCATCTGGCGCGATGGCGAAGACGACGCACTCACCGGTGTGGGCAGCAAACGCGAACGCTGGATCACCTATCGCGACCAGCAGACCTACCAGAACATCGTGGTGAAAGGCCCACTGTTCCCCCTTAATTCCCTGATGCTGCACGGGATCATCTACGCCCGCGAGAACCGCAACCTCAACACCGATCCGGGCCACGACTTCGCCAATGAAGTGCATTCCTATTTCGCCACCGGCACGGCGTTGCAGGAGATGTACATCACGCCTGAACTGCTTTCCCCGCAAGATTGGGACACGCTGGCGGGTGCCGCGAAGTGGTCGCGCGACAACGCCCCGGTGCTGAAGGACACGCACTGGGTAGGCGGCGATCCGGGCAGGCTCGACGTCTATGGCTGGGCGGCGTGGACACCGTCGAAATCGATCCTGACCCTGCGCAACCCTTCGGACAAACCCCAGCTGGCTGTGCTGGACCTGGATCGGCAGCTGGAACTGCCGCCGGGTGCCGCGCGGCACTTCAACGTTTCACAGACCTGGCAGGGACCGGCGACGGATATCCCTGCCGCGCTCGAGGCCGACCACCCGCAGGCCATCACCCTGCAACCGTTCCAGGTGCTCACGCTTGAACTGAAAAGCGCGCCGTAACCCCACATCGCAAGCTGTTTTCCTGACGCGGGGGAGAGCCGTGTCGGCCGGCTGTTGCCGGAATTTACCCAGGGACGCGAAGAAACGACCGGGACTCCAACGTCCCATGCGCACACGGGAGATACTGATGAAGGTTTCAAAGCGCAGGCTCTGCCTGCTGATCATGGCTTCGCTCGGTGCGGGCCACGCACTTGCACAATCCACCACCGGTGGCATCGTCGGCCAGGTGGCGCCAGGCTCCGGTGATACCGTCACCATCCATAGCAGCAATGGCTTCCAGCGCGATGTTCCCGTCGACAGCAGAGGCCGCTATGCGATCAACCAGCTGCCGCTGGGCCGCTATACGGTGACGCTGAAGCAACATGGCGCGGTGACGCAGGAGCGCAAGGACATCGAACTGCGCGTGGGCGTGGCCACCGATGTCTCCTTCGTGGCGGAGCATGCGCAGAACCTTTCCGGCGTACAGGTGTCTGCCAGCGCCGTGCCCAGCATCGATGTCAGCAGCGTGGATTCGCGCACGGTGATCACGGCGCAGCAACTGGCGAAATTGCCCCTGGGGTACTCGGCCGAATCGGTGGCCAGGCTCGCGCCCGGCGTAGTGGGCAACGCCGGGGGATTCACCAGCGCCACCGGTGGGTCGCTGGCCAGCTTCGGCGGTTCGGCAGCCAACGAGAACGCCTATTACATCAATGGATTCAACACCACCGATCCCCTGCAATCGGCAGGCGGCCTTACCCTGCCCTATGGCTCGATCGACCAGGAAGAGGTGTACACCGGCGGCTATAGCGCGCAGTACGGCCGCTCCGATGGTGGCGTGATCAACATGGTCGGCAAGCGCGGCAGCAACGAGTGGCATTTCGGCGGCAAGGTGAGCTGGGACCCTGCATCCACGCGGGCGTCCTATGACAGCACGTACTACGCCAATGGCCTCCCGCCGACACCCGTGGCGGGAAGCCTGTACGACCCGCGCAAGCGCAACCGCATGTGGAACACGGTGTACGACGCCTATCTAGGCGGCCCGTTGGTCAAGGACAAACTGTTTTTCTTCGCCTCGGCGGAAATGAACAAGACGCAGGGAGAGTCGGTAGGCGCGGTCACCTCCAGCAGCCCTGCCACCGGCTACACCTACAAGGCGCCGAAGTGGTACGCCAAGCTCGACTGGAACATCAGTGACAGCAACATCCTCGAACTCACCGGTGCTTCGAACAAACGCCAGACCAACGGCGACATCTACAACTACGACTTCAATGCCTTGAGCCGTGGCAGCCTGCGCGGTCATATGGACGAGATAAAGACCGGCGGCGACCTGTGGAACGCCAAGTACACCGGCTACCTTACCGACAGCCTTACCCTGACCGCGCAGTACGGCAAGATGCGCACCCAGGCCTACCAGTCGCCCGTGGGCTACAACGACGCGCTGACCTACGTCACCGGCACGGAGAACCAGAACCCGGCGTTCACGGGCGGCCAAGCCCGCAACAGCGGCCAGACAACCACCAGCATCTTCGACCCGAAGCAGGGCAACACCTCGAACAATCTTCGCGTGAGCCTGGCCTGGGCCGTAGGCAGCCACACCATCACCGCCGGTATCGACAACCTCACCGCCCAGGCGGTGAACCAGGGATCGCACACATCGGGCCCGGGATATTCCTGGTCGTACGGATTCACTACCCTCCCCAACAACCCGCTGGCGCCGAGCCTGGGCGTGGGCGCGCCCGGAGCCTTCGCCAATGGCGGGGGCGGCTACTACGTGATGAAGAACGTCTCCAATTCCGTCGCCAGCGTGCGAAGCACCGAGCACGCCCAATATGTGGAAGACGCATGGCAGGTGACCGATCGCCTGCTGCTTTCCCTTGGCCTGCGCAACGATGCCTTCACCAACTACAACGCAAATGGTGACGCATACATCGAGCAGACCCGTCCGCAGTGGGCACCGCGCCTTGGCTTCAGTTGGGACGTGGACGGCGATTCGTCGTTCAAGGTATTCGGCAATGCCGGCCGTTACTACCTGGGTTCACCGCTGGCACCGGCGCTCAGTGCCGCCGGCGCCTACGTGAGCACCAGCCAGTACTTTACCTATGGCGGCATCGCCGCCGATGGTACGCCCACCGGCCTTACCCAGATGTCCGGCCCGGTCTCGGCCAACAATGCCTACGGTGTGTTGCCCGATCCGAAGACCGTCACCGCCAAGGGCCTGAAAAGCGAATACCAGGATGAATTCATGCTCGGATTCTCAAGGACGCTCGGCACCGACTGGGTCTACGGGGCCAAGGCTTCGCGGCGCGTCTTGCGAACCGGCATCGACGACTTCTGCGACGTTGACCTGATCACCGACGCCGCCCAGGCACGCGGCATAACGGCAAGTTCGGTCAACAGTTGTTACCTGATCAATCCCGGCAAGGCCAATACGTTCGTGGTGGCCGACGATACCGGGGCGCATCACGACATCACGCTCAGCAATCGCGACCTTGGCTTCCCGCATATCAAGCGCAACTACTACGCGCTCGATACCTTCCTGGAGCATCCCTATGACGGTCACTGGTACGGGCGGCTGGACTACACCTATTCGCGAAGCTATGGAAATACCGAAGGACTCACCCAATCGGACGTGCAGTCGGCCGGCCCATCGCAGTCTGAAGATTGGGACTTCCCTTCGCTGATGGTTTACAGCAACGGCCTGCAGGGCAACAACCACAAGCATCAGCTCAAAGCCTACGGCTACTACCAATTCACGCCGGAGTGGATGGTGTCGGCGAACCTGTCGCTTATCTCGGGCAGCCCCAAGGTCTGCCTGGGCCTGTTCGGCGCCGAAAACGGCGATCCTGCCGGCTATAACTCCAACTACCATTTCTGTGATGGCATGCCCGCGCCACCAGGCTCGACGGGGAACCTGCCCTGGCAACGGCAGCTGGACCTGGGCGTGAACTACACGCCCGACTTCGCCGCGCAAAAACTCGGGCTTCACCTGGATGTGTTCAACGTCACCAACAACCAGGCGACCTTGAACATCAACCCGCACTTCTACAACGACGCCACCGGAACCCCGAACCCGCTGTACGGCACGCCGCTGGTGCTGCAGGACCCGCGTTACGTGCGATTCTCGGTGACCTACGATTACTGATGCCGGCTGCACGCAATCCCCTACAGGCTGCCCAGGCGCCAACGTACCTGGGTAGTCATGGACTACCGACAGTGGGACTACGCATGAGTGCGTACCTTTCTTCCTCACCGCAGACGCGGCTGATGGAGAGGAAACTACATGGACGTCACGAATTTCGTACGCAAAAAACAGCCGGACAGTTCACCCGGCGCGATCGCCAACAAGGTATTGGACGAACTACTGCGGTGGAGGCGCCGTCCGAACTGTCGAGACGATGAGGCCAGCGTTCGCCGCCACCACTTGCCCAGGCTGCAGAAAGCCATCGAGTGTGCGGAGCCGCTGACCTTCGTCCTTCCGGCTTTTCCGGCGAAATCGCCCAATCCACGGAAAGTCCTCGGTCACCTGCCTGACGCTGCCGAGCGGATCGCCCTGACGTTCTTGAACAATCTCTGCCAGCGGATCACACAGCACCACAAGCCGGGTGCGCGAATCCTCTTGTGTGCCGATGGCCATGTCTTCGCCGATACCATCCGTGTCACCGACGCCACAGTCGCTGAGTATCAGACGCAATTGTGCAAACTCGTGGGGGAGATCGCGCCGTCGCATATCCATCTGGTCAATCTTCATGACGCACTTCCCGCCGAATGTGCCGGCAAAGACTTCGAAGAAGCACGCACGTATTTGATGGCGCACTATGGAAAATCAGCGGACGATACGCGCGCGGAGCTCATGGCGAACGAAACGGGCCGGGCCCACTACCGCGCCATTACCCGCTTCATGTTCGAAGATGGCTTGACACCAGGTTACAGCGGCTCGCGAAACGCCTTGCAGATGGACTCAAGGCAACGCGCCATCGAGGTGATTCGGCGCAGCCTGGCGTGGGGCAACCTGTTGGATCAGGCCTACCCCGGGGCGCTGCGGTTATCCATTCATCCACAAGCACCGGACTCGCCAAAATTCGGCATCCATTTATCGGACTGCACCGATACCTGGCTCACCCCGTGGCATGCGGTGGCCGTGGAGGACGACGGTCAATTCAGGCTGATGAAACGCGAAGAGGCCGAGCGCGCCGGCGGACGACTGGCGCATGTCGACGGACGCCCATCTCATTTCGTCATCGAGCACGTGCGACACCAGGGAGAATCCCGGTGAGGCAAACCACGTTCGCGCCCCTGCATCCCCAGGTATCGATCACACCGCTTGCATCATTCGGCGCCCTTGTCGTACCGACCGATGCGGGCACGGACTGCCTGGACATACCAGTGGATCGTCTCCGCGCACTGACACGTCAATGCAAGCTTGTCGTTCTTCGGGGGTTCGCCAACCGATTTACCGGCCAAACGCTTGCCGACTATGCCCGCCGCTGGGGGAAGATCATGACGTGGCCGTTCGGCGACGTACTGGACGTGGTCGAAAAAGCCGACTCGGGCGACAGCGTCTTCGATGCATCGCACGTGCCGTTGCACTGGGACGGCATGTATGTGGCGACGATTCCAGAATTCCAGGTGTTCCATTGCGCGGATGCAGGCTGGGCCAATACCGGTGGCGAGACCGTTTTCATCGACACCGTCGGCCTGCTTGAAGCTGCCGGGGGTCCACTTCGTGAAACGTGGCAGGGCATCGAAACGACCTACCGCATACCGTACGTGTCCCACTACGGAGGATGTGTACGTAGCAGGCTGGTCGTGGAACATCCGGTCAGCGGCGTTGCCACGCTTCGCTACAGCCCGCTTGCCGACGCCGTCCCGGGTTTCAGGAATCCCCATACCGTCACGCACGAGGGCCTCGACCCGGAGTTGATACATGACGCCATGGCTCAATTGAATCGCTGCCTGACGGATCCCGCGCATCGTTACGAGCACGCATGGCGCACCGGCGACGTGCTGATTGCCGATAACCTCGCCCTTCTTCATGGCAGGAAGGCTTTCGTCAACGGATCGAGCCGGCATCTGCAGCGCGTGCATGTCCATGCCGATCCGGTGCTGGTGAATACCGGAGCCGTCCGGACGGCTAAATGCTGCAGCACGGAATAAAAACATCCCGAATGGCCAGTTGACGCGTCCGATCAGGGTGGGTTACCGTCCGGACATTCCCGTGATGTCGAATTTCGGCAAGAACGGGTCTTGAGCCACTGGGATTTCCTGATGGGGCACGGTTGTCCAACAACGCAGGTGTTTGGCTGCATACCCGCTCGTGAGCGCGGGCGGTCACCCTTCGTTGCGATTCGTGCCCGCGTTCGCTCCCGTGCCAAGCTCAGCGCCCTGCGCTCCCGGTCGAAGTGCCTGTCCGGCTATTCCCCGCCGTCTCCAGCCTGAAGCAGCGGCTGTTTTACCTGATCGGCTCGTTCTCCGGCTGTCCTTGAAAACACCTTGACGCGCATCTCATCGATGCGTGGCAGGTGCCGGCCGGCTATTGGTTGCCCAAAACGACTCCCCGATGGGTACGAACAGTGTTCACCGATGGCGGGCGCCTGCCCGTCATGGCCGTCACGCATCGGGTGGGGAGTTCACATGACCAAGCACAGGAATATCCGCAGGAACCGTTTGAATCTGGCCGTCCTGGCCGCACTGGGCTCAGCATTGGTATCGGGGCCTTTGATCGCCCAGACCACATCAACGCCGGAGCCTGCCGCTTCGGCCGCGGCACCGGCTGCCGCGCCGGCCGATGACCAGGCGACGCCAGGCAAGCCGGGATCGAAACCGCAAGTAGCCCAGGCCAAGACGCTCAAGGCCGTGTCGGTGGTGGCCAACCGCTACGATGCCAGCACCTTGCAGATGAATGCGCAGAATACGGTGGACGTGTTGTCCGCCAGCGACCTGCAACACACTGCCGTGCACAACGTGGCCGAAGCGCTGGGCCTGATGCCCGGCGTGAATGTCACCACCACCGGCACCGGCTACTTCGGCGGCATCGATGGCGCGGCGCGCGGCGAAGGCATGTTCGCTTCCGTGCGCGGTTTGCCCTCGGAGTACAACGTGAACCTGATCGACGGCGTGGATGTCGCCCAGGGCATGCCCTATAGCCGAAGCGTGCAGCTGTCGCTGCTGCCCCCGTCGGGCTTGCAGACCATCGTGATCAACAAGACCTCGATGGCCGACATGGATGGCGATGCCATCGGCGGCACCATCGATTTCCGCACGCCCACGGCGTTCGATTTCGCCAAGGACACCAGCGGCAGCATCACCGCGAGCGGACGTTCGGAAAGCCAGGCAAGGGAATATGGCGGCAGCGGGCTTGGCGGGGGCCTGGCCGGTGAGTTCCAGACCAAGTTCGGCAGTGAACACCAGTTCGGCATCTACGCCAGCGGCTATTACGACTACCGCAACATCGCCAACAGCGAAGTGGGCGCCGCCGAAAGCGCGTTGAATGACGGCTCGTGGGAATTCGCCCACACCAACGCAGACGGCACCAATGCCGCCGGCTACAACCCGGCACGGAACCTCACCAGCACCGGCCTGAACGCCGGCATCGCATCGGGTTTCGAACGACGCTATGGCGGCAATATCGCCTTCAACTGGAAGGTGGACGACACGCTCGACGTCTATGCCCGCGCCACCTACGCCTACGCAAAAACAGAGCAGGACACCACCTACAACCAGTTGCTGCCGCAGAACGTTACCTACGTGAGCGATGGCTCGGGCGGTTATGTCCCGAACATCGGGCGCATCGCCAACCGCTTCTGGTACGAAACCAATCCCGAACGCGCCGACATCGCCACCTTCCAGTTCGGCGCCGACAAGAGGGCCGGCGGCTGGACGATCTCGCCGAAACTGTTCTACAGCTACGGCCACAATGATCGCCCGGCGCATGTGGAGATCGATGGCCGCGAGGACAAATACTCCCAGGACAACTTCGCCTTCGGCGGAAGCTCGCTTACCACTTACGGCAAGGACGGTTTTCCGTATCCGCTGCTGACACCCGGCCTTGCGAACTCGGTGAACAACATCCCGGCGATGTGGGCCAACGACAGCGGCGAGCTGACGAAATCCCGCTCGGGCCAGAAGAAAGGCGGCGCCTCGGTCGACTTCCAGTACGACTTCGACGGCGGCGCGCTTTCTTCGGTGAAGTTCGGCATGAAGTACACCGACAGTTCCCGGGAGTTCACCAATCGCGACTGGTCCACGCCTGGCATCAACGATGGCGTGACCACCCTGGGCGACCTGGGGATCTTCAGCGGGAATTACTCTTCGATCTTCCCGAACAAGTACCTGTGGCAGACACCGAAGGTGAACCATGCCGCCGTGGTGGACCTGATCCGCGCCAACTTCGCCGACGACGAACTGGATACCTGCGGCAGCAACTACATCAACAACTACAACTGCAACACCATGCGCGGTAGCGAAGCTGTCAGTGCGGCCTACGCCATGGCCACGTTCGATGTGGGCAACCTCGAGATCATCCCGGGTGTGCGCTTCGAACACACCTCGATCAACAACACCTTCTGGACCACGCCTGCCAGGGACGCCGACGGCAACGCGGTGACCGGTTATTTCGCCAACAACCGCACCGTGTACAACGAGCCGCTGCCCAGCATCGCGGCCAGCTGGCGGCCGACCGCCAACTCCGTTTACCGCGGATCGGTGTGGATGAGCTATACGCGCCCGGCCTTCGTGCAGTTGGGCGGCGGTTCGCAGATAAGCATCTCCGATGGCGTGACCACCATCACCGAAGGTAATCCGAACCTCAAACCGATCAAGTCGACCAACCTGGACCTCTCCGGCCAGTGGACGACCGACCAGGGTGGCTTCGCCTCGGTGGCAGCCTTCTACAAGCAGCTGCACGATTACATCTATGACAGCGGCGGCGGACAGGCAAACCCCAACCTCTCCGGCGAAGGCACGGTACTTACCAAGACCCCGACCAACGGCGGCGACGGCAAGGTGTATGGACTGGAAGTAGCGCTGCGGCAGAAGTTCCAGAACCTTCCCGAGCCCTTCGACGGCCTGGGCGTATCGGTGAACTACACACGCCAGAAATCCCGCGTGGATCTTGGCATCGCAGGATTCGAAAACGAACGGCTGCAGAGCGCACCCAACGTACTGGGCAACGCCGAGGTGTTCTACGAGAAGAATGGCTTCGACCTTGACCTGGGCTACCACTACGCCAGTTCCTTCCTTTCGACCTACGACTACCTCAACCAGGGCTCGCCCTGGGACGACCTATGGGTAAGGCCGATCCGACGGGTGGACCTGCATGCCGGCTACGAGTTCGATCAGCACTTCCGGGCGGACCTGTCGGTATCGAACCTGACCGGGAACTACAGCTATTGGTCGCACATCGGTAGGCATGACCTGGCCATCAGCGATATCGTGCAGGCAGGGCGAACCACCCTGCTGACCCTGAAGTACTCGTTCTAGTGCAGAGCCGTCCACGCCTCCAGATCGATACGACGACAACGACGGGATTGCCGATGGCGCCGCCGCGCGTCATCGGTTTCTGGGGCGGGCTGTCGGCCAACGTCCTGAACATGATCGGCATCGGGCCGTTCATTACCATCCCGCTGGCGCTGACCGCGCTGGCGGGACCCCAGGTGCTGCTGGGCTGGATCGCGGGAGCGTTTCTTTGCCTGTGCGACGGCCTGGTTTGGGCGGAATTGGGCTCAGCCATACCTGAGTCGGGAGGACCCTACCACTACGTGCGCGAGGCCTACGGCCGGGACAGCTACGGCAAGCTCTTCGGGTTTCTCTACCTGTGGCAGACCCTGTTGGCCGCGCCACTGTCCATCGGCTCGGCCTCCGTGGGCTTCGCGCAATACCTGGCCTTCCTGGTGCCTTCGATGGTCCCCTGGCAGCAATCGGCCGTAGCCGCCGCGTTGTGCCTGTTCAACACCGCCCTGCTGTACCGGCGCGTGGGCTCGATACAGAAGCTCTCGGTGCTGATCACCGTGCTCGTGCTGGGCGCCTGTGCCTGGATCGTCGCCAGCGGCGTGCTGCACTTCGACACGCGCCTGGCGGGGAATTTCCTCAACATGGGAAATCCTGATCCCCACGGTTTCTGGCTGGGCCTGGGCGCGGTGGCGCTGATCGCCGTCTACGACTACGGCGGCTACAACAACGTGTGCATGCTCGGCGGCGAGATGAAGGAGCCCCGCCGCAACATACCCCTTGCCGTGCTTTTCTCGATCCCGCTGGTGGCGGTGCTCTACCTCGGGCTCAATATCACCATCCTTGGCGTGCTGCCGTGGAACGTGGCGTCGCAATCGAAGGCGGTGGTGGCCGATTTCATGCAGGCCATCTACGGCCACGCGGGCAGCACCACGGCGGTGGTGGTGATCCTGGTGGCAAGCTGGGCATCGGCGCTGGTGGTGCTGCTGGGTTACTCCCGCGTGCCGTTCACCGCCGCCCGCGGCGGGCAGTTCTTCGCCGTCTTCGGAAGGCTGCACCCGCACGGCGCCTTTCCCACGGTGTCGCTGGTGTTCGTGGGCGTGACTTCGGCGGTGGCCTGCCTGCTGCCCCTGGGCGACCTCATCGAAGTGTTGATCCTGGTGCAAGTGATGTTCCAGTTCATCGCGCAGGGTTTTGCCGTGGTACTGCTTCGCCGCCGTCCGGACCGCGACCCCGACGCTTTCTCGATGCCGCTGTACCCACTGCCGATCGTCATCAGCGTGGCGGGTTGGTTGTATATCGTGGCGACCGGTCAACCGAAACTCGTGGCAGCCGGCGCTCTGGCGCTACTGGGTGGCAGCGTCGTCTTCCTGATCCAGGCCAAGCGGGAGCGTTCATGGCCCTTCCGACATCCATGAAGGCCTTCGATGTTGCCGTCGTGGGCGAGGTGTATATCGACCACGTCTTTACGGGCCTTCCATCCTGGCCGCACCCCGGCGAGGAAGTGCTTGCACGTGGCTACGTGCGTGAGCCCGGCGGTGGCACCGTCAACACAGCCTGCGGCCTGGCGCGGCTGGGACGCTGCGTGCATCTGTTCGGCCTGGTCGGTGCCGTCGACCTGCCGTGGTTTACCGAGCGACTGGGCAACTTCGGCGTCTCCACGCAGGGCCTTCGCGCCCACCCGGCGGGCACGGGGGTAACCGCCAGTGCGTCCATGGCCGACGACCGCGGATTCTTCACCTACAAAGGCGCCAACACCCATCTTGGCCAGCTATTGACCGATGAAGATGTCATCGCGGATCTGTGTGCCGCGCGCCACGTGCACTTCGCCCTGCCCCTGGAACGAGGCATCGCGCAGGGCCTGTTGCCGCGCCTGGAGCGCGCCGGCTGCACGACATCGCTGGACGTCGGTTTCAGCCCGGAATGGCTTTCGAACACGGACAACCGCGATACCTGCCTGGAAGTGGATTATTTCCTGCCAAACCAGAAAGAGTGCGGCCTGCTGCTTGGCAGCGGGCACGACGGCGCGTTCGCCGCCTTCGTACGCGACGAGGGCTTCGGGCACGGTGCGCTGAAGCTTGGAGCGGAAGGCGCATTGGGCGTGGACCGCGAACGCGCATGGCGGGTAAAACCGCCGCGGGTGGTGGTTCGCGACACCACCGGCGCCGGCGATGCCTTCGACGCGGGTTTCATCGATGCCCTGCTGGACGGGCGCGATCTCAACACATGCCTTGAGCGGGCCTGCATTTGCGGCGCGCTGTGCGCGACGGAAGCCGGCGCGCTGGCGGGCCTGCCAGATATTCATCAGCTTGGGAGTTTTCATGAGCAAACCTACCGAGGGTAGAGTCGCCCTGATCGGTGGCGGCGGCGTGCGTGCGCCGCTGGTGGTCTACGGCGTGAACGAGGTGGCCCAGGCGCTGGGCGCCGAAGAAATGGTGCTGTGGGACCCCGATGCCACGCGGCTTGCCATCATGGTGGCCTTGGGCAAGGCCATCGTCGCCGAGTTTGGCGGCAGCTTGCGCGTGCGCGGTGCCAGCAGCATCGAAGAAGCCATCGAAGGTTCGCGGTTCGTCCTGAACAGCGTGCGCGTGGGCGGCATCGCCGGGCGCGCGGCCGATGAAATGGCCGCCATCGCGCGCGGCTATCCGGGGCAGGAAACCACCGGCCCCGCGGGTATCGCCATGGCGCTGCGCACGGTGCCGGTGGCGATCGAACAGGCCCGGCTGGTGGAACGGCTCAGCCCCGAAGCGTGGCTTGTGAACTTCACCAATCCGGCGGGCCTCATTACCCAGGCGGTGAGCCGTCACACCCGGGCCAACATCGTGGGCATCTGCGATACCCCCACCGAACTCTTCCACAACATTGCCCGCGCACTTGGCTTACCCAACGAGGATGTGATCTGCGATTACGTGGGTCTGAACCACCTGGGCTGGGTACGTGGCGTGTGGCACAACGGCCAGGATGTATTCGACCGCCTGCTCGAGGACGAAACGCTGCTCCGCCAGCTCTACCTGGCACCGCTATTTGACGTACGCATGATCCGGGCGCTGCGCCTGATACCCACCGAATACCTCTTCTTCTATTACGAGCGGCAGCGAGCGTTGGCCAACCAGCGCAGCCAGGGCGCCAGCCGGGGGGCTGAGATCGAGCAGCTCAATGTCACCCTGATTGACACGCTTACTTCCAGACTCAATGCCGGCGATGGCCACGGCGCGGTGCAGGCCTATGCCGCCTACCTCAACCAGCGGTCGGGTTCCTACATGAAGCTCGAAGCCGAGGGCGGTTCGGCGTTCGATGAAGGCGTGGAGCTTGATGTCGATCCGTTCCGCGTCAGCTCCGGCTACCACCGCATCGCCATCGACGTGATGAGCGCCCTTACCGGTGCCAGGCCCGCCACCATCGTGGTCAATACCCGCAACCAGGGCGCCATCCCGGGCCTGCCCGATGACGACATCGTGGAGATCGCCTCGCATATCGACCGGAACAGCATTACCCCGGAAGCCACCGATGCCCTGCCCGATGCCGTTCTCGGGATGGTCCAGTCGGTGAAGGCTTACGAGCGCGCCGTGATCGATGCCTCCCTGACAGGGGATTGGCTGACAGCGCGCAAGGCCATGCTGATCCATCCGGCCGTCGGCGAATGGTCGCCGTCACAGCAATTGCTCGAAGGTCTGTTCGGCCACGCGCACGACGACGGCGAATGCCTGTGCGAAGGAAGGATTCCCTGGTCCGTGGCGCGCCCTTCGGCGTGACGCCACGCTGACAAACCTGACTGGCGTGGAACCGCAGCATCCGCGAAAGCGCTGCGGTTCACGCATCCCCTCCTAGGGTGCCTGCATGCCCGCCATTCCCGGCGACAGGCAACAGGAGGGTGTATGAAGAAGACCATGCTTTCCATGATGTGCGCCATGGCGGCCTTTACCGGCGTGGCCTCTGCCCAGGTCTCGATCGGCGCACAGGCCGGAGCAGCAGCGCATGTCGACGCGAAGCCGGTGGTCCAGGGCGTCCAGCGCACTTCCGACGATGTCACGAATACGAGCCAGCGCACGGTCGACCGCAGCACGCGGGCCGTGGATCGCGGCACACGCTCGGCTTCGCGCCACGCGGACAACGCCAGCCAGGAGCATGTCGATGCCTCGGTGCAGACCAGTGCCGGCGTCAACGACCGCAGTGCCCGTCATGGTGGGCGTGTCTCGGCAGGGACGAATGCAGATCTGGATACCAGCGGGGCCACGCACCATGCCATGGGTTCGGCGGACCATGCCGAACACGCCACCACGGGCACCGTGCGCAACCTGGACCAGCGCGCCGTGGAAACCACCAACAGCGCGGTGGGGAACACGACCGACCACACCCGTGCCTCGGTGAATGCGTCGGGGTCGGCCGCGGCCAACGTCAAGGCGGATGATCGGGGCCACTGAGGCCTGCAGGAGGGGTCAGAGTAATGACTCTGACCCCCATTCGCCGCCGACCCTGAAAGTCACTACCAACTAGCGCGCCGCGGCCTTCTTTGCGTCCTTGGCGGCCTTCTTTTCCTTCATGGTCTTGGCGGGCTTCTTCTTCTCGCTCTTCTTTGAATCCATGCCTTTACTCATGGCGCGTTTCCTCTGGCTGTGATGGCATGCAGTTTACTCCGAAGCCGGCTCTACTGCCCCGCGTTATCGATTGGGCCAATACCAGGCCGGTTCATCCAGCTCCCGCTGTCCCTGCACTTTCGTCTGGCTCAGGTCCTTTTCAAGCGAGATCAGGTTGCACCGCGGATCTTCCTCCAGCGCCTCGATCAGTCGCGGTGCATGTGAAACAACCCACACCTGGCTGCGCCTGGATGCATGAATGACCAGGCGGGCCAGCGCCGGCAGCAAGTCTGGATGCAGGCTGGTCTCCGGTTCGTTCAGCACCATCAGCGGCGGCGGCCTGGGCGTATGCAGCGCGGCTATCCAAAGCAGGAACCTGAGCGTTCCATCGGAGAGTTCCGCCGCCGACAAGGGCCGCAGCAGGCCATGCTGCCTGAAGGCCAGGCCAAACAGCCCATCGCCCATGGTCACGCTCACCGATGCACCGGGAAAAGCGTCGTCGACGGCTTCGTCCAACGCCGCTGGATCACCCACCTCCAAGATGGTCTGCCAGGCAGCGGCCAGGTCGCTGCCATCGTGGCTGAGCACCGCGGTGCGCGTCCCCAGTTGCCGCAGTCGCGCGGGGGCGTCGCGGTCGGAGCGGAAATGATCATAGAAGCGCCACCCGCGTATGGATTCGCGCATGGCCAGGACCTCCGGAGCACCTTGCGGGTCGGCGACCTGGGTGAAGATGCTTTCGTACTGGTTCAAGTGTTCGGACAGGACGCGCCAATGCTTCTGGTCCCGCGAGCGGGCCATCGGGCCGCGCCGGTCGATAAGCAGGTTCGACGAGCGCAGGTACGGACCTGCCCAGATCGCCTCCGCCTTGACCTCCGGATCCTTTTCGAATGCGGATCGAGGCACGGGCGGCGGTAGTCCCAGGTCGATGGCGTACCCGAAGTCTTCGCCGGCGAATCCCAGCTTCAGCGCGACGGGCTCCTGGCGTGGACCACCCTGGATGGGCACCTCGCCCCGCTGCATGCGGCGGCTCAGTTTTTCCGGTCCCGCCCAAAGCGTGGAGTCCAGTCCACCCTCGCGGGCGAGTGCGTTGACCACGCCGCCGCGCGCGGTCTCCGCCAGCAGGCGAAGCGCCTTGTACAGGTTCGACTTGCCGCTGCCGTTCGCACCGGTAATGAGGTTCAGCGGCCCAAGGGGCACGACCAACGAGCGCAGCGAGCGATAGTTGGCAATGGCCAGCGTCTTGAGCATGTCGTTACCCTTCAGGCACGGCTGGCCACCACGTTCACGGTGATGGCAACGATCACCACGTTGAAGAAGAAGGCGATCACGCTTTGCCCCAAGGCCGTGCGGCGAAGGTACCTGTCGGCGATCTGCACGTCGGACACCTGGAAGCACATGCCGATGACAGCGGCGAAGTACAGGAAATCCCAGTAGTCCGGTTCCTTCGTACCCGGGAACTGCAAGCGCTCGGATCCGTTGTCGCCCATGTAGTAATCGAACGCGTAATGCATGGCGAACATGGTGTTGAAGAACAGCCAAGTCAGCAAAAGGCTGCCACAGGCCACCACCACGCCCCACGTACTGTTGTCGTGCGCCTTGCCAAGTTCAATGGCCAGCGCCACCAGCACGGTGCCGGCCACGATCACGCTGCTCCACAGTACCGCCCAGCGGCCCGGCGCCTGCGCCCTTGCACGCAATCTCATCTTCTTGCTATCCGACCGGGCGAACAGATGCGCTATGGACACAAGGAAACATATCGCCGCCGCGTCAAAAGCGGTGAGCAGGGCCAGGTTGAAGCTCTTGCCGGCCACCAGCAGGATCACCAGCAGGGCGAGGAAAACACCACCGGCAATGGTCCAGCGCGGGCGCACGCGCAAATGCGTGAACCAGCCATGCCGGTGTCCTGGTGCTGCGTGTACTTGGTTGGTCATTCAATTCCCCTTCAAGCCTTGACGGGTGCTTCGCCGCGCAGAAGCGTCATGGATACCAGCCGCAGGCCAATGCCCACCGCGGCCACCGGCACTGCCGCCCAGGTAAAGCCAAGTGCGTATAGCACCACGGCGAAGAAGACCACCGCCACGAAAAAATATTCCGCCAGCCAGGAAAGACAACGACGTCGCGTCAGCGCAGGCGCCAGCCCTGCCACCAGCGAACTGTAGCCCCAGGCCACGCCCAGGCTGGCATAGGTGACCGCCACGATCACCCCGTATGCCACTACACCCGAATGCGTGACGTTGTCCAGGTTGGTGATGAAGTAACGGACCACCACCGGCAGCAGGCCCACCAGGCTCAGCAGCAACAGGTTCAGCCACGTGGCCGGGCCGTCCACGTCGCTCATGTGGGCCAGGTTCCGTCGATGTGCCACCCATACCGCCGCGATCAGCAGGAAGCTCATGAAATACACGCCCAGCGGCAGGCCCCATATCTCGAAGAACGACTTGCCAGCCTCGAATTCCGGTCGAAGCTCTACCGCCGACAACGTCAGTGCGATGGCGAACACGCCATCGGACATCATCACCAGCCGATCCAGATGACGCTGGCGAACGTGTTCTTCCGGAACATGAGAAGGTGCTGGTGCCATGCAAGATGTCCCCTGGAGAATGGCTCGTATGATGCCCAATCGCGGCGGCGGCCGCATCTTCGCTGGCGCGGGCTAATCCAGGCGCTTGCGGAAATTCAGCCGCGCCACTTCATAACCCATCCGGGTATTGAGCGCGATCATGCGCTCGTTGGTGACGCGTACATTGGCATCCATGAATGCCGAGCCCTGGGCGCGTGCCCATGTTTCGGCAAGTTCCTTGAGCCTGGTCGCCACGCCGCGGCCACGCTGGTCCGGATGCACCCACAAGGCACGGACATGGCATGCGGGAAGATTGTCCAGCGTCATCATGTGCAGGCGGATCACGCCTATCATGGCGCCCTCGTCGAAGGCGGCAAGGCAGTGATGCTTCGATGCGTCCAGGGTTAGCTGGGCGACGATCTCTTCACCGATTTTCTGTCGCTCGTCGTCCGAATCCGGGATATACCCCTCGGTCGAATCCCGTCTTGAGTTTTCGCAGAAAAGAGTAAAGGCGTGGACCTCGGCAAGATCCTGCGGATCGATCGGTCGATAGCCAATCGCCATGGCAACTCTAGGCCTCGCTTTCCAGGCGGCGACCCATCAGTTTGTTGATGCACGCGCCTAGCCCGAGGCCCGCGAACCAGATCACTGCGATCCAGTAGGTATCGAAGTGCGGCGCCAGGCCGAAGTTCTCAAGGAAACCCCAGGCCGTGGCAACGCTCAAGGTCAGGCCACTGGCAATCAACGTCTGGCGCACGGTGAGGAAACGGATGTACTCGTCGGTCTCCTCCACCAGGTACCGGCCGATCGCGGCGAAGATGCCGATAATCGGCAACGCAGGCAGTACGGCCACCACGTAGGCCAGGGGACCGGCCAGATGGCCGCGACGAATCACTGTTTCGGCCGCGAACAGAAGCGCCACGTAGACCAGGCTGAGCACGATGACCGTGCGGTTGTAGCGTTTGTAAGCGCGTTGACGTGCCACCTGTGGCCCTTTCCCCGAAATGTCAAGCGTACTTTACATCTGTGTAAATCATACTGCAATTCCCGGCGCCGTTTGAGACGCCATCGGCAGGTAGGGCTAAAGAATTCCCGTAACCTGCCGATCCAGGATGCAGTCTTGAGTGCATTGGTTCGCTTCGGCCCCGGCAATAGCGAACTCCAAGGGGTCCGATGGCGTTCAAACATGCTGAGGGGATTCCGACGATCACGGAGCGCCGATCAGCAGGCGTTGTCTGGCGTGCCGGCATGATTCTCGGCGTACTGCTGGGCGTGGGCCTTGCGTTGCTGCTGCGCAGCGACCGGCTCACCCGCATGGAAGCGGCCGAAAGGCAGGCCATGGCACTGGCGTCGGGTGGCGAGCGGTTGCTTATCGCTGAAATCCGTACCCTCGAACGCGCCATGACCGGCGTGGCCTTCGATGTCTTGACCGTCGAACGCACCACGCCTGCCGAGGCATCCACGCTTACGGCCGATGCGATCAGCGGCGTGCTGCAGCGCCAACCGGAACTGGTATCGCTCACCATCGTCGATGCCTATGGCCGAAGCCTGATGGCAAACGATGCGAGCGACCCGGCATTGCCGACCTGGGTTGTCGCGGCCGGCTACGGTGACCGCACGCGCCTGCGCATGGGGCCGATGGCCAAGGTAGGTGGCATCTGGACACTGCCGCTGGCAGTACCCCTGGACCAGCATCGATGGGTGCTGGCACGGGTCAAGGCCGCGCAAATGCAACACATCGTGGATGACCTCGATGCAGGCTTGAGCGGCGTTGCCGCCATCTCCGATCGATACGGCACGATCCTGGCCCGAAGCCGGCAGTCCACGACGCTGGTCGGCACATCGGTCACCCGCCTGTTCGCGCCTTATGTGGGCCACCACGGCGAGCGCATCAGCGCCATCGATGGTACCCGCCGCATCACCGCCGATAGCTTGCTCGGTACCTATCCGGTGCGGGTGGGCGTGGGCATGGCCGTCAGCGAGCTACTGAAACCCTGGTATGTATTGATGGGTTTGAGCGCCGCCATCTACGCGCTTTACTGGATCGCCTTCGCCTATCTGTACCAGCGCATCAGGGCCGCGGACATTTCGCGGGCCACTTACCTGAAGACGATCACCACCACCGCCCGTCGCCTGACCCAGGCGCAGCAGGCCGGCAAGACAGGCACCTGGAGCGTGGAACGCGCCTCCCGCCGGCTGGAGTGGTCATCCACGGTGGCACAGATCTTCGGGCTTGATCCTGGCCTGGTCTCCACCACGACCGACTTCTTCTACACGCTGGTCCATCAGGGCGATGTCCGCAAAGTGGCCCGGAGCGTGCGCAAGGCCTGGATCCATGGAACGCCCATCGACCTTCAGTACCGGCTGATCCGGCCTGACGGCGATATGCGCGTGATCGCAACGAAGGGTGCACTGATCACCGACCGGGACGAAGCTACGCTTGCCGGCACCATCGTGGACGTGACCGAGCGCGTCCAGAGCGAGGCGAACCTCGCCGACGCCGAACGCCGCTTCCGCCTGATGTTCGACAAGAACCCCCTTCCCTTCTGGGTGTTCGACATCCAGACACTGGCCTTTGTCGAAGTGAACGAAGCCGCCCAGCGCGCCTACGGCTACACGCGCGATGAATTCCTGGCCATGACCATCCTGGACATACGGCCGGAAGGCTACGAAGCACGGGTCATGGACAGCATAGGCGACGCCGAGGGGTTCGAAGAGGCCAGCGTATGGATCCATCGCCGGCGTGACGGCAGCACGTTCGAAGTGCGGGTGCACGCCTCGGATATCGAGATCGGCGGCCGGCACGGGCGCCTGGTGCTGGCCGAGGATGTCAGTGAGCGCATGGCTACCCAACGCAACCTCGCCTACCGCGCCACCCACGATCCCACGACCGACCTTCTGAACATCGAGGCGCTGATCGAGGAGCTCGATGGCCGGACTGTCGCCGAAGGCTGGTACGACCTTGCCTACGTACAGTTGCATGGATTGGATGTCATCGCTGACACCTTCGGTCTGGCGGTGGGCCGGGAAGTCATCAAGGTGGTGGCGGCGCGGTTTGCCAAACTCGGCGCCGCCTTCGGCCTGGTCGCGCATCGGCCGGGCGAAACCTTCGTGCTGGCCATGCTCGACGCCCCACGGCACGAAGAGGCCCTGGCCGCCCTGATGATGGCGGCAACCGACCCCGTCCCCCTGCATTCGGCGATCCACTCGTTGGATGCCCGAGTTGGGCTGGCTTCCTTCCCGACCGAGGGCGCCACGGCCGAGAAAGTGATCGGCCATGCCGCGCTCGCGGCACAACGCGCAGGTGTCGCCGAAGGCACCGTGCGCCGCTTCGAGCCGACCATGGCCAATAGCTCGCGGCAGCGCATGCAGCTGACCGCACGCATGCGCGCGGCGATCGAGGGCGAACAATTGCAGTTGCACTTCCAGCCGGTGATCAGCGTGATCACGGGCCACGTGGTGATGCTCGAAGCGCTCGTGCGATGGCCGCAAGGCGATGGCCTGTTCATGCCACCGTCGGAGTTCGTCCCGCTCTGCGAGGAGACCGGCCTGATCCTTCCGCTGGGCGCGTGGGTGCTCCGCCAGGCCGCGGCCGCCCACCAGCACCTGACAACCGCAGGCTGGGGCCGGCTGGGCATCGCGGTGAACGTATCGGCGATCGAGTTCGCCCGCGTCGACGTAGCCTTGGAAATCGACCGCGTGATCAAGGCGTACGGACTGCGCCGGGGCGCGCTGCACGTGGAACTGACCGAAAGCAGCTTCATGCACCAGCCCGAACGCGCGTTGCGGGCCATGCGCGACTTGCAGGCCCTGGGCGTGCCCGTGGCGCTGGACGACTTCGGCACCGGGTTTTCAAGCCTCGCGTACCTGCGCAGCCTGCCGATCAATACCCTGAAGATCGACCGGGTGTTCGTAACCGACGTCACCACCAATGCACGATCGGCGTCGATCTGCCTGGCGCTGATCGCGCTAAGCCACAGCCTGGACCTCACCGTGGTCGCCGAAGGCGTGGAAACCGCCGAGCAACTGGCCTGGCTGAAGATCCACCAGTGCGACTTCGTGCAAGGCTACCTGGTGTCCCCTCCGCTGCCGATGGATGCCATGGTCAGGCATCTGGGATCCAGCAAGCCAGGCGGCGCCATTGGATAGCCTCGCCACCGCCCTCGAATTGCCCTGATCCGGTCGCTATCCTTGCGCGCTACCGCAGGGGAATTTTGTGCGCCGGCTACCAGGGCTTGATCTATTACGCGCAGTGGCGATCGTGTCGGTCTTGTGCACCCACTCCTGGCTCGCCGGGGGCATGGGCGATGGTTTTGGCTGGATCACAACCTATGGGTGGATGGGGGTCGATCTTTTCTTTGTCCTGAGCGGCTACCTGATCGGCCAGCAACTCCTGTCCCGGTTCCAGCGCGATGGCGAGCTCAACCTCAAGGCCTTCTACCGGCAACGCGCCTATCGCATCCTGCCGGCCTACCTGGTGGTGGTGGCGTTCTATTTCTGCTTCCCTGCCTTGCGTGAAACCCCCGCCATCCAGCCGCTCTGGCAGTTCCTGACCTTCACCATGAACCTGTTCGTGGTCCAGGACTCCGGCCATGCATTTTCATCCGCGTGGTCGCTATGCGTGGAGGAGCACTTCTACCTGATATTCCCGCTGGCGGTTCTGGCCATGGCACCGCATGCCAACGTGCGCCGCGTCGCCAGCATCATCCTGGGGCTGTGCGTTGCCGGCATGATCTGGCGGGGATTCGCCTGGTGGCAATCGGCGGCACCTTCGGCCGGGGATGGCGGCGTATGGGAAATGAATATCCGACGCTACATGGAGATGGTGTATTACCCCACCTATGCACGCCTGGACGGCTTGCTGGCCGGCATTACGCTCGCCATCGTCAGCGTCCATCGGGCGGCGTGGTGGGAACGTGTGCAGCGACATCCGAACGCGCTCGCTCTCGCCGCTGCAGGCGTGATCGGACTCTCGACATGGATCTTCAGCGACGTCCAGACATTCGCAGCCTGCGTCATTGGCTTTCCCGTGCTGTCGATCGGACTGGCCCTGCTGGTGGCGGCTGCCGCGGCGCCCAGTGGCGTGCTTGCGAAAGTGCGCGTGCCAGGCGCTGCGTGGATGGCGGCCGTTTCATACAGCCTGTACCTCAGCCACAAGGCCGTGCTTAGCCTCGCCTTCAAGCACCTGCCCGCCGCCCTTACCCAGCATGGCATTTTTACCTTCGCCTGCTGCCTGCTTGCCGCGCTATGCGTGGCCGCCATCCTTCACTATCTGGTTGAGCGCCCCTTCCTGCGTCTGCGTGACCGAAAGGCAAGCTCATCGCTGGCCCCGGCGGCGGCTTAGAAATCCGTCTTGCCAAATCGGGGAACACCCTTGTTCTGGCCAGGTGGATCAAGCGTCGATAGATCCAGCTCGATGGGGTCACCGATCCATGTCGCCAGGGTGGTGTGATCGGCCAGGTCGTCGTCGGTAAGGGGATGGACCAGGGCGGTCAGGCCGGAACCTTCGAGAATTTCCAGCACCGCTGGCAGCGCATGCTTGAGATAGTGGAATTCGAACTGGGAGATCGGATGAGGGCCCGCCTTTCCATCCCGAAGTTGACCGACAAACAGGAGCCCGGGCATCTCACCGGATGGCTTCATTGCGATCAGGCGAAGGCGCAGCGCGTCGGCCTGGTCGCGCTGCGCGGGCATGTAGTAGACGTGTGCGTGGTAGGGGGCATCGGCGTCGTTCATTCCACTTCCTTCCTATCCCGGCCTTGAAGTAGCCCATGATGCACGTGGACGGTCGGTGGATAAACATGGCATATTTTCACTCATTCAAAACCCCCGGGTTTTAAGTGTGAACAAGCTTGCCAGCATGGAGATGTTTGTACGGGTGGTGGACCTTGGCAGTTTCAGCGCCGCCGCCGATGCCTGCGGCGTGTCGCCCACCATGGTGGCCAAGCACATCCGTGAAATCGAAGCGCGCCTGGGCGCACGCGTACTGCATCGCACGACGCGCCGTCAGACACTCTCCGACGTAGGGCGGCTTTACTACGATCGATGCAAGCAGGCCCTGGCCAGCATCGAGTTCGCCGAGGCGAGCGCCTCGGAATTGCAGGCGAGCCCGCGGGGATTGCTCAGGCTGGTTGCGCCGGTGAGTTTCGGCACGCACAGCCTGGTGCCGGCGCTAAGCCAATACATGGCCGATCATCCGGATGTGACCCTTGAACTCACCCTCGATAACGGCCGTCCGCGCCTGCTGGACGATGGTTACGACGTGGGTGTCCTGGTGGGCGAGCCTGACGATCCCAACCTGGTGGCACGACCGCTCAAGCCCTATCGGCGAATACTCGCCGCCGCTCCGATGTACCTGGCCCGGCGGGGCCAACCCACGCATCCACGGGAACTGGCTGACCACGACTGCCTGGGCCCATCGTACTGGCGTCGCTACGACCACTGGCGTCTTGTCGGGCCCGAGGGTGAGTCATGCCAGGTGGCCGTGCAGGGACGCTTCTCCGCCAACCAGGGGAACACCCTTCGCGTGGCTGCCCTGAACGGCATGGGCATCGCCTTGCAGCCTGAGGCCGTGCTGGCCGATGACCTGGCCGCCGGCAGGCTTGTGCCGGTGCTGCCCGGATGGTCGCTCATGCCCTCGCCCATGTACCTGGTCTATGCCCCCGATCGCCATCCCACCGCGAAGCTGCGCACGGTGATCGATTTCCTGCTGACGAGATTTGGCGTGGCGTTCTGAACGGCCCGGCGGATTGGCCTATGATCAAGGCCACCGGCCGCCGGAACTTCAGCCATGAAGCGATTCATCGCACTGCTGATTGCCAGCGTGATGTTCTACGCGCCGGCGGCGACATCCCAGCAGATGCACTCGCATCCGCCGCCGGAGAAGCTCGGCACGGTGACCTTCCCCACGTCCTGCGCGCCGAAGGTGGCCCGCGACTTTGAACGCGCCGTCGCCCTGCTCCATTCGTTTGCCTATACCGCATCGGAAAAGGCCTTCCGGGATGTCGCCACGGCCGACCCTGCCTGCGCCATGGCGCATTGGGGTGTCGCGATGTCCTATTTCCACGAGCTTTGGAGCCCGCCCGGGCCGGTCGACCTCGCCAAGGGCGAGGCGGAAGCCGAAGCGGCAACTCGTCTGCCTGTCCGGACCGAACGCGAACGTCTTTTCATCGCGGCCATCGCTGCGTACTACCGCGACGCCGACCATGTGCCGGCGGCCACCCGGGCCAAGGCCTATGAAGCGGCGATGGCCACGGCCGCCAAACGCTATCCGGCCGACACCGAGATACAGGTGTTCTACGCCCTGTCGCTGGTTGCAACGGCAGCGCCGGAAGACAAATCGCACGCCAACCAGAAGCGCGCCGGGGCCATCCTGGAACCGATCTATCGTGATCATCCCGATCACCCAGGTGTTGCCCATTACCTGATCCATACCTACGACAGTGCGGAACTGGCGCCGCGTGGCCTGGCCGCGGCACGCGCCTACTCGAAGATCGCCCCTTCCGCGCCGCATGCCTTGCACATGCCATCACACATCTTTACGCGGCTGGGCCTGTGGGACGAGTCGATCGCCTCGAATATCGCGGCGC
>Ga0307510_10000300_pt1 | contig 45662 bp, 47 predicted proteins | sample 12_EM_MG_FD_207224 | JGI IMG/M metagenome (GOLD analysis project Ga0307510, IMG submission 207224) | Populus trichocarpa ectomycorrhiza microbial communities from riparian zone in the Pacific Northwest, United States - 12_EM | ecosystem: Host-associated > Plants > Roots > Unclassified | place... | reverse complement strand
CCCTTCTGTCCCATGGCTGCTGCGATGATGTGGCCACGTTGCGCGGGAACATGACCACTAGATGCACCCCGAACGTTGTGTCCTCCACAAACTTGGGTACTGCGTCCGACGTCACATGCTCCAGATAGAGAAAGAACACGGGCAGATCAGGGTGTTGCCCGTCAGGTCCTTGGGGTCGAATTTCAGTGGGTACGAATTCGTGCTGCCCTTGGGGTTCACCACATCGATTATTTTTCGTTCCTGTCGTAGTTCTGACCCCCACCGCAATGATATGTTGGTTAATTAAGTTGTAAGTGTGAAGAGAGGGGGGGAGAACGCACCACAAATGCGACGTCCATAATTTTCACATGATGGTCACCCAAAGTTGCGGCAACAGCACAACGGCAACGGCCGCAACGATTGTGCGGAATTTTCACACGATGGTCCCAAACAACTCGCGCGACACACAATGATGGCAACGGCCGCAACGATTGTGTGGAATTTTCACACGGTTCACCCAAAAGTCGCAACACACACAACGGCAACGGCCGCAACGATTATGCGGAATTTTCGCACGGTGAGTCCCACCTTGTAGGAGAATGAAGAACTTTCCCATCCCCCTCTTTCTTTTAATGCTCTTACGACCCTCAGTTTGCGCTGAAATTTAGGTAAAGATGTAACTACTGCAACAAGATGGCGAGCATGCGCACGCAGTGTGCTGAAGTGGCGATACGCCATGAGGCCTTTCACTGTGGCCATAGCTCCTGCGATTTCTAGTATGCTGTTTTTTCCCCTTCATCCTTCTGATCCTTTGATGTCCTTTCAACCCCTCGTGCACTCCTCCGAGTCCATCCTTTTGTATCCTACATTCCCATTTGTTGCTCTGCTTATTTGGTTCCCCTCTTGCCGCTGAATTGGCCAATTTGGAGCCACTCGCGTCGACCTACAAATTCTCTATCTTGCCATTCAAATATTCATCTTTAACACTCTTTATTACAAACCCAGAATTGAAGCCCTCACGCAGGCCTCACGATCGGCCAAGCAGCGGAGGCCGTCATAGCTATATAGGATTTTTGACGCTAGCACCTCGAGATAGGCAGTTCACACACAGATGTGGGACCCGGAAAGATAACGTATATGTCCATGATGTTGATATGATATGAACATGTTAAGCAAGCAAAGAGAGAATTATGAGCTCCAGAAGGCTTGCAACATGCCCCTCATCCGTGCCGTGGGTGCTCGTCGAGGGTAAGATCCCACCCATCACTGGCAGCCACGAAGCCTGGTGGCGAGTAGAGATATCCAGGAAGACCAGCCATAGAACCGTAGGGGTACCTTGCTACACTAGTTGGAGGTAGTATGGTTGGCACGGCACAGTATCTATCTCCCGCAAGCGTGGGTACGTGGACATCGGGCATGCCACTCTTCGACGAGTCACCGACTGGCATGAAGGTACAAATTACTTTGAATGCTGACACCCAGCTCGGGAACGGGCGAATGTGGTCGAATGTCAACATGATTATTGACTGATCTGTCACCCATCCGCGTCCCAGATATTCAGTCCCCAGGGGAAAATGACAGAAAACATTGGTATTCTGAATCGGACTATTCAAGAAATGATCCACATGAAGGTGATACTGAAAATTATTATGCCACAGCTCTGGACCAACTCCTCTCAAATATGCGTCACCCCGGCTCTGCACTGATTCACCACAAACCCTTTCAATAACCACCATGGCGATACCAGAACGTATCTTTGTCAAAGCTTTGCTGACCCTCTGTCACTTCAATGCCCGGGGGCTGCCCAACAGGTGCCGGTGGGATATCATCCAAGTGCGGAATGGGATGACCCCAGTTGGGAGGGACCAACCCTTTGTACGCGTCTATCACTCCGAGAGCCGCGGCAAGGCTGCGAATCATGCCGCGAGGTCCGTACGGTTCACCCGTCACTTTGTGGATGCACTGGACGAGGACATAATCCTCCGGGGTTGCCTTGGCGAGCTGCAAGACGATCTTGTTTGCCCAGTCGCGCACATAGTCGGCCAGGACCTCGTAACTCTGGGAGCCCTTCCTATATCGCTTGACGGAGATGCGCTTATCGAACTGTTTCCAGAACTTGAGTGAGGTTGGCGTAACGTCGATGTAGCCGATCATGTCCCACGTGATGAGCGCATCGTACAATTGCTCGGCCGAGTTGAAAGAAGAGAAGAATTGGGGCTAGGAGACGTGGTATATTGGTGGCATGACCCTCCTGACATCTGAAGGACTTACATGGCCCCCAATAAATTCATCCTCTGTGAAGAAGCCAAAGTATGGCTGTTGCTTCTCTGTGAAGTTTCGGCTGAGCGGGAAGAGCGCCTTGAATCGGTCTCCGACAACTTTCAAGCTTGACAGGGCGCGGGGCGAGCATGGCTGGAATGTCGCATCATCACAACCAAGTGATGGGTCGAAATTGTAGACGGAGGCGGTGAGGGGTGCGGATCCATAACCGGAGCGGCCCTTCTTGATATCTGTGGTGGTTGTCTCAGTCATGAATCCCCCCTCATTCCAGAATGTCTGCGGAATAGTTAGTATTGTATTGGTTTAAGGTCGGGCGCGAGTTAGATGAAACCTCCATATTCGTTTCTCACCTGCAAGTAATCGAGGATCATGGATGCGCGCGGGTCATACTCCTCGACGTTATTGTGGCGACCGAGCGTGCGTCCCAAGCGAGCGCCGCCGCGGAGCGCACGGTATTGCAAAGACGCTGTCCAGTATGAACCACCCCGAACCGGCGGCCACCAAAGATCCCATCTGGGGCAGGACAAACCATCAATCAAGCCAATGACAAAATAAAGACGCTTTCTCACGAGCTCTCGTTCCAGTGAGAAGAGATCCATTGTAGGTCAAGGTTGATGGTTGGCCACAGGACGTCGGCGACCCATGTCCCGTTGTTTTGTTCGGGCTTGATCAGCCACTCCGCATATTCGATCAGGTTGTTGGCACGGAAGGGGGGCCCATCTATCCAAGCGTTCAGACAAGAGGGAATCGTGCTTAAAAGCTCCCGATTTCACGCACCCGCTGCGGGGGAGCCAATGCGAGCTTCAGGGTCGATAATCATGTTAACCTTGAGGTCAAACACCGCTTCTTCGAGGCCACCAGTGAACACGTTCCCAGCGAGGCTTGTCACTTGTTGCGTCCTAGTGAGGGCGTGGATTACATCATCGATCTGTGGGCGCAGACTCGTGTCACCAAATGCGATGAGTTCGTTGATCCAAGAGTGGTAGACTAGACAGGCGTCACGAAGCCAGTATACCGAATACTCAGGATGGTTCGGATCCGGGATGACGGCGGCGATCACACCAACCTGGAGGGCCAAGAAAGACCATCAGTTTACCGATGACGAGCTTCAATGCAAAGTCGGTGCGGTTCATAAAGCAACTCACGTCTGCACCGGCTTCTGGACCTGTGGTGTCATGAAGAGCAGTCCACTTGGTTGCGGGTGCCAACTTGGAGAAGTACTCCTTGACAGCTGCATCTGATTCGGCCAGGGTCATCTCGAATGGGCCATTGCCAAATGAGAGGGGGCCGGCGAAAGCTTGGCTCGCCATGCCTAGGGCGGAGACAAGGGTCAATAAATGCATGATAGCTAGTATGAGATGGGCACTACAAGTGGCAGCCCCCATTTATACCATAGCCTGACTCTCTATCAAGACAAAAATAAATTATCTGCCCCTGGCAAGCATGGGCCGTGATTCCTGATCAGCATAACCAAAGTCTGATTACAGAACGTCTCAATTCTGTTGTTGCATTATGCTGTCAGAGGAATAAATAGAGAGGGAATCACACACCACTGTACGTGGTAGAAGAATGCATGGACGGTCGAGGGGTAGGCACAGTGTCACGGTAGATACCGCATCACGTGTATCGTACCAAATGTATTACTTACCTCAGGCTGAGCTGTATTATGTGGCGTAGTTGGCCGAATATCACAGTTCACAGTTTACATAGCGAAATTGGTCCGAGTCGTATTGATCACTCATCACTCATCAGTGATATGTCACTCCCGTCTGCGGCTACGATATCACATGGAGCTGCTTTGGAGCCAAATAGACTCAAAGTCTCAAACACGTCTGAGACTGAGAGCCTTCATTTCTGTAACGTCCGTGTGGAAGCGGTTAAATACGTAAGAACGCGTTCCCTTCAGTGCTCAGTTAGATCAGTCGTGGTGCCAGTGTTGCATACAACAGAGACGCCAGTTGAAAGTATCACAGCGCCATCCCAGATGGAGATATGACGAGAGGGATGGAGGATGTGACAAACAAGTAATAGGTCAGCCACACATGCCTTTCCGACTCAGTCCGACGTCAGCAAAAAAGTCAAAGAATGATCAGCCACTGATCAGCCACTGATCAGTACCTGGACAGTCCATCAGGCCTCAGGCGTAATCAGGTTCAGGTTCCAAAGGCTGGTCATGCCTGACCAGGTACATTCGAAGTCACCGCCTGCTGAGCAGCGCACATCAAACTGATAAAGTGTTGACCATTATCAACCTGAGGGTGTTTGATCAAGGATCACGCATCATCAGTCTGAGGAGCCTGATCATTCTGTGACTTGTTTGCTGACGGACAACACCACTGCCCTACTTCAAGTTCAAGCTGCGAAAAAAATTTAGACGGGATCCAAAAGGTCATCTACCGTCACGGTCACGGTGGCGTCGTGCCAACTTGAAACAACTGATTGATATGCTATAGAACGAGCAGATGTCATTACTCTCACATTTATTCCTCTGGCAGGTTCCGGTTCCGGTTCCGGTGGGTGTCCCAACGTTCCAGTACGTGTTGTCAACCGGACTACCTTGGCAAATGCCTAGTTCATATCTGTCATGCTCTGGATGAATTACCGGCGACGCTTGATGAGACATATGAGCGCATGCTATGAGAGATCAGTGACACAAACGGTGAGTTCGCCGGGCGGCTCCTCCTATGTGTCGCTGTGGCTTTCTGTCCTCTCTAGGTTGAGGAACTGGCAGACATCCTCACATTTAATATCACGGTGGGGCCCGGTTTGAAAATTTATTGGCGCATGGAAGATGCTCTTGACGTGATGCTGTCTATGTGCTCTACATTGATCGCTGTTATCAAAGCCAAGAAATGCAACAACTTGAGTACCTGGGCCACACAGTTTTTGCACTTCTTGGTGCTAGTACTATGATGGCATCCCCTTGTGTCACTATGATTGCCCCCGCTGAAGGTGCCGCTATTGGTCCTCACAAGGAGACATTCTACAAATCTTGCAGCAAATCCCTGTCAGTTTTGTCGCGTTGTGGAAGAAACGGAGAGTGGGCCGTGCGTGCGAGCGATCTCCATGTACTTGTGGCTGTGGGGGTCAGTATGACATCGTAACCATAGAACAGAAAGTGATGACTTCTCTCCTCCTCGCCCAACGGCGTCGGACAACGGCAGTTTTCGCGACTGAGTGGTGACGCGCCCAGCGAGAAATGTGTTGACACTATCTGACTTAGTTCAACATCATGTGACTCACCAAAATTTGATCAGATAGCGTCACTGGAACCCAACCAGCTGCAAAAATATCGACGTTATTTGATGTTATATGACTCTTTGCCGAATGATCATATCACACCAATCCCTGTCAGATAAAACTGATATTCTCTGATGCTATGCGACCACAATACTCCTAGTCTCAAGATTAGGTTCCCCTTGACCACATCCACCACCTCCTGCGCCCGCCACATCGACCATGTCCGCCGCATCCGTGTATCCGCGTTCACCATGTCCACTGCGCCCATCGCATCCGCCACGTCCCCTGCACTGACTGTGTCCCCCACATCCAACACGTCCGCCATGTCCGCTGCATCCGCTACATCGACCACATGTGCAAGGGGAGTTACTTCATCGGTTTTGTAGTGTTCTGGAAATAAATAATCCCTCTAGCAACCAAGGTAGATCAACACTGTCACGTACAATGTGCTTTTCTCGATCTTTTTCCAGCTGTATGCTGCCTCCGACATAAATAGGATGATAATCGAATGAGATATACTCTTAGTATCACTGAGGACTTACTTAGCGAATCGAATCATCGATGGTGGCTACGATGAGAGTGAGCCAGTGGGGGAGGGGATATGACAATTTCACGTAGTCGAGTGCAGGTGTGTGGATGGTGTTTCTGCTGTGGAAGGCTAGAATTGGTGAGAGCTGACAAAATGGGATGCTCTCCACAGGAGGAGGCTTGATTGAATATGTACGCTACCTGTAGCAGTGTAGAGGTGTCAAAAGGGCGAGGCCACAGGAGCAAAATCGGGAAAGGGATGTGGAAAGGAAGGCCGTGGTGTCGGCGTTGTCGAGAGGTGGTGATGGTGTGATGGTGAACATTGGAAGTGAAAGGGTGTGGTGTCGACGAGGTTGAAGCAAGACTGAAGAAACTGTGGATAATGGTAGGGCAGCGTGGACTAAGGGAAGTTAGAACCAGCCAAAAGACTAAGAACTGGAGCGTACAAGTGCCGGATTGCAGCGACTTTCTAAGCGACACGTTGAGTGAGCAAACAAGAAGGAAGAGGAAAGCAAAAACAAGACAATGATGAGGTGGAGTGTGGTGGCCATTTTCACATTGCAGTGACGGCGATGATGGTGGTTCCGAGGAGGGGAGGAAAAGGGGGAGGAGTTGAGAGGAGTTGAGAAGAAATTTCTTAGAAGCGGTGCTTGGCAAAATTTCTGACAAGTGCATAGTGCTGTCTTCGTCGACGTCGAATACAGTTGCCTCAGTCGTTTCAAATCAAAATCACATGAAATTGGAGTACCAAAGGACGTGACATGAGGAAACTGGCGCCCCCCGGAGTCAGTTTTTACCGACCAAGTCAGCCCACGTCGAACTAAGTCATATGGTGTCAACGCATTTCTTGTTGGGGGTGACGCGTCGTCATGTCTCCGTACCACACGTCGACGTTCTCTTCGGGGAAAGGGACCGGGCATTCACTAGGTACTGATGGATAGGGGTGTGAATGTGTCCGCGGAACTGAATTGCTGGAGGTATGGGCGTTGACGTCGATATCAGGACTATGAGGTCTGGCCCCGAGAAAATGTGAAAGAGGAATGGATTCATGAGGACCCTTGGCTTGACTAAAGGCGCGCTACAGTGTTTTTTTTTTTCGAAAACAAGACGTCGGGGGTACGGCCGGTACGGAGGGTCGCTAATAATAATAATAAATATTTCCGCCACCCAATCTTCGAGTCCGTCCGCCCACAGCCTGAGTAGCAGACGAATTGGAGAAGCCTATTTTTCATCCCCTTATCATGACCAATCTGTCCTTGGGGACGTAAGGTAAGAGGAGGGCCCCATCGCTATCTAGGTCGTCTTGTTCTACTTCTTTTTAAACGCCGTCTCGCTACCGGCATCCAGCCACCACTCCGCCACCGCAAAATACGTCGGTCAACAACCACCAAGTTGGGGACACATGCCACTATTCAGAGTAAGGGAGAGGTTGTAGGACATTTGGTTAGACGACAACGCTGGTGACGGTCGGGGAAACGGTACGTTATTTAATCCTGGCATCCAGCCAGGCACACAGGACGAAATCGTTCACGAAAGCATACGACTGGCCAGTGGCACCAGTTCGTCTATTGTATATGAATCCAGGCCAATCGTTAGGGCTCACCTCATCAACCCGCGCATCCACCCACCATCATGTCTTACATACACCGACCACCTAGCCTCATCAGGGGTTGGATGTGGCAATGGTGTCCTGGAAATTTCAGGGGTTGCCGCAGCCAAGCCGTTCGACGGGTGCCAGTGCAGATGCAAGTGTCGACGCAATACCAGTCCAGTACGTCTGCTATCCATCGCGCACCTCGTTGAACCTGACGTTGCACCTGCCTTCTGTGGTGATATGCCATGCTTCGTAGAAACCTTCGTCGTCAGCTCCCACCAGCAACATTCATGTGTTGTAGTGAGTACCTCGAAGTCTATCTAGATCTCGGCCCAGAAATGGGTGATTCGATATCTTGGGATGTGTCGCAGCCTGAGGGACTAAGAGGTCATGTCAGTGAGTGTAGTGACCACCGCCATCCGTCGTTTGTTTCTTTTATGAAACATTCTGTGCCATAATGCGCACCAATAACGCAGAGTCAGATTATTAACACGCGTTCATTTCTCCGATTCGCCTTGGCATGCGGGGTGTATTGCGGTTGTTGGGTTCGTGGAACTTGCACTATGGGGGATGGAGCCAGGAGCGCCGGGCAGTTGGGGCGTCACCATTCGTGGAAATGCTATAGTGCGTGCCGGCTTTCATTTGTATCGACTCCCGATTTTGGAAATCGTTCAGTAAAGGCAACGGGTTTGAATGAGATAGCCAGATAAGAATTCCATTTACGATTGGCGGCGCGGTGGCTTGGGCGCAAGAAGTTATCCGCGCTGTGATTGTTGTTATAAAGTCGGCCCCCAACTTGAACATAACCCCACCCCCAGTGATGCACCCGAACAGCTGCATTGACTGGTTGTGCCCTAGGGGAGGCGAAGACACCGGGGGGGGGGGGGGGGGCTGTTAAATTCAACGAGTGTGATTACGAATTTCGGGACCTGCTGTTCTAGGTATGAGGATCAACGGGACAAGAAACGAGGTGAATAGCTCACAGGGCGCCTTTGTTGAAATGGATTCCCAGTTGGTATGGTACAAGTCTACGTGTGTCTGTCACCGGACTATGTACCCAATACCAGGAACCCCTATTGACGTCGCGGATGGCATTGAAGAAGTTGCCCCGTTGAAGGGAAAGCTGCTGAGGGCTCAGGGAACGATGGCTGCTTGTCCTGCGAACGACTGTCTGAAGAGCCACGGAGGCCGAGGGCTAAGGAAAGGGATGGAAATATATGGTTGGTGAGGATACTTGTCGAGTGAGCTCCTCGGAGCCCCCATTGGAGAGGGGGTGAAAAGGATATGTCGGTGGATGTTGAGAGAGAAAAAGAGCCGACCAGCTGTGGTGGGAGAGAGGAATGGGACCGGACCGGATGGAATGGGGAAGGAGAGGGGGTGGGCGTGTCAAGGGTATCGTACTACGATAGCGATAGTGTGAAAACCCCAACTTCCAGACCCTTGAACGAACACCACTAACGATGGTTTAATGTCAGCAGTCGTAAGGGTGGAGGAGGTCTGGAGGTCTGGAGAAGGGCGAATGTCACAACTGTACATCCCATGACGGAGACGCGTTTGTGTGTTGGTTACACTCCAACTGGCCGTGACCTAGATTTCCATTTCACAGACAGGTCCTGTGTTGAGATCTAGCCAATTAGAGTCTGCCTGTACTACGGTACTCAGCGCAGCGATTCGTGGGGTGTGTTACTGCAAGTGACCCCCGACAGAAGTTGCTCGCACTAGCACACCTCCGTGGCTTGTGACTCGGGCGGTCCGTGGGACCTCGTAAACACGGAAGGGAGGCCCAATGACGACTTCTTTCTCCTTTGTCTAGAGACGTCGGACGATGGAGAAAAGATGCAACGCCAATGACGCACCATCGTGTCTAGGTCACAACACGTCGACTTGCTGCTCTTCAGGGCCGGGGACTGGCGAATTTACGGTTATATTGTGAACGGTTATGATGTGGGCTGAGGGTGTGACCTTAGGGCAAGGAAGCATTGGGCATCGGCGTCGACATCGACAATGAGATTGAAATCACAGGGCGGGAGGGTGGGATTGGTGGAGGGTGGGGTGGGTATTAGGAGGGGACGACTGTAACAAAGGAAAAATGAGGAAGGGAGGAAACAGGGAAACTGACAGGCCCCGCTTGAGAAACCTTGGCTTGGCTACGTGCTGCGGTGTTTGCTTTTTTGACACGAGATGTCGGGACTGATGTCGGCCAGGTCGGGGTCCGGAACTGTGCGAGGGTCACTTAATAAAAAAAATAGTTCCGCCCGATCATCCCCCCGTCCACAATAACAGACGCGTTGAAGAAAATCATTTTTATCCCATCACCGTTACCATGGGTCCTCTCAAACGCAAGAGGGGGACCCCTCACCACTCAGGTCGTCTTGTTCTACTCTTTTCAAAGCCATCCCCCACCGCAAAATGCGTCGATCAGTAAGCACTACGTACTGCCTTGCAGTCGTCCGTGGGTCCACATGCCACGGTTTGAAGCACAGGAAGGATTGTGGAGCATTTGGTTAGACGACAGTCCAGAAAATGGATCGTTGACCTGGCCTCCGGGCACACATGAACGAAATCGCCCCAAAGCACGCGACTGACCACATACTCGTCCTACAGGGGTTCAGGCCAACCGTTAGAACTTCGATCCCGAATCGTACAGCCGTCCACGACAACGTAGGATGAATTCCCGTACATCCACCGACCGTCGACTTGTGTCATGAAGGCTTGGATGTGGCATGGTGTGTTCAATAAATTTCAGAGGACCTTGCTCGGGAGGCTTAGCAGACAACCATTTACGGATACCGAAGCTGACGCTACCTAGTCCAGTACGTGCCCACTATCCATTGCGCTCGTTGTCGAAATCGACGTCGTTCCTGACTTCTGTGGTGATATGTCGTTCCTCGCGGAAACCTCCTTCATCGGAAGCCCCCGCTGGCAACATCCACATGGTGTATTGAAGACCTCGGGATTATCCAGATCTCGACACAAAAATGGATGATTTGAGAGATGATGAGACTTGTCGCAGAGGCCACAAGATGCCATGTCCGTGAGTGCAATAGCCGACACTATCCGTCGTCGGATTATTTCATCAAAAGTTTCGTGCGGTAACCTATGCTGATGGCACAGACTTGGATGATCAAAGTGTGTTCGTCTCTCCTATTCTTCTTGGTCTTCAGGAGGTTCCGCAGCGTCGTTGGGTTCGCGGAATTTGGACTATGGGCGGGACGGAACCAGGAGCACCGGGAAGTTGGAGAGTCCGCCATTCCTGGAAATACTTATAGTGCGTGCCAGCTTTTATTTGCGTCGACTCTTGATTTTGGAAATCGTCCAGCCACGGTGGCGGGTCTGTATGGGATAGCCAGATAAGAACCCAATTTACCATTGGCGGCGCGGGCGCTTGGGCGCAAGAAGTTATCCGCGTTGCGATTATTGTTATCAACTGGGCCCCCAACCCAAACATCCCACTCGCAGTGATACGCCAGATCGCCGACTTGTCGGGGTTGTTCGCGCCAGGCTGGTGTTGTTGGGTGTGATGGCGCAACACGCCTCTCCTCATAGCTCAGACACACGGAGTCCTATGCACCCACAGCGAAATGTCAGTTGGAGGAGGACGCTACGATGCTTGAGCTCAACCGGTAACTCACATTGTCGGTGGCACTCCCTCCGATCTCGACTCTCAACGGCAAAACTTTTCGTCACCTCGCGTAGCTCGGGAATGGCCCTCCCTTGGTTGTTATGCCCTGCGGGGTGAACCCCTCTGTCTTCTAGGCTTGATCTACCTCCTGAAAACGATAGCAGAGGCCGTTCGGCAATATTGACGCCATGCAAGGGTTCCTGGGTTCGTTACCTCGCCACACGGGAATGGGCAGCCGCGCGACGCGGGGACCAGCATCTTTAAGCGCTCATCGTGGCCCACGCCCCACCCACTTTTGGACTCAACCGGCGTCTGAAGAGTGCGTCGCGGCGGCACGCGTACGTTAACGAGGCTCACTGGGGGCAAAATGATCGGACGGGCGCGAGCTCGTATGGCCAACCAAAGAGGCACGGAGTCGGATATGTGTGCCCGTTTCTGACCGACGGACGCAGCAGAAATGGCTCAACGCAAAATGCGCACACAACGCGCGGCCGCGAGGGAGCGCGCGGGGTAGCGTGGCCCTCAGAATTGATCGCACCGCAACCCCCTTAGACTTCTGCCACTCTCGATAACTCCCAATCTGGGTGGAAGCCCCCAATCTTAAATGGTGGGTTGTTTGGACCGGGGTCTGGTTCCCCGGGGCAGGCGGAACATGCATGTTTTGCTCCTAACCTATTAACCTACCAACCTTACCTGCCCTCCCTTGCGCTGCGTAGAGGGTGTCCTTCCCACTTCTGCGCCCTTTGCCCCACGGCGTTCTTTCTTCTTCCTCCCCATTTCTCCTTTGCAAAGGCTTGAAATCTTATCTCACGCTCACCCACGACACCTTGGCACAGTCTTCTTCTTGCTTCTCATGTCTTCCCCAACAAGCCCTTCCCTTCCAAAGACGTCCGACAGCATGCGCTTGCCCGCATACCGTGCCTCGTACCTCGGCCGATATCATCCATATCCCCGTACCCGTGTCCCCGCGCGTGAAGTCGTCATGGTCTGTGCTCTCCTTCAGACTTACGCTTACCATGGAGCACTGAATGCCCTCCCATCTGTCACACAGACTGCTTCAGAAGGTAGACCCTCCGAGGAGAGCAGAGGAGCGGAGAACGTCAACACCGTCAGTGATCTGTCTGCTGTACTCTAGGTTCGCGGCTATTTACACCACGCTTATCTAGGGAAGGACGTAAGCTTGACAAGGCGACGACAACGTCGGTTGACAGAATTCCAAATTACCGCCGTTCACTGTTCGACTTAGCGAAGAACTAAGAAGTCCCAACTTCCGTTGGATGTATGTATTCTTTCGTTATTGGCGGACATTTTATTCAAATGAGTCGAAAAGAAAATGGAATAAGATGAGGAAGCCAAGCAGAGGTCACATGTACATGAAGGACTAGCGTTCCGCTTGTACCCACCTAGCTTGTCTCGTTAATGCAAGAAACATCAGTTATTCAGGCCTCTTTCGAATTATATATCCCATCGCTCTTTACGCATTCCAACGACATCACTTCTGAACAGGCCACAAAGTTCGCTATCGACGGTGCGGGTGGAATCGCAATGGAGCACGAGTGGCAACACGAGATCGCCTGCGCGCTTAATGCCTCACGCAGCTGCTCGTGTCCGTCCATGTTCCGAATTCAGGTCGACTGTGAAGATCACGATTCGAATCATGACTCGAACACCGATCCAGCCGGTTTGGATCGGTGCTGAGGGCTGACTTTGCAGTTCGTGGGTGGAATAATTCTGTCTGCGGGTTCATCGGCTCCAAGGGATTGGATAGAGGGAGGTCAAAACACGTAATAAAGCCGAGCGAGTTTCATTTTGCGACAGCACAAAGCTAAACTGCTAAAGACATGTGATTTACAGGTCTCTTGACAGGGGCTTCAAGCTGTGGGACACACCAGGAAGATGGAAAAAAAACCCCCGCAACAACCAAGTGACGCACGGAAACCCTCTCTTCCAGTGTTGATTCCACCCACCACCCGCGAGTCCCCAACCTTGGTAGATCCCCACTGTATGGCAGGGCTCGAACGGCAACGTCCCTGGCAATGGGCTGGTTAATCGCCTATTGAGTAGGCAATATCGGATCACGGCACCTATATACGTCAGTGTCGGGTAAGGGGTGCTCACCCTGTTGGAGAGAAGTCCTGTCTGAGCAATGTCATGGGTGGTATTTATGACGAAGTCGGAGAAAGGGATCTAGTACACAACACATGTGTATAAGGAAAGGACTACCATGTGTTTGAAACTTCGGGCCAGCTAACGTCGTCGATGTTGATGTTGATGTTGATGGCAGCTTGAGGGCAGGCGTGGGAAGTGATTGGTCACTGGCGAGTCACGGGGTCCTCGCGGAACTGCCACGGTCCGCCGCCCTCACACTCCCAACGTTGTGATACTGCGGGTCTAGTCTATGTTTGCCCAATTTCACTATTAAACGAGCTATCTATTCCTGCGTTAGACTGTGAAAGTGTGTTTCATTTGGTGTTGACGATATATGCTAGTTAGGACTGCATTCCAAGCACGCCCGGGTGAATTTGCAACGTAGATTAGATTAAGATAAGACGATAGGAGCGGGCGGATATGCCGAGAGGGCGAGATGGAACGAAAGAATAAATTTACGATATTAATTAGAACGCAAGTCGACAAGGCAGCTCAGATAGGTGAATGGGGCTCAAGACTGAGGAGACGAGGGTGTCCTGAAGGGGGTTCTCGCATACGACTTTCCGAGCATTGCGGGCAAATAGTATCACCATGTCGTGAACAATCAGGAAAGAGGTTTGATACATGAGAACGTGTTGTAATTAATGAGGGGCAGTCCGGAAGAATTGAGCCAAAGCAAGAAAGCATACGCGCACACCGGAAAACTAGGAGACAAAGGAATCGAGGCGTTGGAAGGGGAGATGAAAGAGAGCGAGATACACAGGAAATAATGAGATAACGGGGTTTACATAGTAGTACGAGAATCGGGGTCGAGGGCACGGTGATGCAACCTGGCGTGGGGCTCCTCAGACAAAGTGACCAACGTGGCGAGACGGGGCAAGTCATAGAACCGGAAATCGTAGAAAGACTGCGAACTGACACGAAGCCAGAGACAGAAGACTTCCACGGGCAGTTCTCGTGCTCAGGGGGAACGCCCCGAGCTACAAAAAAGCTGCGATTGAAATGGAATCTGGTTCGTCCAGATCGCCTTTGGAGGCGGGGTCTCGTCGCGGCGAGAAAATGCGACGACGGAGCGCGCGCAAGACCCCGCCGTCGACTGCGTCTAACTTCGGAAAGAATTTCTTCGTTCGTTTGGTATATTTGCTGAGATCTCTCTCGGTTTCGAAGATTTGGACCTCCATTTTGTCACCTTGAACAAGGTCGACGAGGTTGACGTGTTTCGTGAGGACAGCCTGTGTCCAGACGAAAAACTCTATCAAACCGGGAAGTCAAAGTGTCCAAACGAGTAGCAACCTACAACGCGGCATTCTTTGAGGGTGTCCGGAACCGGGTCGATTCTTAGCACATGACAAAGCTTGTGCCAGTTGTTGATATCTTTCTCGTCGGACCCATATAAGTCGCTAAATTCCTTCTTGATAGCGATGTTGAATTTGCGGCGAGCATCCTCCTTCTCCTTGTCATTCTTTTCCCGAGCCCACTCGTCCTCCTCCTCCTCCGAGTCGTCATCCTTTTCCCACCCGTACTCCTTACAGAGGCGTTTGAATTCGGCAACGGGTGAGTTTAACGGTAGATATTGGAACTCGGTATATTGAGAGAAAAACTTCTCGAGTGGTGTTGAATATCCAAGTGGGCGGACAATGACATTCTTGTCCTCGGGCTCAGGCTGTGGCACCATCGGTTAGTAAAACGCGTAAGTGCGGTGTGCGTAAATTAGTTTTGGAATTAAACCTCGTTCGCGCAAACTTGAAGTGGCGAGGAACACATACCTCAGGCTTAGAATAAGGAAGAGGTGCGCCTTTAGACTTCCGCTTATTCCTCTTGGCGGGCATTGTCAATGAAGGTCGTAATGAGGAACGAGATTGGACGGTGCCACATCCTACCAAAGTGCGTTATATACGCATTTGGGAACGGTATCACCCAGTTGTCTCCCTAATACTATAATAGTACAGTGCTGTGTCATCGGAAGGGCTAGGCTTCCGATATAAGGTAACTTACCTTACCCGCTTGTCAGCCAATAGTCACGTGTCTTAATACATAGGCCAAACACTGGCAAAACCCGTGAGATCAACCTCGTGTTTGATCATCACTGGCAACATGCGCAAAACTCGTGGGACAACTCTCCGCAGCCCAGGTATTTATAGTGAGGTTATGTAATTGAAAAAGTGCCGAGCACAGGCACATTATCGAGGAGAAGGTGAGTCCGGATTTTGGAGAGTGTCTCTGCGGATTTCGAGGTAAGCAACAGGTGCCACTTCAATTCGACATTATAAGACACTAACGAAACAATATATCACGATAGCTGGCTTTAGTACCATGGGCCGTGCTAATTGTTGATGATAGGACGCAGAAGATAACGAAGAATTCCACCAGCCTTGGCTGATTTCTTCGGGAATATCTTGTTGTTCTCTATCGAATACTTGGCAAGCGCTTTGACTGAAGGGAATATCTGGACTTTATCCGTGTGGTAAACCAGATCAACGAGGTTGATGTGCTTTGACTTGACAGCCTGTGAAGAAACAAGAGTGTGAGGGTTCCGAATGTCGGACCCATTTCACCAAGGCTCGCACCTTTCGAGAGGCAGAAACATCCCCGGGAACCGGATGGATCCTGAGGATGTTGCATAGGGCATGCCAATGGTCGATATTATTGACATCCGTTCCAAACTTGGCGTTGAAATCCTCCGTGACCGCATTGGCAAATCGCTCGCGGGCTTTGGTGTACTTCTTACTTCCTTCCTTCCATCGATACTGCTTCTTTAGTCTCAGAAATTCCTTTGTTGGGGCTGCGCTCCGATTGAACGTGAAGTTCGAATACGACGAGAAAAACTGGACGACATGAGACTCGGACATTGGGTGTTAGTTGATGGTGCGAGAGATCGATGAGGTGCCACAACCAGAACGTGTCCATTAAATAATATGGCACATGCCCAGAATGTCTGGTGCCACGTTCCCTTATGGTTCGACTCCCACGCGGGTATCTGATCACCACCCATCCAATATCTCTATGTCTGTCGATCCTTCTTGTAGATTGGGGCTAGAGACTAATATGGCAGCTCCTTTTGCTCCACTGCCTTGAAAAGTGCACGCTAACGAAGCTCGGATCCAGGGACGCGTTCGTGGGTTCGAAGGATGACGAAAGTGTTCTAGGGAGGTACACACATGCGAGTTGTTTCGGGTTTGCATGCAAAATGGCTTCTCTCCCATGTGCCTACTCAAAAACAAGCTTTGATACATGGTAGCAGAGTGTTGTAATTTACGGGCGGTCGTCCGAGAGCATTGACCCAGAGTGGTATCACATATACACAACCCGACCAAGGAGTCAAGGCCCAGAAAGGGAAGATAATAGAAACAAGTATGATGGACGAAGGCCGAGAAGAAAGTTGGGTTATATAGTAGTACAAAACCCAGGACGCAAGGGAAAGATACGGGAATGCCGAAAGAGCACTGTGGCAGAGAGCGTCACCGCGCTGTGGGACGCGAGGACTCACATAAAGGTGACCAGTGTGATGGCAGGAGGGAGACGTCGGAACGGGAATCGTAGACGGGTAGCGAGTGAAGTCTCGAGGCTCCAGACAAAGCGTACTCCTGCACGCTGTTCTCGCGTTCGGATGGAATGCCTCAATATATAGTACTAGTTTTAATGCTGAATCACTGATGAAGTCTAGTCGCGTTTGGAGGCAAGATCTGGCGGTACAAGGATGTGACGACGGAGCGCGCGCAAGACCCCAGCGTCATCTGCAGCTTCCTTCGAGAAGAAAATTTCCGTTTGTTGGGGATATTTGCTAAGTTTTTTCTCGGTCTTGAACGATTGGACTTCCCTGTCGTCGCGTATGAGAAGGTCGATGAGGTTGAAGTTCTTCTTGAGGACAGCCTGTGTACAGACAAAAAAACTATCAAGTCAGGGGATCAGAGGGCACAAAGAGGTGGCACCTCACAGCGCGGCATTTTTTGAGGGTGTCCGGGATCGGGTCGATTCGCAGGGCACGACGGAGTTTGTGCCAGTTGTTGATGTCTTTCTCGTCGGTCCCATATAGGTCGTAAAATTCCTTCTTGATGACGGCATTGACTTTGTGACGAGAATCTTTCTCGTACTCTTGGCAAAGGCGTTTGAATTCGGCAACAGGTGGTTTGGAAGGGTCGTATAGGAACTTGGGGTACTGAACGAAAAACCTCTCGAGTGGTGCTATCCCGCCTGGCCGACGGCCAATCTTGATTTTTGGCTGTAGCACCACATGATAAAGGGACCCGACATGGGCGGGAAAGGGAGTCGAGGCCTAGGGCAGTGATGCCACAGCTCGGCTCAAAGCCGTTCATGGCTAGCCACCCCAATCAGCTCGTGTATCGCCCTATGTTGTTGCGGTTCAGGTCGAGTAAGGGTAGGTCCACGCAGCTGGCGCAACACAGCGCCTCGTCATCATTTTCACTTTGTTTGTCCTTTTGATTGTAGCCATTCCACGTCAAGAATGTTCGAGTACGTCAGATGCGGGGGACGCACATGACGAATTGCCACCACAGGTGCGGAAAGTTGACGCTGGCAGGGAAGACATCGTTCTTGGCATCATGCATCGCGAGGATTGATCAGGTGAGGGCGTCGTCGTGCGCCTAAGCACCGAAGCATGGTTGACAGCATCCTAGACCAGCGCGTCACAGGCTGTGGTAAAAATACGAAGACGTGTACGTTCAAATTGAAGCCTGGGTAAACGGGAGTGCTGTGGGTATATGGATGGCCTTCGCGAGGCCTACCTCGAGCGCCAGATGGGTACATGGGTACGGCCATACACGAGGCGAGAGACGGCAGAGTAGATGGTGCAAATTAGTCGGCGCGTGTGAGGAGCACGGATTTGCCACGGCAGGGGCCGAATTGGAGAAACTAGATGGGACTATGCACAGCGGCGTGAACTTCCTAACCGGGCAACTACCAGAATCACGTCACTGGCTTTGGCATCAATCCAATCAGGGCGACGTCGCAGAGAACGGCTGCATTGAATGGTTGTGCCTCCAGGGGAGGCGAAGACACCGCCGGCGGGGGGTGGGAGGAGGTTATCTAAGGAGAGCTGTTACATTCAACGAGTGTGACTACAAATTCCGGGACCTGCTGTTCTGGGTGTGAGGATCAACGGGACAAGAAAACGAGGTGAATAACTCACAGGGCGCCTTTTTTGAAATGGATTACCAGTTGGTATGGTACAAGTCTACGCGTGTCCGTCACTGGACCATGTACCCCATACCAGGAACCACCCTTATTGACATCGCATATGGCATTGAAGAAGTTGAAAGGGAAAGCGCTGGGGACTTGGGGAATGATGGCTGCTTGTCCTGCGACTTGCTGAAGAGCCACGGAGGCCGAGGGCTTTGGGGTCGATTACAAGGGATGGAGATATATGGTTGGTAAGCATACTTGTTGAGCGGGCTCCTCGGAGTCCCCATTGGAAAGGGGGTGAAAAGGATATATTGGTGGATATTGAGGGGGAAAAGAGCCGACCAGCCGTGGTGGGGGAGAGGAACGGGACGGGACGGGATGGGGAAGGAGAGGGGATGGGCGAGTCAAAGAGTACGATAGCGATAGTGTGAGATCCTCAACTTCCAGACCCCTGAACGAACGCCACTAACGATGGTTCAATGTCAGCAGTCATAAGGTCTGAAGGTCTGGAGAATGTCACAACTTTACATCCCATGATGAAGACGCGTGCGTACCTAGATTTCCATTTCAGACAAGTGCTGTGTTGAGATGTAGCCAATTAGAGTCTGCCTGTACTACGGTACTCACCGCAGCGATTCGTGGGGCGTACAAGTGACCTCTCACATAAGGCGCTCGCACTAGCACACCTCCGTGGCTCGTGGGTGGGGTGGTCCGTACGACCTCGTAAACATGGAAGAGAGACCCAATGACGACTCCTTTCATCATTGTCCAGAGACGTCGGACGATGGGGAAAAGATGCAACACCGGTGACGCATCATCGTGTCGGCCATGACACGTCGACTTGCTGCTCTTCGAGTCCAGGGCCTGGGCAATTTGCAGGTGTATTGTGGGTGGTTATGGGGAAGACTGAAGGTGCGACCTTACGGCTCAGGAGGAATCGGCATCGGCGTTGACATCAACTATGGGATTGAACCGCGGGGCAGGGTGGGGTGAGTATTAGGGGGACAGCTGCAACAAAGGTAAAACAAGAAAGGGGGGAGGGAACTGACAGGCTCCGCTTGAGAGACCTTGGCTTGATTACGCGCTGCGGTGTTAGTTGTTTTTAAAACGAGGTGTCGGGGAGGTCCGGGTCCGGAACTGTGCGAGGGTCACTTAATAAAAAAATAGTTCCGCCCGATCATCCCAACCCACAATAACAGACGCGCTGAAGAAAATCATTTTTATCCCCTTACCGTTATCGTGTGTCCTCTCGAACACCATAGGGGGGACCCCACCACTCAGGTCGTCTTCGTCTACTCTTTTCAATGCCGTCTCCCACCGCAAAATGCGTCGATCAGTAAGCACTACGTACTGCCTTGCAGTCGTCCGTGGGTCCACATGCCACTGTTTGGAGCACAGGAAGGATTGTGGGACATTTGGTTAGACGACAGTACAGAAAATGGAACGTCAACCCGGCCTCCAGGCACATGTGAACGAAATCAAAAGCACGCGACTGGCCACCTACTCGTCCAACATGGGTCCCGGTCAACCGTTAGGACTTACCTCCCAAATCGTACAGCCGTCTACGACAACGTAGGATGAATTCCCATATATTCACCGACCGTCGACTCGTGTCATTAAGGCTTGGATGTGGCATAGTGTCTCCAATAAATTTTAGGGGACCTTACTGGGAAACTTAGTAGACAACCCTTTTACGGATACCGATGCTGACGATACCTAGTCCAGTACGTGCCCACTATACATTGCGCTCGTTGTCGAAACCGACGTCGTTCCTGACTTCTGTGATGTGTCGTTCTTTGCAGAAACCTTCTTCATCATAAGCCTCCGCCCGCAACATTCACATAGTGTACCGACTACCTCGGGATTTATCCAGATCTCGACCCAGAGGTGGGTGATTTGAAAGATCATGAGACTTGTCGCAGGAGCCACAAGATGCCATGTCCGTGAGTGCAATAGCCGACACCAACCGTCGTCGGATTCCTTCATCAGATGTTTCGTGCGGTAACGTACTCTGATAGCACAGACTTTGATGATCAAAGCGTTTCGTTCCTCTCCTATTCTTCTTGGTCTTCGGAAGGTTCCGCAGCGTCGTTGGGTGCGTGGAATTTGGACCATGGGCGGGACGGAACCAGGAGCACCGGGAAGTTGGAGAGTCTGCCATTCCTGGAAATACTTATCGTGCGTGCTGGGTTTTATTTGTATTTGCGTTGACTCCTGATTTTGGAAATCGTCCAGCCACGGTGGCAGGTCTGAATGGGATAGCTAGATAAGAATCCTATTTACCATTGGCGGCGCGGACGCTTGGGCGCAAGACGTTATCTGCGTTGCGATTATTGCTATCAACTGGGCCCCCAACCCAAACGTCCCACTGGGAGTGATATCGCCGACTTGTCGATAATACGGGGCTGTTAGCGCCAGGCTGATGTTGTTGGATGTGATGGCGTCACACGCCTCAGACACACGCAGTCCTACGCACCCACAGCGAAATGTCAGTTGGAGGAGGATGCTACGAGGCTTGAGCTCAACCGATAACTCACTTTGACGGTGGCAGTCCCTCCGATCTCGACTCAACGGCATAACTTCTCGTCACTTCGCGTAGCTCGGGAATGGCCCTCCCTTGGTTGTTATGCCCTGCGGAATAAACCTCTCTGTCTTCTAGGGTTGTGACAGGTCTACCGCCTGACAACGATAGCAGAGGCCGTTCGGCAATATTGACGCGATGCAAGGATTCCCGGGTCCGCTGTCTCGCCGCACGGGAATGGGCAGCCGCGCGACGCGGGGACCCAACATCTTTAAGCGCTCATCGTGGCCCACGCCCCACCCACTTTTGGACTCGACCGGCGTCTGAAGTGTGTATTGCGGCACGCATACGTTAACGAGGCTGACCGGAAGCAAAATGTTCGGAAGGGCGCGAGCTCGTAAAGCCAACTAAAGAGGAGCGGAGTCGGATGTGTGTGCCCGTTTCTGACTGACCGACACGGCAGAAATGGCTCAACGCAAAATGCGCACACACAACGCGCGGCTGCGAGGGAGCGCGCGGGGTAGCGTGGCCCTCAGAATTGATCGCATTGCAACCCCCTTAAACTTCTGCCACTCTCGATAGCTCCAAATCTGGGTGGAAGCCCCCAATCTTAAAAGGTGGGTTGTTTGGACCGGGGTCTGGTTCCCCGGGGCAGGCGGAACATGCATGTTTTGCTCCTAACCTATTAACCTTACCTGTGCTGCGTTGAGGGAGTCCTTCCCACTTCTGCGCCCTTTGCCCCACGGCGTTCTTTCTTCTTCCTCCCCATTTCTCCTTTGAAAAGGCCTGAAATCTTATCTCACGTTTACCCACGACACCCTGACACATACTTCTTGCTTCTCATGTCTTCCCCAACAAGCCCTTCCCCTCCAAAGACGTCCGACAGCATGCGCTTGCCCGCATACCGTGCCTCGTACCTCGGCCGATATCATCCATATCCCCGTACCCGTGTCCCCGCGCGTGAAGTCGTCATGGTCTGTGCTCTCCTTCAGATTTACGCTAACAATAGAGCACTAAAGCCCCCCCCCCCCCCATCCGTCACACAGTCTGCTTCAGAAGGTGGACCCTCTAAGGAGAGCAGGGCAGCGGAGAACGTCGACACCGTCAGTGATCTGGCTGCTGTACTCTAGGTTCGCGGCTATTTACACCACGCTTATCTAGGGAAGGACGTAAGCTTGACAAGGCGACGACAACGTCGGTTGGCAGAATTCCAAATTACAGTCGTTCACTGTTCGACTCAGCGAGAAACTGAGAAGTCTCAACTTTCGTTGGACGTATACATTCTTTGGTTGCTGGCGGATATCTTATCCAAATGGATCGAAAAGAAAATGGAATAAGATGAGGAAGCCAAGCAGAGGTCCTTTTTAACATGAAGGATTAGTGTTCCGCTTGTACCCTAACTCGTCTCGTTATGTGAGAAACATCAGTTATTCAGGCCTCTTTCGAATTATATATCCCATCGCCCTTTACACATTCCAACGATACACTTCCGAACAGGCCACAAAGTCCGCTATTGACGGTGCGCGTGGAATCGCAATGCAGCACAGGTGGCAACACGAGATCACCTGCGCGCTTAATGCCTCCACGCAGCTGCTCGTGTCCGTCCATGTTCCGAAATCAGGTCGACTGTGAAGATCACGATTCGAATCATGACTCGAACACCGATCTGGTTTGGATCGGTGTTGAGGGCTGACTTTGCAGTTCGTGGGTGGAATAATTTTGTCTTGTCTGCGGGTTCCTCGATTGGATAGAGGAGGGGGGTCAAAACACGTAATAAAGCCGAGGGTGTTTCTTTTTGCGACAGCACAAAGCTAAACTGCTAAAGACATGTGATTTACAGGTCTCTTGACGGAGGCTCCAAGCTGTGGGACACGCCAAGCAGATGAAAAAAAAAACCCCCGCGACAACAAAAGCGACGATGGCTACGCGCGGAAATGCTGTCTTCCAGTATTGATTCCACCCGCCACCCGCGAGTCCCCAACCCTGGAAAATCCCTACTGCATTGCAGGGCTCGAACAGCAACGTTCCTGGTAATGGGTCGGTTAATCGCCCATTAGGTGGGCAATAATAGGCTCACGGCACCAGTGTCGGGTAAGGGGCGCCTGCCCTGTTGAAGAGAAATCTTGTTCTAAGCAGCGCCACACGTGGTATCTATGACGAAGTCAGAGAAAGAGACATGGTGTGACATGTGTACAAGGAAAAGGCCACCGTCTTTTTGAACCTCGGGCCAGCCAACGTTGTTGATGATGATGAGAATGAGATGAATTGCAGCAGGCAGGCGTGGGAAGTGATTGGTCACTGGCGAGTCATGGGATCCTCGCGGAACTGCCACGGTCCGCCGCGCTCATCACCCATCCCTAGACTGTATGCTGTAGGTCTATGTTTTGCCTAATCTCATTACCGTAAACGAGCTATCGATTCAGGCAGACAGTGAGATTGTGAGAGAATGGGTCTTTTGGTGTCGACAAAATACACTAATGGAGACCAAATTCCAAGACGCCCGGGTAAGTTCGTAACGTAGATTAGAGGGAGATAAGACGAGGAGCGCGCAGATATGTTCAGAGGGAGATAGATGAGACAGGAACGAAAGAATCATTTTACGATAATGATTAGAACGCAAATCGACACGGCAGCTCAGATAGGTGATGGAGGTCCGAGGTCAAGACTGAGGAGGCAAGGGTGTCCTGAGGGGTGCTCTCACATACAATGTTTCGAGCATGCGCAGGCAAAATAGGATCTCCACGTCGTACAGAATCAAGAAAGAGATTTGATACATGAGGACATATTGTAGTTAATGAGAAGCAGTCCGGAAGAGTTGAATAAAGTGAGAAAGCATCGTACACACCGGAAAGCTAGGAGACAAAGGAATCAAGGTGCTGAAAGGGAAGAAAGAAGAGGGCGAGATACACGTGAATTGATGAGGGGTAGACACTCAGGCTTAGTTTACATAGTATACAAGAATACGAGAACCGGGGTCGAGGGAATGGTGGTGTGGTCTGATGTGGGGCTCCTCAGACAAAGGTGATAAACGTGGCTACACGGGCGAGGCATTGAACCGGAAATCGTAGAAGGGCAGCGAGGACGGCCAGACACGAAGTCCGAGACAGAAGACTTGTACGTGCAGTTCTCGTTCTCAGCGGAAACGCTCAGAACAAAAGATGTGCTATTGCAATGGAATTTCGTTTTCTTAGATTGCCTTTGGAGGCAGGGCCTCGTAACTTGCGTTGCCGAAGTCCGGTTCGGCCAACTGAACCGGACTTTGGCAACACGAGTCGTGGCGAGAGAATGGGACCTCCTGGCGAGAGAATGTGACGACGGAGCGCGCGCAAGACCCCGCCGTCTGCTGCACTTTCCTTCGGAAAGAATTTATTCGTTTCTTTGGTATATTCACTGAGACTTCTCTCGGTTTCGAAGATTCGGACCTCCATTTTGTCACCTTGAACAAGGTCGACGAGGTTGACGTGTTTCGTGAGGACAGCCTGTATGCAGACGAAAAGCTCTATCAAGCTGAGAAGTCAAAGGGCCCAAACAGGTGGCAACCCACAGCGCGGCATGCTTCGAGCGTGTCCGGAATCGGGTAGATTCTTAGGACACGGCAAAGCTTGTGCCAGTTGTTGATATCTTTCTCGTCGGACCCATATAAGTTGCCAAATTCCTTCTTGATGGCGGCATCGAATTGGTGGCGAGCATTCTCCTTCTTGTCACGTTTCCACCCGTACTCCTCACAGAGGCGATTGAATTCAGCAACGGGTGAGTTTAACGGTAGATAGTTGAACTTGGTGTATTGAGAGAAAAATTTATCGAGTCGTGTTGAAACACCCAGTGGGCGGACAATGACCTTCTTGTTCCCACTGGCAGGCTGTAGCGCCATCGATTAAGTAAACACGTCAGTGTGGTGTGCGCAAACTGGTTTCGAGTGACGTGACGAGGGGTGCATACCTTAGGCTTACGATAAGGAAGAGCCCGAGATGTGCCTTTAGTCGTCCGCTTAGTCCTCTTGGCGGGCATTGTCAATGAAGTAGTAAAGAGAGGAACGAGATTGGACGGTGCCACATCCTACCAAAAGTGCGCTATATACGTATTTGGGGACGGTACCCAGCTATCTCCCTAATACCATAATGGTACAGTTGGAAGGGCTAGGCTTCCAATGGACCAATGATACCCGCGGGTCAGGCGCCTCAGGCCAGTAACTTATATGGGCCAATAGTCACGTGTCTTGATACACAGGCCAAATAAAACCGCTCGTGTTTGATGCTGCCACATCGTGGGACAACTCTCCGCAGCACGGGTATTTATAGTGTCATTGAATCAGCGCTGAGTACAAACACATTATCGAGGAGAAAGTGAGCTCCGGGTTTTGGAGAGTGTCTCCGTGGATTTCAAGGAATCAAGGTAAGCAAAAGGTGCCACTTCGACATTATTAGACTCCAACGGAACAGCATGTCACGATAGCGGGCCATAGGATTATGAGCTGTGCTATTGTTGTCGAGAATAGGGCACAGAGGATAACGAAGAATTCCACCAGCCTTGGCTGATTTCTTCGGGAATATCTTGTCATTCTCTATCGAATATTTGGCAAGCGCTTCTGCTGAAGGGAACGTCCGGACTTCATCCGTGTGGGAAACCAGATCAACGAGGTTGATTTGCTTTGACCACGACTTGAAAGCCTGGGAAGAAACAAGAGAGTGAGGGCCCCGAATGTCGGACCCATTTCACCAAGGCTCGCACCCTTCGAGAGCCGGAAATGTTCCTGGGAACTGGATGGATGCCGAGGATGTTGCATAGGGCGTGCCAATGGTCGATATTATTGACATCCGTGCTAAACTTGGCATCGAAATCTTCCTTGACCGCATCGGCAAATAGCTCGCGAGTTTTGGTGTACTTCTTACTTACTTCCATTGATACTGCTTCTTTAGTCTCAGAAATTCCTTTGTCGGGGCTGCGCTCCAATTGAACGTGAAGTTCGAATACGACGAGAAAAACTGGACAACATGAGACTTGGACATTGGGTGTTCGTTGATGATGTGAGAGATGAGGTGCCACAACCAGAATGTGGTTCATTAAGCAATATCATGGTACACGCCCAGAATGCCTGCGGTGCTACGTTACCTCATGCTTCGACTCCCACGCGGGTATCTGATCACCACCCATACAATATATCTATGTCTGTCGACCATCCTTGTAGATTGAGGGTATAGACTAGGATGGCAGTTCCTTTGCTCCACTGCCATGGAAAGTATACGCTAACGAAGGTCGAATCCAAAAACGCGTCGTGAGTTCAAAGGAAAACGAGAGTGTTCTAAGGGGGTCCACACATGCGAGTTTTCGAGTTTGCCTGCGAAATGGGTTCTCCCCTGTGCCTAGTCAAAAATGAGTTTGATACATTGTAGGAGCGTGTTGTAAATTACAGGCGGTCGTCCGAGAGCATTGAACCAGAGTGGTCTAGCATACACACATACCGAGCTAGGAGTCAAGGCCTTGAAAGGGAAGTTAGAGAGGAAAGTACGATGGGCTGAAACTGAGGCCGGAAAGAAAGTTGGGTTATATAATAGTACAAGAACCAGTACGCAAGGGAAGGACACGGGAATGCTGGAGGAGTACTGTAGTAGAGAGCGCCATGGCGCGGCCGGACGCGGCCCCCCAATAAAGGTGACCAGTGCGACGGCAGGAGGGGAGACGTTGGAAGGGGAATTGTAAACGGACAGCGAGTGAAGACTCGAGGCTCCAGACAATGCATACTTCTGCGCGCAGTTCCTGCGCTCAGGTGGAACGCCCCAACACATAGTACTAGTCCTGAATCAAGCCGCGTTTGGGGGTATGGTCTCGTGGCGAGAGAATGTGACGACGAAGCGCGCGCAAGACCCCGCCGTCCACTGCATCTCCCTTCGGAAAGAATTTTTTCGTTCGTATGGTATATTCGCTGAGACCTCTCTCGGTTTCGAAGATTTGGACTTCCATTTTGTCACCTTGAACCAGGTCGACGAGATTGACGTGTATCGCGAAGACAGCCTGTATGCAGACGAAAAACTCTATCAAGCTGGGAAGTCAAAGGTCCCAAACAAGTGGCAACCCACAGCTTGGCATTTTTTGCGGGTATCCGGAACCGGGTCGATCCTTAGGACATGGCAAAGCTTGCGCCAGTTGTTAACATTTTTCTCGTCGGACCCATATAAGTCGCCAAATTCTTTCTTGATGGCGACATTGAATTTGTGGCGAACATCTTTCTCGTACTCCTTGCAAAGGCGTTTGAATTGGGCAACAGGTGGTTTGGAAGGGTCGTATCGGAACTTGGGGTACTGAACGAAAAACCTCTCGAGTGGTGCTATCCCGCCTGGTCGACGGACAATCTTGATTTGAGGCTGTGGCACCGCATGATAACGGGACTCACGTCGGTCGCGGACCTTCTTAACGGTGATATTGAACTCGTGGCGGGCATCCTTCTCGTACTCCTCGCAGAGGCGTTTGAATTCGGAAGTGGGAGATTCTGAAGGTCGAAATTGGAACTTTGGGTATTGAGAGAAAAACCTCTCGAGCGGTGTTGCACGGCCTGGTGCGCGGTCAATGGCGTTCAAGTTCTTGTCTATAGGCTGTGGCACCGTCGATTCCGAGTCAGTGAAACGACTAGGTGCAGTACGCGCAAACTGGTGCCAGATCCAGGTCTGGCCCCTACAGGCAGGAAGGGATAAGTACCCTACCTTAGGAGAAGGACGAGATACGCCTTTAGACTTCTGCACGGCTGTCTTGGAAGGAGTCGTCGATGAAAGTCGCAAAAAAGGGCGAGGTCGGACAGTGCCACAGAGTCGTGTCATGTAGTGCATTATAGTTGGTATGAACCCTTGTTTGTCTTGGTGTCACCCATGTTATCACCCTGAATACTATAATAGTATAGTGCGCTGCGCCATAGTAGCGTGGCGAGATGACCGCATCAACCATCGGACATGCGCAATAGTCACGTGCCAGTGCGGACAACCTGACAACATCGTGACATGAGCGAAACTCGTGGGATGGCACTGTACGCTCAGCGATGCGGCGCCGGGTAGTCGAAACAGCCGCTTCAAGTTATCATAACCGCGTTATCGAGGAGAAAGGGAGCCGCGGGTTTGGGACTGATCGGCGTGTATTTCAAGGACAGCAAATATACCACATTTTCCGTTTCTCACTTCAGCACATACCGAAGATTTAATGCGAACAAACGGTACGGTCTCTGTGACATGCTATTGGATAATGAACCACCGTGAAGATGGAGAACAGAAGGCAGCAATAATTCCGCCCGCCTTGGCCAATTTCTTCGAGATATCAGCATGGGGCGGTGGTTGGACCGTCCCTGGGCGACAGGGGTTCATCAGACCAAAATAGCCATTGCGGCGCCATGGAACGGGGCGCACTACGATTGGGATCATAAGTGCGGCCATGACAGACCGGAGACTCAGTCAAAGAAGTATATATGGACATTAGTATCGATTTAGCTGGGGCCTTGTAACTGATACCGGCAGGTTCGTCCGGATCCTTTTAAGAGGTCTCGTCTCGTGGCACAAGAATATGACGACGAAGCGCGCGCAAGACTCCCCCGTCCACCGCGTCTTCCTTTGGAAAGAACTTTGCCGTTCCGCGTGTGTATTCGCTGAGTTCTCTCTCAGTCTTAAAGATTCGAACTTCTTTCTTGTCTCCCTCGACAAGGTCGACAAGATTGACGTGCTTCTTGAGGACAGCCTGTGGTGCGAGCGAAAAACTCTATCAAGCTGGGAAGTCAAGGTTCCAAACAATTGGGGACTCACGGCGCGACATTCTCGAAGGGTGTCCGGAACCGGGTCAATTCTCAGGACACGACAGAGCTTGTGCCAGTTGTTGATGTCTTTTTCGTCGGACCCATATAGGTCGTCAAATTCCTCCTTGATGGCGACGTTGAATTGGGACCGCGCAGCTTTCTTTTCTGGGTCGTTTTTTTCCCAATAAGATTCCTTGCACAGACGATTGAATTCGGCAACGGGAGAATTCGAAGGTTGAGATTGGAATTCGGGGTATTGCGAGAAAAAATTCTCCAGCGGTGTTGCCTCGCCTAATGGCCGGACGATGGCATTCTTGTCATCAGGCTGCGGGGTCTACATAAATTCAAGGGTCGTCAGTTTAGTGAGATGTCCAAGTGCAGGGCGCACAAATGACCACGGGGACCAGGCTTGGCTCATGAGAGTTGACAAGCGGTACATATACATACCTTAGAAGAAGAGTAAGGATGAGATGGGCCCTTGGGCTTCCGAGTGCCAGTGGTCCTCTGGGCAGGCATCGTAAATGGGAGTGGTAAAAAAAAGGGGGGGCAAAGTTGGCTGATGCTACCGAATCGCGTAACGAAAATGGTGCATGACACTATGCCGAGGCTATGTGGTGTTTGTATTGGGAAGTGGGAACCGCCAACAGTGATGTGTCATGAGGATGAGACCCGCTAAGGCACCGGCGTCAAGACGGTGCTCCCATTCACGCCATATACACTGCAAGTGCGCGAATCAGAGTGAGCTCCGACCCAGTCTTCGCTCACCAATACGAAGAGGAAACAGACCGGGACATCGTCGCTTGCTTCTCTGACACAGAACTGGAAGACGAAGGCTATTTTTTCCCACGGTGATCCATCTCCGCTGTGCCACGCATTGGCCACCATCGTCAATACATGCGCGCCCCCGGATTCCAAGTGGCTCACGGGCTCACACCCGTTGTTAACGGGCTGCACGCCATCTCTACTCGACTACAGTAGTGTAGCTCTTAGATCTTAGCCCTGGCGCCGGTCTTGCAAGCCCACCGAATTTCGTATCCTATTAATCAGCGTACTTGTAACTTGAGCTTACCTCTAGGCATCTCCACACGCAAAACTTGTTTTTTCTGGAATTGGCAGCCTCATCGCCGTGCCTCTACACGATCGGCGATGCGGCGTCGGGTAATCGAAACAGCCGCTTCAAGTTATCATAACCGCGTTGTCGAGAAAGGAGCCGCGGGTTTGGGGTGTGACTGGCGTGTATTTCAAGGGCACTTTTCAGTAGCTCACTTCAACACACACCGAAGAAACGGTACAGTATATGATAATATCAGCATGGGGCGGTGGTTGGACGAGGAATCATCAGACCAAAATCGCCATTGCGGCGCCACGGAGCGAGGCGGACCACTACAACTTCCGGGGGATTCAGCGCCAATGGCGATCTCGATTTTTGGACCAGACTCTGGTTTTATGGTAGTTGCCTTCTTGGTGCTGGATTTTACAACAGTCTGGGCGCTAGGGTAGATCCCCTCTGTACCCAAAGTACAAAGGTCACACCGAGGACCGACAGGAAGGTTGGCCAAACCCGACGACGTGGTGGTTCATCTCCTTGTGAAACTCAGTGGGCAGCCACGACTGTAGGTTGAGTCTGTATATTACCCAACGGACAAACTGGTTAGAGAGAAGGGGGTCAGTCGGCTGATAAACGAACGGTCATAGATCATTCTCTCACCTGGTCTCCTCGGGTGTTTTCGTAGGTGGTTTGTCCCACTTGAGCCTGTTGGTGATACGTTGCACGCGCATGTCCACGCCAATGCCTACATTTCTGTCTTAAATCATCACCAACACGGGCACAATCATAGGAGGATCCAGAATATGGAAGAACCCACATATCCTGAGTAGCATGTAAGCAAAAAAAGGCCATCTTTCGTCCCACTCCAAAAAGCGAGCAAAGCTCGTCGGCGGTTTTCAGGACATCCGAGTTAAACTCGTCTCGCAGGCGTTGCACGGCCTGTCAGATGTATCTGGGTTCGTTTTTCTGTCGGCCATCAATTCCGCGGAGGACTCGAGGGAGATGTGGGGACGCACTGCGCCTTGCGACCCTAGAGGTCTACGTTATTGATGACGTCTGCGATGACCTGCTCCTCGGAAGCTAGCAGAGCCCCGAGGCTGAGCGTGCCGCCGAGGGCGGCGCGAAGCTTGTCCACAACTGCGTCCGTCACCTCGTCCTTCGCTTGCGACGAGAGAATGAGTGAAATGAGTGTCGCGAATCGCTTATTCTGCCCTCGCCAAAAGCGAAAACAAGAAAGAAAAAAAGATACGACGGCGGGCGATACGGAGCATTTAGAGATAATAGTTGGTCAGTTGAGAAGTCGGGGGCTCGCGGTAATGATACGCAGAGCGCACCAGGGGATCCATCTCCTTCCACTTGGCCGTGTCGCAACCCATCATGTCCACAGGCGCGGGGAACTGCGAGCGCATCTGCTTGGTGGCATCGTACGTTTCCTGCCAGCGTAAAGGTACGGGGTGAGGCTTCTCGAGAGCATCCTTAATTGCTTTGGGTTTCTTTGGTGGCGCCGCAGATTCAGACGACGGTGGTCGCGCTGGTGGTCGCCTTGCCGCCTTGCCCTTGCCCGTTGGAACTTTGGCCACTAGTTCGGGCAACTCCTTGCCATTTCCGCCACAGGATGCCGTCCCCTCGATGTTGATGATCTCGACCTTGACGCGCTTTGAACGGTGCGCTGGAGATGCAAGTCGGACCCGGGGCCGCTATCGGGCAAGCTGTCGTGGTCTTCGAGCTTGAACAGAGTCACGGAGGGGTACGCTAAGCTCTGCAGAGAAATAGAATACGTCGTTTTCGTTGACGCACCGCTCCGTCTCTTCATGAGTGCAAGGATAGATGACGAAAGACTGACGAAAGTCTATGCAAACGAAGTGAATTTCAAAATAGATGCGATGCAACCGACGCGTCAGCACAGTACTACTGTAGTAGTATCTGAGAGAAATCCCGTCTCCGACTCACTTCTACTTCCATTCCGGTGTTTTCTGACGGGAAAATGAGGGAAAAGTATATGTGGATTTAAAAGTCATCCAGGCCAAAGCGTAGCACTCCAAGTCACCACATCGGATGCCAACGACAAGATTATACAGTGCTGAGTTCGGTTATAAGCTACCACGGAAAATAGGGCACAGAAGGTAGCGAAGAATCCCCCCAGCCTTGGCCGATTGCTTCGGGAATATCTTCTCACGCCTTATTGAATATCTGGCAAGCGCTTTGACCGAAGGAAACGTCCGGACTCTATTGGCGTGGTAAACCAGGTCAACGAGGTTGATGTGCCTTGACTTGACAGCCTGTGCAGAGAAACGAGACCGAGCGGTCTGAATATGAGACGCGTTTTTCTCAATGGTTCACACACCTTTCGACAGGCGGAAATCTCCTCGGGAATTGGATCAATCCTAAGAACGCGACATAGAGTATGCCAATGGTCGATATTGTTGATGTCGGTACCATAAGTGGCATTGAAATCCTCCGCCAGTGCATCTGCAAACCTCTCGCGGGCCTCGATGTACTCCTCATCGCCGTTCTCCCAGTGATTTAGCCGTTTGAGTCTCAGAAATTCTCTTGTCGGGGGTGCATCCTGGTTGAGCGTAAAGTACGAGTACGATGAGAATAATTGAAAGACGTGAGACTGCGCCATAGTGAAGTGGACTGAACAACACCTGGACGTGTTCGTCGTGTTGTCGGAATCTAAGCATGTGAATGGACGCTTAGGGGCAACTTAGGAGGCCCGGCCGCCCAGCCTGGATAATGGCAGATGCCGCTTAGTATTAACCAAATGTGTTGACTCCACTAGACTAAGGGAACCAACTATCAAAAGGAAATGTAGGCAGATTGAAAATAAGTCCGTACGTACGGGGCCGCAAGGGGTGCCACAGTCGCTAGTATGAACCCAAGGTTGAGAAGTAGGACCCGTCCGCTCGGCATTACCGTAAAAACCTAGTAATGTAGTAGTATCCACAGAGGTGGGAAATCCGGAATCGACGGAGACGGAGAAGGTCATGTTCAACTTCAAGTTCAAGCTTGACGCAGCGATCGCGATACAGAGGGCTTACGTCAGCAGGTCGAGCCGCGCCACTCTCGCTGTCGTTATGCGTGCATGCGCCCTCGACAAGCTTGACCAGCAATACACTCATGAAGCCCAAGAATTCACTGGCACTGCATCTAGAGCACGTGTTGGAAGGTAAAGGAAAACAAGAGATAAACAAAAAAGAAGCGTTGTTGTCAGTTATCACGTAGTACTACCCGCGGCATTGGTCTCTAGCGAGTCTAGCCCACACGGAATTGAATGACATGTAGGTGAAAGAACCGACCCCACAGAGAGGAAATTCCAATCAGGACAGACTACGCCAGTCTATACCCTGGAGCCTGACCACGCGGTGCAGGGGCTCTAAAGATTGTAACCATCCAGTCTGGTAATCTGAAAGCAGCCAAGCATGGTCTTAAAGTATCCTCCGTGAATCCATGATTCCCGGAGGACAGTCCCTGTTACCACCACCCTTCGCAGTCCTTGTGCCACGAACGACTACGCCACGAACGGCCGCGCCACGCTGACACGTAGCCGTAGCCGTATGGCCTCGAGCTACCCTTTGTTCAACGTTTCTGGACAACACAATATCGCCAAATCAAACTTTTGCGTCCTCTGGCGCAACGTGAACAAGCAACGCGGCTGAGTTAATGGCGCTCCTCCACGTCGAGATGCGTTCTGTGGTGCTTCAAGTAACCACTTGTGTTCATGCTCACCCACGCCGAAGGTGTCTTCAGCTCCCCATTCCTTCACCCGATGTCAATCCATTCATTGCTTGCGCATTCCATTTGCAGGATTCACCTCGTGTTCAGGGAGTTAGTTCTGTGACGTCCGAATCAAACCTCTAGGGCCCATTCCTCGACGCCATGGGACGGCGTGAGAATAACCTCATCTACGCGTCTTGCGTACTGCTCTTTCCTCAACCAAAAATGCTTGACTTATTAACCTTGCGGACTCGGAGGCTTGCAGGGTGGCACGAATAAAGGCCCCTGCTGCCCCAGTCATAATTGCTATGCATCCCCATTCTGGACCGGCGAAAGCGTATCCACTGCGAAATCTGGGGCTTACTGTTTCCAAACTACTCCCATGGACGGTAGGTCATACAGGGACGTCCAGTTAGACATGTCCACCAGGCGCAGGGGAGAAGGACAAACACATTACCCTCAGGTACACATCTAAGGATGATACAAGACCGGTTGGGGGCCGATGGTTCCTATTCCGCAGATTCGTGTCTGCTCCATGATCGAGTAGAAATTGGACACCTTCGATGTCCTCTTGTTGCGACCTGGCACGGTCGTCTGACTGATGTACTGTCAAAACATCGTGGAAGGGGTGTGTGACGTTAGTGTATCCCTAAGCCAGTGTCCCACGCAAGCTGAAAGGAACCTGCGGCGAGGTATAATATGAGGACATTGCCAGGTGGTAGGCGTTCTTCGAGGTCGTCCACGTATTGTTTCCGTCGTCGACTATGAACCCAAATTTATGCGGGAAATAGTACAATTCCAATTGAAATAGGCGAGTTCCAAGGTGCCATGGATTGGTGACGTCGCGTCCTTGGGCGGGGCATAACCCATAACCGACATCATGCCGTATAGCATAGGAAGTCAGTGGAAGGCCAACTGAACGCACCCTGCATCTCTGCAGCCGGTCCGTCCATTCGACGAAAGCTGGTGCAAGGACCGTGTAAGAGGGTTCTGCAGAGAAATAATGTAGTGCCAAGAGACGCGTGAAACCGTTGAGGGGTGACGGAGTGGACCCCGATCGTTCGAAAAATCAAACAATGGCAAAGGTATAGAAATGACAGTGGGACTTTTCATATCGCTACCGCGCATCACAGAGACTCTCAACTCCCCTTTCGTGGACGGACAACTAGATTAACTATTCGGCGATGATTTCGCACCCACTGGACGCTTCCACCCTTGCGTTCCCGCGAGGCCGCCCGGGAGAAGGCGGCGTTGATCCACGAAGGATCTTGCGCGCCGGCGCCAGCGTCCAGAATGCCACTGACACCCAGTCATATTGGCCGATTCCTAAGCGGAGATTCTCGGTGAGCGGTGAACACAAAACTGGTAGTGTGACTGTTCCAAGTGCCACTCTACGGAACTCGCCCGAGCGAAGCGACGATATATAGATCCCAGTCTGCGCTTCCTGAAACACGAAATTGTGACCCGCCCATCATTCGCCACCGGGTCTTATCAGGCGTACTAGGAAGCGACGAGCGTAGATGGGAATCTGAAGCTTGAGGAATTGTATTGTGTTCTACAGTAGCGCGAGAAACCAAGGTTTAACGTGCCTCGAGCAGGAACCATTAAGGCGGCGGCCCCTTGAACAGTACCCGCGCGAATATCACCTCTGCGGATGTGATTTAATACACTCGTGCGCAGCCCGAACTGCAGAAGAGAACTCGCCCCACCCAGGTTTTTTTTCATAGGACGGACACAGAAGGCCCTTCTGGGAGCAGAACAGTTTGAGGATGTAGAATGTGGCCTTTATGAATGAAATCCACGTCGCTCACTTCAAATATAGTCACGGATCTTGCATGTCCCCGGTTCCCACCGGGCACGCCCGTAAGTCGTATGCCTAATGGGGAGCTCTTCACAGAAAGCGTCCGCGTCCGGGGCGAAAGTGAGGGGCCATCTGGGGAATCGGATGCCGTTATCAGAACAGGGGCATCAAGAAGCGGGAGGGAGGGGGCGAGACGGCGTACAGTATATAGGCCGATATCGGGTAGGGTGGCGGCGCAACCTGTTAACTAGAAGCTTAAAGACTTGTCAGTGAGAGCCGGAGAGGCGTGACTATATAGATAGCGTTCACGATTGCGGCAATTGCAATTGCAAGGGTGTGGGACGTTTGAGAGACGCCCGCATGACTAAGTCCACCGCGTACATCGTTCGCGTACGGGACTCGTGATCGATCCGAGAACGTCTGCTCTTTTTTCCCACCTCAAGGTCAGTCCCTTGGCAGCACTACAGTAATATAGCACCGATCGACAAACGTCTCTCACACGCCATGCGCAATGAACCAAAAAATTTCGTGTACGTTTACCATCGTGCTCCGGCGTGTGCGGGCCTCCAAAAAAGCAAAAGAGAAACGAACGTGTGGCCCACTCAACATCGCCACAACCCATGATGACCTCCTAGATCACACCATGATGATGCCATGGCAGAGTGACTGACGTGCCTGCTGGCAAAAAAAACCCTTCCGCGTGCATACATCGACCCACCTAATACACACGCAACACGCACGCCATAGTGGTGCGCGCCGCCGTAGGGGCTTGTTCGCAATCTGCGTGCAACTTGCACCCCACATCTGCATCGGCGGGTGGAGGCCCGTCACCACGTGGACAGCCTTTCCCTTTGCCTGCGCCACGAAGCAAGAGAGAGAAAGCGCCTGCTTATTTCTCCTCCGCGTGTCGTGCCGTGCTAAACGAGAATGAGAGTCTGCGCGAGAAGCGATGGCTTTTTCGATAAGGCCGTTGCCTCTCGATCTCGAGTTGAACTGGTACTGGCTAGGTATCATTCAGTATCCACAACCACCAGCGGCGTGGCGTGAAGTTATGCGGACAGCGAATCGCGCTCTTGTGCCCGGGCTGCTCGCGAGCTTATCCATAACTGTGTGAGTGGGGGCGCAATCATTACAGCATGAGTTGATCCTTTCACGCGGAGCAGCATTGTCAGCAAGGTCAAGGTACTGTATGGACCAACAACATCAACTTCTACAGCGAAGGTCACAAGGCTTCGTGAGCGCGTCAAAAATACCCTTTTTCGCTCCTTTATTTGTTCCGGAGGGAGCGCTCGAGCGTTCGTTCTGATGTTGACTCAACTCATTGACTCATGATCCAACTTGGGAAGCCTGAAGGGGCGCAGGCACTTCCGCTGCGTCGCGGCCGACTCTCCTTCACACCGTTACCCCTTTTCTCCGCTTCGTCTCGAATGTTCTCGACAGTTTTCCTTCCCCACTCCACCCGGAGTTCCGAGCGAGCCCTAATGTGAATGGAACCAAGTCACTCTCCAACTTTTTCCTCATACCACGCGAGGGCTGTCCTAGCCATCACCCGACATAGGTTCATTTCATCCAAGTCCGGATCAATTTCGGCTGACTGGGGAGATCTTCTTTGTCGAAAAGTGGAATTATCGCCGGATTGAACCCAACATAGTCCGCCAACTTTTGGGCAACATACAACAAGCGCCCCGCCCGCTCATCGTGTCCCCGTCTGCCCTTGCGGGTTTCTCCTCCCCCGCCCACCTCCACGTCGTCCGAATCCTCCCCAACCACCAACATACGCACCAGGGCCCATCAGGCCGACACCCCCAGGCTCGCCAAACGTGGCAACATTCCTCTCGCGCTCCTCTTCCCGTCGATTCCGCGCACCGCCACGTCCGCCACGCGCACCGCCGCGTTGCGCCGGGGGCTGAGCTTGTGTCGAGGATGAGAGTGAGTCAAAGAAACTCTTCCCCGGGTTATACGCCTTGTCTGCATCGTCTTCCTGCACTTCACCCTCCTCTGGGACTGAACCATCAGACTTCGCGCTTGGTGGCGGCGCTAGAGCTGACTTGTCGAACCGCGCGTTTGAGCCCTCAAAGTCAAAGTCCGTTGCTGGAACTCGGATATCCCCTACTTTAACGTCCCGGTTGGTGTTGTTGCCTCCCCGTCGGCCACCTCCACGATTGCCCGTGTTGGTGGCATTGGGGTTGCCGGTGGAGCTGCGTAAGTCACCTAATGCGCGTTCAACAGTTTCGAGCGACGCTGCCGCAGTCTGCACTGAGCCACCGCCGTTGGCTGTGCGCCGTCCATCACTACCAGCTGAGCGAGCCGGCGCTGGCGCTGGCGGGTGAGGTGGCTGTTGTTGCGGTGGTTGTGGGACGTATGGCTGTTGTTGCGGCTGCTGTTGAGGAACTGGCTGGGCAATTGTTGGTGGGTACTGCGGATAGCCATTGGCAGCTGTAGGTGCGGACGCCTGTGTTCCAGGCGCTTATTAGTACAAGACACTTCAGAAGTAGATACGGGGAAAGAAAATGGAAATAATTGAGGGTATTGCGCCGAGCGGGCACGTTTTCCCAGGAGTGTTGTTGTTTTGTTTCGGCAAATAATGGAAGTCGAAGGAAATAGAAATGGAAATATGATGTCGTGAATGACATACCCCAAGTACGGCCGGGTCATCATGGACACTCCTTAGAGGTGCGGCTGGCTCGTCGACCGATAGATCTTTTACTTCTGAAGCACGGAAGATGATATATTGGTACGGCTCTTGAACGGGTGGGATGAACTCTGTAGGCGGCCTACAAAGCGTTAATAAAAAAACGCATCAGGTACCCAACCACAAAGCATGGGAAGTGATCGAGTAAAAAAAGTCTCGAGCAGTCCAGTTTGCCCATATGGCCTGGCATGCTTCCGAAGTTCAAGGACTACGAATGGGCATGACATACCGACGCATTTCGGTTCCCATAGAATACACTATATTTTTCGGGGTGTTGGTATGACCCTTCAGGAATAAATTCGGTTCATACCATTTGAAAGTTGAATGGTTGACGCCGCAGGGTCGATACCCGCGAGGATACCGCGGTAACGTACGTCGGAATGAGAAATGAGGGAGATCGGTTTCCTGTATGGGGAAGGGGTTGCCCATCAGTCATGATGCACGACGTCGGGGAGGGGGCAGGGAAGACGAACCCGATAAACGAAAGGGCCATGACGATATTTGAATTTGGCGAGAAGGAGCACGCAAGTGAAGAGAGAAAAAAAAAAGGGTAAGGAGCTTTTGGAAAGATATGACAAGCGCCGGAACGGGTGTTGGCGAGATGCTTACGCCTGCTTTCAATCTCCGACAAACCGGTCATGTTCATGTTTAGTGTCATGTCATGCCACCAACGACCACTTGTTATTCAAACGAAATAAGAGGGAAAAAAAACAAAAGGGTATATAACATTGGTATCATCGTTACACAAATCGAGCAGGTATCAGATCTGATGATACAACATTGTGTTTATTGTCATGTCATGTCATCCGGGGGTGGTTCGAGGCGGCGGACACCACCCAGTCCAGTCGTGGGTCGGTCGTGGTTGCATCGCATCTATTGTGTGCTGTGTGTGGGGAGTCAGTTGACAAGTCATACGAGCAGCACCGCCACCCCCACTCACCTATCACTTTCTTCGCTTGTAATGGTATGGAGGAGGGCTGAGACCCCCAGGGATGGGAGCCGCCATCATGTGTGGCTTGACAGCCTGGTCGGGCCCTGCGCCATTCGCGGTGCCATCCGATGATGGGGAGGTGCCACTTCCAGGCTGTGGTACGTGTCAGAGAGAGATTGCAACAATGACGACTCTGGGCGCTCACCGTGCCTTTAGAGCCATCACTCGTCCCGTTTGGGCTCTTCTGCATGACGGCGGTGGCTGAACTCGAGTCGCTCATGGACGCAATATGAAGCGGTGGTGGTATGGTCTAGGGAGGGGGAGTAATGAGAGGGGCAAGGTCTGCTGAATGCAGTGCCCTGGGGGAGAATACGGACCTGTTTATATACACCCAGACAGGAGGGCACCCGAGAAGCAGGTACGATTGTTATTATAAGCTCCGGTGTGTCAACCGCTGCAGTCCGGGATATTAGGGAATCATCCAGAGGAAAAAATCGCCTGGCGAAAACCCAATCGGCAAAGCTGCGGCCTGGGTGGGTGCATAGCCGCCACCCGTGTCCAGGGCAGAGAAGGACAAAGACGGTCCCGGCCCATGATGAAATCACAAGACGAGTATTGGCTTACCCGATGCAGCCAATAGGCGACTAAATAGAAGGAAGGGGACGGGAGGAGGCGAGGGGAGGGGGTGGCAGAACTGGGGCAGACCTTTTCCAGTTCACACTGCGCAGTACCTGTCGGGAATTGGGCGTTAAGCTTTTACATACAGTGCATTTCTCACGTCACCACCATGGGTTATTATCTCTCGCGGGAAATTCTTGTATATTGTGCAACTACCGTGCTCCTAATCTGCGATCGACGGCGTATTAAGCGGGGGGATCAGGGGTACAGGAGCGGGGTGAATGTGTGCGGATGGGGCAATGGGGCGACTGATCGTGCCGTACAGTCCCGCGCACAGGATTTCCAAGGGTAATCTAATCGGACGCCTCAACACAAGGACGAACGAACGAAAGAGTCGTCCGATTACGCACAGCAAAACGAGTACGTGGCCGTTTGGGAGATCTGACCGCCCAATAACTTCCATACCAGTCTCTTCCGCGAGCTTATCGGCATTTCATCTCCACTTTGGGCGAGAACGTACCTTGTGCGGTCTTGTTCTAAACCTTTACGGCACACGGTCACCAGCACCCTGCGTGTGTCCGTGGTGTCCGTGCGTGGGGGCCCTAAACGCGGTTCTCTCGCTCTCACACGCACACACGCAATCTGGTGCGGTGCACAGGAATTGACCGCGATCGTTCGAGCATGGGCCAGAACCGTGCCCTTATGGGCAACCTATGACTCCGACTCTTGGACGCCCGTGGACGATTCGCTCGCCTCGCCCCCGAAGACAAATACAATACCCACGCCTACAGGCGCTCGCGCACAAGGCGGCGGCGGCGGGTGCATATCGGCCCCAAATTCTCCCACCCACCCATCGCGGACGATCCACAGAGAAAGCGCCTGACTCGGAAAACTCCACGATGATGTCCGTAAGATGACAGGGACGGACGGATTAACGGACGGACGAGAGGGGGTGGGAGTTCGAGAAAACGCCCGTGCGGTGTGGGACCTTCGCGGCGTAACTCTACGAAATTGAAAAACAGGAAAAGCTCCGGATACAGTGTACTGCATGCATCATTTGGCGACACAAAACAAGGCAACGGGGATTTACGGGTCAAGACATGACGGGATAGGGGCGAATTCGCGGGCGCCAGCGAAGCGTCGGTGCGAAGATGGCATGGGGGAGTAAAAAAAAATAGAGTTTCGTTTTACAGCGTCGTGTTCAACTTGCCTGCCTGCCCCCCTGCGTGCCGAACACATAGCAGCAGAGGGGGACATGGAGCATGATGAGGTCCGACTCCGGGTAGAAGGGTTCCAGATCTTCCACCAGATAAGGTCTGTGCGGAGCGCACCCTGGTTTGTCGGCCGGATAAGGCCATGCGCGCGGTCTGCGAGGATCTGTCAACGTGTTTATCATCATCAGGGTAAAAGATGGCATAGCTGCTCTGCTCGTGATGCCGCGGTGGTCGAGGCCCGTCTCACACCAATGCCGATCAACGTCGTGCGATATCGTACGTACGTACGTACGCAATGGCGATCGTGTATCGTGTGGTATCTGCGAGGGCGTCGTACATCGTGATCACGCAGCTCGAACATTTTCGCTAGAACATTCGCTACGGTCGATACTTTACCATGACATGGGACAAAAGGAAAACGTGGGCTGTCAAAAAAAACGAAATGAAAGCCGGTCGCTTAGCGAGATGGAAGCGACGGCCGAAAGTGCCAGTGGCCCCGATGGAGGACCATCGCGTCCATCGGCTCTCTTACACCTCGACTCCCCAGCCGTCCAAGGGCTGGCCGCACCTATCGTACAGTAGTGTTATCTCGCCACGCCATGCGGTCTTGGCAAGGCAAAACGCACGACCCCCCGCAATTTCCCCACAGGTCAGCCTCAGCAAGCCGCGGCCCGGCAAACCCAAAAGTGAGAAAATTTGACCACGGCGAAAAGCTCTCGTGGACAACGACGTGGGCACCGTGGCTGAAAAACACGGAGATCGCAACTTCAGTGCCTTCCTACCGACAACAACCACCGAGCGACCGTTGAACGGTCCCACATCTCAGTCCGTCGGCCATCGCGAACAATAAGATAATCACAGACACACTCCCACAACACGCATATACCTACAGATAATACCCACCGCTTCTAGACGATCTTGGCAAAAACCCATGAGTGGTGAGCTACAACTGCTATTCCTTGCCGCTCGCGGCCCCTCTTTTACTCCGATGAGCCCACGCCGCACTGCCTGTCAGCAGATCGACCCACAATCGGCGCAGTGACCGCCGTCCTTGGAGCGCAATGGGGCGACGAGGGAAAGGGCAAGCTGGTCGACATACTCTCTGCCGACATCGACATCTGCGCACGCGTCGCGGGTGGGAACAACGCCGGTCACACCATCATCGTGCCCGTTGGCCCCGATCGCGTAAAGACGACATTTGCGTTTCATCTTTTACCGAGTGGTGCGCCTATCATGGCATCTTATCTCCACCCGCTTCGCCCACAGGGCAGAACTGACCGAACTTTTTTGCTCCTCTTTCATCTCCTCTGATACGGGCACACGCAGGGTTGGTCAACCCGGCAGTCACGGGGATCATCGGCCCTGGTGTCGTCGTACATGTGCCGTCTTTCTTCGAGGAATTCGACGCGCTACGCGAGAAAGGTCAGCCTTTTGCTTGCACGCTCTCTTTAAAACCCCCTACGCGAAACTGCGGCTCACGCTTTTACTTTGTTGTTGTACTGTGCAGGACTGGACTGCACGGGTCGATTGTTCATTTCCGATCGCACACACCTCGTTTTTGACTTTCACCAAATCGTCGACGGGTTGAAAGAGGTAGAGCTAGGGGGGTCCTCGTGCGTGTCATCCTTTCCTTATCTCAATCTCGCTCAGCTAACAGGGTTGACGATTTCACAGCATCGGTACTACCAAGAAAGGCATAGGCCCCGCCTACTCCGCGAAAGCCTCCCGCTCGGGCTTACGCGTGCATCACCTTTTCGACCCCGCATTTGCTGACAAGTTTCGCAAGATCGTGGAAGGGCGCTACAAGCGATATGGACACTTTGAGTATGATACTGAGGGCGAAATTGAGCGCTACAAGGTGCGATTCTTCAGCGCTCGTGGCGCGAGTTTTGCGCGCAAAGATCGCTGATCCTGTCAAAATGTTCTTCTTATTGAACCCCGTACCTCAATAGGGATTGGCGGAAAGGCTACGCCCTTTCGTTATTGACAGTATCGTGTATATCCATCAGGCGCTAGCTGCCGGCAAGCGCATCCTCGTTGAGGGCGCAAATGCGCTCATGCTCGACATCGACTATGGCACGTATCCATACGTGACAAGCAGTTCCACGACCGTTGGTGGCGTCTGCACTGGCCTCGGCATTCCACCACGTCGCGTCGGAAAGGTCATCGGCGTCATGAAAGCATACACCACTCGTGTTGGTGGTGGGCCGTTCCCCACCGAACAACTCAATGTGCGTAGCTTATGTGATATGGTTCGATTGAATATGTATTGTTGCGGAACAGGACATAGGAGTGCATTTCCAGGAGATCGGGCGCGAGTTTGGCACCACCACAGGTCGTCGTCGGCGTTGTGGCTGGTTAGACCTTGTCGTGATGAAGCATTCATGTCAAATCAATGGCTACGATGTGCTAAACCTGACAAAGCTTGACATTCTCGATGACCTTGAGGAGATCAAGGTGGCCGTGAAGTACCACGTTGATGGGAAGGAACTCCTTGGTTTCCCCGGTTAGTTCTGATGGCGAATTTTACTGCGCTTTGCTGTTGTGTGCTCATTTGGCTTTGCTGTAGCGGATTTGGAAAAGTTGAAAGCGGTCGAGGTATCATATGTTACCTTGGCTGGATGGAAGACGTCAATTGGAGCCGTGACCTCATATGGAGAGTTGCCAGAAAACAGCAAGAAGTATGTAACATTTATTGAAGAGTATCTAAAGGTACCGATAGAATGGGTCGGAGTGGGACCAGGAAGAGAAAGCATGATTCGGAAGGATGTAGGGTAGTAGCGAGGGTAGAGCAGTGCTTACGGCATACCAGTGTTTGGTTGGATTCATATAAAAGGGGATGTGACAGAGACTGAGCTCTTTCTCGTCACTCATCCGTCACGACCTTGTCACCGATTCGACGCTCTTCAAATCCTAAACGAGCCGCCAAAATCTACACTCAAACTGATTGGCCTGATCATCAATAGACCATCCTGGCCAGTTTCTTCCAGATATTTTCGAATAAATTCCCTTTGCCTCTTCCCATGGACCCTGCCCTGCAACCCGCGGCTCCCCAGAACACTATGCAACCCATGCCCACGACTTCAGGAAAGCGCTCACGAGAGAATGAGTCCCCCAGCCAACGACATAAGCGTGAGAAGGCTGCAGAGCGACAACGACGAAAACGCGAGCGCGATCGCAACGCCAGTTTACAAAACGGTCTGGTAGGTCTGGCCGTCGCCCAACAACAGCAACAACAACAGCAGCAGCACCCCCCACCACAACAAGTCATGGCCGCCGTCGCTCACCCTCAACAGCCTCTCCCCACCGCTCCCCCTCCGCAAGCCCTCGTACCTCCCACAGAAGCCTTCGTGTCCGCCCCCACCGAGCTCTCCGCCGCCGAACTTTCGCGGCGCGAGCGCGTGCGGACGGCCGCGCGGGAACGACAACGCAAACACCGTGCGCTCGTGAAGCAGAAGAAGCTCCGGGACCTCGGACTCGATATGGGCGACGACCTGGGCGTGCAGGGCCTGGAAGAGATACAATACCGCCTGGCCGCCGCGGACGGCACGCCGTTCGGCGCGCTGCAGCACGACATGGGCCAGCAGATACCGGGCCAACCGGATCCGGCGTTCCCGCCAGGCCACGGCGGACAGACGTTCGCGTCGACGCTGCTCCTCTCGTTCTCGTGCGCGCCCTTGCTCAAGCAACATATCCTTCGCACGCTGTCCATGACCAACGAGGAGCTCGCCTCGCTCGAACCGATCATCGCGCAAGCTTGGGACCAGTGGGATCACCAAGTACGTCCTTTCTGCGCATGTGCGCAATAACCCCTCACCTCCCCCCCCCCTCTTCGTGTTTTTTCCCCCCTTCCAAACTCCTGCAGCGCCGGTTACATTATGCACAAGTGGCAGGTGCGGGTAAGCCCCCCGACGGACATCCGCTTGGTGACCCCCCGCCCCCGCCCGCGCCATTCGCAACGTCCGTCGAGCTGAGCGAGGCGCAGGCGGCGGCGGCGGCGGCGGCGGCGGCGGGACAGGCCTTCGCCACGGCGGATCCGAACCAGCCGCCACCACCGCCTCCGCAGGCGAACGACTTCCGCGCACGCTTCCATCGCTCACTCGTCGCGCCATCTCCATTCCGCACCTTCGTACCTCCGCAACCGGTAGCCCCTGCGGACGGGATCGACCCGCATCTGGGCGCGGCCGATCAGGCGCCGAAGACGACGGCTGTTGTGTCTGCGGGCTCGGCGATTGACCCGGAGCTCGGGCAGGCGAGGGGCGAGGCTGAGGGAGTCGTCGGGCGATTAGAGCGAGGATAGCACGGCGGCGTGGGCCTCTCCTTTCATCTGCCTGTGACTTGATTGATTGTCGTGCAGACCTGTGTTGTTGCTGTTACTGGGGGGTTGTGCGACTTGGGACCATATTGGCGCTATTTTGTTATTGCTTGTATTGTGTTGTAGTTGCCCGCCCTCTGGGCTATTGCCTTATTACGCGCGGCCTCACGTTGCATTTTATACATCTTTGTAAAACGACCTTAGAATAAGAATAATGGACGTTCATCATAAAATGTTGCGCTCTGGCGTCTAAAGTCGAAGTCTCCGGCCCGGCGCTCCATGGACTCGTTGATTGCTACAGGACAACAAAATTATTTCATATACGCCCAATGCCAGCATTTGATTCAAAACCATTGAACAGGTCGCCTCTCTATCGACGGCTGAAGAGGCACCCCGCGCTCTTCGGCGTTCCTTTTCTCCTCGTCATGGTCGGCGCATCCTTCGGCCTGCAGTCCTTCACGCAGACGCGATACGATTTGCACAGCCAGAAAGTGACCCAGGTGCGCGGCG
>Ga0307510_10000299_pt1 | contig 45822 bp, 36 predicted proteins | sample 12_EM_MG_FD_207224 | JGI IMG/M metagenome (GOLD analysis project Ga0307510, IMG submission 207224) | Populus trichocarpa ectomycorrhiza microbial communities from riparian zone in the Pacific Northwest, United States - 12_EM | ecosystem: Host-associated > Plants > Roots > Unclassified | place... | reverse complement strand
GCAGAGCGCTTGCCGGCTCAGGCAAAGAACGAACCGGTCTTGACAGGGTGACAAGGGTGATCAGTACCGTCAGGAACAAAAGGGCGAAGGGTCTGGCCCCCGGTCTTTCTTCCGTTCGCTGCTGCTGTAGGATTCGCCTGGCCCTCTGCAACAGCAGCTGGTTGCTGCCACTGCCGGTCGCCGCCACCACCAGTCTCATCTGCTGGCCCTGTGAAGCCTGCCTGGCCACAGTCAGGAGGGCGGAAACATAGGTCTGCGGATCATAACGGAATTGTAAGACCAGGTCATCGCAACAATACTCCCTTTCCTTTTTCAGGTCGGCAATAAACCAACGGACGAAGGGATTAAAGAAGAACAACCCTTCCAGCAGCGTCACTCCCAGGTTGAGGAGAAAATCGTTACGCCTGATATGTGCCAGCTCATGGACAAGGATGGCTTCCACCTGCTCAGTGGTCAGCTGGCCCGCCATTGCAAAGGGTAGCAGGATCACCGGTTTTAAAAAGCCCAGGGTCACCGGTACATCGATCAGCTTTGACAACCATACTTTGACCACAGGCCTGATTCCCATCCGGCGGCTGGTTTCGGCTACAAAGACCCTGTATTCCGGCTCGATCCTGGAAAGACCTTCGCGGGTAAGTTTTGTAGAATAGATATAGTGATAACAATAACGCAACAGCAATCCTGCCAGTATCAGCAGGTAAAGTGAAGAGCCATAGGGGAGGAAGTTTGCTATAAATGATCTGACAGGCGCCAGCACCGGCAATATACCGGCAGCGCCCATACTGGCGGAGACAAAGCTCGATACCGACCAGAATGTCCCGACAGCCAGCAAGGATAAGATCAGGCCATGCCGGATACGGGCGGAGATATTATTAAAAAGGAGGATCAGTACCTTATAGATGAACCAAAGCAATCCCATTTGCCAGAGACCGTTCAACAAAGCCCAGCCCAGCGCCTGCAGTAAAGCGGATTGGGTCAAAAGGTGCATGCCTATTGATTTTTCAGATTATTTAAGAGTTGCTGGATCTCTTCCAGCTCGGCCGGAGACGCCTTGTGATTGCCCAGGGCCTGCAACACGAGCGTGGTTGGCGATCCGCCGAACAAGTTATTGATCATCTTGCCCAGCAAATGTTTTTGGGTCTTTTCCTTGCTGACCGAAGCCTGGTAGATATGGGTCTTGGAAGAATCATCTCGCTTTACCAGCCCTTTCTCATGCATGATCTGCATCAGCTTCAGCGTAGTGGTGTATCCGGATTCTTTGGTTTTTGACAGCTCTTCATGTACTTCCCTGACACTGGCCAGGTTCCTGTCCCAGAGCACCTGCAGGATCTCCAGCTCACTTTCCGTGGGTTTTATAGTCTTCGTCGACATAAAAAAATATTTGAAGACTAATTTACGACAAATTTCGTAAATGATTGTTAAAAGGAAGTTGAAATTGGAATCGCGTACTCCGGCAAGGATGCCGGATCATGGATGGGCAAAAAAAAAGCCCCCTTGTAGAAACAAGCGGACTTCGGTATTTGGATCTGATTAGTGTTTTATTTTGATCGGACTCTGTCCGGATCAGGGTTGTAAAGATATAAATTGAAATCAATTGCCCAACAAAAAACCTGTTTTTTTTTGTTAACGCAACGTTACAACAGTCGGGCTTTTTACAGCCGGAGCCGCGACTACTGTATTTTCCACCCGTTTTGCCTTCTGCGCTACACCTTCGTGTGTATGGAAGATGGACGCCAGGGTAGGGGCTATGACCAGTGAAACGATAGACATCAGTTTGATCAGGATATTCATCGAAGGACCGGAAGTATCCTTGAAGGGATCACCTACCGTATCACCCGTTACGGATGCTTTGTGCGGATCGGATTTCTTGTAATGGATCTCACCATTTATCTCCACTCCTTTTTCAAAGGATTTTTTTGCATTGTCCCAGGCGCCGCCGGCATTGTTCTGGAAAATACCCATCAGCACACCGCAAACGGTCGCTCCGGCCAGAAATCCGCCCAATGCTTCAGGTCCGAGGATGAAACCGATGATCAACGGAAAAAGAATGGCGATAGCTCCCGGCAGGATCATTTTCTTGATAGAAGCCTGCGTTGAAATAGCCACGCATTTGTCATATTCCGGTTTGCCGGTGCCTTCCATGATGCCGGGGATCGTACGGAACTGCCGGCGAACTTCTTCCACCATGGCCATTGCCGCCTCACCCACCGCCTGGATAGCGAGGGAAGAGAAGATAAAAGGGATCATACCGCCAACAAAAAGACTGGCCAATACTTTTGCTTTGTAGATGTCGATACCCTGGATACCGGCAACACCGACAAAGGCGGCGAACAGCGCCAGGGCAGTCAATGCAGCAGAAGCGATAGCAAAACCTTTACCCGTAGCCGCAGTCGTATTTCCTACTGCATCCAGGATGTCTGTCTTCTCGCGCACATCTTTCGGCAACTCGCTCATTTCCGCGATGCCACCGGCATTGTCCGCGATAGGACCGAAGGCATCGATAGCCAGTTGCATAGCCGTAGTGGCCATCATCCCTGCCGCTGCTATCGCCACACCGTAAAGACCGGCGCAGGCAAAAGAGCCCCAGATGCCACCCGCCAGCACCAGCGTAGGAAGGAAGGTGGATTGCATCCCCATAGCCAGACCACCGATGACATTAGTCGCGTGACCGGTAGCGGACTGGCGGATAATGCTCAGCACAGGACCCTTGCCCATCGCTGTATAATATTCCGTGATAATGCTCATCAGCGTACCGACAACAAGTCCGACGCCTATCGCCCCAAGTACACCCCATTTGGTGAACTCGACGCCGCGGAGGACCATCGTATCCGGTAATATATAAGAGACCAGGCCGATACAGGCGATCGCCGTCAGGACGATAGAACCCCAGTTGCCCATGTTCAAGGCCTTCTGAACGCTGTGCGTATTAATTGCGGCCGATTCGCTGATCCGGACAAATAAAGTCCCGATCATAGAAAAGATAATGCCGCTGCCGGCGATCAGCATGGGCAGCAGGATCGGAGCCATACCGCCAAACGCATCATCGGACTGTGTTTCCTGACCCAGCACCATCGTGGCGAGGACCGTGGCCACATAGCTGCCAAAAAGATCGGCGCCCATGCCCGCAACATCACCCACGTTGTCACCGACATTATCGGCGATGGTAGCAGGATTTCTGGGATCATCTTCCGGGATACCGGCTTCAACCTTACCTACGAGATCAGCGCCTACATCCGCGGCCTTGGTATAAATACCACCACCAACACGGGCAAAAAGGGCGATGGACTCGGCTCCCAGGGAAAACCCGGTCAGCACTTCTATCGTCCGTCTCATTTCCTCAGAGTTGACACCCGCGTCGGGGGCAAAAATTGCTTTCAGGATGATAAACAGACCGCCAAGCCCCATGACGGCAAGGCCTGCCACACCAAAACCCATGGCCGACCCCCCCGTAAAAGACACTTTAAGGGCCTTGCTCAAGCTGGTACGGGCCGCATGTGCTGTACGCACATTGGCCCTGGTCGCGCTGCGCATACCGATATATCCGGCCGTTGCGCTCAATATGGCTCCCAGGATAAATGCGACAGCTATGCTCCAGTGAGACTGTGGATTGCTGTTTCCCATTATAGCCAGCAGAATAGCCGCCAGTACTACGAAATAGGAGAGGATCTTCCACTCCGCCTTCAGAAAGGCCATGGCGCCTTCCGCAATGTGCTGGCTGATTTCCTGCATCCGATCATTACCTGCCTCCTGTTTGGATACCCAGGCATACTTAATAAAGGTGTAAAGAAGACCAATGGCGCCCATTACTGGGACTAAATAAATCAATTTGTCCATAAGTTGTAGTTCTAATACAGAATTTTCATCCTGGCAATCGTTGGTTACCTGTGGATGGTACAAGGAGGGCAAAAATAGGGGGAAAATATATATGATGTGCCTAATAATGATAAAAAAGGAAAACGAGGCTGGCTCTATCTTCAGATATAGAACCAGGCCTCGTCTGCCAAAAAACCGGAACTTGAATGAGAACATTTTTTTGGGCCTCTGATACCAAAAAAACTCTAGGTTTAGGGTTTCCGACTCAGGTTGTTAAGGGTCAAGAGCCAGATAAACAAGGGTCTTGCTAATTCACTGTTAATAGAATGCTTCGAATTGTATGCCAATTGAATAACATATTGAAATGCACTAACTTACAACCTTGAAAGGGGTGATTTTATTCCCATTTCCGGAATTCTTATCTAAAAATGGATCAGCCGCTATTTTTACCAATAAACTTTATTCCCTGCAACGTATGGGACGATTTAACAATCAAAACACAACCCGGGGACCGATGTGTTCGTCCTTGTAATTAATTTTATTCTTAGTCGACTGTATTAACTTTAGGGATACATGATGCGCCAAAGACTGCTTATTCTATTATTTTGGACCTTTCTGACCGCTGTCGTTACTCCGTATGCCAATGGACAGTGTAGCCTGGGACAGCAACCTTCACAGGCCTTCCCGGTCTGCGGCACTTCCGTATTCAAGCAGGCCACTGTCCCTGCCTGCGGAGGCACACTCATTCCTGTTCCCGGCTGCGGGGCGCAGATCTATACCGATATCAATCCTTATTATTACAAATTCACCTGTTTCGCCAGCGGAACCCTGGGTTTTGCCATTACACCCAATACAACCAGCGATGACTACGACTGGCAGATCTTTGACGTCACCGGTCATGATCCGAACCAGATCTATACCGACCCCAGTCTCTTCGTCAGCGGCAACTGGTCCGGTAATTCGGGGACGACGGGGACATCGAACAATACTAACGGGTCTACTAACTGTGCCGGGTATGCGTATCCTACTATGAACTCTTTGCCTTCCCTGATACAGGGGCATGACTACCTGCTGATGGTCAGCCATTTTACCAGCAACAGCCAGAGCGGTTATTCCCTGTCTTTTGCTGGCGGCACTGCCAGCATCACCGACTCCATTCCCCCCGGACTGAAGTCGGCAGCGCAAATCTGCGATGGCAGCACCCTTCGTGTCCTGCTCAATAAAAAAATGAAATGCAGCAGCCTTGCAGCGGATGGTTCCGATTTTATCGTGTCTCCCTTGCCGCCGGGTGTACAGGTAACCGGCGCCTCCGCCAACACCTGCATCGGCGGCTTTGACCTGGACACAGTAATACTGACCTTGAGCGGCCCTCTGCCGGTAGGGGTCTATACTATCACGGCAGCCGATGGGTCGGATGGGAATACCCTCCTGGATAATTGCGGCAACCAGATCACCGTTGGAGAGTCCCAGTCTTTTACGATGACACTGCCACAGCCGACACCATTGGATAGCATCGCTCCTATCACCTGCGCCCCCACCCAGCTTCGCCTGGTCTTTAAGAAATATATTCAATGTTCGTCCATTGCGGCCGACGGTTCGGATTTTAAAATTACCGGTACCTCGCCTGTGACTATTACCGGTGTAAATACCAACTGTACCAATGGACTGACCAATATTATCCTGGTCAATCTTGCCGCTCCTATTCAGACCGCCGGTAATTTCGTGCTTACGCTGCAACCCGGCAACGATGGCAATACGCTCTTTGATGAATGCGGACTGACCAGCCCTCCTTCTTCCATCGGCTTCTCTACAAAGGACACTGTTTCGGCAGCCGCCTTGCAGGATCCTATCCTTTTGGGTTGCATCAACGATACCGTCGTATTTTCCTATCCCTCACAGGATGGGGTCAACCAGTGGCTGTGGATCTTTGACAACACCGATACCAGCCGTTTGCAGAACCCGGCCGGGCGTATCTATTCCGCATCTGGTACGCACAGCGCAAAACTGATCGTCTCCAACGGAGTTTGCACAGACTCGGCAACCGTCTCCGTCGTACTCGACAATGCGATCAAAGCCTCCTTCGAAGCGCCAAATATTATCTGTCCAAGGGACTATGCAACCTTTAAGAATAACAGTACCGGTCAGATAGAATCCTGGACCTGGGACTTTGCAGACGGGACTTTCAACAATGATCAGACTCCTCCCGATCACCTGTTCCCCATCACCGGTGTCGAAACAAATTATCCCGTCAGGCTCATCGCAGGCAATGCGAGAGGTTGTTACGACACGGCTACCCAGAAGGTAGATGTGCTGCGATCCTGTTATATTGCAGTACCGACAGCCTTTACTCCCAATGGGGATGGATTAAATGACTATCTCTATCCTTTGAATGCCTTTAAAGCAGACAACCTCGTATTCCAGGTTTTCAACCGCCAGGGGCAAATGGTTTTCGAGACGCATGACTGGACTCAGAAATGGGATGGGCGGATCCAGGGCCATGATGCACCCGCAGGCACCTATGCCTGGTTTCTCCAGTACACTGACCGCGACAGCGGACATAAATTCTTCCAAAAGGGGACGTCGATACTGATTCGGTGATCAGACATCCTTCACGCCCCGCAAAAAAAAATCCCCCCGCGGCAGCGGGAGGACTTTCATTTTTTGTAGAAGAACCTGTAAGCCTGAAAAAACCAGAAAAACCTTTTGTACGATGTGATGGCCGTCAACATGTTGTAAGGTAATATCTTGAGAAGAACTTGTTCGTTGTTATCTGCTATAAACAATACGAAATAAGTGCCAAAATGTAAATTGCTGAAATGTAATTATTTGCATATTTTCGAGATAGAAATTCCTTCCACGGCTGGGAAAAAAATTCCTCCGGGAGGAATAACAGGGGAAAACATACAATTTAAATCATAGTTCAGCGTTTACCCTTATATCCAATATCTTTTTAAAATCTAATACTATCCCTATGACCCCGTATATCCGTAACAATCAGGATCATTTGGCCGAGGAGTTCAGACGTTTTGACAATTATCTCCTCCAGGAAAGCAGGATAGCTCTCCTGAAAATTCAAAGCTGGCAGTTTGCAATGAAAACCCCTGAGGTGGGTCTCCATTACCAGCAGGAAGCTACCGACATGGTAAAAAAATCACTCTTAAGTTTTGTTCCCAACAGTTTTGTCCTCAGTGAGGAAGGGTATTATTTTAAACCCATTTCGAACTAAACTAAAATGTATTTAATAAAAAAAGCCCGTCAACGACGGGCTTTTTTTATGTTAAGTTATTCAACTAAGCTTTGTCAAAGCTGACACATTCTTTCAGCTCTTTTTCGGTATAAGCCAGATCATATTGTTTCAGCACATCTGCAGGAACACCATTCCACTGATTGGGCTGATTTCCCACAAAACCGACATCCTTATAGCCTATCTCTGTTGTATAAAAGCCGGTAGCCGTCAGATTGCGCATCAGGTTGAAAAAGCTCACGCCCTGTGTCAGCCAGGGTTTGCCTTTTGCTTTTTCCGGCCAGGCGATCTCGTCAACCATTTCCATCTGCTGCTGGTGACTGCAGTCCTTGAACGCTTTCTCATAACGCTTCAGGCATTGTATATCCAGCCAGCGCAGACCTCCCCGCATAGGGATCTGGTGTTCAGGCATATCCTTGACGATAAATTCGATAAAGTCGGGAACTTTTGCATCCGAAGCGCTGCCGCTGACCTCATCCTTTGGAATGATGATATCTCCAAGAATAGTGATCGTTGCCATTTCATCGGCTGTAAAAAAGGTTTTTGAGCGGACCTCCTTTTCATGTGCGGTCTCTTCCTTCATCCGGTTGATCCCGCTCGCATTGGGATCGTCGGCCTTGCCTTCGGTTTTTGCCTCGGGTGCCTTTTTCTCTTCCGTATTACAGGCTTCGACCAGTACGCCGGTGGATACCGTTCCTACGAGGAGGGCCTTGATCGATTTTCTTCTGTCCATGGGTTATTGTGTTGGGCCAACAGACCAGTGGTCTGTCTAAATGTTTTGTTTTTTCAACTCGTCAATCAAATGTTCGCTGGCACGCATAGACAAAGCCAGGATCGTCCAGGTGATATTCTTGTCGGCTTGCGAAACGAAAGGACCTCCATCCATGCAGAACAGGTTCTTTACTTCATGCGCCTGGCTCCATTTGTTCAGCGGTGCTGTCTTAGGATCGTTGCCCATCCGGACCGAGCCTGCTTCGTGGATGATATTACCCGGTGCATGCAAGCCCCATTTGTTGCTCTCATTATTATTTTGTCCGTGGGTAACCACGGCTCCCATCGCATGCAGGATCTCCGAAAAGGTTTCCATCATGTGTTTGGCCTGTTTGACCTCATGCTCCGAATGACTGACGTTGAAACGTAGCACAGGGATGCCATACTTGTCGACGACCTTTGGATCGATCTCGCAATAGTTGTCCCTTACTGCGACCGCTTCACCACGACCTGCCATGTGTACCGAGGCGCCAAAGAGAGAGCGGTAGTCTTTTTTCAGAGAAGCTCCATAACCCCCTGCGTCTTTTTTAACCCCCATTAAGTTGGAGTTGCCGTTGAGCTGTTCGATCCCCCACTGAAATCCATAAATAGGCATGCCCATTCCACCTCCGAACTCAATATGATACCCACGCGGGAAATCCAGCTTCTTGTTGTCAAGCCACCACGGAGCATACACGTGCATGCCGCCGACACCATCCTCATTGTATCTTTTACGGTCGACAAGGTGAGGAAGATAGCCCCCCATATCTGCACCCGTAGAATCATGCAGATACCGGCCAACATTATCGCTGCCATTTGCCAGACCATTGGGATGACGTTCGGATTTGGAGTTGAGCAGAAGTCTTGCGCTCTCGCAGGCGCTGGCCGCGATGATCACTGTCCTGCCGCTGACCTGGTATTCCTGCAGATCATCTTTGCTGATATAAGATACGCCAGTGGCGAGCCCTTCCTTGTCCGTCAATACTTCGCGGGCCATGGCATTGGTGACGAGGTCGACATTACCCGTCTTCAGGGCAGGGATCACCAGCGCGGAAGAAGACGAGAAGTCGGCATAGACCTTACAACTGCGGCCACATTGTGAACAGTAGAAACACTGGCCCCGCTCGTTGTTGATCTGCTTGGTCAGGATAGACAGCCGGGAAGGGATGACGGGGACGCCGACGCTGCCAGCTGCTTTTTTGATCATCAGCTCATGCAGACGTGGTCTGGGCGGCGGCAGAAAAAATCCGTCAGGGTCATTTTCAAGTCCTTCATTGGTCCCGAACACACCCAGTAATTTGTCTATCTTATCGTAATAAGGTTTGACATCTTCATAGCCGATGGGCCAGTCATCGCCAAGGCCATCGATGCTCTTTCGTTTGAAGTCTTTTGGGCCGAAACGCAGCGAGATACGACCCCAGTGATTTGTACGTCCACCCAGCATACGGGCTCGCCACCACTCCCAGGAAGTAGTACCCGGATTGCCGGTTTGCGTGTAAGGTTCGCCATCTACTTCCCAACCCCAGTAACAGCCATCAAAGTCTCCGAACGGACGAAACTTTGTAGGGGCGCCGCGTCGCGGAGACTCCCAGGCATTCTTGAGCTGATTGGAATCTGTCTTTGGATCGAACATCGGACCTGCTTCCAGCAGGCACACCTTGAGTCCTGCATTCGCCAGTACATATGCGGCCATGCCTCCGCCTGCACCTGACCCTACAATAACTGCATCATATTTCTTCGGCTGTTTTTTGATCTGGAGGTCTCCCATACTTCGTTGATGGCTTAAAATAGATGAAAAGGTAAATTTAAAGGTTTAGCAAAACAGCAAACAAATTTATTTATTTTCTATCGCTTGCAGACTGGTCGCGGATCGCCTTGAATTCAGAGCCGGTTTTCCAGCCCGGCCATTCATGACCATTTGCCAGTCTCAGACCTATCTTATACACCAGATCCATATCTTCCAGCGCACCGTCGAGATCCCAGGTAGCAGCATTGTATTCATCGGCTGGCTGGTGGTATCGCTCGGCGGTATATTCATCGTGTTTTTGTTTGCCAAAAGTGGTTCCTTTTGTCTTGTCGTCCACACCACCATCGGCCGTCAGCGAAGGCACGCCCGCGCGGGCAAAGTTGAAGTGGTCCGAACGGAAATAATGACCGGCCTCGGGATGATCTTCCGGTGCTACATATCTTCCTTTCTTTTTGGCTTCCTCTGCCAGGTAATCTTCAAGGTCTGACTGCCCCTTGCCGCTATAGGTAATGTCCTTTGTGGGTCCATAGGTATTGAGCACATCGATATTCAGGTTGGCGACAGTTTTCGCCAAAGGATAGATAGGATGTTTGGAATAATAGGCGGAGCCCAGCAATCCCTGCTCTTCTGCCGTCACGGATAGAAAGACAACCGTGCGTTCGGGCTTTGCGCCATTTTTGAATGCGCGGGCTATTTCCAGGATCGCGGCCGTGCCGCTTGCATTGTCCGCCGCACCATTGTAAATGGAATCACCCTTTGCATCCGGCTTTCCAATACCCAGGTGATCCCAGTGTGCGGAATAGATGACATATTCATCCTGATATTTTGTTCCCGTGATCTTTGCCACTACATTGTGAGACATATTGTAGACGGCTTTTGCTTTTAATGAAGCAGATAATTCCAGCTTTAGCTGTTCGGCTTTGAATCCTCTTTTTTTGGCTGCTTCGGGCAGGCTGCTGTCCTTGCCGGCTGCAGCGAGTAGCTTCTTTCCGGTTGCCTCGGTGATCCAGCCCTGTACGGTCAGCTGATAAGATGGATTGCTGCGGGTGTCCAGATGAAGTTTCACACCCCCATTGCTGCTCTGTACAACACTGAAAGGGTAGGAGGCTGCCGCCGTGTTGTGAATGATAAGACAGGCTTTTGCCCCCTGCCTTGCCGCTTCTTCATACTTATATGTCCAGCGGCCATAATAGGTCATAGTATGTCCTTTGAAGAGCGTAGAGTCATAAAACCCGGGATCGTTGACCATCACCAGCACCGTTTTTCCTCTTACATCCAGTCCCGCATAATCATTCCAGTTATACTCGGGAGCGACGACGCCAAAGCCGGCAAAGACGATATCACTCTTGTCAATGGTATTGATGGAATCCGGTCTTTCCGTCCAGAGGACAAAGTCGTTGAGGTTTTGTAAAGAGATGGTTCCCTTTGGCGACACCACCTGCATGGCGGGAGGTGCAGCGGGACTGATCTCCACCATCGGCACATCCTGGGTATAGCTGTTGCCATTGCCGGGTTCCAGACCCAGCGCGCTGTAAGACCTGACCAGGTAGTCGATGGTCTTTGTTTCGCCGGGTGTAAAGGGACGGCGGCCCTGAAAGGAGTCGGAAGCCAGCATGCGTATATCCGCGACAAGGCTGTCTTTGACAAAAGGCAGACTGTCGGTGCCGGTTGAGCCGCTGTTACCTGCCTGGTTACAGGAAAATAAAGTTCCGGCAATAATTGTGATAAGCGTGAAACGTAGAGAACGATGGATCATAAGCTGTGATTTTAGTCGAGGGCTAAAGTTAGGTGCTTCATCGCAACGACGATCAATCACAGCATTTTTTCGACACACTCAGATTTTACAAAGTTCAGCGGGCGCCCGGGCGCCGCGGCAGGGATTGTTCATTGCCCCTGCAACCAGGTCAGCGCAGCTTCCCTCACCGGATCACCCGAAACGGTTTTTTCTACAGCTACCAACTTATCGGGCTGAATACTGCCCGCGCAGATCCGGCCCATATGATCGGCCTCCTGGCAGATAGTTAGGACAAGGAGACTCCGGTCTGATAAGGAATAGGTGGCATTGGCCGTCGTCAGACCCGCAGTGGGTTCGCCGATCAGACAGACCTGCGCCCGGCCTTTGAACGCCAGCGCGACGATCTCTCCGGCGCTGACCGTCTTTCGGCTGGTGAGCACGACGATGGATTTTCGATCGCTCTGTGTCCGGTAGCCGCGGTTACTCACCCGGCAGATGACATGCTTACCCTGAAAGGCCGATCCGTCCCGATAAGTGATGGGGACCCTTGCGTCTCCGGATACAAAATAGCCATATACACCGTCTCCCAGCAAAGGTCCGATACCCGCCAGCATTGGCCAGCAATTGCCACCGGAGTTCTTACGCAGGTCAATGATCCACCTGGAGATCTTGCGGCTGTCAAGCCGTGCTATGACGGACTGGAGGCTGTCGGCTATACGCAGACAGACCAATGAATCGGTGCTGCTGACCCAGGGTATGGTTAGATAGGCGATGCTGTCCTGCAGCCACTCTCCTTTGATCTCACCTACCAGATCGGAAAGATTGGGGGTAGGCTGATCCGTTGATTCGATGTCCTCACCGGAATAACGGGCAGCCTTTTCGGGAGACATGATAAAACTATGCGGTTCATTCAGTTGATGAAAACACCAACTGATACATGCATATGCATCCTCGCAGCTGGCGGCTTCCCGAAGACGGGCTTTTGCATCTGCCACCAGCACGGGCCAGGACACCTGGGCTCGCCGGTAATAGTTCTTTTCCATAAAGCTCAGGGTTTCATCCAGGAGTTTTTCCGCTTTTTGGCGGCAGGGCAGTTCGGCGGTGTCGGTACGCCGGGTCGGCAGATTGGGGACGGTTCCTTCGGTTTGACCGGGATTCCGGGCATGGGCAGGCAATATTTCAATAAGCAACAGTAGCAGGAGAATTGATCTGATCATGTGCGGTTGTTGTTGATATTGCCGGATAAGATGCCATCAAGGGCAAATTCCATAAAAAAATTATTCCTCCTCGTCCATATCGCTTTCGTCGGCCTCGTCTTCTTCCTCCTCCTCTTCCTCTGTCTCCTCCCCGGCTTCCTCCTCTTCAACTTTTTCACCTTCGGCCGACTGTGCCCAGTCGCTGAACCAGCCTCCGGTTTCCAGCAACTGCGCCGGACTGCCGGCTTCCGCTATCTGCCCTTCGGTCAACACGATGACATGGTCGGCATCCCGCACCATCGAATACCGGTGCGCAATTATGATAATGGTAGTCGTGGCGCGAATGGCTTCGATCGTTCTCTTCACTTCCGCTTCGGTGGAGTAATCGAGGTTGGCCGTTGCTTCATCCAGAACCAGGATCCGTGGTTTTGCCACCAGCACCCTTGCGATCTGGATCCGTTGTCTTTCACCTACCGATAAGCCCATGCCGCTTTCCCCTACCTGCGTCTGTAAGCCTTCCGGCAGTCGCTGCAGGGTCGCGTGCAGGCCCGCTGCCATGGATGCCTGTAATACTTCTTCTTCCGTAGCCGATGGCCGCTTGTACCGGATATTGTCCATCAGGGTACCCCGGAATACAGCTCCATCCGTCGAGACTACGCCTATCTGTTGGCGGATGGATGCAGCGTCCAGGTCTTTGAGCTCCTGACCATCGATACGGATCGTTCCGGCGCCGGGCTCGTATAGTTTCAGCAGCAGGTCGACAGTCGTCGTCTTACCCGCCCCTGAAGGCCCCACCAATGCCGTAGACTTGCCTGGCTCCAGTGTAAAAGAGAGCCCGCGCAGCACTTCCCTCTCCGGAGTATAGCCAAACCGGACGTCGTGGAATATGATCCGGCCCTCGCTGATCGATAGCTCGTGACCCTTTTTTTCTTCTGTGCCGCTGTCCAGCAATCGAAAGGCCCTTGCGATCGACGCCACATTCTGCTGCAGCTCGACCCAGAGGCTGGCCAGTGTATCGATAGGACCATAGAGACGGTCGAGATAGGCGACAAACATGACCACGTCCCCCGGTGTCAGCCTGTTCTGAAGGGTCAGGTAGCCTCCATATCCAAGGACCAGCGCCGTCGACAGATGGGATAGCATCGTTTCCCAGAATACATATTTATTGGATAGCAAGGTACGTTTGATATAATCCTGGTAGGCCTCTCCGGCGACATGCTGAAGCCCTGCCACCTCCCGCTTTTCCGAGCCGGATAATTTGACGGTCTTGATGCCGGTCAGTCCATCCTGGATCCGCGCCGAGACGTCCTCCCACCTGGAATAATAATTGGCCAGTCCCGATTCCAGCTTGCCCGCGCTTCGCCAGGCGATGAGGATATAAAAAGGAATAACGATCAGCGCTACCGAGGTCAGCGCCACATTTTGCCAGAACATGATGCCCAGGATGCCCGCGAGACTTATCAGCTCGGGAAGGATCTGCTGGGAGAAACCATTTACAATGCCTGTGACCTCTTCCGATTGATCGATCTGCTTGGCAATGGCGGCGCTGCTCCGCTTTCCAAAGAAGGACAACGGAAGACTCAGGACATGGGCAAAGGTCCCCTGGATAAAACGCTGTTCGATCAGACAGGACAGCCGCGTATTGGTGTTCTCCGCCAGCCTCCACAGGAGAGTGGCGATGAGATTGATCGCAAAGAGCCAGATCACTGCCCATAATAATGTATTCAGCGCCTGCTGCGGCGAGCGCCCGGCAACATGTGTCGAAGTATGCGGCTCTGGTTTCTTGACGGGTGGTTTGGACAGGTGGGACTGTTTTTTGGTATGCTTGTGCCGATTGTGGACTACCGGCCGGGCCGCTGTCGCATGTTTGCTTCCCGCTGTGGTTCCCATCGTTGCACCCGCTTCTCCCGCGCGTTGGGCAATTTCGCCGGCGCTGGCTCTGGTTGCACTGTCAGCGTTGGTTTCCACGGAATCACTGCTGGTAGTGTCGGAGTCCCTTGCGGCCGCGCCGGAATCTGCTGTCTCCTCCTGTACCATCGAATGGATACTCTCCGTCTCATCCGGATCCAGACCCAGATCCTTTTGGGCGTTCTCCCGCGCCTGCCGGACAAACAGACCTGCCACATCATTGATCGCTTCCCGGTAAATAAGTGGTTCGACCAGGCTGGCTCCGGTACTTAGCAATCCCAGCAGAACGACCCAGAGGAACTTTCGTTTGTAGGGTAGAATGAGCCGGAAGATGTTTTTCCAAACGGTCTTTTTCATTGGTATTGTAAAAATAACGCCTAACTGCTGCCTTAAAAATTTATTTGGCACCGCCGGCAAAAAAAAATACATTCGTTGAGAACATTCCGTTAGTTGCACTGATCATCAAATCCGAATTCCAATGGGCTACTCCCGCAGAACTTTTCTTAAGAACAGCGCCCTTGCGATGGCTGCTGCAAGTTTCCTTCCCGGTCAATCTTTCGCTTCCTTTAAGAGAGGGACGACGGGGCTTCAATTGTATTCCGTTCGTGACGACATGAAGACGGATCCTGCGGGCACGCTGAAAAAGCTGGCAGAAATGGGATACAAATATGTCGAACATGCCAATTATGTCGATCATAAGTTCTATGGCTATACTGCAAAGGATTTTAAAAGCCTGCTGGACAGCCTGCATCTGAAAATGATCAGCGGTCATACCCGTCTGGGTGCAGCCGACTGGGTCGAAAGCAGCAAAGATTTCTCTGATAGCTGGAAGAAGACGGTGGAAGATGCGGCTATTGCCGGACAACAGTTTGTCGTCAGCCCTTCTTTAGAAGAGGCTCAGCGAAAGACCTATGACGACCTGCTGCGTTTTATGGATGTTTTTAACAGGAGTGGGGAGCTTTGCAAGAAACACGGGATGAAGTTCGGATATCACAACCATGATTTTGAGTTTAGCTCGGTGCTCAACAATAAAAAAGTCTACGATATCATCATGCAGAATACCGATCCTGAGCTGGTCGTTCACCAGCTGGATATGGGCAATCTCTACAATGGCGGCGCTATTGCGATAGCTGTCGTCATGCAATATCCTGGTCGGTACGAGTTGATGCATGTAAAAGATGAGATCAAATCTGCCGCCACCACTCCCGGAAAAGATAAATACGAAAGCACTATTCTTGGCGAGGGCATCGTCAATACAAAACAAGTTTGCGATCTCGGCAGGAAATCAGGAGGCACCCGCTATTTTATCATCGAGCAGGAGTCTTACCAGGGCAAGACCCCGCTGGACTGTGCAAAAGCCGATTTGGATATCATGAAGAAATGGGGCTACTGATAGCTGAACACCGCCTTTTTGTCCCCAATATAAATATCAACCTCTCCGGCCTCGGTCACCGTCTTTAATTGGGCATTGACAAAGGCCAGATCATTGCGGTCAAGCGTAAAGCTCACCTGCCGGGACTCACCCGCTTTCAAAAAGATCTTCTTAAAGGCTCGCAGCCGCCGCATACTGGGTGTGACACTCGAATAATGCTGCCTTGTATATAATTCAATCGTGTGTTTTCCATCCTGGCTACCACTATTGGTCACCGTTACCTGTACCGTCAGTTTCGCTCCGCCGGTCAGCTTTGCTGTGTTCAGCTTCAGTTCGCTATAATCCCAGCGGGTATAGCTCAATCCCCAGCCAAAAGGATAAAGGGGGCGATAGCCATCCATTGTCATATCCGAATTGAAGATCTCCCTGATCTCTTCCGTAGGCTTCCTGTCATAAAGCACCATCTCACCCATGCTGCGTGGATAGCTATAAGGCAGACGTCCATCGGGATTGTAGTCCCCCAGCAGGACATCGCTGATGGCTTCCGCTGTTTTCCGGCCGCTCCAATAGGCCAGCAGGATGCCTTTCATCATTGGCGTGATGCTGGTGATCAGACGGGGCCTTCCTTCGGTCAGCACCAGTATCACCGGCTTACCGGTGCCCGCTGCGGCACGGGCCAGCGCGACCTGTTCATCAGGCAGGGCAAGGTCCATCGTATTTCCGGGACTTTCTGCATAGGCATTCTCCCCCAGACAAAGGACGATGGCGTCTGCACCTGCCGCGGCGGCCTTTAGAGCGGTGGTATCGAAGTTCGCCGGGCTGTCAAAGCCGGCAACAGCCGTTGTCTGTACATTTGCGGCGCCCAACTTGTCGCGCAGGGCGTCCAGGATCGTCTTGCTGTCAGCCGGGTACCAGCGTTCGTCCTTTCCCTGCCAGGTATAGCTCCAGCAGCCATTCAGCGCGCTGATGCTTCTGGCTGCCGGACCGGCGACCAGGACCTTCGCGTTGCGGCGCAGCGGTAATGCCGCCTCGTCATTTTTCAGCAGGGTCATGGCTTCATGTGCTGCCTGCAGGGCCAGGATCTGATATTCCGGGCGCCCGAAGTTGGAGGTGGCAGCGGTTTCCGGATAGGGATTTTCAAAAAGGCCCAATTTTTCCTTTAATGTCAGGATACGCCTGACGGCATCATCGATCCGGCTCACAGGCACTTCTCCTTTTTGCACGGCTTCTTTTAACAGGATGAAAAAAGAAAAGTCCATTGGCACCATACTCATATCGATGCCGGCATTGATGGCCATAGCCACCGCTGCCCGCGGTGTTGCCGCCACATTGTGCCGGGTATGCAGCCGGATGATATCTTCCCAGTCCGTCACGATGACACCCTGGAAGCCCAGCTCTTTTCGTAAGACATCGGTGAGGAGGTACTTGCTTGCATGTACGGGTGTACCGTTGATCTCGCCTGAATTGACCATCAGGGTAGAGGCTCCGGCTTTCACGGCTGCCCGGAATTGCGGCAAATAATATTCCCGCATTTCTATTTCCGGCAGATATATCGGGGTCCGATCTTTTCCCGTGCGGGAAGCCGAATAAGCCAGGTAATGTTTCATACAGCTGGCGACAGCCGTTGGCGTCTTCAGTCCATCCTCTTCATAGGCTTTGATGACGGCCGCTCCCATCGTCGTGCCGATATAGACGTCCTCACCATAGGTTTCGGGAAACCTCGACCACAGCGGCTGTCGCCCGCAGTCCAGGACGGGGGCGAAGTTCCAGCGTACTCCCGAAGCCCGCAGTTCTTTTGCCGCTACCTTTGTGACAGCCACCGCCAGTTCCGGATCGCGGGTAGCCGCCATACCGATATTTTGAGGGAATAATGTAGCGTCCAGCGTATAAGTCTGCCCATGGATACCATCCAGTCCATAGATCACCGGTATTTTGAGCCTGGTTTTTGCCGCTTCATCCTGGATAAGGGTCAGGACATGATGCCACTGGTCAACACTTAATGCATGATTTGTAACATTCAGAATAGAGCCAACCTTGTACTCCTGCACCGCTTTTTTCAGGCCTTCCGGATCTAATACGCCATCCTCCGCTGTTGCGACGACTCCCAGTGTCACCTGGGTCATCTGCCCGATCTTTTCATCGAGGGTCATTTGCCGCAGCAAAGCCGCTACTTTTTGCTGACTGGTATTTGTTTGTGCAGTTATTGTCAGGGAGGCGGACAGGAGTCCGAAAAACAAGCTTATTCCTTTTTGCATAATGATGTGGAAAGGCTAAAGATAGGCAGACCGCCGGCGGTCCGGGTATGATCTTTTGCTTATTTCTGATACTTATTTATCTGGGATATTTCCCAGCGCCTCAGTCCTCCAACCCTTTCAGAGCTCTCAGATAGTCATATTGCAAGTCTTCATGCATTGTGGCAATGACAGCATTGACCTTTTTTAATTGCTGCCGGTAAAGGTTGGTCAGCACAGGACTATCCTTTATCGGTATTCCCGATGATCTTATCTTCCGGCAGAAATAGGTCAGCAGTTCCACCTCAGCCTGTGGCGAACCGGTATAACGGATCTGCTTAGCCGTATTCCGCAACACCTTCCGCAGGCTTTTCTTGGTCAGATAGAGATTGGGTTTTGGCAGTTCTGCGAATTCTCCGTCTATCTCTTTTTTTACATTTTCAATATAGGTGGTTTCGTCACCAGCCTCAAATAATAGATAGGTTAGCAGTTCCTTATTGTCCTTTTTAAATTTTGCCAGCCGCAGACAGAACTCTACCAGCTCGGAAGGGGATTGGGACTTTAATTCCTGTTTTATCTCTTGTATGCTGGCTGCTTTCATATGCACGAATTACCCAAAATTTTTGCTATCTGGCTAAAAATATTTTAAGTCATCCCGTATTTCCCCCATTTCATGTAAATTCATTTCCATTCCTGGAACGGCGCAGTAACTTTATACCAATGCGGAAGTATCGTATTGCAATAACTATTGGACTTTGGGTGGGCCTGTACGGCTGCTGGGTTTTCCTGTTCCGTGACAGGGTATTTACCGTTACCCGGACCCTGACCGTCCAGTTTTGCTATCTCCTGTTCGTTGCGGCTAATTATTATGCCCAGCTATATTATGCGATCCCTAAATTGCTTTATCGAAAAAAGTATCTTGCTTTTGCCGTTTTCCTGCCGGCGGCCATTACGCTCAGCGCCCTCCTGCGCACTCCCCTGGCTATCTGGCTGCAAACGCATGTCTTCCGACCCGGTTCGGTATCTCCTCCATTTGCCGCCGTCTTCCGGGACAGCTTCCTGAATATCCTGATCTGGGTCATGTGTCTTGTAGCTATCCGGCTGGTCTTTGAAAAAATATGGTCTCGGCAGTACCTGGAGTTTATGGAAAAAGAAAAGACAAGGAACGAGCTTGATTTTTTAAAGGCCCAGTTCAATCCGCATTTTTTGTTCAATTCCATCAATTCGATCTATGGCCATATCGATCGCAAGAACGGAAAAGCAAGGACTATGCTGCTTAGCTTTTCCGAAATGCTGCGGTACCAGCTGTACGAATGCAATGTCGATAATATCGTCATCGACAAAGAGATCCAGTACCTTCGTAATTATATTGCCTTGCAGCAGGAAAGGAAAGAAGAGAATGTCAGGGTCTTTTTGGATATACCGGAAGACGTCCGCGGATTTATGATCGCCCCATTGCTGCTGATCTCCTTTGTCGAAAATGCATTCAAATATGTCAGCAGCCATGAAGACCGGGAAAACACTGTCTCGGTATCATTGCAGAAGAAAGACGGGCAATTGATCTTCCGGTGTTTTAATACGAGTGAAGAAGTGGTGGTAAGGACCGACCTGGAAAGGAGTGGGATCGGGATAGCCAATACCCGTCGCCGCCTGGACCTTCAATACCCCGATAAGCATCAGCTACAGATCACAGACCGTGGTACTTCCTTCGAAGTGTTATTGCATTTAAATATAGAAGCGCATGTTGTTGAAAGCAGTTATAGTCGATGATGAACCGGTGGCCCGCAAGGTCATCCGGGAATACCTGGAAGACATCAGCTACCTGGAGCTGGCCGGGATGGCAGAGAATCCGCTCAAAGCCGATGCTCTCCTGAACGGACAGCAGATAGACCTGCTCTTTCTCGATATAAATATGCCCCGGCTCAGCGGTATCGAATTCTTACGGGCTTCCGCAGGCCGTGCAAATCAGCCCATGGTCATCATCACTACCGCCTATGCCGAATACGCGCTGGATGGCTTTGAGCTCGATGTAGTTGACTACCTGGTAAAACCCTTTTCCTTTGAACGGTTTCTAAAGGCCTGCAACAGGGCGCGTGATCTCTATAACGGGCGATTGAACAGCGCATTGGAGGCGCCCGACCATTTTTTTGTAAAAGTGGATAATGGCCTCGAAAAAGTTATGTTCGACGAACTCTGTTATGTCGAATCCCGGATGAATTATATCCTTCTTCATACTCTCGACAAGAAACTCATCGTTTACCTCACCCTGAAAGGGCTGCTGGAAAGTCTGCCATCCACGAAGTTCATACAGGTGCATAAATCATTTGTCGTGAATAAGGATAATATCAGAAGCATCCGCGGCAATATTCTCTATCTTGGTCAGGCAGAAGTGCCCGTCAGCCAGCATTACCAGGAGGAAGCCATGCGGGAGATCCTGAAGGACAGGGTAATTAAGCGAAGCTGAAATATTATTTTTTTTATTACCTTTACATCATAATAAAAGCCAGGTGTGTTAGACCCGACTTTTAGCCATTACTTCAACGCTAATTGAAGAATGGCCAGTACAAGCTTGATTATTACCAAAATTTTGATGATTTTGCCCAGCGTAATGCTGGGCTTTCTTTTGTACTCCATTGTGAAAACAACAGGTGTTTTGTCACCTGAAAAACGTAGCATACCCACCTTGTGGGCATGTGCGTTTTTTACATTTTCATGAAACACATAACACCAAGAATAATTTCTCGCAAAGAATCAAACCTACAGAATACAAAAATAATTTAAAAGTGGATCGGCTTTTTGAAAAACTTTGCCTTACGTGTCAATAATCAAATACTAACATACGTTAGTATTTTTTCTTATCTTTACACACCAAAAAAATCAAATCCCCATATGAACAAAGAAGTGGTCATTGTCGCAGCCGTCCGTACCCCTATAGGCAGTTTTGGTGGAACACTCAAAGACTTCTCCGCTCCGCAACTTGGTGCTGTCGCTATAAAAGGCGCCCTCGTAAAAGCAGGTCTGACACCCGCACAGGTCCAGGAAGTGCTGATGGGCTGTGTTCTGCAGGGCAATCTTGGTCAGGCGCCCGCGAGACAGGCTGCTAAAGGGGCCGGTCTGCCGGATGAAGTGGTCTGCACTACTGTGAACAAAGTCTGCGCCAGCGGTATGAAGGCTGTTGTACAGGCAGGACAAAGCATCGCGCTTGGCGACATTGACATCGCCGTTGCAGGTGGAATGGAAAGTATGAGCAACGTGCCTTTTTATGTGGAGCAATTACGCTGGGGAAATAAATATGGGAATACGACACTCATCGATGGTCTGGCAAAAGACGGCCTTACCGATGCTTACGACGGCAAGGCCATGGGGAATGCCGCAGACCTTTGCGCTTCCACCTGCGGCATCAGCCGGGAGGAGCAGGATAAATTTGCTGTGACAAGCTATCAGCGTGCACAGGACGCCTGGGCGGCCGGCCATTTCACCGACGAAGTAGTGCCGGTTGAAGTGCCCCAGCGCAAAGGCAATCCCTTGCTCTTTGCAAAAGATGAAGAACCTTATAATGTAAAATTCGATAAGATCCCTGAATTAAAACCTGCTTTTCAAAAAGACGGAACAGTCACCGCAGCCAATGCATCCACCCTTAATGACGGTGCAGCGGCTCTCGTGCTGATGAGCCGGGAGAAAGCGACAGCGCTGGGTCTGAAACCTCTTGCAAGGATAGTCGGTTATGCCGATGCTGAACAGTCTCCCGAATGGTTCACGACCACCCCTGCTATCGCTGTTCCAAAAGCAGTGGCCAAAGCAGGATTGAAGATGGAAGACATCAGCTATTGGGAGTTGAATGAAGCTTTTTCTGTGGTAGGCATAGAAAATACAAAGAGGATGAAGCTGGATCCTGCAAAAGTCAATGTCCATGGTGGTGCTGTAGCGATCGGTCATCCTCTCGGCGCCAGCGGCGCAAGGATCGTGGTAACGCTGATCCATGTTCTCCTTCAGAATAAGGCCAGGTATGGTGCAGCAGGTATCTGTAATGGGGGAGGAGGAGCATCTGCAATTGTGATCGAGAATCTGGGACTGTAAAATACCTGTGATCACGGCCTTAACGTCTGCTTAACCTTATTTCTTTAATCTGATTTTAATCTTTTGGATTTTCGAACGTTCTATGCATTGGATTCTATCTATAACTTAAAATCACATGCAATGAAGATCCAACGTCTATTTTATGTGTTGGCGGTCCTATTCTTTTCCTGTACAGCTACTAAGGCCAGCACTACTACAACCCGTGGAGAACATCCTTATTATTTGCACGCTCTGTCCGATCTGCGGGCAGCCCGCTGGATGATCGAACATCGTCCGGGTAACTGGCAGCAGACTGTCGACGAGATCGAAGCCGTCCACCGGATCGATGCCGCTATCGGTGAGATCAAAAAGGCGTCTATTGAAGACGGTAAGAATCTGGAAGATCATCCACCTGTCGATGAACATGCTGATCATCCCGGTCGCCTCCATGCTGCACTTGATTTCCTGCGGAAAGCCCGTCAGGACATCAGCCACGATGAAGACAACCGGTTTGCACAGGGTTTGCAGGCAAGAGCCTATGGACATATCGATGGCGCAATTACGGCCGTGAAAAAAGCGATCCGTCCATAAAAAAAATCGTATCAAAAAGGGCGACCAACGGTCGCCCTTTTTTTATTTTATTATAAACCCTCCTGATTCGGCAGACGCGCATTTATGCGCTCTACCTCCTCGCGGAGACTCTTTATCTCCTGTAATACGTAACTCCACTTGTCCTCCTTTACCTGGGATAAGTCCCCTTCGCCATGCTCATACGGCGTCACATTCGAAGTCCCCTGCCGCTGAAAAAGGCTCATTTCGGACAAGTCTGCTTTCAACAGCGTGTCCAAAGGAATATCAAAATAGTTGCTGATGATCAACAGTTCTTCCAGATTTGGCTCACTGATGCCATTTTCCCAATTGCCAACCGTCGTTTGTCCCTTTTTGATCAGGGCTGCAATCTCCGACTGGGTTTTGGACGATTGCTTACGAAGATATCGAAGGTTCTTTCCTAAAAAATGCATAGCAATAAATTGTACGCCAAAAATATTAGTACCTTTTTTCTTGATATTTTATCAAAAAAGTAGCTACCTTTAAACCTCTTAATTCAATAGTCTTTACAAATATAGCCAATTTTATTGCTATAAACGACCCTTTACTATGAATACTTCATTAAAACACCTGTCCCCTGTCCAGCGCCGGCAACTGGACGCCGCGATTAAGGTCATTGTTCACACCATCCGTCCGGAAAAGATCATTCTTTTTGGAGTTTATAGCGTTGAAGGCGATGCAGCTCTTTTCACTCAAATGTTGCCTTCGGCGCTGACCCCTTTCGATCTGTTGATCGTAACAGGCCGGTCTGAGCTTCGATCCGATTACCAAATACAGGACCAGTGCGAGAACAGCTGTCGTGATGTGGCGCAGGTAACCACTGTTGTGCACGACATTGCCTATGTCAACCGGCAGATCGGTGCGAGACAATATTTTTTCAGCATGCTCTTAATGGAGGGCATCCTGCTTTATGATGCCGGGACGATTCCCTTTGAAAAGCCGGCCCTGCCCAATTTTGAGGAAGTAAGACTAACTGCTGAAAAAGACTTTGAAAGATGGGCCGGTCAGGCCAACGCTTTTTTCTACAGTGCGACCTTCAACATGCAGCGTAATGAATGGAAAACAGCTATGTTCCTCTTTCACCAGGCAGCAGAGCAAATTTACCAGGCGATACTTTTGGTCTTCAACGGGTATAAGCCCACTACCCATAATCTCGACAAGCTGAGGCGATATACTAATCGTTTTTCCATCGAGCTGGCTTCGTTGTTTCGCAGGGACAATGAGCAGGAGGAACATCTGTTCCAGCTACTCGCATCGGGGTACGTGCAAGCCCGCTATAAAGAAGATTATATAATATCCGAAGAGGAGGTGACGAAGATAGCCGCAAGGATCGGACAATTACTCGATATTGCCGGTCGGGTTTGCAGAAATCATTTCCTGAGTCTTGAAAAAAAGGCTATCCTTTTGCCAGGTCGGCAATAGTCTTCTTTTCCAGGATCTTTAGGTTGGCATCGCGCACCTGCGACATGACCGTATGCAAGCCACAACCTTTCTCGTCACAATTTTTACAACGTTCGTAAAAATAAAGACTGACGCAGGGTAGGAGAGAGATGGGGCCGTCCAGCAGTCGTATGATTGTTGCCAGCGGTACATCCTTTGGATTCTTTGCGAAATAATATCCGCCGCCTTTTCCCTTTTTACTTTCCAGTATATTGGCATTCTTTAGTTCCAGCAGAATATTCTCCAGGAACTTCAGCGGAATCTTTTTCTTTCTGGCGATCTCTGCGATCAGCACTGGTTCATCTTTTTCTTTTTCTGCCAGGTACATCAGCGCCTGGAAAGCATATTGCGTCTTTTTGGAAAGCATTTTTTATCCTTTCTTTTGTAGAATTCTTTGTCAATGACCGGACCTTGCCGGTGAGTTAGAAGCCCAACACATCACTCATCTGGAAGATGCCTTTTTTGCCTGCGATAAATTCAGCCGCCAGTACTGCTCCTGTCGCAAAGCCCTTGCGGTTGTGCGCCGTATGGGTGATCTCGATCGTATCGATTTCGGAACTGTATTTTACCCGGTGCGTTCCCGGAGCCGGGTCCACTCTTTCGCTCAGGATCTCCAATTCATCTAAGTTATCACTAATATGATTGACCCATTCCTTTTTGCGATGAATTTTTTCCAGGATCTGGCCGGCCAGTGAAATAGCCGTTCCACTGGGGGAATCCCTTTTTTCGGTATGATGGATTTCCGTTATCTGAACGTCATAATCCGGATGAGGAGCCATCAATGTCGCCAGCCGCCGGTTCACTTCAAAAAAGACGTTGACGCCCACACTGAAATTACTGGCATAAAGAAAAGCTCCCTTTTGCTGTGAACAGGCCGTTTTGACCGCTTCCAGCTTATCCAGCCAGCCCGTGGAACCACAGACCACCGGTACGCCGGCTTCCAGGCAACGGAGGATATTTTCATAGGCGCTTTCCGGCCCGGTGAATTCGATAGCTACGTCTGCCTGGCGGATAGCATCAACGGTATTGTCTTCCAGGTTGTCGACCGATATTTTTAATACGATCGAATGTCCCCGTGTTACGGCAATTTCCTCGATGGCTTTCCCCATTTTACCATAACCAATGAGCGCAATCTTCATACTGCGAATAAATTTAGCGGCAAATTTACGATTAGTTTTGCAGTTTCAGCGCCTTTAGGTAGGTCAAGGCAGAACATTCAAGGGCCTCGACCTCGCTTTGTGAAGATCAAAGCCCAGCCCCAGCCCTATCATCCCGGTCGTCGACGGCGCCACCGAAGGCTGCTGAAGATGCAGGCTTAGCTCATCGCTGACATCAAAATTCATCAGGTGCGCATCCACCGTCGCATCGACGATCTGCAATCCCCAGAACAGCAGGAAGAATACGACGGAATAGTCCTGATCCTTACGATACTCATTCCGATAGGTGCGTATTGAATTGGCATCCCCCTGAGAAGCAAGGTATCTTAGAGAGGAGTTCTTGATCTTATTGTAAACACTGGCCGGCACAGCGGTTCCTGTGGACGTAAATGAATCTATCAGGGCTATGGCCTGCTGACATTGCGAATAAAGACTATGGTTGGTAAAGAAAGTATAAGCGGGTATGCCTACTGCCGCATACACCAATGGCAGCTTCCAGTACTTACGGTTGTAGATCTGTCCCAGACCAGGGCAAAAGGTCGAATACAGGGTAGCCTTTCTTGGACTGTGTTTCTTTTTGGCAACGGTGTCCACCTGGTAGGGCTTTTCCTTATGCCCTTTTGGATGCGGTCCTGGGGGAAGCGTATCCACTACCCTTGCACCGGAAACAGGCTTGCCCTTTATAAAAGAAGGAATAGTATCATTTTTCACCTGACACTGGCAATAGCCATGCAGGAGTAAAGATCCCACTACTACCAATAAAAACCGGACCATCTTCATGTGGAGGATGCTTAGTTGACAGAAACACCCAGCTGATCCAGTAATTTGTTTAGTTCCTGGAGAGAGTAATACTCAATGGAGATGCTACCTTCTCCTTTTTTGCTGTGATTGAGTCGTACCCGGGTGCTGAAATGCGATGCTAAGTTATCTTCAATTCTTTTGAAAGCTTCCGGTAGCGTGGGCTTTACCGAATTTTTAACAGCGGAAGGACTGCCTCCTTCCTTGTAAAGCTTGCGCACCAATTCTTCCGTCTGACGTACGGATAATCCCTTTTCCTTTATCTCCTTGAATAGATATAATTGCTTGTCAACCGTGTCGACATTGATCAACGCACGGGCATGCCCCATCGAAAGCTGATTGCTCCGTACCGCGACCTGGATATCCGGTGGCAGCTTCAACAACCGAATGTAATTGGCTACTGTACTCCTTTCCTTCCCCATCCGCTCGGCTACCTGTTCCTGTGTATAGTTCAGCTCCTCCATCATCCTCTTGTAGCTGAGTGCGATTTCCATCGCATTGAGGTCTTCCCTTTGCAGGTTTTCCAGTAAGGCTAATTCCAGCAATTGCTGATCATCGGCCTGACGCACATAGGCGGGGATGTCCTTTAGTTCGGCGATCTTTGCGGCGCGGAAACGACGTTCGCCCGAGATCAGCCGGTATTTGCCACTTGGTAGCCTCGACACGGTGATCGGCTGGATGATATCATGCAGCCGGATGGAATGTGCCAGTTCCTGCAAGGCCTGCTCATCAAAATCATGACGGGGTTGCCGGGGATTGGTCTCGATCTCACCAAGCCCGATACGCAGCATATTGGTTACCGTCTCAACGACAGATGGCTTAAGGTCGCCCGACGTAGTCTTGAGGTCAGCGTCTATGCTTTGCAGTAAGGATCTGATGCCTTTACCCAGGGCCTCTTTATCTTTTTTATTCGGAGTACTCATTTTCTTTTTTGACTGACTTATTCTAAAATTCTCTCTTCCTGCCTGATCCGGGTCATATTGTTCTTTTGCAGGATCTCCTTTGCCAGATTCAGATAATTGACTGAACCCTTGCTCAGCGCATCATACAGGATCACGGGCTTCCCTACGCTGGGGGCCTCGCTTATCTTGGTGTTCCGGTGAATGATAGTATTGAAAACGATCTCGTCAAAATGTTTGCGGACCTCGCTTACCACCTGGTTGCACAAACGCAGACGACCATCATACATGGTCATCAGGATCCCCTCTATCGCCAGCTGCGGGTTTAGCCGGCTCTGCACGATCTTTACCGTATTCAGCAGCTTACCCAGACCTTCCAGGGCAAAGAATTCTGTCTGCACAGGCACGATCACAGAATCCGCAGCCGTCAGCGCGTTGACCGTGATCAGACCCAGCGAAGGAGAGCAATCTACAATGATAAAATCATATTCGCCTTTCACCGGCTCCAGTATGCCCTTTAGCACACTTTCCCGGTTAGGGTAGTTGATCATTTCGATTTCATAGCCTACCAGGTCAATGTGAGAAGGCACTACATCCAGGTGCGGGATCTCCGACTTCAGGATCACGTCTTTCACCGGGATATGATTCACCATACAGTCATAAAGGCTCTGTGTAACGTTGTGCAGGTCGAACCCCACTCCCGTAGTACTGTTCGCCTGGGGATCGGCATCCACCAGCAGCGTCTTGAACTCCAGCACAGCAAAGCTGGCGGCCAGGTTTATCGCTGAAGTGGTTTTGCCAACTCCGCCCTTTTGATTTGCAACTCCAATAGTTTTTCCCATAATTTTTTATCTCGCCCTTGGTCTGGTTTTGCGGTAAAATTGTCACCAATCGTTAAGATGACAAAATAAAGTTTTTCCCATCCGGGAATATCCACGTTCAGCCGGACCAAAATGGATACATAATGGACACCGTCCACCCTGACAGGATGGCAAATTTACATTCTTTGAATAGAAATCCTAAGAACTTTCCTGATTTACCGAAGTTTGCCGCAATTTTGCTCCGGGTTGGCAACTTATCCGACGGCCCAAAACAAATAAATCCCGTGTTTCATGCGTATTCGGAAGTCTCAATTGATCTTTCTGGTCGTAGCCTTGTTACTTGATCTCTATGTTTTCCAGGCTATTAAGTCCCTTTCCCAGGATCTTAATCCCAGATGGAGAACCCTGATTTATGCGATCTACTGGACTGTTTCCATACTGGCCCTGCTGAGCTTTTTCTTTCTGCCTTACCTGCAATACCGGGCGCCACGGGCCTACGCCTATTTATTTGCCATTGTTGTCGGCTTCTATCTCAGCAAACTCATCGTCGCTGTCTTCCTTCTTATCGATGACTTTCGCAGGATCATTCAATGGGCAATCAGCAAAGCCCAAACGCAACGCCCAGGTCCCCGGTCGACAGATGAGATTCCCGGACAGGGCATTTCCCGCAGCGCTTTCCTTAGCTGGCTGGGGATCGGGCTTGGCGGCAGCCTTTTTTCCTCTCTGATCTATGGCTTTAGTAATAAATATAATTACAGGATCCACCGGCACCAGCTGACCTATGACAATCTGCCTGCCGGATTTAAGGGATTGAAAATAGTGCAACTATCTGATATTCATTCTGGTAGCTTTGCTGACGAAGCCGCAGTCAATAAGGGGATCGATATGGTCCTGGCCGAAAAACCGGATATTATCCTGTTTACCGGCGATCTGGTTAATAATATTGCTGCCGAAATGAAGGATTACAAGGCCTTATTTGCCCGCCTCAGGGCTCCGATGGGTGTCTATTCGACCCTGGGTAATCATGACTATGGCGACTATTTCTGGTGGGAAACCCCTGAATTAAAAAAGGCAAATCTTGATACCCTCAAACAGATCCAGGCCGATATGGGCTGGCGTATCCTCATGAACGAACATGTTGTCCTGGAAAGGGGAGGGGACCAGATCGCACTGCTGGGCATCGAGAACTGGAGTGCCAAAGCCCGGTTTCCTAAATATGGGAAAATGAGTGAAGCCTATGCCGGGACAGAGAAATACCGGTTTAAGATCCTGATGAGTCACGACCCCAGTCACTGGGATGCAGAGGTAAGACCCCATTATCCCGACATAGACCTTGCCCTGGCTGGTCACACTCACGGCATGCAATGGGGTGTCGATCTGCCCGGTCTTAAATGGAGCCCCGTTCGTTTCGTATACAAACAATGGATGGGGCTTTATGAGGAAGGCAAACAAAAATTATATGTCAATCGCGGTTTTGGCTTTATCGGTTACCCGGGCCGTTTTGGGATACTCCCGGAAATAACAGTGATTGAATTAATATAAAAATTTTAACATTTTAACGACTCCTTTAAGGATTTTAACAAACCGATAAACTAAACGAATGTATTTTCACCCAGTAATTCAAAAAATAGCTTCAACAATGAGATTTTACATGAACAAGTTCTCTTCTGCGCTCAACTCCCTGAAAAACCAACGTACTGCATTGAAAAGAGGAGCCGGCGCTGTTGCCCTTTCCATCCTTCTTTTAACACTGACAACTGCAAATGCTGATGCACAGGAATCCCTTCAAATAGGGGTAAAAGGTGGGCTCAATCTTATTAAAGTAACCGGCAGGTCTTTTAATACAAAAACCCAACCGGGTGCCAATGTAGGGATCTATGGTGAGCTGAATTTCTCCAAACACTGGACCCTGCAGCCAGAACTGGTATGGAACCAGATCGTTACCAAATCTTCAGATGAATTCGGACAAATTTACCCAGGCATTGCCGTGACCGGTGGGCAGGCGATCAATAATTATCTGGCATTGCCCGTCCTGGTATCTTTTAAACCTACACCTGAATTATCCCTCCAATTAGGGCCACAGTATGGATATCTTGTCAATCAGACACAAGGTCTCAGGCGTGATGATCTTAATAAAGGCGTGTTTTCACATAGCGATCTCTCCATCGTTTTTGGTGGTCAGCTGAACCTTGGAAAAGTGAAGTTTGGTGTCCGCTATTATATAAATGTGAGCGATGTAAATGGCATCAATAACTCGGATCAGTGGCGTCAGCACGGTTTTCAGGCCTATCTGGCTTACCAGATCAAAGATATTAAGCTAAAGCATAAAAAATAATTGTTTCGACGGATCACGGTTGACCCTGGTCTGTGGAAATTTTACCCTAAAAATCACTGGCACATAAGTTGAAATACTACTTGCAATCCATTCTTTCATTTAAACAAATCCATCATGAAGAGGAACGCAGTCGTATTATCCGTATTGTTGGTGATAGCGTCCTTAGGCACAAGAGCCCAGGGGTTTCATTTAGGTATCAAAGCCGGCGCCAACCTGTTTAAGGTGGACGGTGAGTCTTTCAGCCAGACGTATAAATTCGGGTATAATGTCGGTGCCTTTTCCCAGATTAACTTTACCTCCAGTTGGGGCATCCAACCGGAGGTGATGTTTAATCAAACCAATTATCGCACTGGTACTCAGTTCAGCTCTATTTATCCAAATGGTGTAGGGGATGTAAAAGGTAAGCTGAACTATCTTACGATCCCGGTGCTGTTAAACTTCAGGCCCATTCCTCTGTTAAGCATTCTGGCCGGACCTCAGTTCGGTATTCTGCTCAACCAGGACCAGCATCTGGTGAATAATGCAAAGGATGCCTTTAAAAAAGGAGACTTTTCCCTGGTAGGCGGGGCGCAGTTGAACCTCGCCAGCGTAATGGTGGGCGCCCGCTATGTCATCGGACTCAATAACATCAATGATGTCACCGATGATCATTCCTGGAAGAACCAGGGTTGGCAGTTATATGCAGGTTTTCGGATTTTCTAGCCACAAAGACGTAATTTTACAAACCCTCCTGTCAAATCAGGAGGGTTTTTGTTCTTTTCTGGACTGGCACCAAACTTGACCCCTATATATTTCATCTGTAAAAGAATAGGATTTTTCCTCTACAGGTGCTATTTTGTCATCGATTGCTAACCGGACCTCACCCGCGATCATATACTAAACAAGAGAATAACCACTGATGAAAGAGAATTTATTCATGCGTGCCGAAGATGATCTGGATTTCATGCCCATCATACCCTTGAATGAAACCGATAACGAGAACCTGAACGATATTGAGATACCCAAAGAATTACCTGTACTACCCCTGCGCAATACTGTACTTTTCCCTGGCGTCGTCCTGCCCATTACAGTAGGACGTGATAAAAGCATTAAGGCTGTCAATGACGCCTACAAGGCAGACAGGCTTATCGGCGTACTGGCACAGAAAGACAGTACGATCGAAGATCCCACCGTTACCGACCTGGAAGATGTCGGCACAGTAGCCCGTATCATCAAGCTTATCAAGATGCCGGATGGCGGTACTACGGTTATCCTTCAGGGTAAAAGACGATTTAAAGTAGGCGCCGTTACAGCTGAAGATCCCTACTTCAAGGCCCAGGTCGTCCTTTTGCAGGAAGAAGAGGCACCAAAAGAACAGGACTTCGAGGCTTATGTCTCCAATATAAAGGACCTTGCTGCACAGATCATCCAGCTCTCTCCTAATATTCCTTCGGAAGCATCTATCATCCTGAAGAATATCGAGAACCCTTCCTTCCTCATACATTTTATTTCCAGCAATCTCAATACCGAGCTGCATGAGAAACAGCAGTTGCTGGAAATACACCATATAAAATCCCGCGCAGACCTGCTGATGCAGCTGTTACAGCGCGAGCTGCAGTTTGCCGAACTAAAGAACAAGCTCACCAACAAGACCAAGACCGAGCTGGACAAACAGCAGCGGGAATACTTTCTTCAGCAGCAGCTGAAAAGTATCAAGGACGAGCTGGGTGGCGATACGAATGAACGGGAAGTAAAGGAAATGCAGAAGAAGGCGGAAAGCAAAAAATGGCCTGCCGCTGCCAAAGATCTCTTTCGCAAGGGTATCGAACGCCTGGAAAGAATGCATCCCAGCACTCCCGACTATTCCGTTGTCTACAATCATCTCGACCTGATGCTGGAGCTCCCTTGGGACGAATTCACCGCGGATTCATACGATCTTAAGAAAGCAAAGAAGATCCTCGACCACGATCACTATGGGATGGATAAGGTGAAGGAACGCATTCTCGAATACCTGGCAGTACTAAAGCTGAAAGGGGATATGAAGAGTCCGATCCTTTGTTTTGTCGGCCCTCCCGGCATCGGCAAGACCTCCCTGGGCCGCAGCATCGCCAACGCCATTGGCAGGAAATATGCCCGGATCAGCCTTGGCGGTCTTCATGACGAGAGCGAGATCCGGGGACACCGGAAAACCTATATTGGAGCCATGCCCGGCCGGATCCTCCAGTCGCTGCGTAAGATCAAATTCTCCAACCCGGTGCTGATCCTCGATGAGATCGACAAGACGGGCAGTGACTTTCGGGGTGATCCATCTTCCGCCCTGCTCGAAGTGCTCGATCCGGAACAGAATCATACGTTCTACGATAATTACCTTGAGTTGGAATACGACCTGAGTAAGGTCCTTTTCGTTGCCACAGCCAATGATATCAATGGTATCCCGCTCGCCCTGCGCGACCGGCTGGAGATCATCGACCTGAGCGGTTATGCCGTGGAGGAAAAGGTGGAAATAGCCCGGCGGCATCTCGTTCCCAAACAGAAAGAAGCCCATGGCCTGAAGCCAATGAACTTCAAGATCGGCGATAAAGTGCTGGAAAAAGTGATACAGGACTATACCCGGGAAAGCGGCGTTCGCGAACTGGACCGGCAGCTCGCTTCCATCATGCGCTACCAGGCCAAGGAATTTGCCATAAAAGGAAAATTAAAAGCCCAACTGACACAGGCCGACGTCGAAAAGGTTCTTGGAAAGTCCCGGTATAGCAACGACCTGTATAAGGTCGCCAATATGGCGGGAGTGGCCGTAGGACTCGCCTGGACCCCTGTAGGCGGAGATATCCTTTTTATCGAGACCAGCCTCAGTGATGGCAAGGGCGATCTTAAATTGACCGGTAACCTCGGGAATGTGATGAAGGAGAGTGCCGCCACTGCCCTTACTTACCTTATGTCCAATGCCCGGAAATACGATATCGATCCCGAGATCTTCAATAAAAAGACCATCCATGTGCATGTCCCGGAAGGCGCCGTGCCAAAGGATGGGCCAAGTGCCGGCGTCACGATGATGAGCGCTATCTCTTCGGCCCTCACCGGCCGCCGCGTCAAGCCCTATCTTGCTATGACGGGCGAGATCACCCTTCGCGGTCAGGTCCTGCCGGTAGGTGGTATAAAAGAGAAGATCCTTGCCGCCCGCCGGGCCGGCTTAAAGGAGATCATCCTTTGCTGGCAGAATGAAAAGGACGTTCAGGAGATCGACTCCGCTTTTATAAAAGGCCTTAAATTCAATTTCGTCAAGACCATGCAGCAGGTGCTGGAACTGGCGCTGGTATAGCCCGCTTTGAACATATTAACAACCCTTTTTGAACCATTTGTTTCCAAATGGTGTAATTAACATAGAAATTTTCATGTTGGTTGTTTTAAGGGTTAAGCAAACGGCGGGTCGATGATTAAAAGTCGACCACGCCGTTTGCCTTTTTATGTCCGGAGCCCGAAGGGCTCCGGGGCGGCGGGTCGATGGACAAAAGTCGACCACGCCATTTTTCGTAATGTCCGGACCTTAAGCGGTCCGGTGGAGCTCGTCCTGGACGAGCTTTGCTGTTTTTTACCTTTCTTCCCTGCACTATTCTCTTACTCCGCTTTTTCTTATAAGGTTTACCAACTAGCTACTGCTAAGTACTCCACCCTTTCTTTTTGGGGAAACTGGGTAATCGGTTGACGATTTGATTGTTTTACTTTTTTATTATTACCGAAACATTAATTTTGGAATAGGCAGAAAAAACCTTCCATGATCAAACTTATCATCGTCGACGATCATCTTCATGTCCGGGAAGCATGGAGCTGGGTTCTTAATCAGGTTCCCACCATCAGTGTTATAGCCCAATGTTCCAATGGTCAGGAAGCCATTGAAGCCGCGAGGAGACTGCAACCCGACGTCATCCTGATGGATATTCACATGACGCCGGTCAATGGTATCGAAGCTACCCGCTCTATCCGGGAATTTGCTCCCGATATCAAGATCATCGGCGTATCCGTCCAGGCCGAACGTTCCTACGTCAACGAGATGCTGCGCAACGGCGCCAATGGATATGTCACCAAGAACTCACCCAGCACCGAAATGGTTGCGGCAATCGACGAAGTATTGGCCGGCAATACCTATATCTGCGAGGAAGTAGGACACCTGCGCTCGCTTGCCTTTGAGGTAAGCCGGCAGTTTCGCAATTAAAAAAGGCCGTTCATACCTTCATAGTATAAACGGCCTCCCATATAATGTAAAATCTTAATTAACTCCTGCCAATTCTTTCTCGTCTTTAAAGGCAACTCTCGGTTTCAACCCCAGCAGCTCAAACATCAGGTTGTCCTCTTCGAAAGAAGGATTGGGCGTGGTCAGCAATTTCTCACCCGCAAAAATAGAATTGGCTCCGGCCATGAAACAAAGTGCCTGTTCCGCCTGGCTCATCTCAGCACGTCCGGCGCTGAGCCTGACCATCGTGGCAGGCATCAGGATCCGGGCCGTAGCGATCATCCGGATCATATCCCAGACATCAACTTTGGGATTGTTTTCCAGCGGCGTGCCTTTTACCCGCACCAGTGCGTTGATCGGAACGCTTTCCGGATGCTGGGGTAGGGTAGACAGCGTATGGAGCATTTTGATGCGATCGTCGTGCGTCTCACCAAGACCGATGATCCCGCCACAGCAGACCGTTACACCCGCCTTACGGACATTGTCCAGGGTCTCCAGCCGATCGTCATAAGTACGCGTCGTAATGACCTCGCTATAGTGTTCCCTCGAAGTATCGAGGTTGTGATTGTACGCATAAAGACCGGCATCCGCCAGTTTTTTGGCCTGATCCTCATTGAGCATGCCCAGCGTACAGCAGACCTCCATCCCCATCTCGTTGACCCCTTTTACCATATCCAGAACCCGGTCGAAGTCTTTGTTATCCCTTACTTCGCGCCAGGCCGCTCCCATACAAAAACGGGTCGAACCCGCAGCCTTCGCCTTTGCAGCATATTCCAGCACCTCGTCTTTTTTCATCAGAGCCTGTACGTTGACCCCCGTATTGTAACGGGCAGCCTGCGGACAGTAACTACAGTCTTCAGAACATCCGCCCGTCTTGATAGACAAGAGCGTACAGACCTGGACTTCCCCGGTCTCGTTGTTCTGCCGGTGAATAGTAGCCGCACGATAGATCAGGTCCAGCAAAGGGGTATCGTAAATCTCTTTTATTTCGTTCAGTGTCCAGTTATTGCGCACCATAATTTCATTTTTATAGGTAACTCAGATTCGTTTTGGGAGTTAAGGTAAGTAAAGTTTCATACATCAGCTGTATGGTCTGCTCGATATCCCTTTTATGCAGCATCTCGACGGTAGTGTGCATATAACGAAGCGGAATGGAGATCAGCACCGAAGGACAACCGTCATTCGCATAAGCAAACGAATCCGTATCCGTACCCGTGCTGCGCGATACCGCGCGCATCTGTACAGGCAGCTTGTGCTTTTCGGCCGTCTCCTGTACGATGTTGAGCAGCTTATTGTGTACGGCCGGACCAAAGGCCAGCGAAGGTCCCCTGCCACAGGCAATATCCCCTTCGATCATTTTGTTGATCATCGGGGTAGTTGTGTCATGGGTAACATCCGTAACGATCGCAATGTTTGGCTTGATGCGTCGGGCAATCATCTCCGCCCCGCGCAGGCCAACCTCTTCCTGTACCGCATTTACTATATACAAGCCATAAGGCAGCTTCTTCTTGTTCTCTTTCAAAAGCCTTGCAACCTCCGCGATCATAAAGCCACCGACACGATTGTCAAATGCCCTGCCGATCAGATAGTCATAGGCCAGCTCGGAATAACCGTCCTGGTAAGTGACGACCGCGCCGATATGCACCCCCAGATCTTCGATCTCTTTCTTGCTCCGGGCTCCGGTGTCGAGAAAAAGATTGTCGACCTTTGGTTGAGATTCCTTGACGTCGGTCCCCAGCCGGGTGTGAATAGCCGGCCAGCCAAACACGGCCGGTACCTTGCCTTTCTTCCCATGGATAAAGACCCGCATACCCGGAGCTATCTGGTGATCGACACCCCCATTGCGTTTCAGATACAGCAGCCCTTCCGGTGTAATATAGTTGACAAACCAGCTGATCTCGTCGGCATGTGCTTCGATCACCACTTTAAAAGGAGCGTCGGGGTTTATGACACCCACGGCCGTGCCATAAGGATCGGTGAACTGTGTGTCTATATATGGTTTGAGATAGTCGAGCCAGAGTCTTTGCCCGCTGCTTTCAAAGCCAACAGGAGAGGCATTATTGATGTAGTTTTTAAAGAATTCCCAGGACTTTGTCGTAAGGATGGAGGCCGCTGTGGCCGGTTCGCTTTTCGCACTTTTAGCCATTAGATTATAAAGATTGAGGAGCAAATGTAACTAAATCCTGAAAATCAACATCAGCACCCCGGAAAACATCATTAATCCATCCAGCACGATATAATAGAGATCATCCGAGAAATTGCGTTTGGCCTTCCGGTACAGCCAGGCCGTAATACCCCCCGGTACCAGTAATAAAAGAATATAAAAGGCTGGATAGTGAAAAAAGGACAGCGCCACACTGCTTAAAAAGAACAACCCTATCGACACGCCAAACAGCCGGTCGATGCCCTGCTCATTCAACAGGGTGATGAGGCTTCGGACCCCATGCGCCTTGTCATCCTCCCGGTCCCGGTAGTCAAAAATGATGCAAATGGCATAAATGAGAAAAAACCGGCCTGCCGCAAACACTATAAACGATAGATTCCACGGAGCATCCGCTATGATGATCGGCAGAACCGTCGTCACATAGACCCAGACAAACGCCAGAAAAAGAGTCTTCCCCACCGCTATCTTCTGCAGCTGGCGAAACATATGCTGTGGCAGCTTGGGCGCCGAATACAGGAAGGTCAGCAGCACGCCGAAGAGCAGGGCCGGGATGAAACGCCACAAATAGATAAAATAGACAGCGGCGCCTACCCCCCCCACCAGGTAAAGGATAAAATGCAGGGCCTTGTGACGAAAGGTCCAGTTCACCCGACGGGAAGGACTTATCGATCTTGGTGTCAGCCACCAATGAAAATTATAGCTGCAAACGGTGGAAAAGAAAACAAAACCTATCAGTCGGCCGGAGGGGACGGCACCCAGCAAAAGATGGCTGGTCTGCCAGATCATTACGACGGCACAAATGGCAATATACAAGCTGCTGAAGACAAAAAAGTCGACTATTTTTCTAAACACAGTGCCGTTACCCGGTTAATTAGGGATTCAAAACTACGATTTTTGGAGAAGAGATCGTATCACTGCTGACACCGCTGGAAGAAAGGACGAAATATTTCATGATGATCGTATCGTTCTGGTGGATGGTGGTGGACTCGCTCAGATAACCATTGGTCTCCAGGGCGTAGCGGAACTCACCCTTTGAAGCCCCCTCCAGATCGGGGATCGGATTGACAAGCGTGTCGTTGCCCGAAGGATCGGAAGGCGGAGTCTGATTGATCCTGTTGCGAATCGATATAAAAAAACCGTTCCCTACCTGTCCTCCATTGCCGAACTTAAAATGTACGACCAGGGAGTCATTGAGATTTACAGGATTCTTATCGATAGAAGTCAGCGTGATCTGCGGTTTAGTGCCAGAGCCACTTTTGCTGCAGCTGAAAATGACCAGGGAGGCAGTGGTGACTACAATTATGGGTATCAGGAAAGAACCAGGCTTCATGATGCTGATTTGATGCCTACAAACCTAGCTTTTTTTATTTAAAAGGGGGTACTTTTGTTGTCGCCCTTTGTACTTTTTTAACAAATTATCCTAACGTTTTCAAGACTTTGAACCTCAATTCGGCTTTGATATTACCTTCTTTCGGTCTCTCCGGCACCAATGAGTTGTTTTCCCTGTCAGAAACCGGTTTTCTGACCCGGGCCCTGGAGCTGTTTCGTTTTCAATACGCCGAAAATGCGCTATATCGCCAGTATACCCAAACATTGGGAATCGACCCGGACTCGGTAAGGACGCTGGAAGCCATTCCCTTTCTCCCTGTTAGTTTTTTTAAGACGCATACGGTGCGGACCACGGATTTCCAACCCGGGACTGTCTTTGAGAGCAGCGGCACTACCGGCATGGTCAGCAGCCGCCATGTCGTAAAAGACCTTGACCTTTACCGGCGCAGCTTTACCGCCGCATTCCAACGCTTTTATGGACCGGTAAGCGAATGGTGTATCATCGGACTGCTGCCGGCCTATCTGGAAAGGAGTAACTCTTCGCTGGTTTTGATGGTTGACGAGCTGGTAAAGGCCAGCGGACACCCGGACAGCGGCTTCTATCTGTACGAACATGAAGTACTGTATCAGCGCCTGTCCAACCTCGAACGCACCCGGCAAAAGACCCTGCTCATCGGGGTGACCTTTGCCCTCCTGGATTTTGCAGAGCAATACCCGATGAACCTGCAACACACCGTGATCATGGAGACAGGCGGCATGAAGGGACGCCGCAAAGAGATCACCCGTGCGGAGCTGCACGAATACCTGACCCAGCGCCTGGGGGTAAAGACCATCCATGCCGAATATGGTATGACAGAGCTGTTATCACAAGCTTATTCTTCGGGTAACGGACTTTTCAGCTGTCCGCCCTGGATGAAAATACTCGTTCGTAAGGAAGATGATCCGCTGGATGTGACAACCGAAGGAGAGGGAATTATCAATGTCATCGACCTGGCCAATATCTGGTCCTGCGCCTTTATCGCGACCGAAGATGTCGGCCGGATCTATCCCAATGGCAGCTTCGAAGTATCCGGTCGCGTCGACAACAGCGACATCCGAGGTTGCAGCCTGTTAGTGGTATAAGAGTTTCCAAACCGCGGCAACCGACTTCCACAATGTCGAACAACTCGTGAGGATCACGAGCCCACCCACGGCGACAAACATCGTTTTGATCGGTAGTTTCCCGACCAGCCTTGCCGCGATCGGCGCGGCGATGACCCCGCCCAGGATCATGCCCGCCACTTCCAGCAGCGGGATATTTCTCAGTAAAATGAAGAAGGTAATAGAGCTCGATAATACAACAAAGAATTCCGCAAGACAAACCGAACCGATGACAAAACGCGGGTTCCTTCGTTTGGAGATCAGCGTGGAAGTGACCAGCGTACCCCAGCCGCCGCCGGCAAAGGCATCCATAAATCCGCCGGCGGAAGCCAGCCAGCCAGCCCGTTTGACCTTGTCCTTCGGATTACGTTTTGCAAACGCCTTGCGAAGGATATAGTAACCCAGGTAGACTGTATACACCGACAGTGGGATCCGTACCCATTGCGAATATTCTTTACCGAAATAAGCCATCGCGGCTCCCAGGATAGCCCCGATCACACCCGGCCAAACGATGGCGTGAAACAGCTTTTTATTGATATTGCCAAAACGATGATGGCTATACCCGGATACACCGCTGGAGAAGACCCGCGCCGAATGCACCCTGCTGCTCACGATGGCCGGACTTACCCCATAAGCCAGCAAAAAAGTGGTCGAAATAGTTCCATATCCCAGACCCATCGAGCCGTCTACCATCTGGGCTAAAAAGCCGGCCAGGGTCATGACCAGAAACTCATTCCCGTTAAAGGGCAGGGTTCGTACATATTCGATAATGCCGTGAAAGGGGACCAGTGACAGTAGCCCGTGTCCCAGTATCATAAAGAGAAAAGCAAGCAGACACCATTTGACGACCTGCTGCCATTTCGCCGGCCGCGGCCTGGCCAGCAGATCCGGAGCCGGACCCGCCTGTTTGGCCACCAGCACTTTGGTGAGGTCATTCAGCTTACGAACCTTTTCCGAAAAATCGCCATTAAGACCTTGCCGGATCGTATGCATATTTTCCAGCACATCATCCATTTCATCGGGGATCAGACTTCCGATCTCTTCCTTCAGGCGTTTGGCAATGGTCGGTGACTTGCCATTGGTGGAGATCGCTATTTTGAGATGCCCTTTCCGGACGACCGAACTCAGATAGAAGTCACAAAGATCAGGCGTATCGGCTACATTGACCAGGATACCCGCGGCCTTTGTTTCTCTTGCGATGATCTCGCTGATGGCCCGGTCATTGACCGCCACGATGACAAGATCTGCGTTTTCCAGGTCAGCGGATCGATAAGGCCGCTCGTGCAGCACAACAGCAGGATGACCCGCGGCCAGCTCTCTTACCAGCTCGCTGATCTCCGGCGCTACGATAGTGACCGCGGTAGCCGGTGAATTTTGTAATACAGCCTGTAATTTTTCCAGTCCCACCTTCCCGCCGCCGACCAGCAAAAGCCGCAACCTTTCCAGCTTTACAAAGAGCGGGAACAATTTATTCTCTGTATCAGTATCTACATTATTTTTCGATATGCTCATTATTTTTTATGCGTGTTCGTATCAAAGACGATCGTGAAATAATAGAAACCTCCGACCGATGGTCCTCCAAGATACTGGTAATATTTTTGATTGAGGAGGTTAGTAGCCCCCAATTTTAGTGTACTAAACAATTCCGGTATCCGGTAGTTCACCTGCGCATCAATTGTGCTGTAAGCAGGTACGCGTCCTGCGGCCAGGGGACTGTTCCAGTAAAAGGAGTTCTGCCAATGCCAGCCGACATTAAAGCCGGCATTTTTCAGGATCTCACGGTTGCCTATCGACAGATTGGTGATCCAATTGGGAGTATTAAAAGCGGGTGTGAACGCGTCGGTGGATTCCTGGCTTACGATAGCCGCATAGCTCGCATTGCCTGTGATCGTGAATTTTTTATAGAAATTATAATTGACGCCCAGTTCCACACCCTGGTTGGTAACCTCGCTCTTTGAATTGGTCCACATCTTATACTTCGTGACCGACCCGGTGTAGACCTGGGTAGCCGTATTGATATTCGTTCCGCCGCCGATGGTACCCGTCTTTGGCTGGGTGATGTCCAGCTGACCGATAAAGTGATCGTAAGCGCTGAAGTAATAATCGATGTCTACGAAAAGCTTGTTGTCGAACAGAACCCCTTTATAACCCGCTTCAAAGGAATTGATGTGCTCTGGCTGGATATAATTATATGTGCTCTGTACCAGCAGACCCGCTTCCTTCTGGATCGCATCCGCCTGGCTGATGCCGGTCCCGCCATTGAGATCGGCATTCACCGCGTTCTTAAAGGCCGTTACAGAAGTATTGACATATGAGTTCTCAAACGCCTGCGTGTGCTGGGCTATCACCGGCAACCCGCCAAGCCGGCGGACGCCGCCATTGTTGACATAGGCGAAACCTTCAAAAAGGGTAGGGAAGCGGTAGCCGTTCTGGAACGAGACCCGGAAATTGTGCTGTACCGTAGGAGAATATACAGCCGCCACACGTGGGTTCAGCTTCGTGCTGAAATACTCCGTCTTATCCGCACGCAGTGAAGCGGTGATCTTCAGTTTTTCTTCGAAGAGCTGTTTGGTGGCCTGAACGAAGGCTCCATACGTATAGTAGTCGAATTTCTTGTTGGCCTCTTTTGGATCGGCATAGGCTTTGGGATTGACATAGTTGTTGCCGTCAGGCGTCACGATATAGTCGCGGTAGTTGGCCCCCGCCAGGATCTGGATAAAGGGGATCAGGTGCGAAAAGTCATATTGTCCTTCCACATGCACGAACGAAGATTTCAGGAGCATCTGGGCGCCGACGGTGTCCCAGTTGTTGGTGTGGATGACCTTGTTGCGGACGCTGTCAAAAGCCGCCGTACCGGGTTGAAAACGGCCATTGTCCGCGAACTTGCGCGCGGCATCGAGAGAGGCGACCACGTTCTGGGAGGTAGGGGCGGCAACGGCATTGTAGGCCTGGTTAAAACCCGTCGTATAGTCATTCCACCATTGTGGGGATTTCTTAAAAGACATATCGATATTCTCGGCTAGTGGCCGGAAGTTGAAGGAATTGGTGCCGGTGTTCTCGCTGGTATAGTAACCCTTGATCGAAAAATCTCTTGTTTTGATATCCAGTGCATGCTGCTGAATACGTTCGCCGTCCAGTCTTACCCTATTACCGCGCTGGTAGTTATTGGTGACCACGCCGATCCGGTAGGTATAGGAGATCTCCGTCGTGGCATTGGGCCGGTAATGCAAAGAGGCATCAGCCTTGGTATTCTTTACAGCGTAGTCAGTCAGGTCTTTTTCCAGGTAACCTGTCCTCGACACATCGTATTTCTTACCCGCCAGTGTCAGGGTCTTGAGGTCGCTGTTGTATTCGTCGCCATAGCGATTGATAAGATCCGCCGCCGGATTGGAACCAGCCACTGAAGCATTTGTCTTATTGCCGACATCGAAGTATTGGTCGTGCTGGTTATTGGCGATCCAGTCCGTTCCTTCCGAATGCGCCACATTGATCTTGTAGGCGAACTTCGGACTTACGACCTGCGCCCAGCGGATAGCGGACTCGGAATATAAGGCCGCATTATGGTCTTTGTCATTGACATGGTTGACACCGATCTTCTGGTATACGCTGAGCCCTTCGTATTGAAAAGGGGATTTTGTCTTGAGATTCGCAATCCCGTTGATGGCGTTGAGCCCATAGATGGCCGAGGCCGCACCGGGTATCAGTTCTACGCTTTCGATGTCCAGCTCCGTCGGTCCTACTGCATTGGCTATCGGAGCCCCGATACCCGGCGAGATATTGTCCACGCCGTCTACCATCTGCAGGAACCGGGAATTGGTAGTGCCGCTAAAGCCACGTGTATTGGGCACCTTATAACCCAGACTCAGTGTCGTCATCTGTACACCCTTTACATTCTCCAGGGCATCATAGAAAGTGGGCGCGGGGCTTTCCTTGATCGCCCTTAAGTCCAGCTTTTCAATGGTTACCGGGCTGCGTAGAATGCTTTCCGACACACGGGAAGCGGTCACCACGACCTGGTCTACCAGCACGCTCCTTGTGTTCAGCGCGATGGTGATCCCCTGGGTAGAGGCGGAGCTGACGGTAAATTCCTGGCTTTTAAAACCGATAGAGCTGACGACGAGGGTCAAGGGCAGCTTCTGCGCGGTTTTCAAATGAAAACTTCCGTCCTCTCCTGTCGTAGTCCCCGCCGATGAGCCCTTCACCCGGATGGAGGCTGCATTCAGTGGTTGTTGCCCCAGGGAGTCGTATATCTTCCCGGAGATAATAAAGGGGTCCTGGGCAAAAAGGGAAGTCCCGCCAAGGACGGCTAAGATTGTCAGTAGGAATGTAAATTGCTTCATATAAGCTATTAGTCTAGTTTTTTAGTAGAGTAATTAATGATGCGGCCGCAAATTAATAATATTCCATCAAATTAGTAGACTATTATTTTAAAAATTTGCCCCGGTACAGGCCGCATCCGGGGCGCATTATGATTAAACTTTATAATATTTCTGCCTTAGGGCAAAGTCCCCGAAGCTTTCGCCGGTGATCCGCTCCTTTTTATACAGCCAGAACAGCAGGTCCAGCTCCTTTAAGATAGCGGCCTCGTCCAGGTTCTCTTTATAGATCTTATTCAATCTTGTTCCTTCATGGTCCCCGGCGAGATGCATATTATAGTGACCGGGGCCGGTGCCAACAAAACCTATTTCCGCTGCATAGGGCCTTCCGCAGCCATTCGGGCAGCCGGTCATCCGGATGATGATGTTTTCCTGTGTCAGCTCGTATTTCGGTAGCAAGGATTCGATCTTACCGATGAGATCGGGCAGGTAACGCTGCGCTTCCGCCAGCGCCAGCGGGCAGGTAGGCAGGGCCACACAGGCAATGGCATTCTTCCGGATAGCGGATGCTGCATCCGTATGTTCGATGATCTTATACTTTTCCAGCAGCTGTTGTATCATCGCCTTGTCCTTTTTTTGAATATCGGCGATGATCAGGTTCTGATTGCCTGTAAACCGGAAGTTGGCCTTTCCGGTCTGTGCTATTTCCAGCAGGGCGGATTTCAGCGCCAGCGTTTCGTCGTCGAGGATCCGGCCGTTCTCGATAAAGGGGGTATAATACCAGAGTCCCTTGTGGTTCTGCTGCCACCCATAGTGATCGGTCCGGTCCGTGAAGACATAGGGCCGGGCTTCTTCAAGGGCAAACCCCGTTCTTTTGGCGAGCTCTGTCTTGTACCAGTCAATGCCGTATTTGTCGAGGGTATATTTCAGGCGGGACAGCTTACGGTCGCTGCGATTGCCATAATCCCGCTGGACGGTGACGATCTCGTAAATAGTCTTAAAAAGCTTTTCATCGTCAGCAGGAACAAAACCAAGGACGCTGGCCAGTCGCGGGTAGGTCTCCGCATTGCCATGTGTCGTACCCAGTCCGCCGCCGATGGCTACATTGAACCCTGTCAGCTTGCCCTTTTCGATAATGGCGATGAGTGCCAGGTCATTGGTGAGTACGTCGATATCATTGTTTGGGGGAATGGCGATGCCGATCTTGAATTTACGGGGCAGATAGCGGTCCTGGTACAGCGCATCCTCCTCGTCCTTTTTGTCGGTGAGCTTTTCTTCGTCGAGCCAGATCTCATAAAAAGCCCTGGTCTTTGGCAGCAGCAGGCTGCTGATCCGGGCAGCATAAGCATGCACTTCTGCGTGCAGCTGTGATTCGGAAGGATGTGCGGCGCAGGTGACATTCCGGTTGACGTCGCCGCAGGCCGCAATAGAGTCCAGGTGTACCTGGCTAAAAGACTTGAGCGTAGGTTTTATCTTATTGCGTAATATGCCATGCAGCTGGATGGTCTGACGCGTCGTGATCTTGATGACACCGGTTGTATTTTCTCCGGCGATATGATGGGTGGCGATCCATTGCTCGGGGGTAAAAAAACCACCCGGCACACGAAGCCGGATCATAAAGGAAAAAAGTCTTTCCAGTTTTTTTTCCGCCCGCTCTTCCCTCCGGTCACGGTCATCCTGCATATACATACCGTGGAATTTCACCAGGGTGGTGTCGTCATCGGCAATGGCGCCGGTGACCTCGTTCTGCAGACCTTCCTGCAGCGTGCCGCGGAGTCCATCGCTTTTTTGCTTGATCTTTTCGACTGGTGATAAATTCTTGTTCTCGCTCATAAGTTATTAATAAACGTCTTTTACATATCTGCCCGATTCCCTCAATTCATCGAGATAAGCCTCTGCCTGTGCCAGGGGTTTCTTTCCTTCTTTCTGGATGACATGCAGCAGCGCCATTTCCACGTCGACACTCATCGGTTCCTTTGCTCCGCATACATAGATATACGCCCCTGCTTCCAGCCAGCGGAACAGTTCTGCCGACTCCCGCAGCATCTTATGCTGGACATAAACTTTTTCTGCCTGGTCTCTTGAAAAGGCGGTGTTGAGTTTTGTCAGCACACCGGTCTGCAGCCAATTCTGCAGCTCCGTCTGGTAAAGAAAATCCGTAGTGAAATGCTGGTCTCCGAAGAAGAGCCAGTTCCTTCCGCTGGCGCCTGTGCTGTCCCGCTCGGCAAGAAAGCTGCGGAAAGGGGCGACACCGGTTCCGGGTCCGATCATGATAACGTCTTTATCCGGCGCAGGCAGGCGGAACTGTGAATTTTTATGAATATAGAATTCGAATGTCTGATCTGGCGCCAGCTGCGATAGATGATCCGAACACAAGCCGTGTTTGATCTCTCCGTTGACAGAGAACCTGTCCTTTGCTACGGTGAGATGGATCTCACCCCCATGCGCTTCCGGAGAAGAGGAGATGCTGTATAACCTTGGCGCCGTGGGCTCCAGGACAGCCATTACTTCATGGAATTGGGCCGCATCCCGAACGGGATAGATCTTCAGCAGAT
>Ga0307510_10000298_pt1 | contig 45857 bp, 20 predicted proteins | sample 12_EM_MG_FD_207224 | JGI IMG/M metagenome (GOLD analysis project Ga0307510, IMG submission 207224) | Populus trichocarpa ectomycorrhiza microbial communities from riparian zone in the Pacific Northwest, United States - 12_EM | ecosystem: Host-associated > Plants > Roots > Unclassified | place... | reverse complement strand
TTTTATTATCATTTTAAATTTAAAACTGTTGAAAATATTCAATTAAAACTGTCACTTATTTTTAAACCTTTTGATTTATATTTGTTTTTCAAAATTTACTTTTGTTTTATAATAAATAAAATCATTTAATAAAAAACTTAGTGTTTTTATGTTAGGTGATTTTTTTAAAAATTCTTTAAATTTTTTTATCTGGACAATAAAGAGATAAAAAATAGAAGTCTTTAATTAAAGAAATCAAAATAATTTAAAAATAAAACTGATATAAAAAATAGTAATGATGAAAATTAATTCGACCCCGATAGCTGATAGTATATCTGAGGTTTATCCAAAAGAACACATATCAACAAGAGTGAAGGGACGAAGTTGAACGTCCTCAACAAACAAGGGACTATTTAGATATTCATATAACAAGTAAGGGACTAAGTAAATAACTTATTGAAGAATCAAACAAACAGTCCCTTTCTACTATCTTCCCTTTTCTGAATCATTCATTAGACAACACCGGCAACTCCGAAAGAAAATTTCATCATTCCTCACAATTTCTCTAACAAATAAAAAAAATCCAAACTTTCTTCCTTCTCCTCAATCCCCATTACTCCTCTCTGTCTGTGCGATTTCGATTTCTTCCATTTTATACTCCACTGTTTCCAGGTAAAAACGTTTTCCACTGTCTTCTCTCTCAAAATTTGGGGTTTTTAAGTTTTTATAATAGAAAAAAAAATCAAAGTTCCGAATTCCACAATGTTAATTAATCTTTATTGATTCTGGGTTTTCGATGTGAATAGGTTTTTGAGTGAAAAGTTGCTGTCTGGGATTCGTTTTTGCTGTTATTTTAAGGTTAAGAAGTGTTGCCTGTTCGTGGGGTTATGGCTGAGATTTATGTTGAAGGGAGTGATTTAAAAGCGAATGAGAATGAGGAAGAGGACGAGGAGGAAGATATGGATTTTAATCCCTTTTTAAAGGGAACGCCTTCGCCGGAGGCGTCGTCGAGTTTGAGCTCTGAAGTTGAAGGTTTGGAGGAGGGTGTGAAGGAGGTGAGGAGTGGTGAGGTGCGAAATTATGATGTTGGAGATGTGACTCATGAGGAGGAGGCTGTTATGGCAAGTGGGGTTGAGGTGGGAAGTGGAAAGGAAGGGGAGAGTGGTGAGGATAGGAGGGGTAAGAGGAGGAAATTGGATTTTGGGTCGAATGTGGAAGATGGGAATGAGAGGGAGAAGGAGAGCGGGGCGAGTAAGGTTGTGTTGGATGTGGATGATGATGAAGATGCTATTTGTAAGAGGACAAGGGCTAGGTATTCGCTTGCGAGTTTTACCCTTGATGAGTTAGAGATGTTTTTGCAAGAGAGTGATGATGAGGATGATCTTCCGAATGTTGATGATGAGGTGGAGTATAGGAAATTTCTTGCGGCCGTTTTGCTTGGTGGAGATGGGGATGGTCAGGCCAATGAAGAAAATGAAAATGTTGATGATGATGATGAGGATAATGATGCGGATTTTGAGATTGAACTTGAGGAGTTGCTTGACAGTGATGTTGATAATGGTGCAAGGGATGAGGGTCAGAGAGTTGAGTATGAGAGAGGTGGACGAAGGCCGGAGACTAGGCAGAAAAAACGTCAAAAGGCTTCTGCTCAATATAAGAAGAAGCTTTTAGAACAGTCAAAAAGGCCGTTGCGCCCTCTTTTACCAGTTTTGCCTAATGGATTTGCTCCTCCTTTTAGTGTTGTCAATGAGAAAGCTTTGGCACCTAAGCCTGCTCCTAGCTATGCGTCTTCTGCAGAAGATGGTGGTAAAATAAATGGGTTTACTCCACAGCAAATAAACCAGTTGCATTGTTTGATACATGAACACATTCAGCTACTTATTCAAGTATTCTCTCTTTGCATTCTTGATTCTTCCCGGCAACACCTTTCCTCCCAGGTTCAGGGATTGATTTTTGAGATGCTTCACAAACGTGATAATGTAATAGCCTGCAAAAGAGTTCCATATCCTGGTAATTGCTTTTGTCCTCCATATATGTGCTCATCTGTGGCAGATGAACTGCCCAATATTCGGCCAGCACAGTGCACCTACGAATCACCCCCTGTTCTAAACTTGCAGATGTCAGTCTCTCAAAATACCCCCGTTCCACAAAGAAGAGATGAGCATGCATGTAATGAGCAAACGAGTTCTTCACAGATTGCAGGCTCTTCTTGGAGTCCTTACATAAATGGTCCAATAGTATCAATTCTGGATGTAGCCCCGCTCAATTTAGTTGGAAGATATATGGATGATGTTTACAATGGTATGCAGTTCAGAAGACATTTACTGCATTGTTCTCTTGCAATTGTGTTCTTTTTGCTGTATTTAAACTATTTATGCTTTAACATTTATTTTGATTAATTTTGACAGCTGTTCGGGAGTATCGGCAGCGTTTTCTGAATTCCAGTTCTGAAACATGGAATGAAAAGGAACCGCTCTTCTACCTTCCACATTCTCCCTTATTAGGGGAGGCGAATGAAGTTATGAGAGGAAACGTTCCGCTTGCTGCCAATAGAGTGACATCCTCAACTGATCAACAACCACCCAAGAAGACATTGGCTGCTTCCATTGTTGAAAGTACCAAGAAGCAATCAGTTGCACTAGTCCCAAAGGATATTAGCAAGTTAGCTCAGCGATTTTTCCCACTGTTCAATCCAGTACTATTTCCACATAAACCACCCCCTGCGGCTGTTGCAAATCGGGTCCTTTTTACTGATTCAGAGGACGAGTGAGTAGCATGTTTTCTTCAGTTTCTTTCATCTGCTCTTTCAACTCTTCAAACTGATAGCTTTATAGGTGCATTATCTTCCAAAGTTTTTTTTATCAATCTTTTTGATGAAAGAAAACAACATGAAGTTTGAGTATTCGAACTATCAACAGCCAGTTCATTCAGATTTTGATGGCTGATTATATTTTCTAATAAGGTCATAGAATTTGAGAGGTGTGAGATTCTGTTTATGGATATGATGTCAGGGGGAGAAAAATCTTCAAAACCAGGATTTGTATCTTCAATTCATCAAAAGCATTATCTAATTTTGCTCGTTGAAAATCTATGAATGTTGAATCATTGGTATCATGTTCCAATATTGTTCTGTCTGCCATGTTACCATTTAAATTGAAAGCTTTTAGTTATGACTGGTAAGATATGATTGCCAAGGCTCTAAATTTTAATGGATTTTGATGCAGATTGTTGGCACTAGGGATCATGGAATATAATACAGATTGGAAGGCAATTCAACAACGCTTTCTTCCATGCAAATCTAAGCATCAGGTGGTTTTCATCATAGATTCCTATTACAAACACTATTGCTTCTAGTAACTGCTGCCAGAATTAAACTGTAAACTTGTGTCATTTTTTGTACATTACTTATGCACTTTATCCTAATGAAAATAGGGTCCTGTATCTTTTGGCCAGTAATAAGTAACTCAAATATGCTTATTTTTTGTTCCGGCATGCCTTTGATCTAGACACTTGTATCCGTGTTTTGAAATTAGACTGGTGACCTTTGCCTAATACAGCTGTAAAAGCTTGGGCTACAGCAACCAAAAGGTTACAAACAATATCTTGTTCAAGCAGCAAGCTTTGCTTAAGATGTTATAGGTTAATTATGACCTAATATGTGGTGTATGTTCTCTTTGCAGCGTACTTAAATATATGTACATACTATTTTCTACTGCCTTGTTTGTACATTTGACATGCTGTTTTCTGGGGTTCTTTTTAAGATCGCATATGTGGATCCATGTGTTTAGCTGTTGTTCCCATTCTGCTATGCTAGTTGGTCAATGGTTTCTGTAGCATTGCCATGTCTCTTGGTGATCTAGAAATGTGTTGTTATTCTCTCTGTCGTTCTTTAATTTTCTGAATTTTAAAGTCAATATCACATGTACAATTATCATAATTAGCATTATTGTAACGCTGCTGCTTTTTTTGCAGATTTTTGTTAGGCAGAAAAATCGTTGTTCATCTAAGGCACCAGAAAATCCTATAAAGGTAATCGCATGAGCCCAGGTGTATGAATGATAATTCTCAGTTGTATCCCTGCTCGTTGAAGAATCTTAACACCATTGAGTTTGAAACACAATAAGGGATATAGACTAGATTATAACAAAAATTAACCTGGTGTTTATATTTATAGTGAACTGAATATCTACTTTATGCAGGCAGTTCGGAGAATGAAAACCTCCCCATTGACTACAGAAGAGACAGAGCGCATTCAGGAGGTAATATCATCCTGGATGTTTCATATGCCTTTCCAGATGATCAGTTTTTAGATTGTGCTGTCTGATTTTTAATGTAACCTCACTCACTCCAGGGACTCAGGGTTTACAAACTTGATTGGTTGTCTGTATGGAAGTTTGTTGTTCCACATAGGGATCCTTCCTTATTACCTCGGCAGTTGCGGATTGCCCTTGGAACTCAAAAGTCATATAAGCAAGATGCTGCTAAAAAGGAGAAAAGGCGGATATCTGAAGCCAGGAAACGGTCAAGAACCACAGAATTATCAAATTGGAAACCAGCTTCTGACAAGGAAGTATGCTATTATCCTGGATCTGCATCTTACCTTGTTGCTCAATATCCATTTGATTTAGCTAATTTTGTATATGAATTTTGGTGGATTAAACCATATTTTGCCTGAACAGTGGCTCCTTGAAAATCTCACTGACACTTTGGGTGTGTCCTTGTTTTTTTTCCTAAGCATGCGTGCTATATAATCTACTTATGTCAAGCTGGCATCCTGGCTACACAGTTACATCAAGTTAAAGGGCTCAGCTGGGCTTGGCTCACAAGTTAATAAGTTAGCTGAGCTTGGTCTCATTGATTTACAGTTTAATGTGTTACCTAATGTCATTAAGTGCTTTGACTGGGTGCAGGACAATCAGGCTGACAGAACTGGTAAAGGAAATAGTAGTGGAGATGATTGTGTTGATAATGTAAACGAAGCTTATGTTCATCAGGCATTTTTATCTGATTGGAGGCCAGGTTCCTCGGGTCTCATTTCCAGTGATACAATTTCAAGAGAAGATCAAAATACCAGAGAGCATCCAAACAATTGTAGGCCTGGAGAGCCTCAACTCTGGGTCGATAACATGAATGGGCTTCCATATGGATCCAGCTCTCACCATTATCCTCTTGCTCATGCTAAACCCTCTCCTAATACCATGCTACCAAACTATCAAGTTTCTAATATGTCAGTGAGTATCTCCAAGCCTCAAATACATTTGCGGCCATACCGGAGTCGTAAAACTGATGTTGTGCACTTAGTGAGATTGGCACCAGATTTGCCCCCTGTGAATCTTCCACGGTCTGTTCGTGTAATTTCTCAGTCAGCTTTCGAAAGGAACCAATGTGGATCATCTATCAAAGTATCTACCTCGGGAATTCGGACTGGTGATGCTGGAAAAAACAATATTGCTGCTCAGCTTCCACATATTGGAAATTTGAGAACCCCCAGTTCAGTAGATTCAAGAAGGGATAAGACTAATCAAGCAGCAGACCATGTCACAGATTCACACCCAGAACAATCTGCCATTGTTCACAATGTGTGTACTGCTGAAGAAAGAGGCACTGATTCTGACCTTCAGATGCATCCATTACTGTTGCAGGCCCCAGAAGGTGGCTGTCTGCCATATTTACCTTTGAGCTGCAGCAGTGGCACATCTAGTTCTTTTAGTTTCTTTTCAGGGAATCAACCCCAGTTGAATCTAAGTCTCTTTCATAATCCCCTCCAAGCAAACCATGTTGATGGTTTTAACAAGTCTTCGAAGAGTAAGGACTCCACTTCAGCATCATGCAGTATCGACTTCCACCCACTTCTGCAAAGAACTGATGAGGAAAATAACAACTTGGTGATGGCATGCTCGAATCCAAACCAATTTGTTTGTTTGAGTGGTGAATCTGCTCAATTTCAAAATCATTTTGGTGCGGTTCAGAATAAGTCATTTGTCAATCACATCCCAATTGCTGTTGACCCTAAACACTCTAGCTCTAATGAGAAAGCTAATGACCTGGACTTGGATATCCATCTAAGCTCTAATTCTGCAAAGGAGGTATCTGAGAGAAGTAGAGATGTTGGTGCAAATAACCAACCAAGGTCAACAACAAGTGAACCAAAGTCTGGAAGGAGAATGGAAACTTGTAAAATAAACAGCCCGCGTGATCAGCACAATGAACATCCCACAGTTCATAGCAACCTTGTTTCAGGTGCTGATGCATCACCTGTCCAAAACAATAATGTCAGCACATGCAACATGGATGATGTTGGCGACCAATCTCATCCAGAAATTGTGATGGAGCAAGAAGAGCTGAGTGACTCAGATGAAGAAATTGAAGAAAATGTAGACTTTGAGTGTGAGGAGATGGCTGATTCTGACGGGGAGGAAGGTGCAGGTTGTGAACCAGTTGCTGAGGTGCAAGATAAGGTGCCTTTTCTCTTTCCTTTTTTTTTTTTCTCTCTCAATATTATGCTGCTTTTGAGAGTGGAGAGGCTTAGCATTTTTTCAGCCGAGTGCATATACTTTGTCACTTGATAGTAGTCCTGGTTTTATAATGTAGTACTATCACTTTTAATGCTTTTCAGAACCTTTAATTAATGCTGTATTTGCCGATGGTAACTCATTATCCTCCATCCACTAGATGAGAAGACCCCGTGTGGGACCATCCAATTGTGTCCACTGATCCAATGCATGGTGGGCTTCAGGAAACTCATTCAGCGAGTTTCCCTCCACAAGCATAGATTTATCTCAACTTCAAATGTTTTACCATTTGGGTTGGCTGTGCAAACTTTTTTCATCATTCAACTCTTTCAAGGTCATCTTGTTTTACCAAACTAAGACATGTTCACGCCCACAAACTCATTGACTGTTGTTGCAGTTGCCTTTCCTTACATCTCTCCTCTCCTCTTCTCTTCTTAATGTCTAGCATGCATTTGCATCCTGTTGGAAGTTTTTATTCCCTCGAGTTAACCACTGATACCTTTTTTCAGAAAATATCAAATGCTTCATGCTGTAGCTCAATTTTACTGATGACTTGATTAATGTACCTCTGGTCTACTTTTGCTTATTTTTTATCTTGATTTTTTCTTTTTATTTTTGGTTTCAACATTGAGCTAGTATATCATTTGGCATGTTGCCCCGCTTTTTTCTCACTTTTTCTCTCGGTTTTTTGGTTAAATCTAATGCAGTGAGGGCATTACTATGTTCTCATGTTGACTGATGTTGATTTATGTTTTCTGTTTGGGTTTTTGTCCATCCTCTGTTGCACTAAAATTTTGGCTAACTTCCCCATTAATTACTTGTTCATAGGATGCTCAAAGTTTTGCAATGGAAGAAGTTACAAATGCTGAGGATTATGGTGATCAACAATGGAAGTTGAGGAGCCCTGTTCATTCTCGTGGCAAACCTTCTATTCTTAGAAAGGGCAGTCCTTTATTAAACCTGAGTCTGACAAGCTTAGGGAAGGAGACTACAAGTAGTTCTTGGTTAAGTTTAGATTCACGTGCAGCTGTTGACTCTCCAAGAATGAAGACTCTGCATGAAAAGGGTGCAATTAATGACAGCCCCGCAGCCAAAAATTTATCTCCTTGTCGTCCCAACAGATTGTGCAAGAAGACAACACCGATCACAAAAGTTGAAACACAGAAGAATGTTTCTGACATGGCACAGCAACTTAGTCTGGGTCCTCTAGCTGTTTCAACACTGAGGAAACCCAGGAAGCGAATGTGCCGAACAAATACAAATTTGGGCACTCGAACAGTTGCTGAAAATGGTGGAACAAATACAAAATTGGGCACTGGAACAGCCACCGAAAATGGCGGGCTCGATCAAGATAAGTTCGGTTGATTGCTGCGTTTTCAATTATTCTCTCAGTTAGTTGATGAGCCTGGGTTAACTATTTGTGTTCCTTGTGGAACTTGCTGACCAAATTGACAAGTGAGAATAAAGCTGGACTACAAGTGCAGAGTAATTTGATTGGCATCTACCATCTTCCTTGCTAACTTACCTCAGGGGTCGGGATTTCTTAGACATGCTAACAAAGCTAGGAGGGTTTTCTTCTCGACCCTTTCCATTTATTATGTAAATACTTTCTGATATATAGCATGAGTAAATTAATTTGTGTTAATATGGAGGGTCATGCACAGGCCTTTTTGTTTGTAAATTACGGCATCCCAATTCAGGTGGAGACAACTTTGTGCAAGCGTGATGCTAAAGGTAATGATTTTGTAGCAAAACTGTTGTGTCAATTCATGTGGCAACCTGTGAAATGTGCTATGAGTACGTATTGATGCCCATTCCCATGCTTTCATCTCTTGTAAAGAGCAAGTTTGTTTAAAGAGGCTGGTGATATATTTGAGGATTTGATCCTTCCGGATTGCTTGCCAGAAAATTTTCCACTCTAAATGTAGTTTGGACCTCTTGGGTTACACTTTGAAAGCAAAAAAATATCAGAGCATTTTCTTCGAATGTAGCAGATTGTTTAGTCTTAATTGACATATAAGTTGGTTTATGGATATCAGACACTAAATATTGAACATCTGATATTGTTTGAAAAACTAATTGGGAATGCACGTTTTAAGATTAATAGCATATAAGAAAGAAAAGGTAACTAAATTAATAGTATAATTTTGTTAGTGCTTTGTAGCTTTCAATATTCATGGACTGTATTAGTAGCTCTGGCAGTAGTGTTACTAGGTCACACATTGCTCGCTTAAGCCAAGATGAGCCATGAGAAGGCACACATGAGTGAGTAGCTCCCCGCCTCGTGTTAGTGTTTTAGCATGTTCTTGCCAATTACAACGAACTGCAGTATAAGTTAACATCTCTACCCACACTTCACTTATCATCTTCCATTTGCGTTCCTTTCCCCTCTCGTTCCCAAGATCTTGCAATGACATGGCAAGCTTGCAACCATCACTTGCTATTGAATTTTCTTCCGGGCTTATCCATTTGATTTCGTGTAGAAACTCCTCGGAATGCCAAAGAGTCGGAGTGATAATTCTTGATCTCCATGCCCAACGGATTTCAGAGATGACACGACTGCTATTTATTGCACGCCTTTCTCCTTGAATCATTTTTGGTAGCATTAACGGATAATCAGTTAGAACATATTGCATATAATTAGACAAGGATTTGCTTATCCTGGCATTTGGATCAACATAAGAGCCATTTGTACGAGAATCGTCATAGTAACAAATATCGGTGGCAATGTACCACAGCAGCAGGCTTTCACGAAAGTCTGCATCCACCGTACTTTGACGAAACTCTCCTTCAAGACATCCCTCTGTCCTAAGCACCTGATCACCTCTCTCTGCCAATATCTCATTTAGATTATTCATGCCAGGATCGGGCAGCGGCATGTAATGGCTGAATCTTAAACGTTTCTGTAAGAGGTAATTAAAGATGGCTTCTTTCAATTGCATATCCACTTTTTCCCAACTTGGAAAATCTTTAATGCGAAGGAGCTGTTTGAGACGCATCTTTACCCGTGTGTTTTCATCACTTATTCGGTCTTGTTGTGCCATAGTTCCTCTCCACTTTTTATGATCATACCTATTAAATGGCCACTTTTGATTGGAAGAAACAATAGCTTGACAGACAGCAGTGGCCCATGGCTTGTGTTGCTTGCTAAGCCAAAGCATAACCCAGTCAGAGAAAAGAAGAAAAACGACCGAATATATCTCATGAAGAACGGCTCCAACGAGCAGGCAGTATGATACAACTATATTGGTTGTTGAATAAGCATGGCAGTTTATGGTCATTCTTGCGAATGCAAGTAATGCAGCAATGGAAGATGAACAGCTGATTGCACGGAGAAGGAAGCCTTGCCAACAAAGCCCTGTGATCACCTTAGTATAAAGTGCATCGAACATGAATCCCAACTCTACCTCTATCAATCTGAAGGCTTCTGCAGCATTCTTGCTACTCAGAATAAGATAGCTGGTCATGTGAGTAGAAAATGGGAGCATGTAATCGGTAAATAACATCTTCGAAATTTGGAATAATAAATGAGCTTCATGGAGATGCACAACCTGACTTGCAATGCGATGGAAGCCTAGAGCTCTATTAATGTCTTCAACAGACATGTCAAGCAAGGCAGCTGAAGGGAATTTCTCATCTAGTTGCTGGCTTAGACGCTGGACTTCTTCATGTAGGACGGCATTATCAAAGCTTGCTGATCTTAGTGCCCAAATCCTCTCTCCGTATTTGATTACTCCAGAAACAAAGACAGGAACGGCTACAAATATGAGTGGATCCTTGCTCCACCATGACCTCAACAAGGCATAAAACGCAACCGCAACTTGGGTTACTAGTTGAAGTAGCTGCCTTAACCACAGTTGGTTATCTTCTACTGAATATGCAGTAATAGCATCCGGGCCACCAAGGTGTACAAGGAGGGTTGCTGCCCAAAATGCAGGGACAAAGTCTGGGTTTGGATTGGCACAGTTTGTTTCTGTACCTCCTTGGATACGGGCAAGGATACCCATGCAAAGAGTTGCCACCCACTCTGCCGACAAGTATGCTAACCAAATAAAATTCCGGAGCCAGGCTGCAGCTACGTGCTTTCGTTTTTTTCCGAAGAAGACGAGAAAGATTTGCAAAGAGAGACTTAGCAAAATCAAGGCACGAAACTCCCATTCATTCCACAATTGCTTAACTTTTTCAGACAAATCATAAACGTTCGTCATTGTTCTCCTACAATGCAAGGTAGAAATATTGAACTTTACCTAGACATTAGTAGTTAAATAGAATACTAGCTAGTGAAATGAATTTTTCTTAATTCCTAGTTAATCGTGAATTATGTGATTTATATCATAAAAAAAAGAAGGAATGCTAGTGGAATTATTATTAATTAAACAGAATAATTAATGGTAATAATCAAGTATTTGAAATACATTGCAGGAATCCAATTAAAAAAAATGTAGTAACAAAATGTGACTCTTATTCAAGTAGCGTTAATAAATCACATGGAAATAGCATAACTAATCAACATCAAAATCAATACTGTTAAACTTAAGTCGGTGAGAGTGGACTCAGTTAACGTCAACTTAATCTATAATTAAATCCGATCAAAGCCTGAATGTAGTCGGGTTTAATTTTTTAAAAACAAAAATTTTTTTGAACATAATTTTTTTTAGTTTTTTTTTTAAATCATAAAATAATATTATTTTGGATTAATTTGTCCAAATCATGTCCCGAGCTTTTTGTTTTGTCATGGGCAAGACGAGTTTGATAACATTGATAGAACGAGGACATGCATATACATTGAATCAGTGATCTCTTATTATGTTAGATGATTGATTCAAAACTGTCTTAAACATCTACCTTTTGTTATTTGGATATCTCAAACTATTTTTTTGGTAAAAATTACTCATATATATATATATATATATATATATATATTTACCAAAGAATAGTTTGAGGTAGTTAAATTAAAAAAAAATTAAAGACAGTTTGATCAAAGGTTTAAGATAGTCTTGGATCATGGATCATTTAATTAGCCATTGCAATATATATAAGGGTTTAAGAAAAACTATAAATTATAATTTTTTTAATCAAAGTTTCAAAATAAAATTCTTAATGGGATCTATATTAAACTATAGTGTACATTAATTAACAAAATATTTTAAAAATTATAGTCATACGGAACACAATTTTAATTATATATAGCCTACGACACTACCAAAGAGACTCTAAGATGGATTAAAGGAGGGGGAGGAAGTCTACATGCTATTATAAGATAGACTTAGATCGATATTGCATATATATAAATACAGAATGACAGCACTGAAAGAGAGGCATATAAATTCACTCACAGCTCACAGCTCACAGCTCACAGCTCACAGCCAGTGAATTAATGAACCTACCTGTAAGGGTGTGCGAAGAGCAATGCTTGTAGACTAGGTGAGGTCGTAGCTATTTCTTCACCACCATGACCAGTGTCTAGAGTCCTCGTGCCACGAAACTGTATTTTCAACAAGTGCTCGCAGCTCGTCACAAGCTAAAACTTTGAGGATATATGCTAGCTTTTGATATTGAAAACCCATGGAATATTCATTACTTGCAAATGAATAAAAAAATATTATTAAAAAAGAAACATAGAATAAATTGCTTTCTCTCATCACAAGGTAGAGTTCTGTCAAAACATGTGATAACACGCACCCATCCTTGTCAATATTGCTTTAAATTGTTTTAAGGAAATTATTTTTGTGTGTTTAGTATTCTGGTACAAAATATGTTTTAAATTTTTTTTTTCTTGTAAATATATTAAAATATATTTTTTAGATTATTTTAATTTTTAACAATATCATATCAAAATTATTAAAAAAATACTAAAAAAATATTAATTTAATATTTTTTCAAATCAAATATATTTTTAAAATGTACAATGCAAAAATCAACCGGGCTTACCTTTCCTTTTCTTTCACCAAACTCCAAACACAACCATGCAATTTACTTCCTAAAATTCAATCCTTCCTTTCAAGACCAGGGAGCACTGCCTGCCTTCCATGGTAATAATTAAATGTTTAATTCAATGATAGAATTCCGCACCAAAAAGAAAAGTCAATATTAGAATTTGATAGCCAAAAGAATTTGTTAATTTCCTTAACCTTTTCATATCGATATTGAGAATATGAATCTTGTTGAATACGTAAAACTAACTTGATAATATATATAAAAAAGAAATTGTTAGAATTTGATCGGCCGCAAAATATATAAAAAAAGCTGAATTTTGTTTGCTCTATTATGCAGCGTCGAATATGTTTGGAAGGCTTAGTTTTTTTTTTTTTTTTTTTGCCGTTTGTTTTTCTTGGTTCCTTATTTCCGTAGTAGTTTTCTACCTATCTTTCTATTTAACATTACTACTACTAATTAATTAATTGACAATAACAGGAGGGGAAAACATTTTTTCCTCTCCTCACATGTAGTAACATTTTTCTCTCTCTTTATTTTATTTTTTTTCCCGTTTGTTTTTCTTGGTTCCTTATCTCATTTTATGCCCCAAGCTTCATTGGGAACTCTTCTCTAATTGTAATTATCATGCAAGACAACCTTCTGACATAACCTGTCTTATTTTTTCATCACCTCGTTGGATCCAGCTACACTTTTTTTTTTCTAAGCACCAATGCATTTTTTGCTTACCAGGTTTCTTCTATTTCTCATCTATATTTAACAGCAGCTCCATCTATTACATATCTTTGAGTTAAAATAGGTGTCGATCTTCTTCTTTGCTGTATTTTTGTATAGTTAACCGAATCCAGCATCTCCACAAAAATTACCTCTCAGTCAAATCCTTGAACATGTAGAATCCAATTGTCCCTCTGCTATTAATTAACTTTCTAGACTACCACTGTTTCACCACAGACTACTTCATGGTTCTTTCATCGCATACTATGATGATTTTTCAATACCCGGTTAGACTACCAGTGCCACATATCTACAAGATTGGTCTTTTGACCTTTCACTATGCACCTTAATCTTAATTTCCACGTTCCACATGATTGGTGTCCAGAGTACTTGATTTTGCTTTCCTTCAATGCATCAAGCCATGTCAAATCCTCCTCGATAAGGCTAGCTTCCCACTTAGCAATTCAGCATATGTATTGGCCAACATGTCCAGTTCTTTTTTCTTCAGCACCATCGCCCACCAAGATGACCTCCAAATGCCCTCTCTATCGTGCAATTTATCTCATTATATCACCACCACCACGTTTAGCTCAAATCTTAATGATTGGACTCTACTGTTGCATCCATAATGATTAAATTACTAGAAACCAAGTCTGAAATCATCCTGATCACGTTTATGATCTGATCAAAACAAATCTAGCTTGATGAATGGCCTAGATTCCATCATAAATCTAGTTGCAACATATAGGATCACCCACATTGGATCCTATCCCTTGACTCAGCTTGGCTTCACGTGACTCAACTCAGCTAGCTAGGGTGTTTGGTAGGACCTACTTTGATGACATGTCATCTCACTAGACACTAACTAGATGGTGACGTGGCATGCCAACCATGCATGTTGACGTGGTGTGCTGATGTTTTTGAGCAAACTTTGACCAGCCTATATGACTTAATTTGTTTTAGCTTCAATTTGCACGCCGTTTTCACCGTTGTGCTTCTCTTGGTCTTCTCTTCACAATGGTATGTGCAAAAACATATTTCGACCACTTTCATTTCTAGGCAAAGATCAAAACACTACTATTCATTACCATGCTCTGATATCAATTTATTACGGATTGTATGCTAAAATATTGCCTATAGAGGAACTCAACACAACATTTAATTTTATGTAGTTAGACAATTTGCCAACATATATGAAGAAACCAATATTATTAGATTGAGAAAACAAGGTTTTACTACAATGAAGGAGGAGGTACACACTCAACTCAACTCTCATTTCTCCCAGTCAGCTTGTCACTACAAGCTATTGCCCAAGACAACCCCTTCTGCTGCCAAAGCAGCTCTCTCTCCCTCTCCTTTTGTTCTACTTGGCTGTATCAACTTTTCTCTCAAACTCTGGATTTATAGATAAGATGAGAGCCTTACTTATGGCTCTTCTAGCAGCCAACTGCCATCATTTATGCTGCTGCCAACTACCACCAATATTAATGCTGCCATTTGTGTCACGGTCCAGCAGAAATTGTAAACAGAAATTAACGTAATGAGAGCTTTTGCACACATATTCTTCAGTGATTTAACTGGTATTTTTGGAACAATTTTTCACCTATAAACACATAATCAAATACTTCTCTAACCCAACTTCTATGCATCCTTTTGATAACCCGGCCCAAAATGCTTCTGTTCACCCCTGATCAATCTCATTTTCTTTCTCCTTCGGTTCTCAATTTTGCTTTTTCATATTTTAATCCTCATATTCATCCATATCTTTGAAAAGTTTTCTTGAGTCCATATGGGTGCTGCTCCATCATCTCCCTATATTTACGAGGTGCTCTTGAGTTTTAGTGGTGTAACATATTCCACAACGGGTTCGTTTCTTACCTCCATAGTGAAATGACAATGTGAGCACTTTACATGTTCTTCAGATCAGATGAGAATAATATTCTAAGAGTAGAAGACATTGAAAGCATAGGGACAGGGACAACAATACAAATGTCGAAAATGTCAGTGATTGTGTTCTCAAATGACTTTGCTTCGTCGGAATGTTGCCTAGATGAATTAATTAGTTGTGTTGATCATGTAACGTAGGAGAGCTGCTGGACACATTGTTCTGCCTGTTCTATGATGTGGATCCAGATCATGTTGCACAACAAACAGGGAGTTATGCCACTGCTTTTGATGACCATGGAATTAACTTCAAGGATGATGTGGGTAAGGTGCAGAAATGGAGGGTAGCTCTAGCAGAAGTTGCAGGTCAGCGGGGAGGGACGGTTTTAAGAGACAGGTAATCCATGGTATAAGGTATTTTTATGCCAACTTATATCATTTAAATTTTGATACTTATTCTATAGAAGATTTACTATTTTTTTTCTTCTATAAAATGGCGTATTTTAGTTTTAAAATTGTTATATTTTAACCCAAAATCAATAACTATTTTATAATTTTTATTATAAAACCTAGCTCAAGATTAGAGTTGTAGGTTATTCGTTTGGGTCTTAAAAGTTTTTTTATTTTAAAAAAAAACACTTAAAACGACTTTGACTTAGGTTTCAAATTTTTTAAAAATATTTAAAGTGATGTTATTTTATGTTTTTATTAAAAAAAATATATCAAAACAATATTATTTTTAATAAATAAAAAAAATTAATATAAAACCTGACTTAAATTAAATTTTAAGTTGCAAAGTTAACTTACCAACCACACAAAGTTTGATAACTATAAATGATTTTTATATCTCATCATGTTTTTTTGAACCCTTCCAACCTCAAATTTTTATATCTTCGCCTTGGATTGTATGCATGAAGATGAAGAATATTTATTTATTCAAATATTATTCAGAAGGTCGTTCGACCCATTGTAAAGAAAAAGAAGGAATCCACTCTTCAGTTTTATTATGTGCTAGGAATAGTTACTAGTGCGCATATATATATATATATATATATATATGTCGAGGACAGGGATGGCCTTATTCATACTCTTTTCTCATAGAGAGATGACAATTTCACGCTATACCGATTCAAAGGGATCTCGAATAATGGGTAAAAACTTTTGGGTCGAGCTTGAATTCGAATTGAGTTCTGGTAAAACTTGAAGGCAAAAAAAAAAGAAAAAAGAAAAAAAAGGGTTTAATTATATCATCATCTAATTAACTTTATGTTACGTCTCTTTCACTACATACAATAATACACACATACAAGTTGATGTGTGTTTGTTTTATAATTCTTTATGATGACATAAGAGTAGTGTATAGAAATTTAAATTTACAATATAGTTGCTTTAATTATGTTATCATATTATATATAGACACATACTCTTTTCATGAAACCAATAATCATCTTCTCTTGAAAATCAAACCATAAATTATAGTCAAAACAAAATGTTAATAAAACACTATCTAATTTTTTAAGATTTTTGGGGGTTTATGAACCTCTTATTAAACTTGGAGATATTATGTGAAAAACTATTTTGAGATAAATATAAAAAATAATTGGAAACACAATATTTATTGAAAAAGAGAGGTAAATGGCAAATATAAGTGTAAGGCCATGATAAGAGGCCCATGAATTAAGCAAGCAAACCATAATGGCAAATCTATTAGCCTAGACTTGATTTCACTTTCACCCCGAAGGCCCAAAGTCATAAACATTTTAGCTGCCTGAAAGACAGCAAGAAAACTAAACAGAGCAACTCCTCTGCTTCTTCCATTTTGCACGAAGGAAGCTTCAAAAGGTGTGATTTTCATCTCAACTCTCTTGCACTTCAAATGCTTTCTTTTACTGTTGTTCTTGGTCTTTTTCTGTTGTCGTGCAAAACCCATGTTTCTTTTTTGCTTATAAAGCTTGTGGTTATACTATTCAGGGCTCATCTTTTAAAATAGTAGAGAATTATAAGTTATAGTAGATAAAGGAGCAAACTTTATCGGAAAAAATGTATTTTTCCCCTCATAGAGAGAGAGAGAGAGAGAGTATATCTTGTTAATGTTGTGTTGTATTTAGATATTTGTTCATTTGGTGATATAAGTTGATATCATTTTAGTATGTTTTTGAGCTTCTGTTTATTAAAGTTTGTTAATAACAATGAATCTAAGTAGATAAAGACTGAGTCTTTTTATGATTAGCTGATATGGGTTTTCTATGTTTTGGTTTTGTGTTGCAGTTACTAGATTGTTTTGATGGATTGAGTGGCCTGCTTTCTATGTTATTAAGCTCTTTTTTAATTAAAAGAAAGTGTTTCTTGGAACGTAGTTTTCATTTGGGTAAGAGCATTTTGAACCCGATTTCTGATGATGTTGTTCTTAGAGCTATTTGTGTTAATCTCAAACAAAGGAGATGGAATTTCTTGGAGAAAAATTTGGCGAGTCTAACAAATGCATTAGTGAGTCGTGTTGTTTGTGAGTTTCGGAACACGCCTCAGTTAGTTTTGGAGTTTTACAATTGGGTTGGAGAGAAAAAGAGTGTTTTGAACTCTTTGGAGATTTCATGCAGTGTAATTCATGTTCTGGTTAATTCGAGGAGATATGACGATGCCTTGTCTCTTATGGGGAATTTGATGACTGTAAATGGCTTATCTCCTCTGGAGGTTCTAGAAGCATTGAATAATAGTTATGGAATCTATGAATCAAGTCCTGCTGTTTTTGATGCATTGGTTCGTGCTTGTACTCAAATAGGGGCTCCTGTGGGTGCTTATGAAGTGATCAAGAAGTTGCAAATAGAGGGTTGCTGGGTTACAATTCATGCCTGGAATAACTTTTTGAGCAATCTCATTAAGGTGAATGAGATCCATAGGTTTTGGATGGTGTATAAGGAAATGGTTTCTTATGGGTATATGGAGAATGTAAATACTTTCAACTTGGTTGTGCATGCTCTTTGTAAGGATTGTAAATTACAAGAAGCACTGTCTGTGTTCTATCGAATTCTGAAGAGTGGTATTTGGCCTAATGTTGTTACTTTTAACATGATGGTTGATGGAGCTTGCAAGATGGGTGACATGGACCTTGCCTTGAAGCTTGTTAGGAAGATGGAAATAATGTCTGCAGGATCTATCAAGCCCAATTCTGTAACTTATAACAGTCTCATCGATGGGTTTTGCAAAGTAGGGGGGATAACTGTGGCAGAAGAACTTAGGAATGAAATGATGAAAATAGATATTGAGCCTAATGTGAGGACCTATGCAACCATGATTGAAGGGTATTCACGAGCAGGGTGTTTGGAGGAGGCACTTAGGTTATGTGATGAAATGGTGGAAAGGGGATTGCTGCCGAATTCTGTGGTGTATAACTCAATTATGCATTGGCTTTACATGGAAGGAGATGTGGATGGAGCTTCTTTGGTATTCACTGACATGTCAGATAAGCAGATACCCCTTGATAAATTCACCTGTTCAATCCTCACAAGGGGTCTTTGCAGAAATGGCTATATAACCAAAGCTCTTAAATTCCTTAACCAAGTTCTAGAAAATAACCTCATTGAAGATGCATTTTCACACAATATTCTTATCAATCTCTTATGCAAAAGCAACAACTTTGCTGCAGCCAGGCAACTGTTGGCCAGGATGTATGTACGTGGCTTGGTTCCTGATGTTGTTACATTTGGTACTTTGATCGATGGGCACTGCAAGAAAGGGAACATTGAAAGTGCAGTTCAGGTCTATGACAAAATGGTGAAGGGTGAGGAAAAACCCAACTTGTTAATATACAATTCTATTATAAATGGTTTATGTAAGGATGGATTGGTGGATGTTGCAAGATCTTTGGTAGATGTATTACAGAGGATGGGTTTAGTTGACACCATAACTTATAACACCCTGATAAATGGATATTTCAACTGTGGGAAGTTTGACAAGGCATTTAAGTTATCAACATTAATGCAAAATGCTGGAATTGTAGCAAGCAGTGCCACTTACAACACGTTGATCAAGTTTTTGTGCAAGTTTGGTTGTGTTCAAGAAGCAAAGGAACTGATGATGATGATGGTCCTACGGGGTGTGCTTCCCGATAATATAACATATAGAACTCTTGTTATCAACTTCGACAAGAATTGCAGTGCTGAAGAGGTAATTGAATTGCATGACTCCATGGTGCTTAAGGGATTTGTTCCTGATAAACTAACATATGAAAACATTGTTAGCCCACTTCTTCAAGAAGAAAGTGCAACCAGCTGAGTTTTGGTGCGGCTGAGTGAGCATTCTGTGTAGAAAGAAGAAAACACAGGCCAAAATTCTGTTCTTTAATTTCTGTTGTTCAAATCAAGAATTTGTTGAGCTTACAAAGAATTAGGGGATTGCAAATGTACTTTCATTCTTACTTCCAGTTAAACTGCTGTTTCCATATATAAGACACTGGATTCAGGTTTTTTCAGTTTTGTTCTCTTTACTTCATTGATACTGGTTTAAAGTAGTTCTGAATTAGTTCTTGATGCAAAACATGGGTACTAAGTATTGAACTCAAATAAAATTCATGTTGCATTCAATAAAATGCATTCTATTTGCTGTGATTGTGAGAAGCCATAATTTGCCCTTTCAAAACTCTATTCATCATGTTACTAAACCCTTACAATTTATTTTTTCAGATGTATAGGGAGTAGTGAAGTTACTTCTAGTTATAATTCAAGATATTATATATATCTTATATATGATTTTTAGATGATTACACCAAATTTATTTGGCTTTTTCCACTCAAACAAAATCCTAAAGTTGAAAATATTTTTCTTTAATTTTCAGAAGTATGTTGAAAGACATTTTGATACCAAAATTAAAGTAGTTCAAACTAATCAGGTAATGAATTTTGCCATTTAAATAATTACTTTGAATCATGTGGAAATGATCATCATATTACATGCCCTTGTACTTATTAACAAATGAATTCTGCTGAAAAATGTCATCCTTAAAATATTGAAATAGGTTTTGCTCTATTAGTTAACTCAAATCTTCCACAACGATATTAGGAAGATGCATTTCAAACGTCAATATATATCATAAATCAATTACCTATAAAAATTTTAAAGAATCAATAATCTTCTGAAAAAACCTATAAAAAAACAAAATTATAACTTCATGCATGTTTTTGGTTGTGCTTGCTGTCTTAATCTATGACCATACAATTATTATAAGATTGTTTTTTCGCTTAAAAACTTGCATCTTTGTTGGTTATAGTCTCTAACATTAGGTTATAAATGTCTTAACATGTCTATAAGAAAAATCTATGTTTCTAGACACGTAGTCTTTGATGAATCGCTCTTTCTATATATAAAATCTAACTCCTCCTACTATCCTAAACAATTTCTCTCCCATTATCTATAAATCCTTTATACACATATACTCTAAATTATTTTACAAGTACTAAACTTTCTCAACCTAGAGCAACACCAACTATATTTGATCAGTTGTAAAACGACATAGCCATGGTACATCACCCTATAGATGTTGTCAATACTATAGAGATTCATGCACTTTCAAACTCTAACTTTTGTTACTGACCCATGTAGTTCTACTTCCAGTAACACAACAACTTCTACTTTACATAGAATGACCACAAGGTCATAAACCATCAATCTCAAACTAAAGACATCTTATGCTGGATATATCAAGTACCATTTTCCTCATGTACTTATTGCTAAAGCAACCTTTATTTTTTATGAGCCCACATGCTATACAAAAGCCTTTAAATAACCTCATTGGCATGAGGTGATGGCTAATGAATTCAATGTTCTCATTCAAAATGGCACTTGGGACATGGTTCCACCATAAAAAGATCATGATTTTATTGGCAACGAGTGGGTCTTTCATGTTAAAAGATGAACCAATGAAAGCATTGAATGTTTTAAGACATGTCTTATTGTAAAAGACTTCCATCAACAAGAAGGTGTTAATTATATATACACATTTAGTCTAGTAGTTAAACCAAACATAGTTTGCTTAGTTATCTTTAATTAATGACAATTGCATCAACTAGATATTCACAATGACTTTCTTTTAGAAGATGTCTATATGCAACAACCACAAGGGTTCATTCACCCTAATTATCCATTTCATGTTGTAAATTAAGAAGAAGTCTCTATAGTTTTTAGCAAGCCTTAAGGGTTTGGTTTTCAAAACTTATAGATCAACTCACTCATATAAATTTATAGGCTTTAAAGAAAATGCCTCTCTATATGCTCTATCTTAAGATAAAATTCACATCACCGTTCTCATTTATATTGATGATATCATTATCACTGGCTCTAATATAAAACCAATTGATCAGTTGATCTATCAATTGTCAATGGTCTTTCTAATAAAGGATTTAGAGCATCTATCTTTCTTTCTTAGTGTTGAAACTTTACATCACGATCCTGACATTTTTCTCACCTAAATAAAGTATGTTGCAAACTTACTCATAAAAGTAAACATGGATAAAACAAAACCTTATGCAATACCGATGTCTACCACCAGTCACTTATCCAAATTTAAAAGATCTAAATTCAATGATCCTTAATTCTACAAAAGCACTGTTAGAGCCCTATATTATGTTGGATTTATACATCTAGATATTGCATAGAATTTTCACTATGTCAATAAATTCAAGCACCAACCAATGGATGCTCATTGGCAAGTAATAAAGAGAATTCTTCAATATCTCAAACACACAATTTCATTTGGTCTACAACTTACTCCATAGACTAATAAATCCCTTCAAGGATTTAGATGTAGACTAGAAAGGTAACAATGACAACCACAGAAGTGTCGGTGCGTATTGTATTTGTAGACATAATTTTAAGCATCTGAAATTAAACAAGCACATGTATAGAAATATTTGTTTTATTAAAATATATGACTGAGTATAATCTTTATTTAAAATATTCTTGCAAAAAAATAAACAATTCTTTGATTTATCCTTTAGATTTGATATGTGGTAACTTGATTTATTTGTGAAATCAAGTTAAGATTTGTACTTTGCAATAACACGAATTTAGGCATGAATTATATAACGAGATTTGGTAATTTGATGCTTTGAATAGTATCTTTAATTTGTTTTTAAAGTATTGTTGAAAAAATCTTATAAAATATTTAGACTTGATCCAATAGAGATTTATTATTTATAGACTTCACTGAAAAAGACTTGAAAGCTTCTGATAATTTCTTTACTTGAAAAAAATTTTGGTGCCATCCACTTCAGGAATTGATAGCTTTAGAATAAGAGGAGAGTCGAACAAAGGAAATCAACCGAAAATCACACTAATGACATCGTTTCCCCGCGACGGCCTATCAATATATTTTTGGGTAGAAGCTATGTGCCTAAATCTTGCACTTTTGTACTTACCTTGTTTATTATCTACTTCCATTTCAACTTTGAGAATGCAGTTCCATATATATATCTCATTCTCCAAAAACAAAAGAATACAGTTGCACAGACAGGTTTGCAATTTCAAACAACTCTACAATCTTTATTATGAGAAATAAGCATGAACACTCAAAAAACAGCTGTGCTTAGTTTAGGATAACATGGAAAAACAATACAAATGTTGACAGGCTTGATGAATTTTATTTCTGTCAAAAGAGAGATTCACTACTACATCATCTGGGATAAGAAAGAACAGATGCTTGCGGCTGTGGAGATGTATGGTGATTAACAGCAGGAGTTATCAATGCATGATGAAACTTATAAACGAGGTTTGATTCTACCTCCATTACACCCTCCAACACCTTCACAACTGCTGACATGAGAGGCCTTCTTTCTGGGTCATCTTGCAAACACCAAGCAGCAATCTTTATCATCCTGATTATTTCCTCTCTATCACTCTGCATGTACTGATCATCCAAATTCTCCACAATGTCTATGAGCCTATCTTGTTCAGCTTTCTTCTGTACCATCCTAAGCAAATGATTTTCAGATTCTGGTTGTGTGTGATCAAAATTTCTGCGTGCACAAACTATTTCCAGGAGAACAATTCCGAAACTGTATACGTCAACTTTTACTGTAATGCGACCTGGTGGTATTTTACAACATTCTGGAGCAACATATCCACAGGTTCCTCTGGTTCGGGTTTGAACTTGGCTCGTATCTCTATCAACTAGCTCAGATAACCCAAAATCACAAATCTTGGCATTGAAATTTGCATCCAAGAGAATGTTCAGCGGTTTTATATCGAAATGTATTATTTTCTTCTGGCAGTCTTCATGAAGATAAGCCAGCCCTTTTGCTATGCCAAGTACAACCTTATTTCGGGTCTGCCAATCGAGGCAAGATCCTTGGTCATTCTTGAAAATCCATTTATCCAGGGATCCTTTGTTCATATACTCGAAAACCAAAAGCCCAGATGATTTCTCTGCACAAAATCCTATCAATCTTACCAAATTAAAATGGTTGATGCTTCCAATTGCCTCAACTTCTGCTAGAAATGAACTCATATCTTGGCCTAATCTGTCCAACTTCTTCACAGCAACATGAGTCCCATCTAGCAGTACTCCTTTGAACACAGATCCGGAACCTCCTTTTCCAAGTGTTTCACTGAAATCATGAGTTGCAACCCGAAGATCTTCATATGAAAACCTCACAGGCGTTCCTGGGACTTGCCTTATATCATCAGCTTCCAAATCCTCATTTTTCTCAGATTCCTCCCACCACCTCGCCCTCAAAATAAGAATCACTATGAGGAAAATGATGAGAAGAGCACCACCTATTACTCCTGCTATAATCGGTGCCAAGCGTCTTCTTGAAGTAGTATTAGGCCTTGTTTTTGGCAAAGGGCTTGGTGTTTTCTCATCTGGCAAAGGGCTTGGAGGGAATGGCATAGGGCTTGGTGTTTTCTCATCTGGCAAAGGGCTTGGAGGGAATGGCATAGGGCTTGGTGTTTTCTCATCTGGCAAAGGGCTTGGAGGGAATGCCATAGGGCTTGGTGTTTTCACCGTTACGCTAGTTGTAGTTACTTTTGCACTGCTCGATGAATTGGAGCCGTTTGCAGAAGTTTTCACTGAAGATGTGGGGCTGGTTGCGATGGACTCGGACGTCGAATCAGCGCCATTTGTAGTAGCATTTGCTGAAACTGTTGTGGAGGTTGTGGTGGACTCGGATGCCGAACGTCTTCTTGGAGAAGTAGTTTTTGCTGCAAATGGATGAATCAATCAAAAAGACAATGATGAAAGGACGAAACCATACTTCAACAGGACTGCGTTTTACTTGGAAAGAAATCGAACATCTCTGCATTACCGTAACTCTATAAAGTTTGTCATATATACGTTTCTTTGCAGAAGACATTTTTGTTGGAAGATCAGGAGTCGACAATGGAAGGGATTAGAGATTTGGTTGCTTGAATGTGCAGCTTAGTGATCTTTATTTTATGTTATTTTGATTATTTCACCTGTAACCATTTTCTTTATCTTCTGTGTTTTGTCCGACCTCTTGGGTTGGTTATTTTTACCTTCATTAGGCTTTATCTTTATGGCTTATAAAAAAAAATATGCTTCCCTCGAATTTGGCATGTATATTGGTTAATGCACCAGAGACTATATAAAAATAAAATAAATTATATTTATTTTATTTTAAAAAAAATATAATTAATGACTTGCATTTCATTTGGTTTTCTCATCTAATTCTTAAAATATATTTATTTGGGCATGTATATTGGTTAATACACCAGAGAGACTATATAAAAATAAAAATAAATTATATTTATTTTATTTTGCATTTTATTTGGTTTGCTCATCTAATTCTTAGAATATATATATTTATTTGCTTATAAAAAATAAAAAAATAACTTGACTTCTTACTGCATTAATAAATATTATGGATTTCAAGTGTGGTATAAATTTCTTATAATTTTTGTAATTAGTAATAATAGTTTAAATTTTTATAAGTGATCTCTCATTTACAAATTTCATATTTTACATTTTTATCAATAAAAACAATGATGTTTAGTTAGATTTAATAGTCATTAAAATTATAATACATAAAATTCATTTTTTACTATTATTTGGCATGCACTTGATTGAAATAACGCCTTCCAAATAAATTTTTTATAGTAAGTTCAATATTATTAAATATTGAATTAAAAGTAATATTATTAAAATTAATCCATTGTATTATTTTTAAAAAATATAAAGCTTCCTGACACTCCACATGTGATTTGGGTTTTATAAACTTTAAATTGGAATGTCATTTGCGAGATTTAAAGAATTATATTAATTGTAGTCATGAAGTTTTAATAGTGAATAATCATCGAGGATGTCTTAATCAAAACACTTGATAGAGCTAGGCACCAATTAAAATCAAAAGCCAAAAAGAGGGTGTAAATCAAACAACAAAAGAAAATTAAAATATATAGAATAAGAAAAATTAGTGTATATGCTAGAGATCCACGGTATTATTTTTCAAATTCTTTCCAAAGTCACCATATGAAGCATCCTTTTTTTTTTTTTTGTTCTTTTTTAGGATAGAACCAACTTCCATTTTCTGCAATCTTTCTTAACTCTTCATGATTTCATCTAACCAAACTATCCCTAGATATCAAAATGATTTAAAATGGAACACCAAACTCGAAAAAATGCTACAAGATTGAGATATGGTAAATTTACCTGCGCAGAAAATAATTTGGTAATTGACTGATGCACAATAGTGTGGTGATCCAAATGCTTTGCACACACACTTGCACGCATCGATCTCCCCACCGGAACTATTAACCTTGAGCTCTGAAGAATATACCACGTTCGAATCCGCCACGCATCCTACACTTGTACAATTCTGATCAGAAGACCGCAACAAGGAAAGGCGGGCTAAAGGCACAACAAGATTAACATTGAAAAAGAAATAAAATAAAGCCCACCAGAACCAACAAGCTTGAACTCTGGCAATATGGCAGAAGTAGCCGTGCCGTTTCCTGAACATTCTAGTTTGCCAGAACCACAATCACCTGTGATACAGGAGAAATTTCCTGTGGATTCTTCAGTGCAATATGTATGGCCCCAAAAAGGATAACCCCAGGAAACTGGTGCTGATATGGTTTTTGACTGTCCCCTTTGAAGGGAGAAGCTAGAGATAGATGCAGGAGGATCATCTTCATTTGCCAGAAACCCTGGCCATATCGTGTAGTTGCAATTGTTTGTTACTGAAAAAGTTGTTGAAACAACACCTGCTTGCGGATATATAATATGGTTAACAACTTGTTAATTTAGATTCTAGAATTAGAACAGAAAACATATAGAAACATTATTCAATATCCACCAGTTACCTGATATGAATAAATGAGCAATGAAGAAACAGATTAGATCCATAGATTGTGGAGTTCCAAGCTCAGTGAGAAGCAAGTGAGAAGCAAGAAGAGAAATATTTATTGAACACGGGGGGGGACCGGCTTTGTCAAGGACTTAGGTTGTGTTAAAGAGATATATCGAGTTCAGATTTTGAAGCTCAAGCATGGAATACAAGTATGTTTTTTTACACTGCACCAGCAGTACACAACTCATGTATTTAATCTAGAAAAGCTGTGGAAAGATTCCTTCAGAAGTGTCCAATCCATTACGAGCGAAGAGCATCTTCTTCAAGCATGGAGGGGCCGACGTTGTTAATTGTGTTTAAAGTTCAAATAAGCATTTTAACTACTTTACCCGACTTTTAAGATATGAGAATGTTTTCCACACGATGCATTATGTTTACATTACCGACACAAGACTGTACAGATCGTGTTTACATTGAAAAACTGTGAAAACAGAGAAGGAAAAGATTTGCCAGTACTTTATACAAGTGTTTTCCTATAATTACCATATTAGGAATATGAATTACAATAGAAATAGGTATAGTTGACATAACAGGTCTACATATTTGTTTTCTAAACCATTACGTAAACATTGGGATATTATTAATCATTTCTTAACACTTTCCCTCAAGTTGGATAGTGAATGTCGAGAACTCCTAACTTGCGAATCATGATAGAGAAAATCTCCTTTTCCAATGGCTTAGTGAATACATCCGCAAGTTGATATGCCAAAGTAACGAATTTGGTCATGATTGATCCATCCTGTATTTTATCCCGAATAAAATGACAATCCATTTCTATATGTCTGGTTCTCTCATGGAAAACTGGATTAGCCGCTATATGTAAAGCTGCTTTGTTGTCACAGTGTAGCAATGCTGGTTTCGAATGCAATATCTGTAAATCTTTTAACAATGAACGTAACCAAGATAACTCGCAACATGTATCTGTCATGGCTTGATATTCGGCTTCTGTTGAGGAGAGTGATATTGTTTTCTAGTCTTTTTGTTCAACAAGAAACAAGTTAAGATCCCAAAAAAACACAATAACCTATAGTGGATCTCCGAGTCATTGGGCAACCAACCCAATCTGAATCACAAAAAGCTCGCATAGACAAATCATTTTGAGAAGAGAAAAACAAACCCTATCCTGGAGCACCTTTCTGATAACGCAACACACGCAAGGGAGCTTCCATGTGTGGTTTGTGTGGTGCATGTATAAATCGACTTAGCACATGTACATAATACATGATATCCAGTCGGGTAATGGTAAAGTAAATTAGACGCTCTACAAGTCGCCTATATTGAGATGGATCTTTAAGTAAATCACTTGCATCTGAGAGTTTTATGTTTTGTTCCATAGGAAAATTCAGAGGTTTAACACCCAAAATCCCACCATCCTTCATAATTTCCAAAGTGTACTTCCGTTGTGAGATAGAAATACATTTTTGTGATCGAGAGACCTCAATGCCCAGAAAATATTTCAAATTGCCCAAATCTTTAATTCGAAAACGACTATGCAGAAATCTCTTAAGAGTGTATATAGCCTTGAGGTCATTACCTGTGATCAGAATATCGTCAACATAATTCAACAATGCGATAAAGGATTTACCATTGCGACACGTGAATAATGACTAATCTGCTTTAGACTGAACATATCCGGCAACTTGAATAGCTGTATAGAATTTAGCAAACCATTGACGAGAAGATTGCTTTAATCCATACAACGACTTGTTGAGGCGACATACCAAACTCTCCCCCTGTCGCTGAAGACCAGGAGATGGACACATATAAATTCCTTCATGAAGATCACCATGAAGGAAAGCATTGTGCACATCTAGCTGGTGAAGGGACCAATTCTATGCTGCTGCCAGAGCCAATAAACAACGAACGGTAATCATTTTAGCAGTAGGAGAGAAAGTGTCATGGAAGTCGATACCTTCTAGTTGTGTGTAACCTTTCGCCACCAACCGGGTTTTATGACGCTCAATGGTGCAATCTGAATGGCGTTTGATTTTGTAGATCCAGTGGCATCCAATAGGTGTTTTTTCCAGGAGGGAGAGAAGTGAGGGACCAAGTGTTATTAGCTTCCAAGGCTGCCAATTCAAATTGCATGGCAGCTTGCCACTATGGAAGGGAAGCAGCTTCTGTGTAAGAGCGGGGCTCAATGTCCTGACTAATGGTGGCAACAAAGGAGCAATGATGTGGTGAGTAACGATGGTAAGAAAGAAAATTACAAAGAGGATATCATGTACCTTTGGGTGGACCAGACGAGGAAGCCAGCGATGGCTTGGGAGACGTTACTTGGTTGCAGATGTAGTCATGTAAAGCGTGAGGAGGGCTATGATGGCGATGAGAACGATGCAAAGGCTACACATGAATCATAGGAGAAGGTGACTGAGTGATATTGGTTGGAACCGAGGGAGAAAAAATTAGAGGGACTAGAGTAGGAGACTCATAATAGGGATGGGGAAGTCTGCAGAATGAGGATCGGGTATGGAAAGAGGCAGGACGGGGGAAGAAGCTATAGATGCAGGTGTTGGTTCAGGAGGTGCAGGAATGGGCGGAGATAATTTGTAAGGGAAAATGTGTTCATAGAAAACAACATCACGGCTAGTGAAAAATTTATGGGTGGTAAGGTTGTAGAGCTTGTAAGCTTTTTGGTCGACCGGGTAACCGTGAAAAACACGTGTAGCTCTAAGAGCAAATTTATGTGTGGCATACACTTCAGTAGCATATGCAAGACAACCGAAAACTTTAAGATAGGAGTAAGTGGGGACCTTGCCGTAAAGTCTCTCAAAAGAGGTTTGGTGAGAAAGAAGTGGTGTGGATAAATGATTAATTAAATGGACAGCGGTAAGAACACATTCTGCCCAAAACTGCAAAGGGAGATGAGCTTGAAAGTGAAGGGCACGTGCAGACTCAAGGATATGACGATGTTTACGCTCTACAACCTCATTTTGTTGAGGTGTATAAACGTAAGAGTGTTGATAAGTTGTGCCATTTTGTCAAAAACAATTCCCCTCCATTATCAACGCGAATATTTGCGATGGATGCATTAAATTGGGTTTTGACAAAAGAAAAAAAAATATTGTGAGTTAATTTTGTGTTTCATGTTTGTGATGCATAAAGAATATCCATGTAAATCTAGAATAATCATCCACAATTTTCAAAAAATATTTAGCACCGGAAATGGAAGAAATTTTGTAAGGGCCCCAAATATCACAATGAATTAATTCAAACGATCAAATAGAGAAAATTGAACTAGCGGGAAAAGGAATTCGACATTGTTTTGAAAGTGCACAAATATCACAAGCATCATTGATTTTGAAAGAGAAATTGAGTAAATTGTTAGCCATAAAATTTAATCGAGAGGAAGATAAATGCCCTAAACAGCGATGCCACAACTCGGTGGAATAGATGACATGAGAACAAAATGATTTGGTAGCAATGGTAGCAGAGGGTTGAAATTTTGGTGTCGGTGTTGTTGATGCTAATGCAACCAAGTAATAAAGTCTGCCTCATTGTTTACCCAAACCAATCGTCGTCTTCATCGCCAAGTCCTGTAAAATGCACCAATATGAAAAAAAAAGTTACTGAACAATTGAGACATCTTGTAACTCGACTTATAGACATCAAATCCACCTTAAAGGATGGCACACCAAACACATTTTTTAGAGAAATAACAGAATTCAAAGGCAAAGTCTCAATAGATGTAATTGGAGCCTGTTCTCCACTTGGCATAATAATTGGTGGTAAAATAGAATTCTGACGACTATTGACAAGCAAATTCAGAGAAGAAGTGATGCAATCAGTTGCACCACTGTCAAGAATCAATCGAGGTAGTCTAAATAGTGTTTGCAACAAACCTGAAGAAGTAACGGTAGTATTGGCCTGAGGTTGAGAGGATTGATCTATCCCATTTTTGTTCATAATGGACAATATCTGTTGAAACTGTAAATCAGAGAATCCATTCATGACCGGCTGTATCTCTTGCATTGTGGGACCTTCCTTAACGTAATTGGTTGAAGGATGGGCAGACTTGTTGTAAGGAGGACGACTGCCTTGACGGTAGAAATGGCTAGCTTTATGTTTTGGATGGCCTGGTGGATAAAAATATAGTTTCCAACGTGTATCTCGTACATGATGATCATTATCACATTATGAGCAATGCAGTGGCTTACGGTTAAAAGAGTTGGAGCGAGAGGAAGCACCTTGTCTTGATCAAACTACCAGAGCTGTGAGTTCATCTCGTTGAAGTGTTATGGCTGCAGTTTCTGCTGTCTCATGTGTATCATTTAAGCTACGTTGCTTCTCTTCTTGAATAATAGAGGAATATGTCTGGCAAACATCAGGTAGAGGATTTAGCAATATGATCTGTCCTTTAATTGCCTTGTAAGAGTCATTTAGTCCTATGAGGAATTGCATCAATTGTCGTCTCTTGTGATCTGCCCACATGAGCAAACAATGTCGTTATAGGAACCCAATTCATCCCACAATCCTTTCAGCTTTGTGTAGTAGGCTGCAACAGTCATCCACGCTTGAGAAGTACAAGCGATGTCCCTCTCAATTTGAAAGGTACGAGGGGCATTGCTCTGAGTAAAACGATCTTAAAGGTCCTCCCAAACTTCCAGGGCTATAGTTGAATATATAACACTGTTTGCAAGTTCTGGTGTAATTGAATTGAGAATCCATGATAGAATCATGTCATTGCATCTCTTCCATGAAGCATAATCGTTTGGTTGGCTCTTGGCAGACGGTATCTGTATTGTACCATGTATAAATCCCAACTTATTTTTAGCATTCAAGGAGAGGGTCATAGATCTGCACCAGGTAGAATAATTATCGCCGTTGAGAGGCTTAGAAACAAGCACCAATCCTGGATGATCAGAATGGTAGAGAAGAAAAGGATCGAAGGCATTGTTCTTGCCTTCCTTAGAAGATTGTTCGTGCTCCATAATATTGGACAATTGACAGGAAAAAAATGGGGCAAGAAAAAAAACAGCAAAGAGCTAGGTTACCAACTCTGATACCATGTGAAAACAGAGAAGGAAAAGATTTGCCAGTACTTTATTGAATAATACTCTGCCACTTATATACAAGTGTTTTTCCTATAATTATGCTACGCCATATTAGGAATATGAATTAAAACAGGAATAGGTATAGTTGACAGAATAGGTCTACATATTTGTTTCCTAAACCATTACGTAAACATTAGGATATTATTGATCCTTTCTTAACAAAAATTGTGTTAATATTACCGATATAAGTTTAAAGAAAATGTTATGTGGCCAGGTAGTAGAGATTGAAGGTTCTAAATAGGTAGAAGGTATTATTCTTGATTTTCTCAAAACATATATATGCAGTGAAAATGATAAATTTAATATTTTTCTAGAAGTTCTAAAAATCCTGTTAAATAGATTTAGAGTTATTTATGTTTATACGAAATTACCTGAAGTTCAAATATTATTTTTAGCTTTAATTGCTTCAAGGCTGAAATATTGCAAAACACAAGTTGTCCAATTATTCAAACTATAATAGTAATCCATACGAACCACTAGTAAGAAATCTCCTAAACCCTTTTAGGAGAGAGAGATTGTTATACTTTTAAGTGCTAATCTTTTCTTATATTGTTCAAGTGTTCTGTAACTTATACAGTTTTTTTATATAAAATAAGAGGCATCACATAATTATAAGGCAAGTAAGCTAGTAACTTAACTGACAATAGTCAAGTGGTTAGAACTAAGTTAGTGGAAGAAAATATCATTGGCTCGAATCCTATTACTTGCATTTCTCAACCTCCATGTAAGTGTCTGATTGACTAGGAACCTCGAGTAAACGGGCTCACCCTCGTGGTTTGGCTCATGGGAGTGGCCACCCACCCGTGGGTCGGGTCTAAGAGCATGTCCATGATATAAAAAAACATTATATTTATAGAAAAACCTAAAATCCCTAAAAATAACAAATTATCAATTTGCTCCTGAATAGTATCACATATATTATTTAAGAATAATTTTATAAATTTATTCAATCAAGTCCTTACTTGATTTTTCTAGGTCTAGAATTGTAATTCCTTGTATAAATTATAATCTAGTACTGAATTTCTAAAACTTATTTACAATCAAGTCATATTTATTTAATCATCTCATTTTAATTTATAACCAATGGATCTATGTGTGTGACCCATTAAGTTTTTTAATAAGTTTTCCCAAATATAATTCACAATCCTAAATAAAATAGGATTAAATAAATTAAACAAATTAATTTATTATCAATTCAACAATTTATTGATTTATATTTGAAGATTAAGTACAAAGTCTAGTAACCTATCATGATCCCTCAAATATTAGAAAAGTCATAAGTGATTTAACTTAATATTTCACTTACCAGTTTCTCGGTGTAATTATTATTCATTTATCAATAATATTTTGATTTATATATTATAGCATGAAGAGTGTCTACTCAGTCAAATCATGTTTGTTTTTAATACTAGGGTCATTGATTCTTTGACAAATTTGAAAAAGCTTTTCAATTTTTTTAATTATTCAATTACTGTTATATAATTCATGTTAAACCCAATATTTTTTTATTTGTCACATTTGATTAGGACATCGTACAGCCAGGTCAAAACAAAATATTTTCTATATAAAATAACTTTGCAGATCCGTCCAATAATTATTTAATTTAATCTTGAGTTTGCATTATTTTTTTAATCTTGAATACAATAGGATATGATTATGCTAGTAAATATTCCATCCAAAATTTGAACTTAATTCCTTTTATATATCTGAAACCTTTTTCAGCCTATATTTTTGTTTTTTTTTAAATTGTCTTATGACATTTTTCTCCTCCGTTTCAATGCACACACGTAAATTTCTGGTACCCTCCTGAGACTCGTATACAGAAAATGACATTTTGGATCCAAAGTATCCGCTTAAAAAGTTAAAATATAAAGAAAGTGACCCTTGAAAAGTTTGGAATCAAGAACGGATAACCCCAAAGCTTTAAACAAAGATGCGAATTAAATGAAGCAACTAAAGAGAAAAACACCCAACGAGATGGTTTCTCCACAAATGGACCTCACCATTACATAAAGTCATAAACTACCATTGTCCATATCTTCCGTTAAATCTTATGAGAGATATTCATGTCCTTCCTTGCAAAATAAACTGTTCACCTTTAATCACCTCTCTTCTCGTATTTCAATTGTGAGAATAATACAGATTTGCATGCATATTTCATTCTAAAAAAAGAAAAGAAAAGGGAAAACAGTTGCATATACATGTTCTAAAGCTCATTTTTTATTGGCTTGTAATTTCAAACAGCTCCACTACCCTTAAAACTAGAATAAAACGAGAAAATATTATCAAACTCAAAAAAAATTGTTATGCTTATGATGTAGAAAAGTGGCGATGGAGATTCAGGAGAAGCTTAGCTTTCAGATACGAAGTTGACAGCGCTAGACTATCTTGACAGTGCAGACCAACGCAAAGATAAAAGAAAACAATAGTCCAAATCAATCCAATTTGATATGATTTTGCCTACTCTTTCCATAATAGTGGCTATCATTTTTTATTCGAGAGTCGGGATAAAACAAATCACCCCAATTCAGAGGTGCACGTTTTGGATAGGGAGCTATGCTCCTTGATGATTGTTTTGGATCCCAGATTTCATTGTTTTGGCCTACATTTTCCAAGTTTTATGAGGGTTTTTTTTTTCGATTTTTATAAAATTTTCAGGACTTAATTTTGTTGTGATTTTTATTTCTTTCTTTACTTAAATTTTGTAAATTGAATAGTTTTAGACAGCATTTTGAATAATCAATTTTTTTTAGCAAATTTTATAAACCTAGCTATTTAAGCCCGACCTGTGGACTATTTTTGAAAGGGATTCTTCCTAGAATCCAAATCCTTCTTGTCTTGATCTCATGATTTGAATAAATGAAGAATGAAGAAACAGATTAGATTCAACAGATTGTGGAGTTGCAAGCTCAATGCGAAGTAAGAAGAGAAATATTCAAGGAACACGGGGGTGGACTGACTTTGTCAAGGTCCTTGTTCATATTGAAGAGGGCTCAGATTTTGCAGGTCAAGCATGGAGCACCAGCCTGTTTTGCTACAGTGTACCAACAACACACAACTCACGTATTCAATCAAGACAAGCTGTTCAAGATTCCTTCAGAAATGTCCAAGTCCACTACGGTAAAAGAACATCTCTTTTAAGCAGGGAGGGTCCGACGTTGTCAATTATGTTGAAAGTTCAGATACGCCATGCCAAAGTTTTCCACAAGAAGCATATTACATTACCCACACAAGTCTAAAGGAATTAATTAAATTTTTTCGCTGACTATAAATTATTGGATCCCAAACTTTTCTATAAACTTCACCTTTTTGTGAGAGAAATAAATATAATTTCAAAAATATAGAATTTGTTTGATATTAAACAACTCATTACCTTCATTACTAGGGTTCGAGATTTAAATCTAGAAATGACAATTAAGATTCTTATAAATTAATTTGACCAATCTGGTATGAATAGATGATCTTAAGTAGATCAAGTCTCTAATTAATTTCTGGGTTTTAAATTTTGAGGTAAAATCATGCGCAATTGCCTAGAAACCCAAGCGTCAAAGATGAAAGGACACTTTACCAGGAGGAGGGAACCCCCTTTGTCTGTTCACTCTCGTGACCTTGAAGGCAATCCCATTCATTTATTTTACACTTTCCAGGAATTTGGGTCAAAAGTTTTTTCTTCCCTTTTTTTTTTATACGCTTAAACTATTGATCCTATTCCTTGTTGTTGTTGGGATAGGTCAGTGCGACCCACGAACCATCCTGTCCGTGAGCCTCTTATTTTACGCGGAATTATGACCTGGGTTGACCTCTTCCCAACAAACGTCATTTGTGGCATGTGATGGACGGAGTGTTTTTGGACTCCAGGGTGGTAAAAAATATTTATATATATATATATATAATTTAAATAGTCACAAATGATGTTTGTAATTCATAAGTTGTCAATGTCAAGTTTAAAAAGTTTTTTATTTATAAATTTTTTAATAAAATCAATATACTTGAATTTTCTAATAACTTTGAAGATCAACTACTAGAAAAGTTTGGTTTAACAAAATGAGAGGTTGATTTGCAACTGCTCATCCCTCGTTTAATGCATAATAAATTTTATATTTTGTTTTGTTTTGTGTTTTAAAAATATTTTAAAAAAAATTTAATTTTTGTTTAATTTTATTTTTTATTTTAAATTAATATTTTTTAATGTTTTCAGATCATTTTAATATGCTGATATTAAAAATAATTTTTTAAAAATAAAAAAATATTATTTTAATATATTTTTAAATAAAAAACACTTTTAAAAATAACTATAACTATAATCTCGACAATATTCAATCTAGCAAAATTATATAATTCTCAACATAGAAAAAGAACCCATGAGATGAAACTAAAGCAGGCATCATTCACATCAGGATTCACTTTCCCTTCTCTCTAAGCTAATATTAGATGCTCTGCTTCAAGTCAACTTTTTCGTGTCAAGGTCGTAGTCAAACTTTAAAGTCAACTTGCTTCTGTTAATCTTATTAACCTAATCCCATTGACAAGGTTTAATGAACAATTAAGTATCATTAGGCCCAATTTCCAAAAGCCCGAAAACCCACATTTTAGATCAATATTTTAAATGTAGAGTGAAATGCTTCACCCTCATCTCCTATAAAAAAAGTTAAATGAATAGTTAAAAATAAAAAACTAATATTTTAATTTTTTTTACTTGTTTTGCACACTTCAAAAGAAAAGTCAAATAAAATACTAAAATACATTTTCTCTCCCACAAATATTATTTCTACATATCTCTTCAAAGAGCTAAAATTAACAAAGTGGGGTCATTAAAAAAATAAACCAATTAAATGTAGCTATGTGGATAAAAAAAATAACATTAAATTTATTAAGAAATAATAAAACACTTGTTTTTTCCACTCCAATATAAATGGCTCTTCAAATGGTTTTTTTTCATTAGAATAGATATAGTAAAAAAAACTATATTTATACTATTTTATTAATTTAACTTTTTAAAATAGTATTTTGTATTGAAGATGCCCCTACGGCTGAGATTCTAGGACTTTTGAAGTACTATTTATTAGAGTATGTTTTCCCTCTTAAAAATTTTAAATGGTCATAAGAATATGCATGCTTTTATTAATAGAATAGAAAAGATTGAGTCTTGATCAATGGATTAACCATTATAACTTCATATTGGAGTGAAATATTGAAACTTTGAAGTGGGTTTTGCTTACACAAAAACATTCTGTTTTGTTTCTAAAAATAGAAAGCCATGGAAGTGACTTGCAAGTGCAAAGACTAGGGAGTTGTAGAAGGCATGTTTTTAATGAAAGACATGGTTTAAAGATTAAAACTTTTCTTGGTGGGTCTTTCCCTCATGTTAGAAGTGGACAGCTTTCAAGTGTATGTGTCCTCGTTACTCTAAAATGATTCATGGGTTCATTTAATTCTTGCTGTTTTTTGTGTTGGTGAGTATGTTATGTTTTTGTTTTGATTGAATTGTTATTGGTTTGTTGATTCTGAACTGAAAAATGTGAGCTTTTTTGGTTCTGGTGTTCATGTTTAATGATGGTTGATGTAAGTTTTTAAAGGTTGTTGTTTATTGGTTTGATTGTGTGATTATGATTATTTTTTATCTTGTTCTGTTGCTGATTGAAATGTTGTTTTTTGGTTATTGGGATCTCAATGGCCTTTTTCTGTTGCTTGGTGACAGTAATTATAATTTGGAATTTGTGACTGAGACTTGATTCATTCTAAGCAGATGAAAGCAAGTAAATTGTATTGATATGAGTCTATTGGATACTGAATGTTTTTTACTCTGTTGTGAATGGTTTTAGCCATGGATCAAGGAGTTTCCAGCAAGTGGGATTTCATTTCAAATTACTTCTGCTGCAGGTTAGTTGTTGTTTTTTAATTTTATTTATAGGATAAGGAAAATATGATATGAAATTAGGTTTTAGGATTTAAATTATTATTGATCAGTTTGAATATAGTTTTGAATTTGAACTGCATTCATATGCAGATTTTTCTAGGAGGAGACGGAGAAAAATGTCAACTACAAGGCCTAGAGGTTTTTTCCCCAAAGAGATTCATGCCGAGAGCACCAGTAGGATCAAGCACCAAGAAGAGAGACTTAAAAAACAAAGGAGAAAAGGAGGGTTCGATTACCCAAAATCTAGTGAGACTGCAGAGGCTAACAAGCAAACACTGGAAATAGAAGTTGATAAGGATGATAAACTAGAAATTGAACTTCCTGAGTAGAAGAAATTTAATGAAGAAAAGATAGTAGAGAAAGTATCATTGAAGCATAAAGAAGTCACTGTTAAACGTAATCAAATGGTCAAAAATGGAAATGGAAGTATCAGTAGAGTTCGTAAGGGTGCGACTCTGCCACAGGATAAAATTGTTGTTGAGGGAAGTCAATTTGATGACTTAGAGAATGATGAAGATGATTCTTTAGAAATAAAATTAAAGTTGGAAACGGAAGAAAATTTGCGTAAGCTAGAAATCGAAAGGCTTGCTGAAGAAAATTTGCGTAAGCAAAAAATCGAGGGGCTTGCTGAGGAGAACTTCTCTAAGGTTAACAAATTGTTTGTTTATCCACAGGTGGTGAAACCTGACATAGAAGTGTTCCTTAATAGGAGTCTCTCAACTCTGAGTAGCGAGCCAGATGTTTTGATTATGGGAGCATTAAATGACTACCTTTAGGTCGGAAATGACCCATCTTAATGGGGATTGGTGGTCTTGTCAGGTTCATGTTCCAAAAGAAGCATATAAGATAGACTTTGTGTTCTTATGGACGGTGGAATGGATGCATTTGGATTTGATAATTTCTTGCTTAAAGAAAAACATCGGGAATTGGAGAAAATTCCGAAGGAGCAAGCTGAGAAGGAAAGACTAGCAGAAGAGCAGAGGCAAAGAGAAGCAGAGAAGGCTGCTAGTGAAGCTGATAGAGCACAGGCAAGAGCAGAAACTGAAAAAAGGAGAGGAATGTTGCAAGAACTGATGAAAAAGACTGCAAGGTCTGTTGATGATGTTTGGTACATAGAACCTAGTGAGTTCAAAGGTGAGGACATGCTAATGACCTTTGGATTCATGGGGGGCATTATAATTGGAAGGACAGATTGTCCATTGTGGAGCAGTTTGTCAGCTCTGATACAAGGGAAGCTGCCTGGTGCTCTGCTAATGGTATGTTTGAATGGATCTTCTTTAATCTAGTAATAGTGCATTTTTTTTTCTTTTTACAGTGTCTATTCAGCTTAATGGTCACAAACTCGCAATTGCTGTTTATCATGAAATTTCAATCTGTTTGGGTACCTTTTAGGAAAAGTAGAAGAAATGACTGTTATTTATTTTTAATAAAGAGGAAAAGGTCTCAAATAGTTTTCTCTTATGAATTATCACTGCTTGACTCCTCTGCATCCCCTTTTGTGGGCCTGGTTGCACCTTTCTAAAGCTGGCACAAGAAGGATGCTGTGTCTGTGTGCCTATCCCTGCTCTGCATGGTTTCTTTTGTTGGTTTATCATTGCTGATCATAAGAATTTTTTTGTGGAACCATGTCTTTTGCAGTTAAGAACCATATCATTTATGGGAAAGAAAGTTTTGCTCTTAAAGGTTTGAAATTAAGAGCCATGGAGACCAAACAAGGCCAATGCATCTCTTTCACATGAAAAGTACCTGCTCAGCATTTGTTCTAGGAAAGTTCATGTCTTCATGTTGCGTTTATGCTGCCACTCCTGAGTAATTGTGGAGATTAAATGTCACTGTTGACAACTTGAGGCAACTGATCGAAACATATCATACCCTGCCAGAGGTGAAGAGCCCCAGTTAGCAAGGACAGCTTGCCATACATGTTAACCACCAAGTTTGCCATAATAGCTAGCCATCAAAGATGCATCCTTTGTGGCTGGCATTGAACCGACCAAAAACTGGTGGTTAAAAAGTTAAATTAGATTTTCATCGGCTCGCAATTTAAGTTGATTAGATCAAATTGTTTTTTTTTTTTTGCGTGTCTGTAAAACCATATATCAAGGCCATGTCAAAAGCATAACATGACCATAGAGTTAACCCTCTCTCATTTATCATCATGATTTTAAAAACCCACTAATTATAATCCCATGGAAGAAAAAAAGAAAAAAAGCATGGAAGGAAAGGGAATTAATGTCTGCCTTGCTTATCTTATCATCAAGATTTGTTAATCAAGTAGCTGGATCCCTTTCGGATGGTAGGGAATGGTTTCTTTTATTTTATGATCCGTAGACAAGCTTTCTATAAGTTGATTTTTGTCCATTCAAGTCTCTTACTTGGATCCCACGTAATTATGTATTCAGCTCTTAATCCCAATAAGTCAAGCATGTTATGCCCTGATTAATAATCATCTCACTTTAATCATCAAGTGTTAGCACTTGAAAATATACATACAAAAACTCTCTTTTTTTCAAAAAAATAATAATAATTGATTTTTTTATGTTGACATAAAAATGATGAGAAATTCAAGTTGGCCAAGAAGATGGAAAATATAAATGATTTCGTGGTCTAGGATACTCTAGCTAAAACATTATTGATAAGGTACTCAAGAGTCTTATCGTTTGTTTTTTGTAGTGTTGTCCAAAACAACGTGTGATGTTATTCTTTAGATGTATGTTTAGTAATGTGGTATATAATATTTTTTTAATTAAAAATATTTTAAAATTTTTTTTATATTAACACATCAAAATCATTGAAAAAACACCTAAATTATTAATTTGAAAAGTAGAAGCTACCATAATATCAAGTAAGCACTAAATTCTATATTTTCAATGTTTGTCTAACATCATGTGTTAATATCCTTTATTCAAAAAGAAAATTTTCTATATTAGCTTGAGCCTCTTGTAAGACCTAAATTCTTGGCCCATCAAATCCAAGTTCAAAATTCAGCTCAAACTCAACCCAATTAATCTACATATTTAAAGAAAAGGTTGTAATAGAATTTTCTTTATCTCTCTTCTCTTTTTCCCTCTTTATCATGACTTCCATCCCAATATCTAGAGATTTCAACTCTGGAACTTAAGCTTTTGGATTTCGAGAAGGGTTGAAGCAACGAGTTAGTGATTTTCTATTTTATTATTTTTTATTAGGGATTGATAGTTGAAGGATTAAAGAAGAGTTTAGAGTTTTATTATGATTTGATGATGGAATGATTTAAGAGTTTTAATTCAAGTTTAGAGTTTTAATTTTGGCTTAAAACAAACTGATTAAGAACTGAAATTATGAGTTCTAAAGGAATAAATTGATTGTTAAGGAATATGCAGTTTTGAAGACTAGCAAATCAAGATTTTGAAAATCCCGATCAACCAGTTGACTGGTTGATCTTAACCGATCGACTGATTGGCTTATGCTTTCGATCGACCAGTTAGTCTAAACTGGTTGACCGGTTGGCTTGTGATGACAGTTAATTGTTTGGACATTTTGATCGACTGGTTGACCCAACAGTAGTAGTTAATCAGGCCTGTTAGGTTCAAATAGTTTGGATTATATTTGGGATCGATTGGGTGAATTAGTTCGGTTTTATAATTACGTTTTGGTTTCTAAATTTAGAGTTTTAATCTTTTTATGTTATTTTTTATTTGATTCGTTTTTTAGTATTTTTCATATCCGTTATAGATTCTACTGACATTCCTCCTAACGATCTTCAGTAGTCTCCAGTTCTACATCCGTTTGTCTTTTGCTTTTATATTTCTAGTCAGTGGGATAATCTTTAATATGCATGTAATATAAATAATAGTAGTATGTTGATTATATGATGAGTACAATTGATTAATTTTTGAATATTTATATATGTTGTTTTATTATCTGAATACTCATATGCTCTTAAATTTCATATTCGTATTCTGTTAAATTAAATTTTATTTGATATGACATTTGTTTTCTTTGATAATTATATGAATATCTATTATGTCTTGATATCGGACTTGTCAGTAATTCAATGCTAACAGAGAGTAGTTAGTCTATGTGCACATAGTATTTGTATACTTAACTAGTGAGAAAGACATCAGCATGTGACGACTAATCTTCCCACAGTAATCGGGGTTGCAAACCTCATCTGTTATTGGAACCTTAGGGTTTCATCTTTTATATAAGTCAATAGCTTTGTCTGATCTCTGACGTGTATTCTATTACTATATGCTATTATGCTTAATATTTGTGTGTGTCTCTATGTATAGATATATCTGTTTTAGTTCTTATACTTACAAATAACTAAAATGTATATTAAATATTATTTCCTTACTAAACTGGTCGAACTCACCCCTCCATTTTAATATTTTTTCAAGTTCTTAGCTCTCGTTAGTAGGTTGACATTTGATTGAAAGTTCGTATTACTTTCTTTGTTAATATATCTTGCTTGCTTCCACAAAGTTTTTTGTATTCTTTATGATTCAATATTTTAGACGCTTCACTATTACGTTGTTTTCATTAAAATTTAGATTTTTGTTTCAAAAATTTTATTTTATTTAATATAATAAGTATTTGAAATTATAAATTGTTCTTTTGGTTTTAAGAAAAAATGCTGTATGAATGAATATATATATATATATATATATATATGTTTTAAAACTTAATATAGATGAGATATTTCATCACATCATTCCTGCATTACCGATCACAAACTCAAGATTCAGGTTGCTAAGATGGATACACAAATAGGCATAATTATGTGAAGCAGATTCGAAATCTAGTGATTTAAATTTATTTGATAATTTGTAAGGAGAAAGGACTACCTCTTATTATATACCTAATACCCCGTATCGGAATTTATTGAGTTAATTGTATCTGAAAGCCTTTCGCAACAAAGTGGCTGTAGTTTAGTGGTGAGAATTCCACGTTGTGGCCGTGGAGACCTGGGCTCGAATCCCAGCAGCCACACGTATAATTATTTAATATTTTTGCCAGGGGGATTTTTTTTTTTATCAATTAATTAATTTTAAGTTTGGATTGGGACCTTTTATATTAAAACAGTTTGGGAACCCACTGACTTTGAGCATCGATCCAGAATGATTAAATCCTAAAAGTTATGATTGATGAATAGGAAAATATATATTTTTTATTTTTTAATTCAAATTTGTAGCCAATATTCAATAAAATTTATTAAATTTCTTTAAATATATCTAGTAAATATGGTATTTTGAGCAATGATCCAGAATGATTAAATCCTAAAGTTGTGATTGAATAGGAAAAAAAAAAACTTATTTTCGACTTAATCTTTAAAAAAATATAAGGTTGGGTTGAAAAAAAAAAAAATGCAGCTCACTTGTCATAGGGCAAGAGTAGGTATTCTTGGAACATGAAACTAGATCTTCACAGATACATCTAGAACAGGATAAAGCACTGTTTCCTGAAGTAGAAATAGATAATTAAAGGCCTCAGTGTGTATAGTGCTCACTGATCCTTGTAGTTTTGTAATACTCAATGTTTGATAGGCTAAATCTTATTATACTGTGAATTTACCGTAATTATAAAATCAAGATCAACCGGTTAAATCGACTTGAGACCTAAATAGGAGCTTAGATTTGTTTAGATTTGAAGAAAAAAAACAAAGTAAAGAAATGAGATGTATTGGAAAATGAAAAAAATCACCAAACTTAATTTTTTTTTTTAAAAAAAAACAATGTTTAATCATGAGATGGAAAAAAAAATCCCAAAATAAAATTGAAGATAACCCTTGTCCAGGCCATTTGATTGGAAACATTAAATATAAAAAAACCATGAAGATCAATTCTTAACAAATCATATATTGATTAATGAATTTTTTTTTAAAAAAAATCAATCACATAAAAGAATACAAAATAAAAAACAATAATTAAAAGCAAAAAAAGGCACGAGCACTTTCTTTCCGCTCGGGTCAATTTGTCAAACCCACGGGTCTGGTTATGAGATCGAGATAATCCAACAGAAAGGAAAACAAAGAAAATCATGAAACCCTATTTCCAAAGAAAACCAATGTCGAATCATGAGATGAAAAAATATAATATGTCCCAAGAAAACTAATGCCGAACTTTGTTCTAGACCATTTGATCGAAAGCACTAAATATGAAAAAAAAACCATGAAGATTAATTTTCAACAAATCAAATATCGAAGTATACTTTTTTTAAAAAAAATATCAATCAAATAAAAGGATACAAAAGAAAAGGCAGTAATTAACAACAAAAAAAAGGCATGAGCCCACCCTAGTTAACCTGTCAAACACACAAACAAGTCATGAAATCAAGATAACCATATATATATAAAACCATGAATCCTTTTAAAAAATCAGCATCAAGTATTGAGATCGAAAAACAATAAGTAAAAAAAATAATGTGAACTCGTGTTAACTTATAACACGTGTGACCCAGGCCATTTGATCGGAAGCACTAAAAATAAAAAAACCACAAAGGCCAAATTTCAATAAATCAAATGTCAAAGGATGAAAATGAAAAAATAAATCAATAACAAAAGGCGATTCAAAATAAAAAAATAGAAAATAAAAAAATGAAAATCAAATCTTAAAAAAAATATGAAAGGATGACTAATTTTAGATTGAAGAGCTAAATTGAAAAGAAAAATCAATTACACAAAAGAATTAAAAGAAGAAACCACTAAAAGAATGAGGATGAAATCTTAAAAAAATAACAAATTAAAATTTTCAATTAAATGATGAAATTAAAAACAATTGAAAGTTTTATAAAAGAGGCAAGAAAAAATGAAGGAAAAAAAAAGAATCACGACTAAATTTGAAAGACAAAAAATGAAAAATTTAGATTGAAAGGTAAAATTAAAAACAAATCCAAAACTTACAAAAAAACTAAGGAAAAAAATTATAAAAAAACATTTGAGGATTGATACTTAAATATCCCAACCAAAAGGACTACCTTGAAATTTTAAATATCAAGTGCGAATTTCGAGGGAGAAGAGGAGGATGAAGGAAAGAAAAAAATTGTTGGCTCCAAACCTGACGAACTTTGGCCACACACACAACTTACTTGAGAAGGCGATGACAAGGTCAATCAAATGTCACAGTGAAAGATGATATTTGATCAACAAGTGACCTCATACACGCTGACGCGTGCGTTTCACACATCAATAGCCTTTTATAATAATTTTATATATTAAATTACACAATTACCCCTAAACCAACCCAATAATTAAAAAAAATATGATGTCAAATACAAAAATGCCTCTAAATGTAAGACATAGAAAATCCACTCCTGAGAGCATGTGAATCATTTATCTATTCATTAAATAGAAAAATATAAAAATACCCCTGAATGTATGCTTTAATTTTTTTTTAATCAAAGGATATAAGGGTATTTTCATTATGTATTATAAAATGAAAAGATGTAATTGCCCCTATTAAATTATGAAATGCCAAATAAACCTTTGTGACAATACCAAAGAAACCCGGTTGATTGGTTTGTTGTTTTTTTAGGATAAAATAAGTATTTCACCTGAAAGTTTAAAAACACCACCCATTACCCTTGTATTTTTCACTTTAGGTTATTTTTCTCTCAATATCACCTTCCCCTGACAAATTAGCCTAAATTGACCCACAATTTGATCTCACAAAGACTACATAAAAAAAAAAAGATAAAATAAAACCCTTGTAAGGAATAGATTCATGGTGTTATGTAAGGGGATCTACGGTGCATTGTACATAGTGAATTCTACACATCTTTTAGATTTACTTATAATAATTGTTAGATATTATTACAAGATTGATTTGAAAAGATATTTAAGTCATTAAATTATTAAATCAATTATGAGAGGTTTTTTTTATTAAAACAACATTGTTTTTTTATTTTTGAAAAAATTCTTAGTGTTGACCCAATAATGTTTGAATCGAGTTTAGTAGAATTAAGCATATCACTAAAAAATTGATTATATCAATTGAATTTTATCATATCAATATATTGTCTAATTCAACGAAGAATCCTATTCAAATTAATTTTTGAATCCTAAGTTTTTTAAATTAACTTAACTGTTAGATCGAGTTTAATAACAAAACTTTGCACCGAAAGAATAAAGAGAAAAAAAAATTGTACTAGAAGAACGACAAGAAAAGATAGGGTAAGATATGGAATTGGAATAGGCAACTTTGTGGCATGTAAAAATCTATCGTTAGAATGGGATCACATTCACAAACTTGTCCATGATGAAACCAAATTAAGCGTTGACCCACACATTTCTCTCAAGTCATTATCCAACAGATCCTTCTGATTTGAGTTGAGAAGACACCTCACTTTACCCACCTCCCTGACCCTGACCTAACTTGTAATTGCCTGTTTGTAATTATACTTTAGTTCTTCATGTTTAGAAACCTATAAAACTAGTCCCTCACTCATGCCGAGTGACCGATATAGTTCTTTTATGGGTGTTTGATAGTATGATAATAATTATTTTTTAAAATATGTTTCGCTTGAAA
>Ga0307510_10000297_pt1 | contig 45881 bp, 65 predicted proteins | sample 12_EM_MG_FD_207224 | JGI IMG/M metagenome (GOLD analysis project Ga0307510, IMG submission 207224) | Populus trichocarpa ectomycorrhiza microbial communities from riparian zone in the Pacific Northwest, United States - 12_EM | ecosystem: Host-associated > Plants > Roots > Unclassified | place... | reverse complement strand
ACGTCGCTGAGTGCACTGGTGTTGGCAAAGTCGAGCTCGACGATATCGTCGCAGTCGTCGAGCGGTGCGCGCGGGTATGGCCAAGGACCGATTCCTCATGGAAGGGCTCAAGTGTACGAGGCGCAGGAGAGGTGCCGACACGAGGACCGGGTACTGTGAGAGCAGGCGCGGGCGCAAGAGCGAGCGCCGCTATGATTGGAGCTGGCATACAAGGCGGGACGGACACAGCCGCAGTTGGCAGAACCGACGCCGCGGAGTGATGGGATGGCAAGCGGGAAGGTAGGGTAGCAAGCACCTTCTCGGTCAACGCAAATCCACGTAGCAGAGGGCGCGGCGTGATGTCGCCGGGCTCGTGCCTCCTAGCCCAATTTCCGTGCGGCTGCGGTCGCTCTTCAACTGGCGAGTCGGCCTCATGCAGATCGTCGCTGCTCTCCACATCACCCTCGTATCGCCGCTGCGAGAATGCGACACTACTCGTGCGACTGGGAGGCATACGGAGTCGCGCGGAGATCACATTTTGCATGACAATCTGCGGGAGCTGTGACGTTGTGGGCAACAGAGAGCGGATGAGTTGTGCCGCAGCACGATAGGTGGGCGATATCGGTTCAGAGGAGTCGGGCTCAGAGGATATATTGATATGCTGGTGTGCTTGGGCGAACGCGAGACGCGTGGACGGGACTGCAGACGGAGGTGGAGGGAACGGTTCCGAGCGCACCAGTCACGTGATGGACTCGGGGAGGTGTTGGCGGCGCCAGGAAGCCAGGCGGTGTGGCAGAAGCAAAGATAGTATCAAGGAGGGCAAGGCCCTTAGTGGTGATAGGGGGTGGGTCAACAAGGTTGGAAGTAACGGTGGACGGGGCAGATGCGGAGGCAGACGCGAAAAGGGTCTCCAGGGTCACTTTGCCCTTTGTGCAGGTTGGCGCCGTGGGTTGATTCACCGCACTGCAATCATGGACTCTGACAAGTACGTTCCAAGTCCCTCCAGTGTGCTCCTTGAAAGGACGTACTGACTAATGGATCTCTGTTTCTATATACGCCAAACCCGTCAACCACTTTTTCTCTCGACCAAGTGGCCATTTCACTGACGATCCGTCCTATTGCACCTCCAAGTCTCTTGTGCCAATTATCACGGACTCAAATTCGGGAGAGGGTCTTATACATCACCCGAACGAGAAATGTGCCGGAGATAGCAGTGAGTAATCAACCACTGGTCCCTTAACAGTCCGATTTTTTAAGTATGGGGGGGGGGTATAGGCCAACTTCACCAACAGGTCACAACCGGAACCCTCCCTGATGACGTTCTTCTCAAAATCTTCAAAAATTTCGCCGATGCGGCGTATTGTTATCACTATGCAACCGAGGATTGGCGTATGCTGGTACACGTATGCCGAAGATGGAGAAATCTGGCATTTACGTCTCCACGTCACCTGAACCTGCAACTCCTCTGCAAACCTCCCAGAAGATCAGTGAAGAAGATGCTGGACATCTGGCCAGAATTACCTATACACGTACACGACTGCGGCCACCCATCGAAGGAGGCTAGAGACGATGTTGTTGCCGCACTCAGGCTCAATCATCGAGTGTCCGGGATCCGCCTCCGGAAGTATTCCGATTCAGAATGGGAAGCCTTTGCGCCACTGATGCAACATTCATTTCCCGCGCTGACACATTTGTGGGTCGAGCTGGCCGTTTCAATCAAGAATACAATTTCAGGTCCCTTCTTGGGCGGATCAGCTCCATCTCTACGAGCCATCCAGTTATGTGGCGTTCCATTTCCGGCATTACCAGAACTACTTTTCTCTACCACCAACCTTGTCCACCTTTGGCACGACAGTATTCCACGCTCTGGGTATATTTCCCCTCAAGCAATGGTCACTGGCCTCTCCGCGCTGCCTCGGCTTGAATCACTCTCCCTTTCATTCCAATCACCTCAATCTCTCCCAGACAGGACAATTCAAATCCCACCTCCGCACACGCGCATTCTCCTCCCTGTTCTCAATTATCTTCGCTTCCGGGGTGCTCCTGAGTACATGGAGGATCTTGTGGCCCAAATTGACACTCCTTTACTGGAGAGTGTGCAGATTGCAGTATTCAATCAGGAAGTCCTAGAAGTTTCAGAGCTGGTAAAGTTCGTCCGTCGTGCGGACAAGCTCTCATTACCCCATCAAGCAGAAGTTACCTTTAAGTCGGACTTCATTTCCACCATGCTTTCACCGATATTACTAATAGGGCTGTTTAATCCTAAAACTCTCATGCTCAATCTCGCATGCCCCGAGTCAGCTTTGCGGCTATCATGTCTTACCAAGTTCTGTGTATCATGCTTGCCTACCCTCTCCCCTTTCGAATCCCTCCACATTCATGTTCCAGTTTATTATGCGTGGCAAGACGTCATAGACGAACCGGACCCCCAATGGCTGGAACTTTTGCGCCTTTTTAACACTGTGAAGAATTTGCGCCTATCCAAAACTGTCGCTCCCCATGTCGCACAAACCCTGAGAGGTCTTCTGGCGGAACGGGTCATGGAAGTGCTACCAGCGCTGGAAAATGTTTTCATATCAAGGTTGGAGCCTTCTGGACCTGTTCGGGCAGCGATTTCTGAATTTGCTGACGCGCGACAGCGTTCTGGCCACCCTGTTGTTATCCACGACTGGGAGGGAGAGGTTTACTATACAAAGTAAGGAAATGGATCGAGGGGTCGATGATTGTGGGCGCTGTATGCTTTCCCTTCCATAAAGATTTGATTACATCCATTAACACTGCTACCGTTTCTCCTCTACACTTTGTTTGGTTCCCAGGACACTAGTTAAGCCGTACCCTATCGTTACCATCATCGTCATCGATCCCGTTCAAGTTCTGTGATATCTCGCATTCGTCTTGAGCCGTGTATGTAGGACAGATAATTTTCATGATGCCACGAACGGAAACTTGGAATTAAGTTAGATGCAGCAGGCGATCTATGCTCGATGATCAGTCACTGCATGATTCTGGCAGTGCTCTCAAATGGCCCGTCGACTCCACCTTCAGGCAGTAGCTCATACGGCACATAATATGGCTTGTGATACTGTAGGATGACGAAGACGAAGACAACTTGGATGCACACACCCTTTGATTATATATCCGATACAGACAGATTTCGTTGACCTTGGCATCGAGCCTGGTTGCGCTGGGCGGGCGTCACTGGTCCCAAGCTATTACTATAATATACCCGGTGACGGATGAAATTAACCTGTCCTACGATATCACATGTTAGCTATAGGACCCGCACTTTGGGAGTGGGATCGTGTACTTTTCAAGGATATTTAACGACCGGTGAGCGTGGACAGGTATCATCGAGAGTCCCAACCACTACCGTGTCTCCCCCATTCGTTCACAAAGCTCAAAGGTTCTATCGACGCACACACGCACACGCGCAGGAACCCTGCATTGAATATCAATACATATCAGTACAGGTGTGGGTACGTCGCGCGACACTACATCGACACTGATATCTCGGTGCATCACGGGGGAACGGGGACGGAGAGACGGAAGGGAGGGGGACGATAATGGAGAGGAGGGTAGAGACAGGACAACACAGCAATTTGAACACAAGGGTGACTAGATACGCTATGCCCGTGCACGATACTCTGTCCAGTGCCGATCCACGAACGAGGCATCAGTCTACCAAATCGAACCGCGGGAGATAAATGAAAACTCTACAGATGAAAAGAGGGAAAGGGACGTGCCTAGATCAGACTGAGCACCTCTCTCACAAATTCGTTACGGTCCCTCATCGCCAACGAGCTGTTGCCGTTTGGATGGGGATGGGAATGTGCGGCCCCGACGGTCGCCGCGCTCGCCGCAGACTTGACGAGCGTCGCCGCCCCATTAGTCTGTGCCTGGGTCGTGGCTATTGCTGACGCTTTGTCATTGAGTCTATTGGGGATCGACTTGTCGTTGCTGGACGACGGAGGTGCCGTTGCCGGTCCTCCCGTGGTCGGTGACAGCTCGGGGGTTTCCTCCCGCGAGGGTGCAGAGTTGTTAGGTTGACTGGGCTCGACAGATGATCCTGCGCCGGATTGCGAGTGCGAGGAAGGTGAAGCTGCTGCCGACCCACGGGCTCCTCCAACGGTGAGATGGGCATATGGTTGTGACGGTCTCCCCGAAATCTTCAACGCGTGCGACAACCCCGGGTCGAGATTGGGAGTGATGCTCTTTCGCAGTACACCCCAAGAATGTTCGATCTTGTCATACTCCCTCACCCTGTCCCTCTTCAAGTGTTTCGCACCGTTCCTGCCCTTGCATCGCAGGCACCCGAACGCATCGACATCGCTGAGTGCGCTGGTGTCTGCAAAGTTGGGCTTGACGATATCGCTGTGGTTATCAAATGGTGCGCGCGAGTATGGCCACAGGGACGGATCCTCATGGAAGGGCATGAGGGTACGGGGTGCAGGAGAGGTACTGAGGTGGTCCGGTGGGAGCGGGTACAGCGACGGCCGCCATTACGATCGGAACGGACCCGGAAGGCGCTGGAAAACAAGCCGGGACGGACGTAGCTGCAGTTGGCAGAACGGACGGCGCGGAGCGATGGGTAAGATGCACCTTCTCGGACGACGCAAATCTACGGAACGGTGGGTGCGGCGTGATGTCGCTGAGCTCGTGCGTCCTAGCCCGATTTCCATGCGGCTGCGGTCAATCTTTGATCGGCGAGTCCGCCTCATGCGGATCATCGCTGCTCTTCACATCACCCTCATATCAGCGCTGCGAGGACGCGCCACCGCCCGTGCGACTGGGCGGTATACCGAGTACCGTGGAGATCACATCTTGCGTGAGAATCTCCGGGAGCTGTGACGTTATGGGCAGCAGAGAGTGGATGAGTTGTGCCGCAGCACGACGGGTGGGCGATGTCGGTTCGGAAACTCGGGCTCAGAGGAGGATATATCGCTATGCTGATGTGCTTGTGCGAACACGAGACGCGTGGACGGGGGTGCAGATGGAGGTGGAAGGAACGGTTCTGAGCTCACCGCTCACGTGATGGAGTGGGGAGGTGTTGGCGCCAGGAAGCCAGGCGGGGGCGGTGTGGCTTTAGCAAAGACAGCATCAAGGAGGGCAAGGCCCTTAGTGGTGATAGGCGGTGGGTTAACAAGGTTGGAAGGAGGGGTAGACGGGGCAGATGCGGAGGCAGACGCGGGAGCAGACGCGAAAAGGATTCTAGGGTAGGTTTGCTGTTAAGGTAGGGCTCATTTAGTTTCATCCAACGTCACGTGATAAAAGTGACAAAATGCGTGACAAACACAAATCTTCGAATAACTTTCCAACAAAAAATAAAAAATAAAAAAGGCCTCGGCACAAAGTTAGAGAATTAGATTTAAATCATTTGTGCCGAGGCCGATTTTTGATAAAAAATCTATTGAAGAAGTTATTCAAAAAGTTGTGTCTCCAATGGCGGACCTGATGGCATGGGCGGGTGGATCCGTTTGAAATTTCGAGTTCCGACGGCATGGCATGGCGCCACTTCAGACTTCAATTTGTATCACATGACATATGGGTGATGAAAAATGTATTGCACCGCGCGGAATCGAACCGACGAGCCTCCCCTGCTCACTGATGTAAGCAAAACAATATAACCACTATGCCATCAGGCTCTACCATTGCTATCTCCTTTAATGATACTTGACTAGCTGCCACAGATGAGATGAAATTTTTGAAATGCAGTGAGGAGGAAAAAGGGAACTTTTATTGGAATAGTAGAACTATCTGATATTTGGTAGATCAATGATTGGAACCACAGTGCCCTACCTGACACTGGACATAAGGTTCAGGCACTCAGCGGCCATTGAAATAGATTGGCTGTGCATCATGTAATACAGTGTCACACTCACGTGACATTGGATGAAACTAAATGAGCCCTACCTTATTGGGGGTTGGTGCCGGAGCGGACAGGATCAGTTTGGAGAACAACTTATCCAAGTCTGCCTCTGCTCCATTCCTGACTGTAGTCGGGGGTTGACTTGTGCCACTTTGTTGTAGGAGTCGCAGAAGAGGCATCGACAGGTGATGTTATGCTCGCCTCCTGGGATCCCACGTCGGTCGAAGTGGAACATCGTACGCGGGGCGAAGGCCATTCCAAATTGTATGGGCACAGCTCCCCTTCATGAAACGAATGAAGGTCTTCAGTCCGGAAGAGAAAAAGTTGATTCAGCTCAGAGGTTGAAAAGCAGCCAGCGGCCAAGCAACAATGGATCACGTGCCGCGGGTGTTCTAACGTCCCTTGTTTACTGTCCAGCTTACAATAGTATTACATTTCATCCTTCCTTTTCTGGCAACCACCACCTCTGTGGCAAAATTTTCGCCAAAGAACATGGCAGTTAGAGTAGGAAATACACATTGTGACATAGGAAAGAACATAGAACATCATCTGGATAACACATTGCAACCCAGTGCTGGTGCAATGGAATCTTTTGCTCCCAACCCTCCCGTACCTCCGGTACCCATCCCCTTCAGCCAGCTCACTGTCACTCTTGCCGAAAGTCTTGAACCTTCCCACCCCATCACCATTGCCAACCCCATCCTCCTCTCCAACTTCCCCGACACTCCTCAAGGTGCGGTCGCCTACACAGCCCTCCAACATGTTTCGGAAATTCTCTCTCACGGTTTCCTTACCCCTTCCAACCCCCCCCTTGACGATTCCACCCCACATCGCGAACTCTGGCTCTCAACTGTCTCTCAAATTCTTGTCCATATTCACAACAGCATTCGGTGCACTCACAACGCCAACCCTCTCCCCAATGCCTTCAAGAACTTGTCACCCAACGAAACTGACTCCTTCAAACTCCTCTCTACCACTATTTCTTCTCTCAGTTCCTTCTTTGATAACCGCTTTAAGAACCTCATTACTGACCCTGACAAACCTGACACTGGAGCTTGGGAGATCTGTCTCTGTTGCCTCGAAGAGTGCCAATACCCTATCACCAAGGTGGACTATGAAACTGTCCTCATGTCCTGCATGCAGAACATACACACAGCTCACCGCATGATCATCAATGACAAACTCCGCTCTTTGACACATGAAATGGATAAATGGGTTGATGCCAGACGCACCCAGATCCAATCGGCGTTCATTGATGCTGTCATCTCCAACGATTTTTCTTCCCTTCACGATTCTACTGATCGTGATCCCTGCCTTGAGGCGTGGGCTACTGCCACCCTTGCTTCCTTCACAGATACTGCCAAATGTTTCATGGCCCAAGAGACCATTGCTACCACGGCCGAACCCTCCTTATCGAAGCTCTCCAAGCTGCCAAAGTCAAAGTCGACACAGAAGGTGCTGCCTACCTTTCCAACTACATACATGAAGAATGTGTGAAGGCTGAAGCGGCCACCAATCGTGATGCCCTCTCCTTCTATAACGACACGCTTACTGCTCTCAAAGCTGAAGCCACAGAACGCTCTGAACGCGAGATTGCTGAATTCAAAAGCACTCTCAAGGTAAAGAATGAGGAGCATAAAGCCGCACTCCTTGATGATTTTGATAAACGCGCTCCTAAGCCCTCCCTTGTTTCTTCTTCTGCCATCTGCTCTTCACATCATAAAACCCATGTTGATCGGTCTAACTCTATCCATGGCCCCTCTTCAGGCCCCCTTCACTCCCGATCAGTTTCCTGATCTCATTCCCTTGCCCCTTCTCCTGATTCTCTCGCTCTGGGCCGGTCCCCAGACCAGATCACACCTCAGGCTTCACCTGTTGTGGACTTGCCCCCCACCCAGGCTAACACTGAACAACCCGCTCTGACACTCCGTCCCCCTCCTATGGATGTGTCTGTCGGACCCCCATCCAATTCTTTTGAATCAGCCATGATGCACGTTGACATGATGACACTCAAGGCGTTTGAATATCCCTGTGCTCTGTCTGCTTTCGAGCCTCAAGGGCCTCTGAATACGCAGATCGCACCTGCCCTCTCTGGGCAGAACAGCCTAGCTCTTTCTTCTTCTTCGATTGACCCTCCTACCTCTTCCATAGAGTCACTCATTTGTGGTATGTCAGAGTCTTTCTTGGCCAAGCTCCAAGAGACTTCCTTTGCCACTCAGTCTCAATTTTCTGAACTCTCCCAGCGTCTCCAAAAGCTGGAGCAACCCGATAAAGCTTATTTGCCATCGGCTGCGGCCACCTCCTGGCATCCTCCACATACTTTTCATCCTGATGCGCCTCTGGGATCTTACGATCATGTCCCGATTAATGATGATGACATCCCCACATGGTTTTATGACGATGCCCAGATGGGTGACACCCTAGATCCTGGTTGGCTGGATTCCTATCTCCAAACCCTTTACTTCCAACATCTCTCTCTTCCTTCTTCCCACACCCCTACTGACATACAGCGTGACTATATTCTGACTCTTCCTGGCCTCTTCACCACCTTCTGCCGTCGCTTCCACTTCTCTTCCAAACATCACCTCAGTGACTATGATGTCATCCCTTTCTGGGACTTTGTTGATGATTACAAATGCATCGAAGCCACGGGTTGTGACCCTTTGTCCGTCGAGACTGATGCTCTCTGCGGGGGTCCAACTGGTGATCCGGATCAACCTGAACACCCCATCCCTCACCCCCTTAACCCTTTGCCTCCCCAGGTCCCCCAGGTCCGGCCTGGTTCTATCAACCTTTTTGGTAACCACACGCCTTCTCAGCCACCGATTGCCACCATAAACGACCCAGCTCCAGCTCCTCCTCCGGTTCCGGCCCCTGCCCCTCTGCCCCCCACTCCTGACTCACCCCTTCCGTGGAAAGTCATGGGAGCAGGTAACAAACCACATTCTTTTGCTTCTGCTGCCCATTCCCGCCCTGCTAACCCCAACCCACCGCCCATTAAAGTGTCTCAACGCCCCACTTGTCTCACTGACACCCAGCTTGATGCTATGACACAAGCCCAAATCATCCGCAACTACAAAGTTCATTTCAATGCTACCATTCGCACTCGTGGCGCTAGCAAGAACTCCCTCATTTTTGCCTACAAACATGCTCGCACTACCGAAGTAGCATCTTTTGCGCCAGCCCCTCCCCCAGTGGCTCCTTCTTCTTCTTCTCCCTCATTCCAACCTACTAACCGATCCCACCCTCAGGCATGTCCCATCTCTACGATGGAGTTTACCATTATCTGAGATCCTTCTACGATTGCCCTCCAAGGGCCTCGTGGTGACCCAGCTTCTCTTGTATGGTCTCTTCAGACCAGTCTTTGCCAGGCTCGTCCTGGCAGAGCCTCTCTTCCCTTCACTCTTTTGAGTGGCTGCTGGAGTTCCCAACTTTCTGCAAACTTCGTTCTCACCTTTTCAGGCCAACCATCAAATGACAACATTCTTTGCTATCGCCATGTCCTCTGTGCCCCTTTTGGGCCCAGAGCATCTATTCTTCCACAACACAGCTATACCCGCATCTCCATTAACTTCGTACCGGTTCTCTATGATGACGAGGGTAATCGTGCCTCATCAGAGGAACTTTGGAAACAGTTAGAAATTAACAATGCCTTCAAAGGCCTCCGTGTAGTCTCCGCACCCAGATGGCTCCGCTCTTCCTTCAAAGTTCGGAAGGAGAAATCCTCAGTTATCCTTTCTTTCCTCGACAAGGATGGCTCCTGCCTTCCTTGTATCACTAAAAACCCCGTTTTCATGTTTGGTGCCCCCTGTGAAGCTAAACTTTTTAAGTCTCTTCCCCTCATTAGGCAATGTGACCGCTGTCACAAGCTTGGTCATTTGACCAAACTTTGCAACCTTTCTAAAAACATCATTATCTGCTCAACCTGCAGCAGTCACCACGCCGCCAAAGATCAGGCAGGTAAATGCCCCACTGCTAACCTCCACACAGATTTGAACTGCCGCTGCCCGATTAAATGCATTAATTGCACATCAGCATGCCTTCCTGGCAGGGGTCACCTCACCCGTGACCTCACATGTCCCCTCCATAAAAAATTCCGCCATGATACTAACCGAACTGGTGACCCTTCCTCAGAAGAAATTGACCGTCCCATGATGGTTGACGTGCCTGTCCCCCCAGTCACCGCTGTCCCATCATCCCAACCCACTGACGATGAACAAATCGTCTTCCGCCCAGCTTCCCCAAAAGGAAAGTCTGCCGCACGCATTGACGACACTCCCCCTGTCAATCTTTAACTGTCCCAGTGTCACTCCAGGCCATCGCTGATGATCTTAAATGCTGGCGTGAAATCACAGATCCCTCTTACTTCTCCTCCCTTTCTACTGACGACCTTCGTCACCTCAGTGACTACGGCCAGCTTAAAGCCTTTGAGCTTAATGTGGACATTCCAAACCTTATTCAGTCCTATACTAATGCCTGAACACCCAATACAGATCTTGTCAGTTAACATGAACCGGCAGAGTCCACTGACTCATGCTCTCTTACAAACCACATCTGCTGACATAATTCTCATCCAAGAACCGTGGATCAGCACCGTTACTACGGCCTGGTCTGACTCTGACCCCCTTGGCACGGCTATCCCAGGTGCTACTAATAATAACATGTGGGAATGTTTTCTTCCTTCCTTTACTAACCTGAAAGACGTTCATGTTGCTGCTTATGTCAAATATGACTTGGCACGTACTTTCTCTGTCGTTAATAACCTTTCACACCCTCTCTCTTCACTTACCTCTATGGTACTAGACTTCTCTTTCGAAGACGAGTTCCTACAAATCGTTAATGTCTACCATCAAGTTCCTGACTCTTATGGCGAACATGACCTTCTACATATACTTTCTCACGAACTTAACCCCCTCATACCCACCCTTTTAGTCGGTGACTTTAATACGCACTCCCATATCTGGTCTTTCCCTTACTCTACTGTCTCCCCTTGGGCCTCGATGCTTGTCAACTGGTTTGATGACCAGGGACTTGAGCTGTTGAACCCACCCCGCGTTGCTATATGGGAGAGTGGCCAGGATGGTCATCAGCCTTCGGTCCTTGACCTAGCCCTTATCAATGAGGCTGCAGCGATCTCTGGACAGATCTCCGACCTCTATATCTCTTTCGAGGAATCCATTTCCTCTGATCACGCAGCGCTTCACCTCTTATGGTATCCTGCTGAGTCAATCACCATCGCTCCTCCCCCTAACCTCACTGGCTTTGTGGTGGACGACCTCTATATGGACTCATGGCTCAAACTCTTCGGACCGATCCCCTCCCCTCCTATCACGGATATCCCTTCCCTTACCCATGCTGCCCTTCAACTCCATATTGATATGGACTCTGCCTCCTCCCAAGTCTTTTCCTGATGCAAAGCACCGGACCCTTGTGGCGTCTGCTGGTGGAACCCAGAGTGCGATGCTGCACTTACTGCAGTCCGCTCTAGCTCTAGTCTTCCCCACAAAGCCACCATCAAGTCCCTCCGTTGGACTATCGCTGCATCCAAATGCAAATGGGCGCACAATTTTCTCCACCATACCACCTCTGACAACCTCTGGGAGGCAGCCATATGGCGCAAAGGCCGATCCATCAAACGCATCCCACCCCTCCTTGTTGCCCCTGATCGGATCTCTGATAATCTCAGAGAAATGACAGAAGCATTCAAACAATGCTTCTTTGTCACCAATCATCCTGACGTGAACCCTTTCCAACATGATGATCCAGAACCCCTTCCCCCTTGTCATCTTGCCCCCATCACTCAGGCTGAAATTGCCGCTTCCCTTTCCACCACCTCCAACAAGTCCACCCCTGGCCTTAGCGGCATTGGTTACCAATTGCTGAAATGGGCATTCAAATCTCAGCCTGATTGATTCCTCGATCTATTCAATGCCGCGATCACCTTTGGACACCACCTGTGGTCTGATGTGCTTGTCGTTGTCATCCCAAAACTGTCCAAACCTGACTATAGCCTCCCCAAAGCCTATTGCCCCATTTCCCTCCTTGAGTGTTGCAGCAAGCTCCTCAAGAAAATCATTGCCAAACGCGTCATTAGTGATGTTTACCACTTTGACATCCTCCCTCCTAATCAATTTGGCTCCCATGACTATCATTGTGCTGTCAACGCTGCCCTTTGTCTAGTCCACAACATTCAGGCCACCATCCAGGCCGGTCTTGTAGCAACTGTGGTACTTTTCGACATACAGGGCTTCTTCAACAACATCAATGTCACACAAGTTGTCCATATCTTCCGCAACCTTGGCTTTCCACCAACACTTTGCACCTGGATCCAATCCTTCCTTTCCAAACAGAAAGTCCGACTCTCCTTTAATGGTATGAAGTCCGACCCCATCTTCCTGGATCACGGGACACCTCAAGGTTCCCCTCTCTCCCCTATTTTATCTGCTATTTATACGTCTCCCCTCCTCAAATTTATCAACTCTTCCTGGTCTCGTTGCAGCCTCAATATGTATGTCAATGATGGCAGTATTTTTTCCAATGCCAGAGACCACGGATCCTCTGCATGCAATGCCACTCTTGGCCTCCAAGAAATCATGGTGTGGTTAGGACAGAACGGGCTTAGATGCGACACAGATAAAACTGAGTTCATTTCTTTTGCCCCTCATCGCCCTTCACGTCTTATTGGCCACATAGTTACCTCCATCCAACCCCGCACATCAGCCTCCAGTTCTTACACTGTTGAGCGCTCCCCCCTTATCTGTTATCTTGGCATCTTCATCCATGAACGATTTGACTGGACACATCACATGACTATTATGGCTAATTGTGCCAGGTCAACCGTCTGCGCCCTCAGCATCCTTGGGAACTCTGTTAGGGGCCTTGATCATGCCAACTGGCATCAGATTTTTCATTCCCTCATCCTCCCCGTTCTCACATATGGCTTCCCTCTCTATTCTACCCAACCTTGCATCAAAGGGCTACTTAATACTCTTCAAGTTGCCCAAAACGATGCAGTCAGGAAGATGAGTGGCACCTTCAAAACAACACCTGTTGTTCCTCTCCATTACCTTCTTGCTATTCCCCCCATTTCTCTAACCATTATTAAACTCACTGACGTCTTTCGTTTACGCATCCAACAACTTCCCCCTTCTCACCTTATTCATACGATTACCACTTCTAATCCTGCCACTGACTGGCACCTTTCTCTATCTCCCCCCACTTGCATTACACGTCTCCTCCCTGACACCTTTCCCCTGTTCATCTACCCTTCCCCCACTTACGAGACTACATGGACTCATCCCCAGGTCCGGGATAATACTGTCTTTAAAACAAATCCCACAACCAAGGAGGCTACCAAATTAATAATCAAACAACCCCCCTACGATACTTTCCACTTATTTGTTTGTATACTAACTATCCCTTCTCCCCCTTTTGCAGCGTCCTTCCTGCTCTTTAAAGGGCAGATTGTTATGATCCACCCCAATTTTTCTCACCCTCATCGGACCCCCTCCTCATCACCATGCCTAAAGCCAAGCAACCATTACCATTGAACCCATCACCTCTACCAGAGCTGCCACCGCTACCGCCCAATGAACCATCCAAACCATCGTCACCCCTTGATCAACCACCAGTCCTCCCCCTTGTACCTGTCCCATGGAATATCCATCATCGGGACTACTCCTCAATGGAGATGTACCAAGAGCCACCCCCAGTAGAGAACCCACTGGAAGACCCAGACAGTCCTATGGAGGACGTGCCGCCTTTAGAGCCACAACCAGTCACTCACTATGAACCTGACATCCCTGGAGGTCATACCAAGACCTTATCCCCTAAAGAGTCCCCTATCGAACCCTGGGAAGCCTACCTCACTCAACCCAGCAGTCCTGTGTCCCACAAACATTCCCTGTCACCCACAAGCCCTTCATCTGCACCCATACGACAACGTACCAGTCGTGAAGGCAGTTACCAGTCAATCACCCCCTCAGCCTTATCGCCCATAGCTGGCACTTCGCCCCAGAGCTCAGGCTATCAGTCGACCTCTTCTGAAGGATCCGCAGACAATCCCTCATTCACGCAGAGCCCCGCAGACAACGCGGATAGCAACATGGCCCTTAATTGGGTCACCATCAATACCGACTACCTTAAAAGGTAGCTGCTTACTCTAGACGCCCATTAGACCGTATTGGGCATGCGGAGATCAGATCTCCTCGGATCAATCTCAAACCTCGTGGTTGTCATTGCATCATGACGACGCTTCTCTTTTCGGAGCGCCCACCGCCATTGTCTAGGATCAATTAGGCAATTCCCTGATCCTTTCTATTGTCCTTACCATCTTTCTATTGTTCGACTCATACAGACCGCAGCACTTGTCCGCAGATTACGATACGACTCAGACAGCTCCCTCTTGACCAGAACTACCTACCTTTAGAGTAGTGGCCCATGCGCAGACCTGCCTGTATATAAGCGTCCTGTATTTCGAAAGTCGAGCCCTAAGCTTGACTTGATTATCAATATCAACGTTCTTGAAAGCCTCCCTAGTGCCTCCCCTTTTGCCCACTTCGCTCTAAGTCGTCTCTAGTAACGCTAGAGACTCCTCTACTCCTTCAAGTACTTGCCACCCATCAACTCTTAGTACAAGTCATACTATCAAGGCCCGTTGAAGCCTTAACACAGATGCTGGTCCACTCAGGTGCAACTAGAGAATTGTCTTGGCTCTGTGCTTTATTCTCAGCCTTATGTAATGGCCTCATGTATGCTTTCATATCTAATCATGTCCGCATCTTTCTTCCAGACTTATCTTTACAACCTTATCTTTTCCACTCACATAAACATCCGCTTCTTGATCTTTCCCATTCTTTCTTATCTATATTATCTACTTTTCTATCAGCAGACCCTGTGCATCACATTGACCTTTTCAGGTACTCCATCAAGTGGTCTGGTCTCCCGGGCATGGCAACAGTAGACTCCCTCTCCAAGGTCCAACAACAACTCATATTCCCTGACCCTCCTCCTTCCCTCCTTCTACCAAAAGCCCGCCTCCTCCACCTCTTCCAAGAGCAATACGACCTCCTTTGTCGTGACTCTCATATCTGGCAGTTGATCATTTGACCAGATGGCAAACCTCCCCCATTCCTTGCAGGTGCCATATCTCATAAAGACCGTCGCACCTACTCTTCTGTGGTCCAACTTGCTTTTGATCATGCCTTCACCATCACTTATTCTGAAATCTTCCAATGACATGCAGGTGACAACCCCTACTGCCCAGAACACTCCCCTTTACCCTCCGCTCCTTCATCTCCTTTGATGGAACTAGATGGCTACAATCACCTCATGGCGGAATTCCACCACAACCCACACCCCTCTCAATCACCCCCTTCTTGAGCATCCCTTCCCCATCCTCAGTGGCATAGTCCAAGGGTTCGACATCGAAACACAACAGACCATGTCCTGTTTCACTGCTCACCCCTTTCATCTCCACGGCTCTGCTTCTTTGGTACACACCCCTTCGACCCTTACATCTTCGGGACCTTCAAAGGCGCTGTAGCCCTTGGCGACTTCCAATGCGCCACCAACCGTCTCCTCTGCCCTCTGCCCTCCCAACCAGACCCTCCTTGATTGGTAAGTGCCAAGTCGACAGCACAGCCCTGTCCCTTTTAAAATCCCCCTTTCACATCACCCCTCTGAAATGACACTTCACATACTTTACCTCTTACTCTCATTCATCTGTGATGATTACCATCACGTGCATGTATATTTTCTCTTGTAGTGTGTCTGATGGCCTTAGGCTAAGGACAATAAACATGAATTCAAAAAAAAAAAAAGATAGTATTACATTAACTAAATCTGTGTTGGTTCACTGCTGCAATCATGGACTCTGACAAGTACATTTCAAGTCCCTTCAGTGTAATACCTTGAAAGGACATACCAACTAATGAATCTCTGTTTCTGTATACTCCAAATCCCGTCAACTACTTTTTCTCTCAACCAAGTGGCCATTTCACCAACTATTTGCACCGCTGTACCTCCAAGTCCTTTATGGCGATTACTGTGGGCTCAAACTTGGGAGAGGGGCTTGAATGTCGCCTGAATGACAGCAGTGAGTGGTCAATAGCTGGTCCCTTTCCAGAGCGATAACTAAGTGGGTGGTATAGGCCAACTTCACCAACAGGTCACAACCAGATCCTTCCCTGATGAAGTTCTACTCAAAATTTTCAAAATATTTGTCGATGTGGTGGATTTCCATCACTTCATATTCAAGGAGTGGTGCATGCTGGTACACGTATGCCAAAGATGGAGAAACCTGGCATTGAGATACCCATGTCACCTCAACCTAGAACTCCTGTACAGACCTTCCACAAGGTTGGTGAAGAAGATGCTGGATATCTGGCCAGAATTACCTATACACATATCAGCCTTCGACTACAAAATGAAGGAGACTAGAGACAATGTCATTGCTGCACTCAGGCTCAATCATCAAGTGTCTGGGATCCGCTTCGACTGGCTTCCAGATTCAGCATGGGAAACATTTACGCCATTGATGCAACAACCATTTCCTGTGCTGACACATTTGTGGGTCTGGCCGTATCTTCCAAAACATGTAACTTCCCGTTCTTTCTTGGGCGGATCTGCTCCATCTCTACAAGTCCTCCACTTGGATTTCATTTCATTTCCAGCATTACCAAACCTACTTTCATCTGCCGCCGACCTTGTCTGCCTTTCGTATGGCAATATCCCATCTTCTGGGTACATTTCTCCTCAAGCAATGGTCACTGCCCTCTCCACACTGACCTGGCTTGAATCACTCTCCCTTTCATTCCGACTTGAATCACTCCCTCACAGGGAAACTTGATTTCCACCCCTGGACACATGCACCCTCATCCCTGCTCTCACCTATATTTGCCTCCAGGGTGTTCCTGAGTACGTGGAGGACCTCGTGGCACAAATTGACACCCCTTTACTGGAGAGCATGGCGATTACATTATTCAATCAGGAATTCCTAGAAGTTTCAGAACTGTCAAAGTTTGTCCATCATGCAGACAGGCTCTCATTAGTTGATTGAGCAGAAGTTACCTTTGAGTCTGACTGCATTTCCATCTTGCTTTCACAGGAATTACAAGGGAAAGTTGACCCTAAAACTCTCAGGCTCTATCCCTTGTGCCTAGGGCTGCGCGCCATACCGTATACAGCTACAGCCGTATATCTATGGCTATGGCCGTATATCTACAGCTGTAATATGGTATAAAATGACTGTGACCCATACTGTAAGCCAAATACCAAGGCGGTCAACGGTATGGGACGGGTGTCAACACAGCCGTATACGGTACGGTATAGCTGTAATCCCAGAAGATTGACAATGTGCAATGAGTCTTGAATTGGTGTTTTATAAAGGCTGGCTTGGCTCAAAACCCCGCCTTTGGTTCAGTTCAGTGGAGCCCGGGCTCTTGTGGATGAGAAAAAAATGTATTACATAGTTTGCACCAATGTGGAATCGAACCCACAGGCACATCCCGCTCAGTCATGTAAAGCAAAAATCATTACTACTACACCATTTGGACTCACCATGGTATCCCTCTTAACGATATATAACCAGCTGCCACTGGTGAGGGAGAATTTTTTTCGAAATCCAGTTGCTCCAGCCCTGTCAAACCATTCCCATTACAGACATGCTCCAGACTGAGGCCCCATCTGCAGTGAGCACAATGTTGAACAGTGGGGCCCTCAAAGTGGCACACACTAGTGGCGTGAGCTGATGATGCTTGATGAGCTGCACATCTTCAGCAGGAGAAATGGGGCATGTTGGTTGCAAGGGGGGAACATCAGAGCCCAAGGAAATGGGGATGATCTTCAAGGAAGACAGAATGCAAGACGATGGGGGGAGATGAAGAGGGTGAGAGACATAGATAGCAAGCCTGGATGGCATGAACAGTGAACAACAACAGCAACGACGAGGATGTCAGGTGAGAGGAGGTTAGGGCCATTAGGGCTTAGTCAGGTGATGGAAGGCTTGGTTTACGGCCATACATGGCCCGAAACAGCCGTTTTGTACAGCTAGATATGGGCCCACAGCTGTATGGTGTACGGCTGTTGAAGGATGCATTCAGTCCTTTGATGGTATGGTGATGGGACCCATACAATACGTGTTACACTCCTGGGCACTTGGCCCACATTTTTCTTTTCTTTCTCGACCGATATATACTTATACGATCACATGATCTCGACTCACATGACTGCTTACCTGTACAACAGAGCCATCTTGTCAGGAACTCCATTGTTCCCTCCTTTTGTACAATTTCCATTGTTCTCTCCTTATGGTAGTCTGTGACCACCATTGTTCGTGACTCTATTGTTCTCTGACCCTTATTGTTTGTGACCCCATTGTTCTCCTCATTTGTACGCATAGTCAGGTAGCTGCCCTTTTGTATATAAGCTGGGGCTTATATCCTAGAGTTGGGCCTTAAGCCTGACTTAGTTTGCAATCTATTGCGTTCTCTGTCCTTGTTGCTTGAACAAACATTTCCCTTTTATCCTTCTTTGAAGTAATCTTCAAGTCCTTGAAGTTACTTCCCCCTTCCTCTTTTTCTTCACCCAGACATTGGTCTTAACGACCTTCTTGCTTTTATCACCTTCCAAAGCACTTAGGTTATTAAGGGAATTACGACCCTTATAACTTCATCACTGCCGCATAGTTCACCTTTGCGCACGTCGCACCTTAAGGTTCAATAGGCCTTAACATAAGTCAGGCTTTCCTCGAACATCCTTGAAACATAGGACAACACCAGTTACATCCTGGTGGCAGTAATACTTATCGGAACTCTTGAACAAAACAAAAGAGTTCACAGGAGACAACAAGACGATCTCCCAGCACACATCAAAGGCGAAGCATACTTTGAATACCATGGAGACGGACATAAAGACACCGGATACTACATCAATCTCCCAAAGAAAACACACAGAGCTGTTGAATTTGTCAAAGTAGAAGACGAAGACTATTGGGTAAAACTCCTCTGGAAAGACAACCAGTGGTACACAAACCAAGGAGGTGTACTTCACACCTCAAAACTCGGTAATTGGAGAGAAACAGACCCTCAGCACCCACATTACGTCAATCCAGAGCACTACAGCCCAACACTCCACACCGCTATCGAGCAATCACCACACGAAGAAGTACTTGCAGGAGGAATTCACCATATCACAACCCTCCAAGGAACCAACCCATTCACAGAACAAACCCCTATTCTTCCTCAAATCGAAACAGCAGTCCAACAAGGCATCGCCATTCCCCTTGATACTGTCCCAGCTGCCACTATTCACCCCCAGCTATCTATCAACACAATGACAGAACAACAACAGGAAATTAACGTCGCTACTGGACAAAGCGAACAAGAAGCACGACAAATTAATGTCATCGCTAACCCTGTCAATGGTGCTCTTAAAGGAAACCCACCACCCATCTTCACTGGAGAAAGAAGCACAACCAGAAAGTTTATCAATAACTTTGACCTCTGGAAAGCAATTAACTGACATAATGACACCATGAAGAAACCCTTTTCCAGGGTCGTCACCCTCCTCACCTACATGGACGGTCCCCTAGTAGATGCTTGGAAGGAGGAACAAATGCACAAACTCCAAGAAGCAATTGATGATGGAATCCAGGAAACAGACAAAGATCTCTGGGATAGCTTCATAGAAAGGTTCAAAATAGCCTTCACCAACCAAAATCAAAGGGAGGAAGCCTATCAGAAACTATGCAAACTCAAGCAAGGAGAAAGCCTTGACGACTTCTTTGCTAAAATTAAGCAACTCGCCCACAAAGCAGAAGTTCCCCTAGATGACAAGGGAACTATCGAAACCCACAAACGTGCCATGAATGAACCACTCACTAGAGCAGTTATACAATCTCCCGATTTCAACCCTAACGCAGACATCCCATGGACTTTTAAAAAATGGGAAGACCAGGCTAGAATGTCCCACCAGAAGTGGCTAGCCGCCTCTCAATACAGCCAGCAAAAACGAGGACTGTACAGAGCCTTTGGACTAAAGCCAAACCAAGGAAAAAGCAACCAATACGGAAGAAACAAAACTTCTGGATCACACACCACCTCCCAAGGAGGATATGCTATGGACGTTGACGCCAATAGAATGGGACAAACACATTCCGACGCTAAAAAGCAACAACTTATGGATGAAAACAAATGCTTTTACTGCGAAATCAAAGGACATCAAGCTCGCATCTGTCGCAAGAAAATAGCGGACTGTGCCAAAGGTGGCAGAACCAACAACCCCACTGTTAGGAACCAAGACCCCATTGATATGACCCCAGACGACATCTCTGGTTTCTTGAAAGACCATATGGGCTTGCTTGATGAAGATACCAAGCTGAGCATCATTGAATCCCTTATGCCGAAGGATTTTCCTCAAGCCCAAAACTAGCTGCCATAGTTAGGGCATTCCACCTCGATAGTGTCTTTGTAAATCGCTCAAACTCTGTGCAAATAAAAGTCGCGTTTTCACACTATTGAGGAAAGGCAGAAGAAACAGTCCTACTTGACACTGGGGCAACTGAAAATTTCATCGACCATACAACTGTCGTAAAACTACGCTTAGGAATGAAGAAACTCCCCTACCCTCACCCAGTGTTTAACATCGATGGAACCCTTAATCGCCATGGAACAATTACTCACACTTGCAACTTACTGGTCACTAAAGGCAACAAACGAGAATGACAAAGATTCTTTGTCACTAATCTAGGATGCGACCGTCTTCTCTTTGGCTACCCATGGTTTAAAGCCTTTAAACCAGAAATCAATTGGGAAAAGGGAACACTCATAGGCCCAAAAGTTCAAATGGAAACCCTATTATTTGGAACTCTTCAGCGCGCCAAAACATGGGTTAAAAGTAAAATACCAGTTAATGAAGACCTTATCCTTGAAGCACAACAAACCAGGTGCGCTCCATGGTTGGGAGTAACCCCTTTAGAAATAAAGGGAGGCCCAGTGGAAGTCAATCACACCCATACAGCAGTAGAAATGGCCCATAAATACGCAACGAAACATGGAAAGGAGGAAATCACCCTCCTGGAAAAATTCAAATATCACATGGCATTATTTTTGGATGAAGAAGCAAACAAATTCCTGCCAGCTCATGGTGAAGGAGACCATAAAATCGTACTAATGGACACCACACCTACCCGCTTCAACTGCAAAGTTTATCCACTTTCAAGGGATGAACAAAAAGTGGAGGATCAATTCATTGACAAAAATTTGGCTAAAGGATACATCACACCATCAGACTCCCCCTACGGTTTTTCAACCTTTATGGTCCCTAAAAAGGACTCTAAAGAGAAACGGTATATTATCGATTATTGCCCCCTCAATGCGGTCACCAGAAAAGATGTCACCCCACTCCCCAACCTCAAACAATGCATCGAAAACCTACAAGGAATGGAATTATTCAGTAAATTCGACATCCGCTGGGGCTATAACAATATCCAGATACGTGAAGGGGACCAATGGAAAGCTGCTTTCAAAACTCGCCAAGGACTATTCGAACCAAAAGTAATGTTCTTTGGCATGAGCAACTCACCAGCAAGTTTTCAACGCTTTATGAACGGTATTCTCAAAGAGTTATATGAACACTTTGAGAAGAAAGGTGTACTCGAAATATGGTGCATACTCCAAAACTACATGGACGATTGCGGAATAGGAACCCTACTCAAAGACTTCGATCTTCATGTTGACATTATCCATTTCCTATTCAATCTCCTTGCACGCCATGGCCTACACCTCAAATTGTCAAAATCTGTCTTTATGCAGCCGCAAATGGATTTCTTGGGTGTCTGAATATCAAAAGATGGAGCTACAGTGGACCTGGCTAAAGTCGCAGGACTCAGAGACTACCCACGTGAACTCAAAGACAAACGACAAGTCTGTGGATTCCTAGGAGTCTCTGGATACCATCGCATGTTCTGCCCCAATTTCAGTATAATCGCCGTACCACTTACAAAACTCACTGGAAAAGATGTACCTTTCGAATGGGGACCCCAACAAAAGGAGGCTCAAAACAAACTTATCGACATGATCACCCATGCACCAGTACTTGTCCGACCAGACCCTGATCGACAATTCGAACTCGAAACAGATGCATCGCAAATTGGAACAGGTGCTATATTATATCAACAAGACCCCCCTGTTACAAAATCAGACGGTACCCAAAAACCAGGACCAAGACAACCAGTAGGATTTCATTCCCAGAAATTCACTCAAACTGAACAAAACTATCCCATCTATGACCAAGAATTCTTGGGAGTTATGCGTGGACTACACTGCTGGTCTCACCTCCTCAAAGGGACAACTATACCTGTTCTAGTCTTTACTGATCACGCCAATCTCTGTTACTACCGAGAACCCAGAAAAATAGGCCCTCGTGTCGCTGGATATCTACTGGAAAGGGAGCAATACAACATTATCTTGGAATATAAACCTGGAGCTACCAACCACACAGATGCATTATCCAGAAGACCTGACTATGAGGGACCTAACCCAATTAACAATGACGTCACTGTATGGCCAGATCACTACTTTTGCGATAACCATACCTCAATTCGAGTATTCGACATGGACAGTATTGGTGATAACTTGGACAGCCATATCAAATTGGCTCAATACAAAGAGCAACTGCTACTCAAAAAATGGGCACCAACACATAATCTCTCCCTATTGGACGGTACACATTGGTATCACAGAACCGCCCTAGTTGTCGTGGCAGACAACGCTCTTAGGAGGGGAGTAATTTCCCTTTTTCATGACCACGTGACTGCTGGTCACGCCAGGATTACCAAAACACTTCAACTAATCACCCCGTACTACTGGTGGCCCAACCTAAAAACCTTTGTCACTGAATACATCAAAGGATGTGCTACATGCCAAATGACCAAAGTCAATACCCATCCTACCCATCCACCCATGTTCCCCATCACCCCCGCAGACAACGTGCAACCCTTTGAAACCATTGCAATGGACTTCATCACTAAACTCCCACAATCAGGTGGTTTTGACACCATTCTCATGATCACGGACACCGATTGTTCTAAAGCATCTATCTTCATCCCCTGTCACAAGACCATTGATTCAGAAGGAGTAGCCTTACTCTATCTCAATCACGTCATTCCCCACTATGGCATTCCCCGCAAAATCATATTGGACCGTGACGTCCGCTTTGTATCAAAATTCTCAACAGAACTCTGCCATATTCTCAATATCCATCAGAACATCAGCACAGCATATCACCCTCAAACCAATGGGGCAAGTGAAAGAACCAATCAAACCTTAGAACAATACCTCTGAGTATTCTGCGGAACACAACAGAACAACTGGCACGCATGGTTACCACTCGCTCAGTACACTAAGAACTCATGGCCATCTGCAACTACTAAGAAAACGCCATATGACTTACTTATCGGATATACACCCCAAGTACACCAACCAACCAGAAAGACCACTATCCCCTCTCTCAAACAACGACTCTCATCCATCAAAGAAGCCAGAAAAGCCACCCAAGAGGCCCAACGTAAAGCACAAGAATCCTGGATAAAAGAGAAGCCACGATACGTTCCATTTGCAGTAGGCTCAAAGGTCTGGCTAGAAGGAACCAACCTACAACTCCCAAGTAATACCATGCCCAAGCTTTCCCCAAGGAGATACGGACCTTTTAAGGTAGTCTCCCAAATATCAAAAGTTGCTTACAAACTCAAACTCCCTTCCACCTGGAAAATCCATGACGTCTTTCATGCTTCCCTACTCACGCCCTACAAAGAAACAGACCAACATGGACCCAACTTTCTAGAACCACCACCAGAAATACTAGAAGGCGAACCAGAATGGGAAGTTGAGAAGATTCTGAAAGAGAGGTCTTTTGGCCGTTGGAAGAAGAAGCAATACCTTGTGTGCTGGAAGAACTACTCGCCAGCACATGATTCATGGGTTAACGCTGAGGACCTCCATGCTCCAGAGTTACTATCAGACTTTCAAAATACCTCAAGCAGTATAAGAACCCTTCCTCTTGACAAGTCATCCCCAGCATGTCCAACCAGGCATTCTACACCTTTACTGTCGACCCCCCTTTCAATTTGTTCCGCCACCTCTTCAGAGATCTCACTATCTGGCCTAGTCATAAGTTCCACGTCTTCACCCCAACTGCCCAGAAGGCTTCGTCACTGTATAGAATGATCCACCCCACTCATGCTCACGCCCTTGAACATTCCCACTTTTGTCAAGAACAGTACTGCCCCTACCATCACTGAATGCCCCTTGACTTTACACAACCCACCCACTTCAGCTATGTCTACGTCTGACCAGGAGGTACCACAGTCCATACACAGCAGTCCATCTATGGCAATGGAGACATTTCCCTTTTCTCCACGATCATCCCCACCACCGGCCCCTCCTATCACTGCTGGACTAGAGGCCGCCTCTATGGCGACAGATATTTACTCCAATCTGAGGATAGCTTTGAGCAGCTTCCCGGCCGCATCACAAGGTCAACCACCATCCTTCCCCACCCTGGTTACTGGCCGCACTTCACCATCCCCTATCCTGATCCCACCTTGTATCTCCCCTCAGAACAAGGACAGTACGGCTCAAGCACCCTCCCCCTTTCCCCCATTGACCCTACCCCCAACCCTGTTACTCCAACGCCAGCACCGTCGCCCTCTATCACCCCAGCTGTCCAGCATCCACTCAAACATAGTTGTCGACGCCATCCCAGACGATGAGATACTCACACTAGTGGGACAGATTCCCTCTTCGGCACAGGTTCGACATGTGAGAAAGCAATGCAGGGCCTTGTTGAAGTACATGGAACTTCAGGAGCGTATCACTGGAGCGCTTTCGGCTTGGACGGAGGATCTACTCCCAGCGATCAACATCTTGGGGAACACTGAGCTTGATGACCAGGTGTTCACCACCACCTTCCGCGATTATACCGCGGTTGAACACCTTTTCCTTATCCCCCAAATCCTTGAGAAAATTGAAGGCTACATGACAGACAATGACGTTCAAAGCGATGAACCCTTTCACTTTGCTACGTATAACCCCACCATTTCACTGTCGTCTACGCCTAGCCCCATCCCCAACGTTCCCCAGCTTACTGAACAACTCAGTGACCCGAATCATCCAGGAAACAGGTGGAGTGAGTACGATCATGGTGATGCGCGACAGTACCCCCTCGTCTTCCTCAATGAGTATGGTCAAGATGAGGTGGCACGCTATGTTACCTTTAGACAAGTAGGGGTCGACACTCACCTTGTAGGAACTTGCAAGTGTGGCGATGCTGAGTACTCCATCCCCCTCCATGCCCAAGCACACCCTGCTCCCAATTTCAATCACCTGGGGGTCAAGGACTATGACCTCAACATTTTCCATCCATCCTCCACCTCCCGCCTTCTCATCAACAACACCATTATAGATCTCAAGGATCCGGGAGTTGTCGCTGACGTCTATAGGTATTGAGCACATCAAAGCGAACTCGAGGCGGTAAAGCGCCAGCGAGTTGAACTCGATAAAAGGGAAAGCAATGCCCAAAGCAAACTCAACACAGTGGAATGCCATCTCACTCACGCCGCCGTTCACACTCGACTTATTCCCCATCTCAACTGCATTCGTCCCCCTTCCACTAACACTATCCATATTCCTTGCATTTTTGCTGCGCAAGGACCATCTGACGTTGAGGAAGGCGAAGACAATCTCGAGTGCCGCGCCGTTCTAGGCAAGCGACATCGAGGAGGCAAACCCAAGTTCCCCTATTGCCTCAAATGCAATGAGTTGCGCCCTAACCATGTCGAGGAGGAGTGCCCCCTCTGGAAGATGTGCTGTTGGTGCCTCAGTACTCAACACGTGCATGACGACTGCGACTGCCCCCATGAGCAGTGCAATGCTGAGTACTGTGCTGTCCCTTACACTCATCCCAACTTTGGGGATATGTGTGCCGCTATGTCATCCCCCACCTTGTGTCACGAGTTGGAGCTAGCTTGTACTGACTACAATGAAGAGTTTTATGCGGTTTCGGACTAGTTGCATGGAAGCAACTCTCTAGGAAGGGCGTCATGTTACGCTCCTGGGCACTTGGCCCACATTTTTCTTTTCTTTCTCGACCGATATGTACTTATACGATCACATGATCTCGACTCACATGACCGCTTACCTGTACAACAGAGCCATCTTGTTGGGAACTCCATTGTTCTCTCCTTATGGTAGTCTGTGACCACCATTGTTCGTGACTCTATTGTTCTGTGACCCTTATTGTTCGTGACCCCATTGTTCTCCTCATTTGTACGCTTAGTCAGGTAGCTGCCCTTTTTGTATATAAGCTGGGGCTTATATCCTAGAGTTGGGCCTTAAGCCTGACTTAGTTTGCAATCTATTGTGTTCTCTGTCCTTGTTGCTTGAACAAACATTTCCCTTTTATCCTTCTTTGAAGTAATCTTCAAGTCCTTGAAGTTACTTCCCCCTTCCTCTTTTTCTTCACCCAGACATTGGTCTTAACAACCTTCTCGCTTTTATCACCTTCCAAAGCACTTAGGTTATTAAGGGAATTACGACCCTTATAACTTCGTCACTGCCGCATAGTTCACCTTTGCGCATGTCACGCCTTAAGGTTCAATAGGCCTTAACAATACGGCCGTAAAGCTATATGTACGGTTACGGTGCACAGCCCTACTCATGCCCCAAGTCAGATCTACGTCTTTCATATCTTGCACAGTTCTGTGCATCATGCTTGCCTACCCTCATCAGGGATTCAGTAGAATCCTCATGACACCTTGTGAGTTGATATCAGCTGTTGTGAGTTGCTATAAGTGGTATGCTTTTGTTACCGCCTCGTATTGCACGCGTAAGGCCTTGTAAGGCCCTCTCATATATGGCGCATGGTGTAATGGTGTCACAATCTCATTTTGACTGCATGAGTTTGATGCCATCAGGTAATTGCTTCGCAAGAATCTACAATCGTTTATATGAGCATGAGTCATTCACAGGGTCCTATCATATTTCACGCACAAGCATGAGTCCTTGGCCACCTTATATCCCATGCTCGAGATCAGCACCATCTGTTATTAGATGTACAAGTAGATCCAACATTATTTAGATCATATGCATCCAATATGACCATGTATTGGAAACATGAGACCGGTATGGGCTCAAGATGATCCATGAGGTCTCATCAAACTTGCACAAGAAAGGTATTGAATCAAAACACTAAAATTGGATCGTAATGGATTATATACATTGGGGAAAGCAACACATCCTAGCTACTGGGGATCATCACAGGCACGTTCTGCATGGGCCACCCAAATTCCGAAGCCGCCTCTGAGGTTCTTGCATTGCCTCCCATGTGTCGATGGTGCTTCCCAGTGGGCGGGGGAAAGACTTTGCTAAAATGTAGTCAGTGAGGGCTCCTGACACTGGATATCAGACTTAAATGCACCTATTCTACCGCTGCAGGAGTTACTTGAGTTCCTTCCTGCTTGGGGTCCTCGCTGCTCTGACTGTTACAAGCCTCATCCCTTGCATGAGCCTCCCTAAGCCGCCTCTGAGATTCCTGCATCGCCTTTCGTGCATCCATGGGGCTTCCATCGTTAGCACCAGGTGCAGGAAAGACTTTGCTAGAATGTAGTCAGTGAGGGCTTCTGACACTAGATATCGGACATAAACATACCCATTCCACCACTTCAGGAGTTCCTCAGCACTCCTCTTTGCTGTTTTGCTTTCAGGATCCTCGAAAGTGTCAACAATAAAGTTGTACAACGATGGAAGGTGAAAGCTGGCATGGTGCCTCTTCCCAGGCCACTCTGGTGCACTGCTCAGTGCGTGGACAAGCTTTGAAAAAATGAATTAGTGAAAGACATTGCATAAATCCATAGGGGATGACTGACCTGGGTTGCAGCATAAGCAATCCCTCTCCTAGTGACACGGCAATCCATGCAAAGCATAGTTGCCACATCGCGTCGCCTCGCTGTGGGTTCAGACTTTGAGTTCTCACCAGAGGCAGACAACGGGGATGTAAATATATGTTGGTAAGCCTGAAATAAAGCAATCGTCAGATGCACAGAGTGAATGCAAGGGAAAAAACGTACGCGCACAAGGAGGGGACCCTGCAGAAAGCCGACATGAGGGGAAGCGGGATCTCCTTTCTCTTTCAAGTAGAGGCATCAAAGGAAGTAACTCGATGCAAAGCTGAACCCTGGGGCAGCATTCCGGAGTTTGGTATGTACACTGAATGGGACAATTAGACCATCATCATGAAGAAAGGAATGACGTACTCAAGGTCATCCCAATCATAGTCAATGGGGCAAAGTAAGCCACCTGTGACATTGTTACCAATGCCACGCTCCTTCTTTTCTTTGGCAGAGAGCCACTGCACCATGATCGGCGTCTGGGTGTCTTCGGGAGGGTCACTGTTAAGGTCCAAGGGCCTTAAAGACGCGACGTGCATGGGTTGGTTTGGCGACGATTGATATGGCTCAGTGGGGTCTCCTCCTGAGGCAATAGATCACGTGAGTAGTGCGGTACCGTTTGGCTACACAGTATAACAAGTAAGTCCCTGATGATAAGGGCGACTTCTGAGTGTTCTGTTAGAGGTAGAGGGAAGAGCTTCAAGAGAGCTTTGAAGCGACTAAGGGTTCAAACTGGTGACTCTTGGAGTCCTGGTGGAAGCTACAAGTCTTGGATTGAAAACCAAGTTAGGCTTAGGGCCTAACTGCTAAAAGTACGAGTGCTTATATACAAATGAGAAGTAACGGGTCACAGGAGTCACAAAGAAATATGAGAATATTTACTAAGGTAGATCATGACATGGCAGTTCTAAGTATAGCTCCATCATGAGCTGGCAAGTCGAAAGGGGTTAAATGGTGATGCTGCGGAATGCTGCGGACTGCGGAATGATGGCATGTGATAGTTGACTGCGGATTAGTCAAGTGGTCTATCAGGTGACTTGTCAGGTGATTTGGTGGCGGTCCGAGCGGCGCGTGAGGGAACGAGTGAGGAACGAGTGACCGAGAGCGCAAAATAAATGGTGGAAAAATAGTGGAAAATTGGGGTGAGGGTTCAGGATCATAACAGTCACAGTTGTGTTGTTTGCAAGCATTCAGCCACTCAGCAACTGCAGTCTTGAGCCTGGCTGTGTCGTCGCTGTGTGCATTGTTTGCTCCTGAATGCAACTTAATGTTGATGCCAATTAGTATTATGTCATTGTGGTGGGTTGCCAGGAATAGTGACATACCGGGGAGCAGTAACTATTTATGTTTTCTGCAGCGTTGGCCTTTTGTTCGAAGCCAGGGACCAGTTGGTTCAACTTTTTCAAAGCACTGTAGCAGCGCTTGCATCTGTATGTGGTGTCAGTAACGCTGAATGTCACATCAGCATCACAGCAATGTGACTCACTCTTGATGCTCTTCTGCGATATCATCTTCCGTCATACCTATGAAGTCGGTCTTGTCTAGCTCCTCCATCTCAGCTGGGCTAAGCTTTTGTGACAATGCGTATTTGTCAGCCTTGTCCAACAGCTTGGGGAGGTCATTAAAAAGATCGATGATCTTTCTGATTCCTCTTCCTGGTTGAGTGGCAGAGGCCGGTTTCCTGTTGGTCACAGATGTGAGAACTATGTTGCATCACCCTGGTTATCAAATGAGGAGGCTTACTTTCGCTTGGTTGGCCTTTCCAAGTCGGCACTATCTCCATCTGCACTGCTGCTACCATTGGCCCTTGAACGACAAGCAGTGGTGACCTCGTCAAGAATAGTTTCCATGTCCTGCTCCATTTGGGTGTCTGTATAGTTGTCCGTCAACTGAGAGGAGCTCAGGCTGCTGTGTCTTGGCGCATCCCTATGCTGCCAGGGGGGACTGCTATTCTGCTGTGACAATGGAGGCTGAGATTGCATGAATGGCTGGGAGGAGCCACTTCGACTCGAACCATTGGTATGTCGTGTCATGGGGACTCAGAGACAATAGAAGGGGTTCAGGTGGGGGGGAGCGGACAGTTTTTTTTTTCAGAGGGGGGCACCTCTGGGTCTTTTATAGGCTGTTGGGGTCTTTGGTGCGTGTCAGTTGATTTTTTTTTTTTTTTTTGGTTGATTGGCTCAGATCTGCATAATAGTTCATGCTGGAGACAGAATGTGAGAGTTTTCATCGCTGCACATCAAATTGGACCCATTCAGCTTTGTACAACCATGGCGTCACAACAGTGTTGCCCAAATTGCCAGTGTAAATTCTCTCACTCTGGCTTGTATCGTCATCAAGGAAGGTGTCTTAAATATAAAGAGTATACAAAAGCTCGTCAGAAACTGCGTCAAGAACTTGAAGCAACAGATGCCACGCTCACAGTCAAAAGGGCAAGGATTTCGCACTCTCCACAGCATGAGAGAGAGGCTATCCAATTGCCAGAGACTGGTCCCATCAGAGGCAACATCATGGCCTTCCCTCAGATGGAGCCATCTCTAAGTCATCCTCCATCACCAACCCCTCTGCGCCCACCCTCACCTCCACCTCTACCTGATTGCGACGTCATAGGTTTCCCTCTGACAGAGCCGTCGTCAAGTCTTCCTCCATTAACGCCACCTCAGAACCCACCCTCTCCTCTACTTCCACCTAGCCCTGCAGCACCGTGTCTGGCCTTATCTCAGTCAGGACGTCCAGTGCGTAACCGCTGCTTGCCTGCACGATATCAGGACGTCTATCCTGAGCCGCCCCATCCAGCTACTTCGACGTCATCACCTGCAACTTCTATGCCATCCCCTTCAGAACCTGAGACTGCTGTTGTCCAGCGCATGACCCTTGTCGTACGGAACTGGTTTCAGACAGCCCCAAATACTTTCGGTCTCTGGAAGGAGTATCTATATCAGCCATCCTATGACCCCGATGCCTTCATATCGCCTGAGGACCTGCATCGCCCTCACACCTCCGCCATCGTCCATCATAAGGAAGGAGCAGAGGAAGGCACAGAGGAGGCATCACTGTATAGCAATAGGTCCTCCGAGCTTCTGATGAACTGGCAGAACTCTCTCAGTAGCATGAAGTCCAACGAAGAAACCACTCGCCTTGTCAAAAGCATCATTTTACATCCCCAATTCCGGCTTGGCGACTTGGTCAAATTCAATGCCACCAACGAAAACCAAAAGGCTGACGCAGCTGAGGAGAAGGCACCCTTCCTACGTTCATTCCGTCATGCCTCGGTGGACATCGATGTCCCTTCTGGTAGTGCACATGAGTCCTCTCAGACATTTTCAATTCCTGGGCTTCACTATCGTCCCATTATGAGTCTCATAAAGGAAGCTTTCGAAAGCCCAATCTCGAAGAACTTCCATCTCTCACCATTCAAGTTATTCTGGAAGCTTCCTGACCGTGAAGACAGTGATCGTGTCTATTCCGAGATTTACAACTCAGACGTGCTTGTGGACAAGCATGACAAGGTCCAACGTGCCCCCACTGACGACCCAACATGCAAACGCGAGAAGGTCATTGCAGCGCTCATGTTCTGGTCGGACGCCACCCATCTCACAAGCTTTGGTACCGCAAAAATGTGGCCGATTTATCTACTCTTCAGTAATCTTTCCAAGTATATCCGATGCCAGCCAAATTCTGGTGCAACAAAGCATTTGGCATACATACCCATGCTGCCTGACTCACTCCAAGACCAGCTCAAATCATTCCACCATAAATGGGGCACTCAGCAAACGCACATTCTGACCCATTGTCGACAGGAGCTCATGCACATGGTATGGAAGTTCCTCCTTGATGAGGACTTCCTTCATGCATACACCTATGGGATAGCTGTGCGATCCCTGGATGGGATCGAGCAATGGGTGTATCCTCACATTCTGACCTATTCGGCAGATTACCCTGAGAAGTACATATTTTACTTCTATTTCTTATTGTCGCTCACTGCCGTTTTCAGGGTGTTACTTGCCACTATTCGCAATAAGGCACTGTGTCCCTGTCCGTGTTGTCTAATACCCAAAATGAAGATGGATCGTGTGGGTCATATCGCCGATGCCAAGATCCGGAACGACCAGGCCCACAAGTATCTGGACATCAAGGAATCAGTCAAACGGGCCTGGAAGGCTATCTATGTACAGGGGGCACACATCGGTGGGGCCTATGTTCAGCGATTATTGAAGCCTACTTCAACTGTTCCGACGCTGGTGAGTTCAGAGCTCTTTCTATGTTGACCCAAGTGCTGTAACTGACACATCCCTCGGTGCAACTTAGAACGCATTCACTGAGAAACTTGGTGACAATTTTGATCTGTCTCAAATGCTTGTCGTTGACTTCATGCATGAGGTCGAGCTTGGTGTATGGAAGGCGCTTTTCACCCATCTAGTTTGCATTCTTGACGCAACGCCCTCTAGAGAAGGATTAATAGGAGATCTAGATAAAAGGTATGATCACACCATGAGATTTAGTGTTATTACGGGACTCAGTTCATCTTAGGTTTCGAGACATGCCCCCGTTCAGCCAGGCCATACGCAGATTCACCAACAACGTTTCTGAGATGAAAAACCTTGCAGCACGAGATTATAAGGACATGTTGCAGGTGAGGTTACTTCCTACCCATGTTCATTAACAAACTCATTGCTGCGGCCTTTCTCTGTCTTGCCCCTGCGATTCCCCCTCTCGCCCGGGTCTGTTTCGTTTCGGCCACACCTCAACCTCTTCGCCTTGCCCTTGCAACGCATTGCTGTCTCACCCCTCCCATTGCTATGCTTGCTTGCCCCAATCTTTCTTGTTCTTGCCCTTCCGATGCCATCTTGCGATCTTGCTCCCTCTCACCTGGGCCTGTCCCGTTGTGGCCATGCCCCCATTTCTCCCCTGCGTCACTGTCTCGCCCCTCCTGTCACTGCGTCGCACCATCTCTGCTATCTGCCGTTGGGTCAGTGTGCCATCCCGGCATTTGAAGATCTTCTTGGTGATGGCCATAACAAATGCCTCCTCAAACTATTATATCAGACTGCAGAATGGCATGGTTTTGCCAAACTTAGACTGCACACACAGGCGACACTGGACCATTTGGAATCGCTCACAAAGGAATATGGTTGCCTCATGAGGACTTTCCGCGATCTCACCTGTTCGCAGTTCAAAATGAAGGAACTTCAATGGGAGGTCAACGTGCAAAAGCAGGCACAGCAGCGTGCGCAGGCAAGGGGATTATCTAAAGGATCACAATCGATATCTGAACGATGGAAGAGGACTTTTAACCTGTTAACGCCAAAATTCCATGCCTTGGGAGATTATGTATCTACTATACAGATGTTCGGAACCACGGACTTGTTTTCAACTCAAGTGGTATGAAATTCATATGATCATGTCGTCAATATATGTGTCTTACAAATGATCAGGGTGAACTAGCACACTGTACGGTAAAACAGCTATATGGGAGGACGAATAAACGTGATGCAGCAAAACAGATTGGACGGCATGTGCTACAACTCAAGCATGCCCAAGTTTCTACAGAACACGAACAATCCAAAACACAGACCGCCAGTATCGATGACAATATCGAAATAGATCTAGACAAACACTACCAGATCTCCAAAACCCGAAAAGATACCATGGATATCTACTCTTACATTTATGCAAATCCCAGCGATCCTGCCTTTCACGTATGTTTTCACATTTGTTCTATCCTGGAGCAAGTGTCTAAGTAAAGAGTCAATAGGATTTTATTCTGAAACTAAAGGATCACTTGCTCAGGCGGCTTCTTAATCGGGACTATGAGGGCGATACCTATGGCGACTTTACTGAGGATGAGAGGAATTCCATATGCATATCAGGGGACCTGATATATCGCTGCAGAATGATGCAGATCAACTATACGACGTATGATGTCAGACGTGATGGGGACACCATCAATCCACGGGTGTACCCCGATATAATGGTCAAGTCCCCAGAAACAGGACTGAACGCAGAACCATATTAGTATGCACGCATTATTGGGATTTTCCATACTTATGTCTCATCAACCCATCTGAATGTGGGGGTGAGAACACTACGTTTGATGGATTTCCTATGGGTACGTTGGTTTGGAGCGGAGCCCAGCCCATATTGTCATGGATTCCACTATGCACGCCTGCCAAAGATCGGCTTTGTGGAGTCATCAGATCAGTATGCATTCACATTCCTTGACCCCACACAGGTTGTCAGGGGGGCACATCTCATTCCGGCCTTCTCAGCTGGGCGCACATCATCTTTGTTGCCTGTACCAAAATCTGTGGCACGTGTTCTGGTCCCTAATAAAGCAGACGACTGGGTGAATTTCTATGTGAATATGTAAGAGCATTTTTGTTTATTGCTTGTCTGTCACAGTATGTACTCATTGTCCTCTCTGCAGCTTTGTGGACCGTGACATGCTTGTGAGGCATTTCGGCCATGGCGTTGGACACTTGAAGCATGAAAGGCAGCAAGAGCATGCCCATGAGATTGATGCTGCAAATGTCCCAAGGGGCAATGATGATCATGACAATGATGATTCCAGTGGGACTGAAGAAAGTGAGGAAGAAGGTGATACTAAAGAACCTGAACCTGGGTCCAAGGGCAATCCTGTGATTGATGACGATGACAGCAGTGTCGACGAAAGTGAGATTGAAGACAGTGATAACAATAATAATGACTCAGAAGGTGATGATGGTGGTTATGCTAGTCTTTAGATAGTCACTAGAGCACACAACATCGGTCACAAATAAAAAAACATCAAGAGTTGCATCAAGCGTTGCAACTTTTTAGCATCATATGTATGCATGTCTGTGCTACTATCGTTATCTACAGCATTCATTATTCCATATATAGTAATCTGAGCTCGCCGGACATGCGTGTCTTTTACAGTCCGTGTCAGTCCATCTGCCATCACTCTCCACCATGCGTGACCAATTCCCCTACTGCTGACCATGAAGGCGACTGATGACGATGGCGTACCCTATCCCCAACCACGACCTGGTCCTGCCACTATCCCCAACTCAGACTCAGACTTGGATGACAACGATCCCTATCCCCAACTACAACCACCACCGTGACTCCATCAGCCACACCCCGACAACAGCCACCATGCTGACTCCAATGGTGATGACTTGGACAACCTGATCCCAATGCTCAACAGCCGAAATCAATGCCGCCAACGACCCTGAGTCCACTCAGCCCAACAATGACGACCGATGTCAGACGACGACCCCCCAACCCCCCATCCTCCCCTGAACACAGGGGCATGGCGACGGGACAAGGCGAGACGATCAGGCAGCAAGGGTTGGCAGGTCACCAAGTTAGATGATGAGGCTGCCATAAACGATGGGCGTGAGGGTCGGGTCGCAGTAGTACTACTGTACTAGTACACAATTTTGAAATTGATTGATACATGATGCATATCTCGGAATGATTGTGAAACCATTGTGAGCTCAATGGTGCCTTGTGAGGCAAAAATAATGAGTCATTGGTATTCACAATGAGGCACGATTCCTAAATGACCTGAGATATTGATTACAATTAAGTTTGAGTCATGAATGAGCCCACATTTGAGCGGCAAGTATAATGTAAGCTTGAAATCAAATTGTAACGACGCACAAGGCCCATATAGGGGTCTTGTAATAACACGCCAGGCTTGTATGGGGGCACAATCTCACATCAGCCCGGATCTCAGTCACGAGCACCACGCTGTGTTACAATATTTTTCCTCAAACCCTGATGCTCACCCTTTTCGAATGCCTCCACATTCCCGTTGTAAGGCCTGCGTGTGCGCTGGCCTTGCAATTGGCCTCTTTCCTCATTGCCGACGCATCTGACAAACGAACCCGAAACCTCCGACGCCACAGGGCAGGGAGCACGCGTTGCTGCCCTCTCCATTCTGCCATGTCACCCTTTTTCTTGTTGTTAAGGACACGTCGTAGCTAGATTGTAAATAAGTAGGTGCGAGAGATATATAAACAGAGGCGCAGTACCGTGAACGGCAGGCAAGGCAAGCAGTGCCTCACCCGCGCTGCCGGTCTGCGTTCTTTTCCCCCAATCTTTCACCCTTTCATCTCACACCTGGGGACTGTCTTCAAACTCAACACGTAGACGCCGTCTCTACTCTACAACTGGAGCCCACCGCGAGGGTAGGTGTCTTTTTGAAGATGCCTGCCCCAGTGAGGCCGGCATCTTCCCAGATGTTGGTCTTGTCCCTCAACCCCAAATTTCAAGAGCCATATTCAGTACCCTCGGTGACTCCCCTCACTTCTGCTCATTGCCTCCGAAGGGACTCCCCTGGGAACAGCAGCACGACCACTCGGAGCCGAGTCAGCAAGCAGGAACTTCACGACCTTATCGATTGGTCATCAACCCGGCCTATGGAAGATGAAGACGACGTCGCAGACTACTTTGACGACTTCCGGACCCTAGCTGACCCCTTGGTCTCCTCCTGCCGCATGTCCAGAAGAGAATGCAACAAGCTCTTCTGGCAAGGTTTTCATGCTGATGATCGCACTATGCTTTATCCCCGATTGATTGGCAGGCACCCCTTCCAGAAGCCAGGAGCAGACTTTGATTACCAGGAGTTATTCGACCGGGTGCACGCTATCCTTTCCAAGTGGAGACTCAAAGATGAAGCTGAGGCTGAGGCTGAGCGACAGAGGAAGCTAGAAGAAGACCAGGAGCTCAAGCAACTGATATTAGGCATGTGGGACCATTCCCCCTATGACCCCACCTACGCAGTCCTTTATAGGCAATGTGCCCAACGCTTTCCGACTGCCCTCGGAGGAGTACCCAAGCTGAAGTCGTTACCCAAACCCACACAAGATGCACCGTCGCAACGGACGCTCCACAACCGTCAAGCCCCGCCCAGCTCCAACAACCACATCCCTCAGCAGCACGGACTCGACTTAGGCGATGATGACTGGTCTTCCGATGAGGATGACGACGAGGAAGAGCAACCCCTGCCTCGGACTGTGCAACCCCTCCAGCCTCCACCTCGAGCACCGCCTCTGCCTGCACAATGACAACCACCAGCTGAAAACCGACCAAACCCAGTCTTGCCGCTGTCCGTCCACATCCACCCAACCTCAGCCCTGCCGCTGCCGCCGCCCGCGCATCAAATTCGCAAAGTCTCACCACCACAACCCGCACCTAAAGTTCACGAAGTCTCGCCACCATCGTCAGTTCGCACAGTCCAGCCGCCGCCCGCTCCAAAACAGCCAAGCTCAGCACCTCCGCCACCACCTCTTCGCAAAATATCGCCTCCATTGTCAGTTCGCATAGTCTCGTTGCCACCGCCCGATCAAAGTCAGCCAAGTTCAGTATCGTCGCCTTTGCCAGTTCGCAAAATCTCGCCGCCACCACCCGTTCTAAGTCATTCAAATTCAGTCTCGTCGCTACTGCCCATGCATCCAGTTTCCGAAGTCCCTCCGCCACCGTTCGCTCAACCAATTTCAGCCCTGTCATCGCCACTGCCGCCGCTAACCCCTCTAGGTTGTGAAGTCCTGCCGCCACTGTCTCCACCTCCGAGTCCCCCTCCCATTCCAGCCACACATCAAGAATCCCTGTTCATGCGCCTTAAGTCTTTGTTTTTAACCTCGTCGTCTCCGCCACCGCCTCTCTTGCTGCCCTTGTCACCGTATTCGCTTTCGCCTCCACCGTCGTTACCGCCATTTTCCCCTTCGCCGCTCTTGCCAATGCCGTCCTTGCCACCGCTACCATCACCGCTACCGCCTTCGCCTTCGCCAATGCCATCACCGCCATCGCCAACTAAGCCGTCGCCCTCTTCAACGCTGTCCTCGTCGCCACCGCCCACGCCTCTAGTCTACGAACTCCCGCCACCTCCGCCTTCGCCAACCGCCGCTGCATCACCCGATCTATCCGAAGCCACCGAAGTCAAACAGAATAGCAACAGCCACCGAGCAAAAGGACAAGCCGAAATCTCAAGAGCAAGAAACGGCGATGCGAGCCCGATCACGAAGTCAGAACAAGCGCAAGATCCCAACAACACCAAAAACAACATCCCCGACAGTGACATTGAAGGCAAGTTGACGCGCGACGACGGCAATGTCATCAGCATCACCAACATCATCAACCACAGCAGCCACAACAGCAACCACAGCCGCAATGCCCACCCTCTCAAGTTCAGCAACTTCCGCATCAACAGCAACAGCAAGTTCGTGCACGACCCGGGCGGGAACAATCTCAATACCAAGGACAACTTGACGCGTGTCGACAACGATGACAGCCCCGCCAGCAGCATCAGCAACAAGCCCCACACCGCCAACGCCCAGTGCAGCGACGACCGCGACCGTGACAAGACCATTGCAGCACCGTCCGTCGCCGATGCCGTCTCCCCTATCGATTTCGCACAAGCCACCCCGGTCCCCGACGTCACCTCACCACATTCAAACGACAGCCCTCCAACCGTTCTTCAAGCCGACTCAAAATGCGTCGACGCAGCGCAGCACCCCCTCCCATGTCATCAGCTAGAGCACCCCTTCGACTTTGCCAGCGCCCAAACCATTGCCTCCGACATCACTCGCACCCCGCAGGCCCCGCGTTTCAGCAACGACGGCACCGGCATGGCCACTGACAGCAACCTCAACACCGACAGCAATCCCAACAACGCCGCCAGCTTCGCCGACAGCACCCGCAGCACCAGCGCTGACGCCGACGCCAGCAGCAGCAGCAGCAACAACAACACCAACAGCACCGATAGCAACACCGACAACATCGGCAACGCCGGCACTGTCAGCAGCAGCAGCGACACCATCCGAGACCCCAATACCAACGCCGTCGACAGCAACAGCATCTTCGACACCATCAGCGCCGACACCGACGACGACGACAGCAGCAGCAGCAACAGCAACGCCACCAGCATTGTCGACACCGCTCGCATACTTAGCACCAATGCTGACAGCATCAACAGCAACTCCAGCGACGCCAGCACCATCACCAGCGTCCCCCTCACCACTGCTATGATCATCACTGCTACCCTCGCTGACGACGCCTTCGCTCTCACCACTGCCACCCTTGCCATCATCCTCACTGCCGCCGTTCACGCCTCCAGTCGACGGGCCCCAAGCTATCTCCGACCACTTATTGCCAACACCACCGACGCCGACACCAACAGCAGTGGCAAGAGCAACTTAGACAACACTGCCCGCCGCGTCAACGCCGCCTGTACCCTCAACAACGGCATCAATAGCAACGGCAACAGCAAACGCGCCGAAACCACCTCGCCCATTCGCGACCACCCCAGCATCACGCACGACGAGCACAAGCATGAGCGCGCCCGCACGCTGCATCTCGCTGTCAGTCGTCAAGTTCCACCGTTCGCGTCGCCTCCGCCAGACAAGCCAGAAGAGCTGCCTCCAGCCCCTCCGAAGGACGCTACGCCCACCGCCCCGACTCTCAGGTCATGCAAGACACTCACACCATTGGCCTCGATCCCGCGTGCGCCCCCCACTTGTCTGACGACGCGTCCACTTGTTTTATTGGCAAAGCTCCCTGCTTCACATCGCCAGTGGATGACTTCAACGTCAGAGAACATCAGTGATGAGTTGACCCAGGAGGGTCAAATTTTAAAACCCCCTGGGAGGTGTAAGGCCTGCATGTGCGCTGGCCTTGCAATTGGCCTCTTTCCTCATTGCCGACGCATCTGACAAACGAACCCGAAACCTCCGACGCCACAGGGCAGGGAGCATGCGTTGCTGCCCTCTCCATTCTGCCATGTCACCCTTTTTCTCGTTGTTAAGGACACGTCGTAGCTAGATTGTAAATAAGTAGGTGCGAGAGATATATAAACAGAGGCGCAGTACTGTGAACGGCAGGCAAGGCAAGCAGTGCCTCACCCGCGCTGCCGGTCTGCGTTCTTTTCCCCCAATCTTTCACCCTTTCATCTCACACCTGGGGACTGTCTTCGAACTCAACACGTAGATGCCGTCTCTACTCTACACCGTTCCGATTGATTTCACGTGGTATGACGTCATAGACGACCCGGACCCCCGATGGCTGGAACTTTTGCGCCTTTTTAACACTGTGAAGAATTTGCGCTTATCCGAGGCTATTGCTTTCCGTGTTGCAAAAACCCTGACACGGCTCCCAGCAGAACGGGTCATGGAAGTGCTACCAGCGCTGGAAAATGTTTTTATATCAAGGCGTGTTTTTCCCAGACCTTTGAAGAAAGCCATTTCTAGATTTGCTGATGCGCGGCGGCTTTCTGGCCACCCTGTGTCTATCTACAATTGGGACGGCACTGTGTAGGAAATAAGGAAATGGATCGAGTGGTCGATGCTTGATAGGCACTTTCCGTTTACACTTCCATCAATGTTGATCTCATCCACCAACTGCTACCCATTATCCTTTCCACCAGTCCAGCTGTTTGTTTTTGTTACCATCACTGTCATCGATCTCGTTCAAGTTCTATGATATATCGCATTCGTCTTGGGCCGTATATTTAAAACTGGCAACTTTCACGATCTTACGTACGGAGACCTGGAATTATGTTCAGCAGATGATCGATGACCTGTAGCGACCTTGGGGGTCTCATCAAATGGCTCGTCTACGTCACCATTAGGCAGTGGTCCATATGGCGCATAGTATGTCTTGTAATATAATGCCGAAGGCGATGACAAATTGGACGCCCATTCAATTGGCATCTGAGCACCATTACGCTGGGTGCGCGTCACTGATCCCAGCTATTCCTGGAGTACCCGGTGACAGATGAAATTGGCCTGTCCTATCAGATGTTTGCAATGGGTATGACTAGTACCTGGACGTGTATCAAACGTGTAAACACGTATTAACCCTTCTTGACGTAGTCCTCCGCGGCGTGGAACACGGTCGTGGCTGAACGAAGGGGGAACAGTGGTCGACGTGTCCAGGGGCGATATGAGCGTTTGGACGCAGGACTATAGTTTTCGTGGATATTTAATGACTGGTGAGCGTGGACAGGTGTCGAGGGCTCCAAGCACAATCGCATCCCCCTTAGTCGTTCAAGGTTCTCTCGATAGACGCACACACATCCGCAGGAAATCTGCATCGAATATCAATACGCGTTAGTCCGTGCGTGAGTACATCGTGCGACAATACATGGGAACTGGTATCTCGGTGAAACACAACGTGCACGCGAGAAGGGAGGGGGGAGGATAAGGGAAAGGAAGGTAGAGGCAGGACGCCATAGCGGTTAGCAATTAGAACACAAACACCACGGTGGCTAGATACGCTACGCCACGCACGGTACTTCGTCCAAAGCCGATCCACGAGCGAGGCATCAATCTATTGAATCGAACAACGGGAGATGAATAAAAGACCACAGATGGAGAGAACAAACGGCATGTATGTGGATCAGGGTGAGCATCTCATCTCTCTCACAAGTCCATTACGGTTCGTCGTCGACTCGTCGCAGCCGTTGCCGTGAGGGTTGGCATGTGCGGCCAGCGCTCGTCGCCGACTTGTTGAGCGTTGCTGCGCCATCGGTCTGCACCTGGATCGTGGCGGGTGTCGACGCTTTCCCATTGGGTCCGTTGGGGATCGACTTGGCCTTGGACTTGGATTTCTTGTTGCTGGAGGGAGGTGTAGTTGCCGGTCCTCCGGTGGACAATGATGGGTCGGGGGGGGGGGGGGGGGTTTGCCCGCCCGGATGCCGAGTAGTTAGTTAGGTTCACCGGGATTGACATATGGTACACCTCCGGATTGCGAGTGGGGGAAAGTCGAAGCTGCCGCCGACCCACGGGCACCTCCGAGGGTAAGACGGGCCCGTTGTTGTGACGGTCTCCCCAAAATCGCTGGCGCGCGCAACAAGCCAGGATCGAGAATTGGAGTAATGCCCTTTCCGGGCACATCCCAAGAACGTTCGATCCCGTCGCGCTCCCTCGCTCTATCCCTCTTCAAATGTTTCGCACCGTTCCTGTCGTTCAGTCGGCGGCGTTAGGACGCGTCGACATCGCTGGGTGCGCTGGTGTCGACAAAGTTGAGCTCGACGGTATCGTCACGGTCGTCGGCTACAGGGAGGAATCCTCATGGAAGCGCACGAGCGCATTGGGCGCAGGAGAGATGTCGATAAAGGGAGATGCCACGGTGAGGGCGTGAGTAGCGGCGGGGGCAGCAGGTGCTACGATCGGGGCCTGTCCGGAAGGCGCTGGGACCCAAGTTGGGACGGACGCGGCCACAGTTGGCAGAACGGACGGCGCGGAGTGACTGGATGGCAAGAGGGGGAGGGAGGTAGGAAGCACCTTCCCAGACGAGGCAAATCCACGTAGCGGAAGGCGTGGCGTGACGCCGCCGAGCCCGTGCCTCCTGGCCCGATTTGCATGCGGCTGCGACTGCTCTTCGGTCAGCAAGTCCGCGGTGTTCTCCTTCCGCCGCTTGTATGTCGTCTTCAGGGTGGATGAGGTGGATGTAGTTGTGTATCCCTGTACGACTGAGAACAAAGTCACCGTAAGGGGGATAGTATTCGCAGGACCGAGAGATTGGGTCAGTGAACAGAGGGAGGATGATTCGGATAACAGGACTTTCGTACCCACCTCTCAAAGAGAAAAAGATGTGCCCTTTAATCGTTCGTTTTTGCCACCTTCCTTCGTGAAGTCGGTATAGAGAAACGTGGTCGAACTAGTCGATGAGGATATGGTCGGATCTATGCGACGTAGGCTGTTCCGATTCCTCCGACGCACGTAGTGTGGAAGGCTGCTTCCTGACACACACAAATCGCATGCGTCTGTGGCTGAGAGCGTTGATCCTTGATCGGTCTCATGCATATCGTCGCTACTCTCCGCATTACCCTCATATGGGCGATTCGAGGACTTGGGGATAGGGGAAAAGATATTGCTAAGCGGAGGTGAGGGGATAAAAAGCGCATAACCGAATGGGGATGAAGACCGTAGGAAGGGATGGCGCTGGTAAAGATAGCGATTTACTGGACTGGAGTCAAAGGTTGGTAATGGAGTTGGAGGTAGATGTGGGGACAGAGGCGAAAAGGCTCTCGGTCACTTTTCTGTCCTTCCCTTACGGCCAAGTCGCTTACGGAACGTTAAAGTGAAAACGAATGAGAGAATATGAGCGTTCAGAGCATGGGCTTGGAACAGAAACTAAATCTGACCTTGCCTATTTGTCTTTGGGTTCAACGTTCAAGAGACCAAGTGACGGTCGGTGTCACAGTCACGGTTCACGTGCCTCGAGTGTTCCAATTCCGACTTCTTTGTTTTTGCTGTCTGTACTGCAGTGTATTAACATGACTAAATTGAATCTGTGGGTTGATTCACTGCTGCAATCATGGACTCTGACAAGTACGTTTAAAGTCCTTTCAGTGTGCTACTTTAAGAAGGCATAGTCGTTCATAAATACCTTTTTCTACATACTCCAAATTCCGTCAACTACCTTTTCTCTCAACCAAGTGGCCTTTTCACCGACGATTCATCCTACTGCACCTCCGAGTCTCTTGTGCCGATTATCGTGGACCCAAGTTCCGGAGAGGGTCTTATACACCGCCCAAACGAGCAATATGCCGAAGATAGCAGTGAGTGGTCAACTGCTGGTCCTTCAACAGTGCGATTTTAAGGATGAGCGGTATAGGCCAGCTTCACCAACAGGTCACAATCGGATTCCTCCCTGATGATCTTCTCCTCAAAATTTTCAAATTCTTCATCGATAATGGCCCGTGGTTTACGCTGGTACACATATGCCGAAGATGGAGAAATCTTGCGTTTACATCTCCGCGTCACCTGAACTTGCAACTCTCCTGTAACCCTTCCAGGAAATCGGTGAAAGAGATGGTGGATATCTGGCCAGAAATACCTATATACATATACGACATCGACTACCCATCGAAGGAGTGCGTAGACAATATCGCTGCGGCACTCAGGCTCAATCACCGAGTGTCCGGGATCTACTTCGACAACACCGAAGCACCAGAATGGGAAATATTTGAGCCACTAATGCACCAACCATTTCCCGTGCTGAAACGTTTGTGGCTCCAGCCGCACGCTGGTGGAATCAGGGATGGTGTTTCTCGTTCTTTCTTGGGCGGATCTGCACCATGTCTACGAGATCTTACCTTGATTCGCGTTCCATTTCCGGCATTACCAGAACTCATTTTGTCGGCAACTAACCTTGTCAAAATTAGCTATGTCATTGTTCCACGTTCTAGGTAGATTTCACCTCAAGCAATGGTCACTGGCCTCTCCGCGCTGACCCGGCTTGAATCACTTTCCCTTACATTCCGATCACCCGGAGATCTCCCAGACAGGGCAATTCAAACTCCACCTCCGGACACGCGCGCTCTCCTCCCCGCTCTCACCGATCTTCGCTTCGAGAGTTCCTCTGAGTATATAGAGGACTTCGTGGCCCAAATTGACGCCCCTTTACTAGAGACCATGCGAATTAGATTATTCAATCAGGAAGTCCTAGAAGTTTCAGAGCTGTCAAAATTCCTTCGTCGTGCAGACAAGCTCTCATTACACAATCAAGCAGAAGTGATTTTGGCCTCTGGCTCCATTTCCATCATGCTTTCACCGATATTATTAAGGAAATTTAATCCCGAAACTCTCATGCTCAATCTCGCATGCGACGAGTCAGCTTTGCGGCTTTCATATCTTGCGCAGTTCTGCGCATCATGCTTGCCTACCCTCTCCCCTTTTGAATCCCTCCACATTCAGGTCGCAAAGCATCACAGGTGGCGAGACGTCATAGACAGCCCGGACCCCCAATGGCTGAAGCTTTTACGCCTTTTTAACACTGTGGAGGATTTGAAGCTATCCCAAACCGTCGCTCACCATGTCGCACAAGCTCTGAGAGGGCTTCTAGTGGAACTGGTCATGGAAGTGCTACCAGCACTAGAAGGAGTTTCCATATCAGAGCTGGAGCCTTCTGGACCTGTTTGGGAAGCGATTTCCGAATTTGCTGACGCGCAACAGCTTTCCGGCCACCCTGTTTCTATCTACGATTGGAAGGGAGAGGTTTACTACAGTATACAAAGTAAGGAAATGGATCAGGGGGTTGATGATTGATGCATTGGTGGGCAATTTCCGCTTTCTCTTCCATAAATAATTGGTCACATCCGCTAACTGCTACCGTTTCTCCTCTACACTTTGTTTGGTTCCCAGGACACCTATTACATTGTACCTTTTTTTTTACCATCATCGTCATCGATCTTGTCCAAGTTCTGTGATATCTCGCATTCGCTTTGAGTACGTAGGATAGGTAAATTTCATGATCCAACAAACAATTTGTAATTAGATGCAACAGGCAATCGATGATCAGTCGCGATCTTGGCGGTACTCCCAAATGGCCCGTCTACCCCACCTTTAGGCAGTAGTCCATATGGCAAATAGTATGGTTTGTGATAGCATGCCGAAGACGACGACAAATTGGATGGGCATACCATCCGATTATATATCCGATACACACGATTTCGTTGACCTTGGCATTGAGCCTGGTTGCACTGGCATCAGCAAAAGTTCCAAAAGTAGGTAAGGGTCTTGGATGGCCCTTGCAAGGACTACCTCACTTGCAAGGGACCGCAACTCAGGTGACAAGTATATAGTATGTGGGTCAACCTATACAAGAGACAAGAGGAATCTGTGAGCCTTTACAAGATCATGGTGATATTACAATAACTATACAAGAAAATCAAGTATCTTACAAGCCCTATGCCTGATCTGGTGTGATAAGGCAAGGATTATACAATATCACAAAGATCTTACAAGCCCTATGCCTGATCTGGTGTGATAAGGCAAGGACTATACAATATCACAAAGATCTTACAAACCCTATGCCTGATCTGGTGTGATAAGGCAAGGATTATACAATATCACAAAGATCTTACAAGCCCTATGCCTGATCTGGTGTGATAAGGCAAGGATTATACAATATCACAAAGATCTTACAAGCCCTATGCCTGATCTGGTGTGATAAGGCAAGGACTATACAATATCACAAAGATCTTACAAACCCTATGCCTGATCTGGTGTGATAAGGCAAGGACTATACAATATCACAAAGATCTTACAAACCCTATGCCTGATCTGGTGTGATAAGGCAAGGACTATGAAGGTCTTGCAT
>Ga0307510_10000296_pt1 | contig 45893 bp, 49 predicted proteins | sample 12_EM_MG_FD_207224 | JGI IMG/M metagenome (GOLD analysis project Ga0307510, IMG submission 207224) | Populus trichocarpa ectomycorrhiza microbial communities from riparian zone in the Pacific Northwest, United States - 12_EM | ecosystem: Host-associated > Plants > Roots > Unclassified | place... | reverse complement strand
CCATCCTTTTGGTTTCTTTGGTTTCTTATAGACATTTTATTATGTGGATGTTCTATGAGTTACATGGGGACATTTGTACATGTGGCCTGAGCCTCTCCTTGCCTTGGGTTTCAACCGTGGGAAAACCGCGCCTGGTGGTGGTCGCGGTTCAAGGAGCCCCACTAAGCCATGCTTTCCATGGTGGTGAAGGCTGCTCGTTGGCTTCTAACTCATAGACGTTAGAGCCAGATGGTCTGGGCTGGTATGGCGTGTGTGGTGGGCTAGGACTGCGGTCCCTCATAGAACTATCTCCATCGCTCTCTGAAGCAGGATCTGTGATCATTGGTGCAGGCTCTGTGAAGTATTCCATGGAGGAATGGTGGCGCGTGTGAGTAGGCCACGTGATCGGGATCGCTGGTATTGCCTGGCTGAAGGTGGCGGGTAGTGTGGGTGTGTGTGTTCTGGGAGGTATTGAAACTGGTATTACTGGTTGGGGTACGCTCTGAGGGATTTGTGTGGTTGGTGCGGGAGGTGCGACAGGTGCTTGGGGTAGGGAGTAAAATGAAAAACTGGGTGGATTGTAACACTCTGCGCCCCTGCTCCACTTGGCAGGCTGCTCACGGCACCCCTCGCCCTCTGTGACCCTTCACTGGCTTCACACGGCACCTCGCCTTTGGGCACACAGGCATTGCGATCAATGGGACCCCGTCACAAACGGGCTTCTCACGCATGTAAGCCCTTTTTCATCTCCGTCGACCCCTCCCCTCTGCCCACGCCTCACGGCCTTGGGCATGGGAGCCGTGGGTCCTTCACCCTGTTCTCTGGCAGGGCTTGAGGGTCTCCAGCTGTGGCCAGCGGTTTCCGCTTTTCCCCCCCCCTTTCTGAGGCGCCTTGTCCCCTGCGCCTTTTCCAGGCCCAACATTACCATGGCCCACCCATCGTTCGCCAGCCTGCAGCACACACTGGTGCTGGTGCCCTATCAAGGTACCGATCCGTGGCCACCAGCCCACAACGCGGCTTCCCCTTGCGGGCATCGCTCCCCTTTATTCGGCCTTGCCGCCCCATCCCTTCAGCTGTTTAAACGGAGCAGCCGGGCAGTCAAGGTTCATGCGTACTGGGTACAGAGCATCCAACAGGACTCAGGTAGTCGCTGCGTTCATCCCTTCCGCTAATTTTATGTTCCATATCTATAGGGACCTAGCCCCCCCTATGGGGCGGCGCTGCTACACGTCGCCCCACCTTACGTTCATTACTACCCCCCCCTTACCCCGCTTTCCCCCCTCCGTATTCTCTTTTGGCTGGTTTTCGCGATCCATTCCTGCAGGACTGGTCCTGCAGGTGGTCGCTTTCTCTTGGTCCTGGGACGCCTGTAGCGTCGTTTGTTCTACCTACATTTGTTTAGCTTGACAGTCTGTTATTCCTTATAATCCTGGGTTGCTCAATGGTGCGCGCAGTTAGCTATTGATAGTAGTTAGTTGTAGTCGTACTATGATGTCTTGTTGCTAGAAGCAGTGGACAATAAACTCTGAATTCAAAAAAAAAAAAAAAAAGGACCTTGCTAAGGACATTAAAAATGAATTCAAAAAAGCAAATTCCCCAGGCACGCAGTATCTTTGCCATCAATTGCTGTCCCATGTAATTATTTCGATTCACTGCCTTTGTATTGTTGGCCCAATACTACGTCTCTTTCCTATGTCTTTTCCGTCCACCTCCTGTCTGGTCACACTAAACAGACTACCTGGAGGTCTTCTCTGTTCTCAGACTTATCATCTTGCCATCTCCCTTTGTCTACTTCTGGCCTTGAACAACATCCTCACTCTTTGCTCACTCACTGCCCATGCACCGATTGGGTTAATTTAACTCACACTCATACCCATACCACAAACACAATTGAGTGCTCGACTAACTTACGCCCATCTTTTTCAGGCAACTGCTTTGCATCCATTACGTAACACAGCGAAGGACTCACTGACCTTCGCCCAACAAACCCTCTACCACGGCATCCCACTATCTCCTCGTCGTTCCCCCACAATCACCCAACTCCCCCCTCAAGACCACCTTTTTCTCCCGTTTTAGCATGACCGACCAGTCAGTATCATCTCGCCTCAGAACGCTTTCGAGTTGGCTCTGGAGGATTACGAAATAAAGACAAAAATATCATTGGCAAAGCACCCACTCGCTCAGAAACTCGAGGACTGCCATTCCATCGAGTCAATTACTACCCTTCTTCAAGATCAGGCGGGAACCTTTGGTGAATTTCAAGGAAGAGATAGGATAATGAAATCAATCGGGAGGATAGTTTCGTTCCTATATACACTTTCGCCCACCGCTGCACTCTGTAATGGTATAGGCCTGGTACGTCAGAAGACGCTGGTGATGGTCTTCCATGTCTTTGATATTCACCTACAGGAATTTCCGCCTGCGGAGGCATTACGCACTGGGCTCGGAGTCCTACTTGCTGCATGCCCTTTCTCAAACTCCTACCTGGCATATTCGTTGTGACACCTGAGTCCACTAGGCAGCCAAGGGCATGGTTGATAGTTACGATGCACTCGTCAACTTCCTTGAGGCGGTCAGACATATTCTTAAACATCTTGATGTATATATGGAGCTTTCTCCAACGCCTGTTGTGGACGAGCTAGTGGTCAAAATAATGGCGGAGCTCCTCTCTGCCCTTGGATTGGCTACAAGAGAGCTCAATCAGGGACGTCCGAGTGAGTCCGTTCTAGCCGACATATTGCATATTATCTGACTCGGCGCAACGCAGAGGAAGTCTTACAAGGGATTTTTCCAGGAGACAAGAAAACGGAGGAAGTCCTACAGATGCTGGATCGGCTCACCCTGGACGAGGCCCAAATGACTGCAGCGGAGATTCTCAAAGTTGTCTACGGTCTTGTCCAAGACATGAGTAAGCAAACGTACTCTACCTGTCTCTCACTGGCGGTTGAGTAACCTTCCCAATCCCACTAGATGGAAAAGCATCTCGTGACGCTGTCTGGGCATCAGGAAACCACTCCCAAGATAATTCAGGTTTGTTAGCGATAATTAACAGTATTTTTCAAGTAACTTATATTATCGCTCGCTAGCTTGCCCCCAGTATTCTAGCTCACATTATTGTTAAATTATTGTATTTCCGTGCGATCTTTCATGCAATATTGTTCGATAATTCTTATAATTCTTAAAGCATTCAAACATATTTTGCGACAATAAATCATATGATATTATCGATGTAAATAACGGGTTGGCCTGACTACCACAATGGTACACTAACGTGGCCCATAGTCCACTGGTAATACGAACACCAGGTCACATAGAGAAATAGGAATCAAGTAGAATAACACAATGAAGGAGGAACGAGAACTGGTATGGAGTCCCATTGTTGAGCTGAATTAAGTCAGTAAATATATAAAGTAAGAGTAGAAAATCAGCATACAATAGGACTTGTCAACTAGAGGTGTGTTGAAACTGACACAATCTTGATCCTTTTACCCATCCATTTCTTTGAGGTCAAGGTCCGCAATTGGAACTGCTGCTATCTCCTCTGCTGCACTAACAATGAAATAACATATCAGTGTTGATGGCAAATCGAGTAACTCAATACGCACCTTGCCTGAGCATAAATGTCAGACATCATGAGGTGGAAGGCACCAGGGCAGTTCTCTCAGATATGATGGAATGTATCGATGTGGCCCTGGTAAACGTCAAGGTATGAATTTGCTGAAAATTCAGATGGGTGATGCCTTCCCAAATGCCATTCGTGAATGGCGGCATAGAGCTGTTGAGGGTAGTCAAAATTGGCCTACAAAGATGTGGCTGTACTCACTGCTGTGGCCACTAGGGCCACCATCAGTATCGGGACCTCCTGCTTCAATACCCCATCATCACCCATAGACATTGGGAAGTGACTATATGGTAAATTCAGTACAAGGCCTGTTCCATCAAATAAAAGAAAGTAACTGACATACTCTTCAAACCGATAGGCATACGATGCCATTCCAGGACCAAAATAGGATTCCTTTATCACCACGATGATCCAGGTATTGCAATATGGACACGTGCGGTATGGAGGCGCTTTGAGTGCATCACCCTAATGAAGCTCAAGTCAGGCTGCACTGAGAAGTGAAAAAAAAAAAAGCTTACATGTGTAGTCGGAAAGGTGTAACGGTAGGCAGACAACTGCATCTTGACCACTTCCATGATGTCAGCCAGTGATCCAAACAAGGAGAAGCTAAGGTAAATCATCCTGGCACATCGCTCTTTCACCTCCCCTCGGAAAAGGGGAATCCGCCCACACAGCTAAGAGTATTAGTGAACAGATATCCGAAATGAGTAATGAGAGGGACGCACCAAACAACACATCCTGGACAGGTACTCCCCATCCAACTTGAGCCAATTCCTAATAGTCCCCACCCATGGGAGGTGGGACTGGGTCGCAACACCGAGCGCTTCAGATATCATAGAACGAGTCAACGCAGGGTCTGGAAAAGCATGAATGAACAGCAACGATGCTTGAAGATGCTCAAAGGCATCATGAAAGATCGACCACATCAACAGGGTCTGGATAGTGAGGAGAACTTTGTTAGTCCCTGGAAAGATGATGATGTCAGTGTCAGATGGCCACTGATAATTGGCCTGGCGACTCGGAGTAGCGTCGCTTGCAGAGGTGCCAGACTTGTGTGATGTGGCATCATTGCTGGCCTGAGTCGTACTAAGGATGCTTGCACTTGATCCAGTAGTACTTGGAGACTCATGCCATGATGGTATCTAAAAATGTTCGTAAGTGTAGAGTCACCAGAAGAGAATATAACATACCTCGAGGGCCATTGCATTGGACATTTTTGAGGGGTTCTTAGGGGCGTCGTTAGATGGCTTGTCAAACCACTCAGCCTTGGTCTCTATGTCACTATCGTTGTCGTCATATCCATGAACTTGGCCAGCGTCTCTGGCAACACCAAAGTGGCTGTGGGCACAGTTGTTGAGAAAATTTGCAGAGGGGGGGCTGTTGTGGCCAGGATAAAAAGACGATGCTGAAAATTTTCACAAACACAGGTCAGGTGACAGTACACAAACGTGATTAGTAAGGTGGCAACTCAACTCTGAATCAACGACAAGTCGTTATCTTTGTCCTTCACACCAATCTTCTTGATGACAGTAAGCTGCCCTTGCTGAGCCAGTGAACCCTGACCCATCAATTCTGGCTGAACAGGAGGACCAACTACTGGGCCTTGGAGTATTGGTCAGCTTGGTTCCCCACATTTGCAATGCATGCACCATTATTCTGTGTTCTCTTCACTGGGGGTGGCCCATTGCTGGTTGTCGGTGCAGTGGAATTTTGGGGGGTACTGGGATGAGTAGAGGCAAGGGTACGTTTCCCACAAGCTTTGTGGTGTGTTAGATGTGTCTGATGATATCTCAGGTGGACATACTTTCTGGGCCATTGCTGGTCATAGACACATTTTTATTTCCCCTGCCGGCACTGTGTCGGTTCAGTACCCTTGAGCCAACGTATCACAATGAAATGGAATTGGTTCTCACCTGGCCAAATTGTTAAGAGCCCTTGGCTGTACATGGCATGCGCATGGCGGCATTGTTGAAGCAAAGTGAGTGAGCAAAAGGAGTGTGATTTATGGCAAGAAAAGACAGGAATGGGGATGATGTTCATACAAGAGGTATGTCCCCTTTTTATTATCTTGTTGCAGTACTGGCTGCTGACCAAATTTGTTTGTAGACAAATTGTTTTTTTCCCCCTCCGACTCTGACCATCATTTTCAGTCCCCTTTCTTGTTACCTCCACCCCGCTGCCATGTTACCCACTCAAGTATGGTGCGCTGCTTGTGAGAGGGACTTTACCCCTTGCAGCCTCTCTCAGCATGTCACCAGGACTCAAGATCAGCGCTGTCGCTGTGCTGTTGTGATGTCTCAACCCCATCTACTATCTGCGGCCTTTCCTCGTATGGCATCACCACCGACACTATCCTCAACCTGGGCATCACAGGTTGCAGGTGACGACGCTCTGGGCAATGAATACAAGGAACCAACACAAGGTGAGTTCGCCATGACACATGCCACTTGTGCTGCCGCCTTAACAATTTTTTTTAGAGGATGAACTAGACCACAATGGGTCCCCAGTTGAAGCTCCAGACCCGGCCGACATCACCGATGCAGACACCTTCGAGGAGCTAGCACAAAATAACCTTTGTTTTTCAGTGACAACCCTTGATCAGCCCACTACTGACAAGTCCCTGGACGGTACAAGTGCCCAATGACATGGAAGCGGGTATCATGGAGGCGATGCCAACAATAGTCATTGACCGCTTCCCATCTGCAAGCGCTGGTGCCCCAATACCCGGCATGCCGTGCGGGAATTCTGTTTACGAATCACAGCGGGGCACAGACAGGGACTCACTGTGGTCCCCCTTTACATCCCAATGTGACTGGTTATTCGCACATTGGGCCAAAATGTGTGGATCAACATCATCAGCAGTGACGGAATTGCTAGCAATTCCAGAGGTACGTACTTTTCTCTATGTTCAATTTTAACTTGTACTAATTTGACAACCAAGATTGTCGATAAGCTCAGACTATCATATCGCTCTGTCCAGGATCTTAATAATATTATTGACACTGATTTACCTGGGCGGCCTTGTTTCCAATGCAACATACTGGATATCGGAGGTGAGCAACTTGAATTTTATTTGAGGGATGTTCTGGAATGCATCCAATCGCTCTATGGCGATCCCAGCTGGGCACGAGACATGGCATTTGCCCCTGAGTGACATTACACAAGTTACGCGCGCTGTTAAGGCTTCAACGGGCCTTGATAGTATGACTTGTACTAAGAGGTGAACTGGTGGCGAGTATCTGAAGAGGTAGAAGTCTCTAGTGTTACTAGAGACGACTCTGAGAGGCTTATGTAAGAGATGAGGAAAGGGGAGGCACTTTGGGGAGCTTTCAAGAACGTTGATATTGAGAATCAAGTCAAGCTTAGGGCTTGACTGTCGAAATACAGGGCGCTTATATACAGGCACGACCGCGCACGGACCATGGTCACTAAGGTAGGTACTTCGGGTCAAGAGGGGGCTGTCTGTATCGTATAGTACTCCGCGGACAAGTGCTGCGGTCTGTATGAGTCGAACAATAGAGAATGAACGAGAGCGAATGAAGGATCAGGGAATTGCCTAATCTATCCTTAACCAGGGAACAATGGCGGCGGGTCATTCCAAGAAGAGAAGCGTCGTCATGATGCGATGACGACCACGAGGTTTGAGGTTGATCCGAGGAGATCTGATCTCCGCGTGCCCATTCTGGTCTAATGGGCGTCTAGTGTAAGCAACTACCCTTTAAGGTAGTCCGTATTGATGGTGACCCAATTAAGGGCCATGTCGCTATCCGCGTCGTCTGCGGAGCTCTGCGTGGATGAGGGATTGTCTGCGGATCCTCCGGGGGAGGTCGACTGGTAGCCCTGACTCTGGGGCGAGGTGCCAGCTATGGGCGATGAGGCAGAAGGGGTGATTGACTGGTAACTGCCTTCTCTACTAGTGCGTTGGCGTATAGGTGCTGAGGAGGGATTTGTGGGTGACAGGGAATGCTTGCGGGACACAGGACTACTGGGCTGAGTGAGGTATGCTTCCCAGGGTTCGATAGGAGACTCTTCTGGAGACAAGGTATGTGTCTGTCCTCCGGGGATGTCAGGTTCATAGCGAGTGACTGGTTGTGGCTCTAAGGGCGGCGCGTCCTCCATGGGACTGTCTGGGTCTTCCAGTGGGTTCTCTACTGGGGTTGGCTCTTGGTACTCTTCCATTGAAGAGTATTCCCGACGATGGATGTTCCAGGGAATAGGGACGAGGAGCTCGACTGGGGGCTGATCAAGGGGTGACGATGGTTTGGATGGTTCACTAGGCGGTAGCGGTGGCAGGTCTGGCAGGGATGGTGGGTTCGATGGTAGTGGTTGTTTAGGCTTGGATAAGGTAACGAGGAGGGGGTCCGATGAGGATGAGAAAAATTGGGGTGGATCATAACACGCGCACTTCCCGCCTGTACAACGAAATGTACACAAGTGACTGGTGGTGGACAGTCCAGGTATGTTATCCATTTCCACATGAAACTATGTACTAATGAGTTCAATTTTAGGAAGACTTAGAGGTGCGCCGACCAGGGGGCACAGTCATACTAGTGATTGTATCCTCTGACAAGACACAGCTCATGCTCTTTAGAAACAAAATGGCCTACCCGATATATCTTACGATTGGCAATATTCCTAAGGATATCCGTCAAAAACCATCACGCCATGCACAAATTCTAATTGGCTATATTCCAACAACCAAGTTGGACAGCATGCCAACCAAGGCTGGTTGCTGTTGCGCCCTTGCAAACCTGTTTCACTCCTGCATGCAGAACGTACTAGGCCAAATCAGTTCTGTTGGCAAATCAGGGCTTGCAATGATGAGTGGGGATGGTGTCTGGTGCTGATGCCATCCTGTCTTTTCTATCTTTGTTGGTGACTATCCCGAGCAGGCACTTGTGACCTGCACATTCAATGGGCAGTGTCCGAAGTGCCTTGTTCCCCATGCTCAGCTTGGTGAATACAAATTGTTTCCATTGCGCACACAAAGGAGTATGATCAACGGATATCGTTTGGCAGATCAGGACAGGCGCCAATTTCATCAGACTTGCCGCGAAGCCGGACTGAAGCCCATCGTCCATCTGTTCTGGGAAACTTTTCCTCTTGCTGACATCTTCATTTCAATAACACCAGATATCCTTCATCAGATGCTTCAAGGTATGATGAAGCACTTGATCAGCTGGCTAGTCGACATCTTTGGGCCCTCAGCAATCGATGCGCAATGCAAGTCTATTCTGCCAAATCACAAGATCTTACTTTTTCCCAAGGGAATTACAATTCTGTCTTGTGTCATGGGCCTGGAGCACAAGAAGATGTGCAGGATTCTTCTGAGCCTAATTGTCAATCTCCCAGTCCCAGGTGGTCTGGACTCATCACACGTGGTCAAGGCAGTGCATGCTCTCTTGGATTTCCTTTTTCTGGCCCAATTCTAGTGCCATACAAGTGACACCCTTTCTCGGCTAGAGGGCTATCTTGCGGCATTTCACAATAACAAAGTGGTCTTTCTTGACCTTGGCATCTGGCACAACTTCCATATTCCCAAACTTCACAGCTTACTCCACTATGCGTCGTCGATCCGCCTATTTGGTACAACTGACAATTACAATACTGAACAGTCAGAACGCCTCCATATCAACTTGACAAAGAATGCCTTCCATGCCACAAATTGGAAAGATGAATATGCTCAGATGACAACATGGTTGGAGCGTCGTGAAAAGCTACAACAGCATTCTGCCTCCATTGATCGGAGGCAGAATCATTTGCAAACCATTTGGACTTGGACCCCAATCAGACCCCCCTGTGTGCGCACTCAATCTATCAAATTTGCTCAAACACCCTCCAGAAAGGCTGTATCTTTTCCCGACATTTTCTGGAAGTATGGTGCCCCCCTGTTTCAAGACACACTAGCAGACTTCATTGTTTCCATCAAAAATCCTGATCTTCAGCTGCGTGCATTGCATGAGCGTGCAGGAAATGTGCTCTTTTGTTAAGGTCCAAGGGCCTTAAAGACACGACATGCATGGGTTGGTTTGGTGACAACTGGAATTGCTTAGTGGGTTGGCAATGACTGGAATTGCTTAGTGGGTTGGCAACGACTGGAATTGCTTAGTGGGTTGTCCTCCTAATGCAATGATCATGTGAGTAGCGCGGTACTGGTTGGCTACACAGTATAATAAGTAAGTCCCCAATGATAAGGGTGACTCCTGAGTGTTCTGATAGATGATGAAAGGGGAGCTTCAAGAGGGGATTGAAGCAACTGAGGGTTCGGGCTGTTTGACTCTGAGAGTCCTGGGTGGAAGCTACAAGTCTTGGATTGAAAACCAAGTTAGGTGTTACGCTCCTGGGCACTTGGCCCACATTTTTCTTTTTTTTTCTTGACCGATATGTACTTATACGATCACATGACCTCGACTCACATGACCGCTTACTTGTACAACAGAACCATTCCGTTGGGAACTCTATTGTTCCCTCCTTTTGTATGTTTCCTATTGTTCCCTCTTTATGGTAGTCTGTGACCACCATTGTTTGTGACCCCATTGTTCTGTGACTCCTATTGTTCGTGACTCCATTGTTCTCTACTTTTGTATGCTTAGTCAGGTAGCTGCCCTTTTGTATATAAGCTGGGCTTATATCCTAGAGTTGGGCCTTAAGCCTGACTTAGTTTGCAATCTATTGCGTTCAAAGTCCTTGTTGCTTGACAAGCTATTTCTCTCTTTCATTTCTTTGAAATTGTCTTCAAATCCTTGAAGACATTTCCCATTCCTCTTTATCATCACCCAGACATTGGTCTTAGCGACCTTCTCGCTTTCATCACCTTCCAAAGCACTTCAGGTTACTAAGGGAATTACGACCCTTATAAAACTTCATTACTGCCGCATATCTCACCTTCGTGCACATCGTGCCTTAAGGTTCAATAGGCCTTAACATAAGTCAGGCTTTCCTCGAACGTCCTTGAAACACAGGACAACACCAGTTACACCCTGGCGGCAGTAGTACTTATCGGAACTCTTGAACAAAACAAGAGAGTCCATAGGAGACAACAAGACGATCTCCCAGCACACGTTAAAGGCGAAGCATACTTTGAATACTACGGATCCGGACATAAAGACACTGGATATTACGTCAATCTCCCAAAGAAAACACACAGAGCCGTTGAATTTGTCAAAGTAGAAGACGACGATTTTTGGGTAAAACTCCTCTGGAAAGACAACCAGTGGTACACAAACCAAGGAGGAATACTTCACACTACAAAACTTGGTACTTGGAAAGAAACAGACCCTCAGCATCCACATTATGTCGATCCAGAGCACTACAGCCCAACACTCCACACTGCTATCAAGCAATCACCACACAAAGAAGTACTTGCAGGAGGAATTCACCACATCGCAACCCTCCAAGGGACCAATCCATTCACAGAACAAACCCTTATTCTTCCCCAAATCGAAACAGCAGTCCAACAAGGCATCACCATCCCCCTTGATACTATCCCAGCCACTGTTGTCCAACCCCAGTTATCTATCCAAACCACAATGGCAACACAACAAGAAGAAATTAATGTCGCTACTGGACAAAGTGAACAGGAAGTACGAAACATCAACGTCATCACTAGCCCTGCCAATGGTGCTCTTAAAGGGAACCCACCACCCATCTTCACTGGAGATAGAAGCACAACCAGAAAGTTTATCAATAACTTTGACCTCTGGAAAGCAATTAACCGACACAATGACACCATGAAGAAACCCTTCTCCAGGGTCGTCACCCTCCTCACCTACATGGACGGTCCCTTGGTAGACACCTGGAAGGAGGAACAAATGCACAAACTCCAGGAATCAATGGACGATGGAGCTCAAGAGACAGACGAAGATCTCTGGGACAGCTTCATAGAAAGATTTAAAGTAGCCTTCACCAACCAAAACCAAAAGGAGGAAGCCTATCAGAAATTATGCAAACTCAAGCAAGGAGAAAGCCTCGATGACTTCTTTGCTAAATTTAAGCAACTCGCTCATGAAGCAGGAGTTCCCCTAGATGACAAGGGAACTATCGAAACCCTCAAACGCAGCATGAACGAGCCACTTACCAGAGCAGTCATACATTCTCCTGACTTTAACGCAAATGCAGACATCCCATGGACCTTTAAAAAATGGGAAGAACAGGCCAGAATGTCCCACCAGAAATGGCTGGCTGCCGCTCAATATAGCCAAAAAAAACAAGGACTTTACAGAGCCTTTGGAATAAAACCGAACCAAGGAAGAAGCAACCAACCTGGAAGAAATAGACCTTCCGGACCACGCACTACCTCCCAAGGAGGATATGCTATGGACGTCAACGCCAATAGAATGGGACAAACACATTCTGATGACAAAAAGCAGCAACTCATGAATGAAAACAAATGTTTCTACTGCGAAATCAGAGGACATCAAGCTCGTGTCTGTCGCAAGAAAATAGTGGACCGTGCCAAAAGTGGCAAAACCGCTAAAAACGACAACCCTACTGTTCGAAACCAGGATCCCATTGATATGACCCCAGATGACATCTCCGGTTTCTTGAAAGACCACATGGGCTCGCTTGATGAAGATACCAAGCTGAGCATCATCAAATCCCTTATGCCAAAGGATTTTTCCCAAGCCCAAAACTAGCTGCCATAGTTAGGGCATTCCGCCTCAATAGTGTTTTTGTAAATCGCTCAAATTCTGTGCAAATAAAAGTCGCGTTTTCACACTATCGAGGGAAGGCAGAAGAAACAGTCCTACTTGACACTGGGGCAACCAAAAATTTCATCGATCATACAACCGTCATTAAACTACGCTTAGGAATGAAGAAACTTCCCTACCCCCGCCCAGTATTCAATGTCGATGGAACCCTTAACCACCATGGAACAATCACTCATGCCTGTGACCTACTCGTTACTAAAGGCAACAAAAGGGAACATCAAAGATTCTTTGTCACTAATCTAGGACAAGATCGACTCCTCTTTGGCTACCCATGGTTTAAAACTTTTAAACCAGAAATCGACTGGGAAAAGGGAACACTCTTAGGCCCAAAAGTTCAAATGGAAACTCTATTATTTGGAACCCTTCAATACGCAAAAACATGGGTCAAAAGTAAAGTACCAGTTAATGAAGATCTTATCCTCGAAGCACAACAAACCAGGTGCACTCCATGGTTGGGAGTAACCCCTTTAGAAATAAAGGGAGGCCCAGTGGAAGTCAATCACACCCATACAGTGGTAGAAATGGCCCATAAGTATGCAACAGAACATGGGAAGGAGGAAATCACCCTTCTGGAAAAATTCAAACGGCACACGGCATTATTCTCAGATGAAGAAGCGAACAAATTTCCACCAACTCATGGCGAAGGAGACCATAAAATCATATTAATGGACACCGCCCCCACTCGTTTTAACTGTAAAGTTTATCCGCTCTCACGGGATGAACAAAAGGCAGAGGATCAATTTATCGACAAAAACTTGGCTAAAGGATATATCACACCATCAGACTCCCCCTACGGTTTTTCAACCTTTATGGTCCCTAAAAAGGACTCTAAAGAGAAATGGTATATTATCGATTATTGCCCCCTCAATGCGGTCACAAGGAAAGATGTCACCCCACTTCCCAACCTCAAACAATGCATTGAAAACCTACAGGGAATGGAATTATTCAGTAAATTTGACATCTGCTGGGGCTATAACAATATCTGAATACATGAAGGGGACCAATGGAAAGCTGCTTTCAAAACCCACCAAGGACTATTCAAACCAAAAGTAATGTTCTTTGGTATGAGCAACTCACCAGCAAGTTTTCAATGCTTTATGAACGGTATTCTTGAAGAATTGTACAAACACTTTGGGAAGAAAGGTGTACTCGAAATACGGCGCATACTCTAGAACTATATGGATGATTGCGGAATAGGAACCCTACTCAAGGACTTCAATCTTCACGTCGACATTGTCCACTTCCTATTCGACCTACTTGCACGCCACGGCCTACACCTCAAATTATCGAAATCTGTCTTTATGCAACCACAAATGGATTTCTTAGGTGTTCGGATATCAAAGGATGGAGCTACAGTCGACCCAGCTAAAGTCACAGGGCTCAGAGACTACCCATGGGAGCTAAAAGACAAGTGACAAGTCCGTGGTTTCCTAGGAGTCTCTGGGTATCACCGCATGTTTTGTCCTAATTTCAGCATCATCGCCGCACCACTTACAAAACTTACCGGAAAAGATGTACCTTTCGAATGGGGACCTCAACAAAAAGAGGCCCAAAACAAGCTCATTGACATGATCACCCATGCACCAGTACTTGTTCAACCAGACCCGGAACAACAATTTGAGCTCGAAACAGATGCATCGCAAATTGGAACAGGTGCCATACTATATCAACGGGATCCTCCTATAACAAAACCAGATGGCACCCAAAAACCAGGACCACAATGACCAGTTGGATTTCATTCCCAGAAATTCACCCAAACTGAACAAAACTACCCTATCTATGACCGGGAATTCTTAGGAGTTATGCGCGGACTACACTGCTGGTCTCATCTCCTCAAAGGAACAACTATACCTGTCCTAGTCTTCACTGATCACGCTAACCTTCGCTATTACCGGGAACCCAGAAAAATAGGCCCTTGCATTGCTGGATATCTACCAGAAAGGGAGCAATACAACATTATCTTGGAATATAAACCTGGCGCTACCAACCATGCGGATGCATTATCCAGAAGACCTGACTACAAGGGACCCAATCCAATTAATGATGACATCACTGTATGGCCGGATCACTACTTTTGCGACAACCATACCTCAATTCAAGTATTCGACATGGACAGTATCAGTGATAACTTGGATAGTCGCATCAAATTGGCTCAATACAAAGAGCAACCGCTACTCAAGAAATGGGCACCAACACATAACCTCTCCCTATTGGACGGCACACATTGGTATCATGGGACCACCCTGGTTGTCGTGGCAGACGACACTCTTAGGAGGGGAGTAATTTCCCTTTTTCATGACCACATGACTGCTGGTCACACCAGAATTACCAAGACACTTCAATTAATCACCCCGTACTACTGGTGGCCCAACTTGAAAACCTTTGTCACCAAATACATCAAGGGATGCGCTACATGCCAAATGACCAAAGTCAACACCCATCCTACCCATCCACCCATGTTTCCTATCACTCCCGCAGACAACGCACAACCTTTTGAAACCATTGCAATGGACTTCATCACTAAACTCCCACAGTCAGGTGGTTTCGACACTATTCTCACAATCACAGTCACCGATTGCTCCAAAGCGTCTATCTTCATCCCCTGTTACAAGACCATCGACTCAGAAGGAGTAGCCTTACTCTATCTCAATCACATCATTCCCCACTACGGCATTCCCCGCAAAATCATATCGGACCAAGATGTCCGTTTTGTATCAAAATTCTCAACAGAACTATGCCATATCCTCAATATCCATCAGAACATCAGCACAGCGTATCACCCTCAAACTGATGGAGCAAGTGAAAGAACCAATCAAACTTTGGAGCAATATCTCCAAGTATTCTGTGGAACACAACAGAACAACTGGCACACATGGTTACCACTCACTCAGTACACTAAAAATTCATGGCCATCTGCAACTACCAAGAAAACACCATACGACTTACTCATTGGATACATACCCCAAGTACACCAACCAACCCAGAAAACCACTATTCCCTCCCTAGAACAACGACTCTCATCCATTGAAGAAGCCAGGAAAGCCGCCCAAGAGGCCCAACGTAAAGCGCAAGAATCCTGGATAAAAGAGAAGCCACAATACATCCCATTTGCAGTAGGCTCAAAGGTCTGGCTAGAAGGAACCAACCTACAACTTCCAAGTAACACCACGCCCAAGCTTTCCCCAAGGAGATACGGACCTTTTAAGATAGTCTCCCAAATATCAAAAGTCGCTTACAAACTCGAACTCCCTTCTACCTGGAAAATCCATGACGTCTTTCACGCTTCCCTACTCACGCCCTACAAAGAAACAGACCAACATGGACCCAACTTTCTAGAACCACCACCAGAAATACTAGAAGGTGAACCAGAATGGGAAGTCAAGAAGATTCTGAAAGAGAGGTCGTTTGGCCATTGGAAGAAGAAGCAGTACCTTGTGCGCTGGAAGAACTACTCACCAGCACATGATTCATGGGTTAACGCTGAGGACCTCCACACTCCGGAGTTGTTATTGGACTTTCAAAAAACCTCGAGCAGTATAAGAACCCTCCCCTTCAGCAAGTCACCTCCAGCATGTCCAACCAGGCATTCTACACCTTCACTATCGACCCCCCTTTCAATTCGTTCCGTCACCTCTTCAGAGACCTCACCATCTGGCCCAGTCATAAGTTCCACATCTTCACCCCAGTTGCCCAGAAGACTTCGTCGCTGTACCGAACGATCCACCCCACTCACACTCACGCCCTTGAACACTCTCACTTCTGTAAGGAGCAGTACTGCCCCTATCACCGCTGAATGCCCCTTGACTTCACCAAACCTACTCACTTCAGCTATGTCTACGTTGGACCAGGAGGTACCACAGTCCATACACAGCAGTCCATCTATGGGAATGGAGATATTACCCTTTTCTCCACGATCGTCCCCAACACCGGGTCCACCTATCATTGCTGGACTAGAGGACGCCTCTATGGTGACAGATATTTACTCCAATCTGAGGATAGCTTTGAGCAGCTTCCCAGGAGGATCACAAGGTCAACCACCATCCTTCCCCACCCCGGTTACTGGCCGCACTTCACCATCCCCTATCCCGATCCCACCTTGTATCTCCCCTCAGAACAAGGACAGTATGGCTCAAGCACCATCCCCCTCCCCCCTATTGACCCTACCCCCAACCCCATTACTCCAACGCCAGCACCATCGCCCTCTATCACCCCAGCCGTCCAGCATCCACTCAAATGTAGTTGACGACACGCTCCCCGATGACAAGATACTCACACTAACAGGACAAATTCCCTCTTCGGCACAGGTTTGCCATGTGAGAAAACAATGCAGAGCCTTGTTGAGGTACATGGAACGTCAGGAGCGTATCACTGGGGCGCTTTCAGTTTGGACGGAGGATCTCCTCCCTGTTCTGAACATTCTGGGGAACACTGAACTCAACGACCAGGTATTCACCACTACTTTCCGCAATTACACCGCGGTCGAACACCTTTTCCTCGTTCCCCAAATCCTTGAGAAGATTGAAGGGTACATGTCAGACAACGACTTAGAAAACGACGAACCAGTCCGGTTCGCTCAGTATAACCCCACCATTTCCCTCTCCTCCACACCTAGTCCTATCCCCAACGTTCCCCAACTCACAGACCAACTTAATGATCTGAACCATCCAGGAAGTGGGTGGAGTGAGTACGACTGCAGTGATACACGGCAATACCCACTTGTCTTCCTCAATGAGTACGGGCAGGATGAAGTGGCACGCTACGTCACCTTCAGGCAGGTTGGAGTTGATACTCACCTCATAGGAACTTGCAAGCGTGGCGACCCTGAGTTCTCCATTCCCCTCCACGCATGTGCACATCCCGCTCCCAATTTCAATCGCCCTGGGGTCAAAGATCATGATCTCAACATCTTTCATCCCTCCTCCACTTCCCGACTTCTCATCAACAATGCCATCATCAATCTCAAGGATCCCAGTGTTGTTGCTAATGTCTACAGATATCAAGCGCACCAGAGCGAACTCAAGGCGGTAAAATGCCAGCAAGTTGAGCTTGATAAAAGGGAAGATAGCGCCCAGAGCAAACTCAGTATGGTGGAACGACACCTTACTAACGCCGCCATTTGTACTTGGCTCGTTCCTCATCTCAACCGCATTCGTCCCCCTTCCACCAACGCCATCCACATCCCACGCATCTTCGCTGCTCAAGGACCATCAGACATCGAGGAAGGTGACGACAGTCTTGAGTGCTGCGCCGTCTTAGGCAAGCGGCGTCGAGGAGGCAAACCCCAGTTCCCCTATTGCCTCAAGTGCAACGAGTCGCGTCCTAACCATATCGCGGAGGAGTGCCCCCTCTGGAAGACATGTCGCTGGTGTCTTAGCACCCAGCATGCACACAACGACTGCGACTGCCCCCACGAGCAATGCGACGCTGAGTATTGTGCCATTCCCTCTACTCACCCTCACTTTGGGGACCTGTGCGCTGCTATGTCATCCCCCACTTTGTGTCACAAGTTGGAGCTAGCTCGTACTGACTACGATGTGGAGTTTTATTCAGATTTATACTAGTTGTGTGGTAGCAACTCTCTAGAAAGGGTGTCATGTTACACTCCTGGGCACTTGGCCCACATTTTTCTTTTCTTTTCTTGACCGATATGTACTTATACGATCACATGACCTCGACTCACATGACCGCTTACTTGTACAACAGAACCATTCCATCGGGAACTCTATTGTTCCCTCCTTTTGTATGTTTCCTATTGTTCCCTCTTTATGGTAGTCTGTGACCACCATTGTTCGTGACCCCATTGTTCTGTGACTCCTATTGTTTGTGACTCCATTGTTCTCTACTTTTGTATGCTTAGTCAGGTAGCTGCCCTTTTGTATATAAGCTGGGCTTATATCCTAGAGTTGGGCCTTAAGCCTGACTTAGTTTGCAATCTATTGCGTTCAAAGTCCTTGTTGCTTGACAAGCTATTTCTCTCTTTCATTTCTTTGAAATTGTCTTCAAATCCTTGAAGACATTTCCCATTCCTCTTTATCATCACCCAGACATTGGTCTTAGCGACCTTCTTGCTTTCATCACCTTCCAAAGCACTTCAGGTTACTAAGGGAATTACGACCCTTATAAAACTTCATTACTGCCACATATCTCACCTTCGCGCACATCGCACCTTAAGGTTCAATAGGCCTTAACATTAGGCTTAGGGCCTAACTGCTAAAAGTATGAGCACTTATATACAAGTGAGAAGTAACAGGTCACAAAGGTCACAGAATAATATGGTCATGTATAGTAAGGTTCATCATGAGCTGGCAGTTCTAAGTATAGCTCCATCATGAGCTAGCGGTCTTATCATGATGTGGCAATGAGCTGGCAATCCATAAAGGGGTAAATAGTGATGCTGCAGAATGCTGCAGACTGCGGAGTGATGGCATGTGATATCTGACTGCGGAATGGTCAGGTGGTCCATCAGGTGACTTGTCAGGTGATTGGGTGGTGGTCCGAGCAGCGCGTAAGGGAACAAGTGGGGAACGAGTGACCAAGAGCACAGAATAAATGGGTGAAAATGGCGGAAAATAAAAGATAGGGCCCAGGATCGTAACATCTTTCCTTTCCGCATGGTCTGGGTATATCACAATATCAAATTCACAGCACCAAATGATGCTCAAGAACTGGAGATTGTAGACACTGTCCATGTTCGGCCAGAACAAAGGGACAAATGTGGGCGGATCATCCCAGTGCGATTTGACACAGTCCTCATCCAGGGCAGTGGACAAAGTAAGTTTTTACTTTATTTACACCAAGGTTTGGATCTGAGTAACCCATTCTCAGGCTATCGGATCGGCCAGGTTCATGTGGTGTTCAAGTTACCAGATAGTGCTATTTCAGAGGTGTTTGGCCCACATGACACACCACCAAAGCACCTTGCTTATGTCAAATGGTTCACACCGATCCCAGCCACACCAGATCCCAAACATGGTATGTATAGAGTGTCTAGACTAATGGAGAACAGACACAGGTCTGCCAGCATCATTAGAGCTGAGACCATTATTCGTAGTGTTCATCTGGTCCCACAGTTTGGGCCAGTTATGCCCCAGGATTGGAATAGCTTTACAGTGCTCAAACTCTGCAATACATTTTATATTAATCCCTTTGCCGATGTACATAGTTACTTGACATTTACACGATAATCTTTGTGTATTTTACCTTGCATGCAGCCCTGACGACGCGTGGGACTTGGTGGCGTTGGGTGGCATTGACAGCTTGTGGTGCATAGTGACGCCTACATCATGACTAACAAAATTTTATTGTCCTTACTGTGTCTACAGATAAACTACTCCGGCGCTATGTCTCACTAGCGTGGGAGTGGTTTCCTGATGGGAAGCTCTTGGTGCGTTTTGTTGGTAACAGCGAACTAGTTCCATACCCAACTGAGTGTTAGAAATCCTTTGTGAATTGGAGAGCCGTATGGACAAATCAAAACGTCAGTGATATGATATTGCCGTTGTCATCTGAAGATTCTGAGATCACCTGCTAGGCAATAAATTACTGCAAGACGTTGGAAATTGGCTCTCCCCTCCCGATCCTTGGAAAAATCACAATATCACCCGCAATTCGCGCCATGAAAGGACAGCGACGTGGTTCGTTCAGGGTGATACATTCTCGGAATGGAAAATTTCCGGGCCAAGTTCTCTGCTCTGGATACACAGGAAATGTCAGTAGTTGCCCTGCACTACACCTTCTCCGATGCTGACGGTTTTGTTTGTCTTAGCCGGAGCAGGGAAGAGTGTGCTTTGGTACGCTAACCCCCCAATATTTTTGTCTCAAGAACTTACGGTGCCGGCTAGTTCCACAATCATAGAGAATACCGATACCGTGAGGAAATGTGGGCTCACGTCCATAGCATTCTTCTACCACAATTTCAGGGAAGATCAAACGAGAGATCTGCGCTAACTGCTCTCTTCTGTCGTACTCCAGTTTTGCCACCAGTCCGACTCCTACTACGACATTCTTTCTAACTTCTATTCAACACACTGCTATGGTGCACAATCTCCTGGCACAATGAACTTGTCCGTTGCTTGGAGGACATACTGAAACTTCCAGGACAAGCCCCGATTTTCTTGATTGTGGATGCGTTGGACGAGTGCCCGAACCCATCCTCTATGCCATCTCACCGTGAGAAGGCCCTGGTACTTCTGGAGACGCTTATCAACTGGCAACTTCCAAATCTGCGCATATGTGTGACAAGCCGGCCTGAGGTCGACATCAAGGCTGTTCTCGGACCTTTGACTTTCCAGTCAATTTCTCTACAGGATGAACGGGGACAAATGGAAGGCATCAAGACCTATATCAAGTCGGTTGTTGAGAAGGACCTAAGGAACCGAAGGTGGACAGCACGGGACAAGCGAATGGTGATTGAGATTCTCACAAGACACGCTGACAGTCACCAGGTACCCATTCCTCACCCCATAGCCATTGTGTAGCCCTTCTTCCCCATCACCCTTGAATTTTCTGATGTGCAGGAACAAATATGGTCATCCCTTTCAACCTCAGATTCCTATATTTGGGGGGGTCAATTTTTTTCATAAATGCGGTTGGGGGATGACCTAACCCCCGGTCGCGGAATCCCGGTCCGGGACCCCCTTGGGTATTCATTCACGTTTGATCCGATTTGTTCCGGTTAGGTCCATTTCTGGCTGGGAGTGAGCGCTCATCCATGCATGGAAACACGGGTCCTTCGATGCCTGCAAACGTGATCACAGGGCCCGCCCCATTTCAGCCCATCTTCGTTCCACCCCTGTCCCTGTTGCTATCCCTGAACGTGCGGCTGCAGCTGTGTGGTAAAATCTTTGCACACCCGTTTTTGCGAACAAGGTCTTTCTCTGCAGTCCGCATGTCTTCAAAATGAGGGGGAGTGTCATAGAAGTGGTGGTCAGATCGGCCACAATTGTGTCGATAGTTTGTTTAGATAGCCTGTGTATGCATTCGCTGCATTTTTGCCTGTTCATTCTGTTCCGTCCGAGACTGAGTCCTGCGCCGAGCTCATCCAACACAACCTTGGAGCTATCTGTGCCTTGCAAGGCCTCACCAGTCGGAATTCACTATACATGAAGACTGCCAACACCTTGGAGGTAACCAATCAATGCGTCATTCCTATGCAAGGCAGGGACGGATGCGCAGATGCCTTGCATTGATAGATGGTACTGTGCAAGCTCAAGACCGGATAGGTATTATTCCTGTATTCACCATACAATGTTTACCAGGCAGCGGCAAACCTTAGAAGGACTTCCAAGATATGCGACGATCTTTGCAAGTGTTGGATACCCTTACATAAGCTACCTACCATTACCTACTTTTGAAACTTTTGCTGGTGCCAAGGACGTGTCCATGCCTTGCAACTTCGTTTTCAATAGCACTTCAATCTAGCCCTCTCCCCTCCAACCTTCAAATATAGACAAACCGTTCCACTAGTAGTTCACCTCCAAACACCACATTAACTAGTAATACCGCCAGAAGATCAGATAATGGGACCACCTGGTCACCCAGCTGGTCAACGACCAATCCCATCAACCCCACAGAGAGGCGGGCGGCGGCTCCGTCTCAGTGACCTCTTTCCGTTAGACACCATCTCCGAGTCCGGCGACAACATCGCAATATCCAAGACTACACGCCAGTGTACTACACCCTTGATTAACATCAATTTGATGGGACCAGGACCACAGTCCTCTACAATGTCTACATTTCTCTCACCAAATGACATGCCGCCAATGACACCAGCCGGGAAGAGGGCACCACCGGATCTGACAGGCAAACCTCGTGACGTGGTTTCGAGTGAATCCGAAAGAATGACTGGAATTCGTCCCGGATTGCTACTCGCTTCTGGCGAAAGCAAGGGGATAATCTCTACGCGTCAAAAGGGGCCCTCTAGACAATTAAAGCACGTCCTTCAAGTTCATTCCCCAGAACTTGTTAGGTCCACAGAAACTACTTTGCAGGTGGGTGAACATCTATGAATCCTTATACAGGAGATCCTGACGCTTGCATCCCCAACCTAGGCAACTGCGACAGATCCAGAAGTATCCGAAGACCCCGATATGTCACGCGAGGTCCCAGAGCTAAGACAGCGCTCCGACCAGTCAAAGTACCCACGTACCCGCCAGGAAAGTTTGCAGGTACTCGGACTGGACATCGACCTTCCATGTCCAGGGGAAGAAGTTGTGGGAAATGAGGAAGAAAATGATATTTGGGGGGACTCGGAGTCCTTCTTCGAAGGGTTCCACGATGATACTGAAAGTTGCGACGTCACATGGTCGACAATATCGGTAAGTCATGGCCAGCTTGTTGGTGATGCAGACGTCAGGCTGACTAAAGAGGACCAGTTTTCGCGACTCTCATATTTTAACCGTAGCCAACAGTCAGGACTTCAAGGTTTCACTACGCCGTTTCCTGCTAGGGTATCTGAACGTCCCTCCGACCCAAGGGATCAGAGCTTTGGGGACGGGTTCCAGACAATGGCTTATCACAACATTGATGGTGAGGAACAGGAGGAAAAGGGATGCCGCGCGACTCTTCCTTGGCCGGCCCTGCCAGTGCCCCCCTCTCCGCGAGGCCGAGGCCCAATATTTCCAGAGCCAGAGCCCCAAATCAACACCTATCTGTGCTGACTGCTCAGCCCCTATTGTTCACTGATCCAACCCTAAAGGTGAGCGAACACAGACCACCACTGTCATCTGCAAGGCTGAAAATGTCCGCGTAGATCCAGACAGTTGCAAACACTGTGGCTGATGTCACTGGCATGCCGGACTGATAACATTCCTGCCACATGCCACAACGCGGGCCCCGTGCCGCCAAACCCGGCTCCTACCGTGCGATGACTTGTGTACTATGCTACTAGTGCCCCCATCTGCACTGGTTCGTACTGACTCCCAGAGACCATCTACGACTCCTTGTAGTGACCCAGGTACAAGTGACTCCCTCATGTACGCGTAAAAGGTTCCCAGGACCGCTAGACTGGGAAAAAAATGAGTGTTAGATCTAGAATCCGGCTTCCAAGTATCCTCTAGTAATAACCAGTACCCTTAGTCGCGTGATCCGACGGGAACGGAGGGTGGGGGGGGGGGGGGGCTGGACACCGCTGATGGACATGCAGTCCACCGAAGTCCCTTAGATTGTGATGGTGGCGGCAGGATGCAGATGCGGGGCGGGTTCCCCCACGGTTGCAAGGTGCCGCTAGGTTCGATGAGATGAAATAGCACGGCATCATGTATGTTCCATAGGTGTCCAGCACCAATTGCATGCCGCTACCGCTACCAAATAATTGTTCTCGTTGACGGGTGTGAACCATACCTCAGGTCGCAGGACAGCCCGAGCCTGAACCTGAGACGGACAAGCGCCACCACTCCGGGCCGAAACGAAACCCGATAACCGGTGAGCTTGTTTGGGACGGGACGGACAACAAGCCACCACAAGGGGACGCAGCGGAGGACAGGGAATAAACAGAGCTGAAACTGTCCCACTAAAAGCAGTCACATGGTGCGACAACAGACGATCTTTATTGTTTCATAAAATACATGCCATCTTTTGCAAGGGTGAAAGAGAAAGCGAAGGAAAAAAGAGCGGAAAGCAAGGGTGAGCGAGTGGGGTGGGTATCGACGCCTGCCTCCTCTAAAGTCCAACTTAAAAGAAGATCAATTTACTTGGTGCGCTTGTAAATCTTCTCCAAGAAGGTCCGGAAGATCGCGCGGCGGAGAACAGCCTCACCAGAGGGGCTCGTCACCTCGGGGACCTTGTCAATGAGCGCATTGATGCGATTGTACGTCTGCGACGCGTACTCCTCGTAATGCTTGTCGAGACGAAGTTGGTGGAACACCTCCTTGACCAGCGCCTCCGCGTCGGCGTCCTTGCGACCATAGTTGCCATCCAGGATCGCGCGCTGCGTCGGGTTCGCGTATTTCAGGGCCGTGTTGATGCACCACGAACACTTGTTGTCCATGATGTCCGTCCCGATCTTCCCGAGTAGCTCGGGCTCCGCGGAAAAGTCGAGGTAGTCGTCTTGGATCTGGAAGTACTCTCCGAGCGGAAGCAGGATGTCAAACGTGAGCTTGTAGTAGTCCGGGTCCGACTCGCTCTTCTTCTCGACGGGGAAGCCGCAGAGGAGGAGCGCGAGAGCGACCGGGAGGTAGAAAGAGTAAATGGCGGTCTTGTAGAGCACAATTGTCTCGTGCCTGTCAGGGTTGAATTTGGACAGGTCAACCCTATCTTCTGGGGTGGTAATTAGGTCAACGAGTTGACCCATTTCGGTCTGATACGAAACCTGTGGCCGCAGGTTACGGGGATTTCATCTCAAGAGGTGTCACTGTACGTACTTCATGCATAAGATCAATGAGGTCCACCTAAAACGGTTCCTTCCTGAAGTGCTTGCGAAGCATTTGGAAGATCACGCCTTCCAAAATGAGCGCATCGTTGACAGCCATCATGCCGACGCCGTCCACGCCGTACCAGTAGGGCTGGCTGCGGCGGGTGATGCTCGCATCCATTATGTCGTCGGACACGAGGAAATATGCTTGGAGCTTTCCGCGAAGAGCTTACGTGTCAGGACGCGCCGTGGCCAGGAAGGGGAAAGAGAAAGAGACGGACCCATTCGACGGCCCAGCCGGAGACGGCCGCCTTGAAGTATTCCGAATCTGTCAGCTCCCGAACCTTGTGGATAGCGATCGAGTCGACGACGCTCAGACCGCAGTTAAGCTTTCCACCTGGGGCATTGTAGTCCATACTCTGCGTTGGAGTTGGACGATGAGGACGACAGCGCGGGTGAGGGATATATGCGTGGGTTACGCACATGTCGGTAATACCCGATGGACTCCTCCGGCATGTTGTGTTTGCGGAAGTTGGCGAGGAGGTCATTGCGGACGACGGTGTACACCGCCTCGAAACATTGCGGTCAGCAACCTTGTTCTTGGTGGCGGTGGTCAGGGAGCGAACTAGGACAGGACAAGAATCGGTTAGAGAAATCTACCAACGCTGCATTAATTGCATGTAACAATTGAAGGGCATTAAAGCATCCGTACAGGCACGTAGTCTTGCACGTAGTGTCACGAGAAATACGGGAGTAATCGGAGCCACGGGCGTTGTCATTCTCAGCCTCGTGTTCGGGCATCGTTGTCATTGCGAACACAACTCGGCCAGATGCCCCAACAAACTTATCGGATTTGGCCCTTTTCACGGATGGTGGCGACATCATGTGCAGTACTTGCTTAGAATGACTACGAGCGGGGCAATATCTGTAGGGTTTTCGATTCGATGTGTTGGCAGGATTTGGTCCTGATTGTGTGTGTTGGTGTTGGTGTGCTCTTCGGCATGTTGCGGCATGGCCTCGTGGCGCCGGACCTCCTCATTCAGGTTGCCCACGGCAGATCTCCGTGCCAAAGTAGCAAGTCTCCCCTCTCGCTAGACAAGGCCCTTCTCGTCCCCCGTTCTGCCCCGACGTTCCTTCTCAGCACTTTCAAGCCATAGTCGGATCATGATGGCATTTCCGTCTTGTGTGCACCTCCTCGTCTCCGAAGGGAAAGCCTGCCTGCTGGTTTCATATGGACACTCCTTGTTGATATGGGTATGGTATCGTGTTGGGTGTAAGAAATAGTGATATTTGTATAGGTACCGGGCCTAGGTCACATGAAGACCTGTTGGCTATTGGTCCCGTTAAGGGCGGACGGTGATGCCCTCGGTTTATGCTCCCCTTTTTCAGCATTTTTCCTTTCTCCTTGGATGTCCTTGCTCTCGGCGCGTATTTTATCGACGCTTTCAAGTAAACTTGTGCGTCCTCTTCTGGGCCTGGATTCTATCCCACTCCGCACGTAGCTGTATCTCGATTCGGACGTCAATATATCAACATAAACAAGCCGATCATTCCGTGTGTCACGGCTTTATTTTCTTGGTATACATTTGCTTATGGGGCTTTGTCTCCAGCATGCAGTTAACGGCACACGTCCTCGGGCTCCATTGACATACCTGTCGCCCTTCCGCTGCTGTTTTGCGGCTTCCTCGTCGAGAGAAAGAACGAGTCGGATCGCACAACTACAAGCTCGCGTTTTATATCCTCCTGCCTCTCGGAGAGTACTTCCAGACAATTACCTCGACTTTTCTGTAGAGCCCGAGCTACTCGAGAAGATCGGGACGTATATCATGGACAACAAATGTTTTGTGATGCATCAACGCGGCCCTGAAATATGCGAAGTCGACGCAGCGTGCGATCCTAGACGCTGACTACGGCCGAAAGCATTCGGGTGAGGCGCACGTAAAGAAGGTCTTTCGCCAACTTCGCCTTAACGAGCAATTACGAGGAGTGCAAGGATAAGGCCTACAACTACATCAATGCACTCATTGATGTGGTCCCCGAGGTGACGAGCCCATGTTGGGAGGCTATTCCCCGTTATGCGGTCTTCGGCACCTTGGGGTGCTTCCCGGTTTTTTCGCCTCTTCCCTCTCGCAAAAGATCGCGTGTATTTTATGACAAAATACATATTTTTCCAAATCCCCTACCGCTCTGCCAAGTGGCTGTTTCGAATATGACAGTTTCAGCTCTGTTATTTGTTCTCTGTGGAAGGTTCTCCGCCGTATCCTCTTGTGTCCGCCCCATAGCTGACCGGCAATCACCGGGTTTCATTCCGGCCCGGAGTGCTGGCGCCCTTCTGAGGTGGGCCCACTCCGTCAAGGATCATGGAAGTAAGGTCGTTTAGTCGCGGCACGCAACTGCTCCCGGATACCTATGGAACGTGCTACCTCATAGAATATGGCGGGATCTATTCCGATGTCCGCCTTGCTGCGACCATGGAGAAACCACCCTCTTTCACATCCCGCCACCAACACGATATACGGACTGGCAGCCTGTGGTTGCGCGCCCATCAGAGGAACCCGGCCCCCCTCCACTTTCCATTCCTATCATCACATGACGGAGAAGGAACCAATACTACGGGCTGAGGCACCGGTCAAGGAATCCTTCCGCGAAGTTGGCGCCGACGCGTACTACTGTCAGTACTGTGCGCTCAGGATGAGACAGCAACATATTTCGTGCACTAACTTGAATGTGTTCATTAATACTGTCTTAAATGGGGAGAGCCATCTGGGGTCCTAGGGACGCTGTTCTGCGTTGGATGTCTCCGCGCCTTCATGGATAAGGTTACCATGCAAGCGGCAGCAGCGAAGCCACGAACGAAATCAATTGACTAACATGAAATTGGGCTTTAAACCCTTGCAAAAGATATGTGAAACAACCAACATATCCCACCCTCTACTGCGCCACTAGTTGAAAAGGGCAAATCTGATCGGCTTATGTAAGGTGTGCCAACGCGTGTCCCACGAGGCAGCCTCCTTCTCACCGAACGATTCTTTCTGTTGAACTGCCGTTCTCCCTTTCCGTAGCCTATCTCCAGGCAAACGTACGATCCATCGACTTCATGTCTTCCACTCGATATACAGTGACTCCCAACGTCCAATTGATCACCGAAGCGTTGCATGATTATGCTAAGCAAACCGGAATAGATCTCACTAAGCATCCTTCTGCCAAACGGCTCGAACTCCTGGATTCTCCTGATGCCGTCCTTCTGATATTTCAAGAGCGAGAGAATGCTTTTGGAAAGTTTCGCAATAGGAATCGGACTCTGATAGATTACCTCCGCCAACCAGTGCAGACCCTGCATGCGCTCTCAGGCGCCATCGGTGAGGCGGCTAGCCTAGTGAGCCACGCATGCTTTGTCTCCCTTTCTTGTTTCAGTCAGGAATTTTTCAACGCGAATCTCCCCAGGGTCATTTCCCACTGTCAAAAGCTATCTTTGTTGGAATCGATGCTCTACTTGCTGTACGTACTACCCCGAACGTTCTTCAACTAAATCCCCCGTGACGTATGGACATGACTATGGCAGGCTTCCGGTGGGGTCAGTTCAAGCTACAATACTCTCCTCGACCTCTTTGACCGCATGGGGAATTTCCTCAAGCGCCTTGATATTTATACCGGCATTCCGCCTACCCAGATGATGACAGATATCATTGTGAAAATCATGGCCGAACTACTCTCGGTGCTTGGCCTGGCGACGATGCTGATCAAGCAGGGACGCCGCTGTAAGTGCACCGGTGCATACTCACCTCTCGTGGCTCAGTGTGTTATAGCGATGTTCGCCAAGAAGCTGTTAGGCAAGAACGATGTTGAGGCTGTGCTACAAAGGTTGGATCAATTGACCCAGGATGAGACTCGGATGGCGACTGCACAGATCCTGGGTGTGGACCATCGCATTGCCATGGAAGGTGCGTGGTGCCTGTTCTGTTGTCGATAGCTCGTTGCTGAGCGCGCATTCTGTTAGATGGCCTGACGTCAGAGAGAATTCAGATTGAAAGCTGTGCCACTATAGTGAAACGTTTGTTATTCCCCTTTCGGTCTTGATTCGAGGCTTGACGTTATCTTACAGGTCACTGGTTGCGGAGAGATCTGCCGCAGTGGCTCTCTCCTCCCGACCCTTCGATGAACTACGACACCATTTGGAAGGCTCACCATAGCGGAACTACATCATGGTTCTTGGAAAGCAACCTATTCGAACAGTGGAAGGCGAAAGGGTCGTTCTTGTGGGTTCATGGCAAAAGTATGTTCCTCCAACTACTGGCGTGCCATTTTTCATTGATAGTCCTGGTGTCATAGTTGGTTCAGGGAAAAGCACACTTCTGTGCGTGTCGTCTACATGGCTAGTGTTCGGGATTTTTGATATCGCGGATTAGTTCTGCAATCATTCAAGACATTGACAATATGCGTGCAGCTGGATTGGCCATGCTGGCTTTCTATTATTTTGACTCTCGGGAATCCAAGAAGCAAGATCTATATGGCCTCCTGTCCTCTCTCCTTTGCCAACTTTCTACCGAATCAGATTCTTATCTTGACATCCTCTCCAAATTATATTCAGACTGTGCCAGCGGCACGCGAAAACCCAGCAGTAGAGCAGCTTATAGGTGTTTGACAGATATGCTGAAATTGCCAGGACAAGGCCGGATATATATCATCATTGACGCTCTCGATCAATGTCCTGCTAGCAATGGCTCTGGGATGCCACCTGCCCGCGAAGAGGTCCTAGAACTCGTCAAAGAAGTGGTTGGTTTGGAAATCCCGAACGTACATCTATGCATGGCCAGTCGTCTGGAGACCGACATCATGAAGTTTCTCCGGCCTTTGAATTCTCTCGAAATCTCCCTCCATGATGAGGTTGGGCAAAAGGATGATGTAGCCAAGTACACCGAGTCGGCTGTCCATACATATTCAGAGACGAAGGGGTGGAACAATGAAGAAACGCAGCTGATCATTGACACGTTGTCAGAAGACGCAAACGGCATGTAAGCCTTCTCGCCCATAGTCTACGCTTAGAAATCGATGCTGATGCGCTCTGTTGCTGTAGGTTTCAATGGGTTGTTTGCCAAGTTGACAGGCTGCGCCGCAGTTTTCCCGCCAATATTTGGAGCATTTTGAAAGACTTGCCGAAGAGTTTGGATGAAACGTATTGCCACACACTGCTGGGGATAGACGAAGAGAAACGAGAATATGCCCAACGTCTCTTCCGATGCCTTACGGTGGCCTTTCGCCCTCTCCACGCAGAAGAACTTGCCGACCTTTTTGCAGTTGGCTTTGACACAGATGCTCCCACCACATTTCACACAAATTGGCGGGTGCCAGATGCGGAGGAAGCCGTGTTGTCTGCATGTTCCAGCCTCATAAACATTAATAATGTCGCTGGCTCCCGAATTGTTCAATTTTCCCACTCCTCTGTCAAGGAGTTCTTGACATCAACCCACCTTTCGAACATGGAAGAAAGTCTTTCGTACTATCACATTATCCCCGAGTCTGCACATACGGTCCTTGCACACGCATGCCTTTGTGTGCTCCTCCAACTCGATAGCGATATTGACAAAAAGAACATCGGTCGCTTTCCTCTCGCCCTATACGCCGCTCGATACTGGTTCGATCACATGCAGCTTGGGCACACATCGCAGTACATTCAGGACATGGTGAAGAGTCTTTTTGATCCGGAAAAGTCACATTTTGCAGCATGGGTTTGGCTGTACGACATAGACCGTGATCGTGATTGGATGGAGCCTATGTCCGAGATGTACCCGACACGACCAGCGGCGAGGCCCCTGTATTACGCCACGATGTGCGGTTTCTACAGTCTCACAGAGTACCTCCTCTCCACCCCTTCACAAGATGTGAATCGCAGGGGTGGTTCTTACGCGACTCCATTACATGCCGCCTTAGTCAAGGGACATTTCGAGATCGTATCGCTACTCCTTAGACACGGCGCAGATCCTAACGGTTGCGATGAAGAAGGTTTAACTCCGCTTCACAGGGTATCACAAGGTGGACACCCAGTCATCGCGCAATCATTACTCAAAATTGCGCGTCTACTGCTCGGTTCTGGTGCAGACATGGACGTTTACGACAGGCAAGGCTGGACACCATTACACACGGCAGCAAAAAATGGCCATTATGAAATGGTGAAACTATTACTTGAATTTAGACCTGATGCGCAGAATCGGACTCGAAAGATGCCACTGTCCCTGGCCAGTGGTAATAGGAAGCCTGAAGTTTCACTGGATCATCGCGCAGACCTGGACTTCCGGGACAGGGAAGGATGGACCCCATTACACTTAGCCTCTCGATATGGTCATCCTGACATTGTACAACTGTTGCTATATCACGGAACTGATGTGGACGTAGTACGAAGCGCAGATGACCGGACTCCGCTGCACCTCGCGTCACTCTTTGGACGCCGAGCCGTCGCACAGGTGTTACTCGATCGTAGTGCTAAGGTGGATGCACACCAAGCAGATGGTTGGACCCCACTGCATCTCGCATCAACCAATGGACACCTCGACGTCGTAATGTTGCTCATCCAGTATGGGGCAACCGTCGACTACCGGAACAACAAGGAGGAAACTCCCTTGGACCGGGCCTCTCTGGCCGGGCACCTCGATATCGCAAGGTTCTTAATCGGGTGTCGTGCGATGGTTGGTTTGGGGGTACTCGAACTGGACATCGACAAGGGCGAAGAAAATGATGATTGTGGGGAGTCCTTCTTCGAAGGTTTGCGCGATAGCGACACATCCTCAATAATAACGGCAAGTCGTGGCCAGCTTACCGTTGTTGGCAATGCAGACACCAGGCTGACTAAAGAGACCAGTTTTCGCAACTGTCATATTTTAACCGTAGCCAACATTCAGTACTTTAAAGTTTCACCTTGCCGTTTCCTGCTCAGGTATCTGAACATCCCTCCGACCCAAGCGATCAGAACCCTGAAGACAAATTCCACACAATGTAGTTACGGCGGCGGCGATGAGTACGATGCGGATCCAAGGGGAAGGCGGACAGCGAAGGGGGAAAGAGGAAGAGCAAGAAAAGGGGACAAAGGCGTACACGAAAGACCATGAACAAAGGACTGAAACTTCTTATCGTTGGTTACCACTACTGTGCAGAGATGAGTTGATATACATGTCGGTACCTACAGGCATCTTGGTTGAGACTGTAAGTACCGAATAGAGGCAGTGAAAGGAGCATAGGAAGGGAAGGTAGATGTATTGATCTTGCACCGGACGCTGGAAGCAAAGCACAGGAAGGGAAGGAGACAGACAGAGCGACAGTGACAGTGCCAGGAAGACTTGTGGCTTGACAGGCACTCCGTTGTGGGCCACAACGGAGTGCCTGGCCATGCACGCGTGGCTGTAAGGCTTGCCTCACAACAACGACTGCCAGTGTCACCAGAGATGGGGCAGGCACATAGCAAGGTACGGAGGCAGACCGACTCAATGTCGTTGGAGAGCAGAGTTTAATTGCCACGCACTGGCTGCACAATTGCCTGACTGACACCCTTGTCCAATGCCGCTGCTGACGTTTTTGGGGAATACCTCGAGTCGTCCAAGTATCACAACACCGATGATGGGGAACAGGAGGAATGAGAGGCCACCGCTATACGGATGACCACATCGATCACAGGACGCGGTGAACCTACTCCCGAGCCGGAGAAGCTAAAAGGGCGCTACGCGACTCTTCCTCCGCCCCTGCCTCCCTCCTCGCGAGGCCCAATGTTTCCAGAGCCCGAAACTCAAACCCGTCAATATCTGTGCCAAGCCTACATTGTTCACTCTGATACAACTCCACAAGTGAGGGAACACAGACCACCACTGTCGTCCGCAAAACCGACAATGTCCGCGTAGACGGTTGCAAGCACCGTGGCTGAAGTGAAGGCCTGGGTTCTCTGAAGAATGCAGAATACGAACTTTGAAAGTCCTATGTTGTACCCCAATCAGTACCAGTAGTGACGTACGACCTATATGACCGGTTATATGACCACTCATCCGCATGACATTTTGGTTATTGTTTGTCCACCCGTAATTCTCATGAGACGCATACAAGGAGATGCAGAAAGACCGACGAGATGATGTCCTGGTCCCACCCTCACCTCGAAAGCTGGCCTAAATATCCGGAGTTACGGTGTTCGTGAGGTCGCGTTCAAAGCGACCATCTCCTCGTAGGTCCCCGTCTGATGTAGCCATAGCCCGTCACCACTACGAAGACAGAAGGCGGCGCACGCAACAAGAGAAGTTGCTCGAAAACGATGTTCCAACACCTCCCGTCCTACATTGCGGGGTCCTTCCGCCCGTGGTGTCGGCGCAGGGTATGTACGCAGCTGCCCAGTGAGCACCGGACCAAGATTCGCTGCAAATCGCGAACCCACAGCAGCGATTCTCGGGTCAGGCCAGACGACCAATGCCAACTGACACGCGGCAGCGGCCAGCTTACGAGACCCAGCTTACGCGCAGCAGTGAGGCGGTTGCGTTGGGGGGTGTCCACAATCGTGCACGTCGTCATCGTCGTATGCTCATGGCGGACCCTTGTCGCCCCACTATCCCTAACATGAAAGGGGAACATTTTCCCTTTTTATTATTATTCCCCCTTTGGATCGTACCTTTTGCCCGAGCTTTGACGACGAGGCAACTCGGAAGGTAAAGACAGTTACCCGAGTGTCCTCCTCCGGTAATAACCAGTGCTCTTTGTCGTGCGATCCGACGGGAACGGAGTGTGGGGAGGAGGCTGGACGCCGCTGATGGACAGACATGCAGTCCACCGGAGTCCCTTATATTGTGATGGTGGCGGCAGGAGGCAGGAGGGCAGATGCGGGGCTGGCTCCCCACAGTTGCAAGGGGGGGATCTCAGAAAGGGGTCCCCGCTAGGGTCAGATGAGATAACACGGCGTCATGTTCCATAAGCGTCCAGCAGCAATTGCGTGCCGCTACCGCTATCAAACGATTGTCCCCGTTGACTGGGTGGTGGTGAGCCTAAACCTGCAGCGGGTGGCGCCACCACTTCGGGCCGAAACGAAACCCGATAACCGGTGAGCCTGTTTTGGAACGGGACGGACAACAAGTTACAAGGGGACGCAGCGGAGGACACCCCACACGGGGAACGGAAACAATAAACAGAACTGAAACTGTCCCACTAAAAGCAGTCACATGGTGCGGCAACAGACGATTGGAAAAAAGTGTTTATTGTTTCATAAAATACATGCCAGGGTGAGGAGAAAGCGAAGGAATAAAGAGCGGAAAGCAAGGGGTGAGCGAGTGGGGGGGTATCGACGCCTGCCTCTTCTAAAAGTCCAACTTGAAAGAAATAGATTTACTTGGTGCGCTTGTAAATCTTCTCCAAGAAGGTGCGGAAGATCGTGCGACGGAGAACAGCCTCACCAGAGGGGCTCGTCACCTCGGGGACCTTATCAATGAGCGCATTGATGCGATTGTACGCCTGCGCCTCGTACTCCTCGTAATGCTTGTCGAGATGGAGTTGGTGGAACACCTCCTTGACCCGCGCCTCTGCGTCGGCGTCCTTGCGACCATAGTTGGCATCTAGGATCGCGCGCTGCGTCGGGTTCGCGTATTTCAGGGCCGTGTTGATGCACCACGAACACTTGTTGTCCATGATGTCCGTTCCGATCTTCCCGAGCAGCTCAGGCTCCGCGGAAAAGTCGAGGTAGTCGTCCTGGATCTGGAAGTACTCTCCGAGGGGAAGCAAAATGTCGAACGCGAACTTATAGTAGTCCGGGTCCGACTCGTTCTTCTTCTCGACGGGGAAGCCGCAGAGGAGGAGCGCGAGAGCGACCGGGAGGTAGAAAGAGTAAATGGCGGTCTTGTAGAGCACAATTGTCCTGTGCCTGTCAAGGTTGAATTTGGACAGGTCAACCCTATCTTCTGGGGCGGTGATTAGGTCAACGAGTTGACCCATTTCGGTCTGATACGAAACCTGTGGCCGCGGGTTACGGGGATTTCGTCTCGAGAGGTGTCACTGTACGTACTTCGTGCATAAGATCAATGAGGTCCACGTAAAATGGTTCCTTCCTGAAGTGCTTGCGAAGCATTTGGAAGATCGCGCCTTCCAAAATGAGGGCATCATTGATGGCCATCATGCCGACGCCGTCTACGCGATACCAGCAGGGCTGGCTGCGGCGGGTGATGCTCGCATCCATTATATCGTCGGACACGAGGAAATATGCTTGGAGCTTTCCGCAAAGGGCTTACATGTCAGGACGCGCCGTGGCCAGGAAGGGGGAAAGAGAAAGAGAGACGGACCCATTCGACGGCCCAGCCGAGGACGGCCGCCTTGAAGTATTCCGAGTCTGTAAGCTCGCGGCCCTTGAGGATAGCGACCGAGTCGACGACGCTCAGACCGCGGTTGAGTTTTCCACCTGGGACGTTGTAGTCCATACTCTGCGTTTGGCAATGAGGACGAGAGCGCGAGTGAGGGATATATGCATGGGTTACGCACACGTCGGTAATACTCGATGGACTCCTCGGGCATGTTGTGTTTGCGAAAGTCGGCGAGGAGGTCATCGCGGACGATGGAGTACACTGCCTCGAAACGTTTGCGGGCGGCTACCTTGTCCTTGGCGGCGGTGGTTGGGGGGATTGATGGGATAGGGTCAACGATGGGGGCGAAGGAAGAAGCGACGGGGGCCATGGCGAAGTGAAAGTGGGGAGGAGAATGGGTGAAACAATAGCGTTGGTAGCAAGGGGAGGAGGGTAAAGTGACGCGGTGAGTGGGTGGAACGATTTAAATAAAAAATAATTTCAAAGGTGACAAGCGCTCACGCCATCTTTTTTGACCACGTTCGGTTCAGTTCCGCTTAACCTTCCTTTTTCGTCTTTCGGTTCCTGGCTTGTCGTTGCCCTCTTCCTCCACTCCCTCGCCGCGGATCATTCCTCGCATCGTTGGTATACTATATAAATCATACGTAGTCTAACCAAACACATTTCTGTTCTTTCCACTTCCACCGAAATAGCCATCATGGGTCAAACGTGCCAGTTCGGACTTAATTGTTGACCCGCAACACAAGGCTCCCAGGGACAACAACAGGGATCGCCGAGTGGCGGTCGCTCTAACCAGTTCTCACCTTTCGCCCGTTACAAATTCCGGCTTCCATCGCTTTCCCCGTTTCGTTTCCGAACAGAACAAAAACCCGTTCGCCCGAAGAGCGACCCCGTCTCATGGCCGTGCATGCTTTTTAAAGACCCAAGTCGCCGTATCTCGGACGTGTGGATTCGGACCCTCCTCGTGGATCAATCACTGGCTACTTGTTTGCGTCCATGGCGAACCTTGGTACGGGTATCATGGACTCATCGAGGAAGTAGGGTACTCGACGCTTCTATACTTTATCAAGGCGAGTTGGGGCGTCACGCTCCCTTGATCTCTTTCCGTCCCCACAGGCCTAATGCTAAGGGCCACCTTTCGTCCTTACAAGAATGTCTTTGACCACGCTTTGATTGACAACAGCCAACGTATCATACTCGCGTCCTTCAATCCTCTCGTTCAAGCTCCTCGGCGGTTCCGCCGTCACTTCGGACCTCAACTGATCCCCGCTCCGCCCCGACAGTCGAACCATTCTGAGATTCCCCCGTCCCTGTGGGGCTGGAGGGTGGAGCCCCGCTCTTCAAAAGCCACCGCACATCCCCTGTTGAAGTTATCAAAGCTCACGCCACCAAAAATTGACTGACGCCCTCGGTTATCGAGAGATACCGACTGACGCTCACTCCATCTCTTCATATCAGTTCTCTCTCTGTCAGTGTTCAATGTGTGGCGCTGGCATGGTCCCTCTTGGGAACGGATCACGTGATACCACAGCTTCACGGTTTTATCATTCGCACGTGGTTTATGATCGCTACACAAGCTTTGTGATGCGAACACTGCGGTCCAGTTTTAGTATCATGACGGGGCTCGTTCCGAGGCTTCCTTCTGATTGACCCACCTGTCCCGCTCACGCACTGGACTCTCGTTCTTATCGAAATTTCGGTTTCGCATACACCACATGATTTGATTCTCCACCCGCCGCAACGAATCTATCATCGCCACTGTCGAGGGACTAGCCGAGTATATAGCATCGTTGATGAAAAGTGTCTTGCAGGTGGGAGCCACATGCCATCAGTACTGTATGTAGGTGTATGTACTGTATTGATTGCGGGAAAATGCCCATCAACCGTGGGAAGACGTACTCGATCTACGGCTGAAAGCGCTGACACGTAGGCGCCCGTTGAATCAGCGGGCATGCACTGGGTCGGTCCGTTGAATGGATCCCTACATCCACCATATGCGTGCCACCACTCACTCTAACCACAGGTTGCCTTTCGCTTCCGTTCTCGCTTCCCCATGATCAAAAGACTGTGTGTATTTCTGGGGCGGTCCATGTCACTAAGGGCCAATCGATGTGATGCTACTTGCCAATTCCCGCTCTCCACTGGCAGGGCGTGTTTTTTTTTCTTTTTTTCTATTTGGTCCCTCGCGCCAGCAAAGAAAGCCCTCTGAACGATCTGGATGGATAATCGTTTCAACCCTCCTCCCCTTCCCTGTGCCCTCCTCTTTCTCGGGTCATTTACCTTGATCTAGGGTTGTTACTGGGATATAGGTTTTACCTCGCTGCAGTTCCATTGCTCCGTAAAGGGAGGAAAATTAGTTGAGGAGGATTCGGTTACGTGCTAGGGTCACGGGTGTCCGGCCCGGGTCTTGTTCAAACCTCAACTGGCAAGCGCCAGCCGTTGGGGGACTTTGCGATACGTTACTTTAGTACTTCCAAGAGTACCTTGGCGTCCTAACTGCGATTTGTAAGTTGCTGTATGTCCCCAAAGATCTTCATGTATGCATGTACATAGACTAATGTGAAGAGAAGGAGTGCTTACGAGGCATAGTCCGGACTCGGACATTCTTGTTCAAATTCAAATTCCAACTCATGCCTTGTTGGACCCCTCACATCACACTATTCAGGGGCTGAAAACCTGAACGAGCTGCCGCTTCAAGTCATCTTGCTAGCATACATATATACCATGGTGTATAATACGCGGGTCAGCTAAAGCGCTTCTCACCGGGTGGTGGATGACGTCAGTGTCGAGTCGAGCGTGTGCACTGGCAGCGGCGGCAAACCAACTGCCACCCGGAACAAGACCCGTACGTGGGCGTGGCTTTGGTGACACCAATTATTCGTCCCCCCAACCGTTCTCACGAAGATGGGACAACGTCAGCCTTTAGCAGCTAGTTGTAACAAAGAAAATGCTGTTTTTCTTTTTTCTTTTTCAAGAAAGGAGCGAAGGCTGCGGAGAACAGATTGGGGCACAATGATTCGCACCTGTCATTTACACAACCTTCTCCTAGGCGGAGTCTGAGTCTCGACGTTGGCCTGCGAGCACCACGATTCGTAAGGTGGTTCGTCGCTGAGGGTGAACCCACCGGTCGGCCCATCACGGTGATTGGTACGAGGTCACCTTTTGAAAGTAGTTCAGACGTTGGTTCAGCCAGAGGACGCACAACGCTAGAAATGCCTTCTGCCTCATCGTTGGAGGGTCGGGCGTTTCGTACAGTGGATGATTGCTGTAACACTAGCACAACGCGCGCTGTACTCTATGTCACGGTGATGCCCAAGTGGCCCGACCCCCACTTCCGCGACATAGAATATCTCGCCAAAGGTGTTGCCCAAGATGTCCCACCCGTCCTGCCAGTGTGTCGACAACAACTCTTATTTGATTTGGAATTAAGCGACACCTGACGCCGTACTGGAGAACATTATGGATTGCAAGTTTGCATGTCATGTAACGGGAATCCCAAGGCAGGAAATCCATTTGATCCCAATTTTCAGAGGTAGATAAAGGCACATGTCTCGGGGTCTCGGGCTGCTCGACGTCGTGTAATCTCAGTTTCCAACAGTGGAGTGTGCGTTCCTCTGTATTCGTCATACTGCCGAGCTCACAAAGGCATGATACTTGGGAAGCACTAATTCCACAGAACCCCTTCATTTGCTTTGTGATATTGCTACACCCTTTGCGTGTGTTCCAATGGATCACAAAAAATCATGACCTCTGACGGGAATCGATCCCACGCAACTCGCTTTCGAGGCAAGTGTGCTTGCTTGCTTTTGAGGCAAGTGTGATCGAACCCATATCACTTGCTTTCAAGGCAATTGAGATGTCCGATGCACCATTGGTGCTACACTACTCCGGTACCATTTCTTGGATAAACAGGAAGTTGGGTGATAATAAATGCTTCATATCTCTCTATGCACAGCGTATTCACTTCTGAAAAAAAAAGGAGATTAATTTTCTATATCCCCGCTCTGTGTCCGGGTGATGTGGACCCAAACAAACCAGAAATACAAGTAGACAAAATTCATCAATGAGATATGCATGCCCATCCTGATATTGATCGATGATGAATAAAAATATCAGCATTTACGATAACAGCCTGATGTAACGTCACGCATTTCTTCCTCCTTTATACAGGTCTTCTTGATCCCGGTCAGCTGACTCTACTCTCTGCACATGCGCCTGATCCGGGGTTTCTCCAGGCGTGCAGTTGTGGTGACACGTTGAACTAGACCCCGGCTCGACAGCGCCTGAAATGATAAAGAGCTCAGAGTTTTTCATGCATGCGTTTTTTCGTGCAAGGTTTGTTGTATTCTACTCAGAAGCGTTGATTGGTGTCGAGCTATCGCCGCACTAAGTTGGAGCAGTGAGGTAGACATGCACACAAATTACCCAAATAGATAGTACATCATCTTATCTCGCCGGTTTTCAATAGAAGCCACCTCAATGCTACACTCGCGATCTGTTCACTCATGAAAAAAATCAAAGTTTACAGTTTGTGACCACATGACACAAGGGTGCAACGATAGACAACAAAAAATCATTACCACAAAGGGGAACCGATCCCATGCCGCTTGCTTTTAAGGCAAGCCCACTTACTTGCTTTCGAGGCAAGTGGGATCAAATCCGTGCACTTGCTTTCAAGGCAAGTGTCATGTCTGCTGCACCAGTGGTGCTACAGTATACTAGTGGAGGGACTCAAATGTGAATCGGAAGTTGGATGAGAGTAAATCATTTGTATATCTTCAAGAACGGCATGTCCACTCATGAAGAAATTCCCATTGCATTCTATATATACCTGATCTGCAAATTTGTGATATAAAGTCAAACCAATCGGAAATGCAATTAGACAAAAAATCGTCCAAGGGATTTCCATGTCCATACTCATATTGATCAACGAGGAACTGCTGTGTTGGGAAACAAAAATACTACGACGAGAGTAGTCTATCAGTACTTGTCAAAGAAAGGGTGTCGTTTTCTTTTTTCTATTTTGATCCCTCGCGCAGCAAAGCCCTCTGAATGATCTCGATGATCGTTGCAACCCTCCTCCTTCTCTTCTTTTTCGAGTCACCTACCTTGGTCTAGGGTTGTTACTGGGATATATGTTTTGCCTCGTGCAGTTCCATTTTTTTTTTGTGCAGTTCCATTAATTGTTCCACAAGGGAGGAAATTGGTTGGGGAAGGAGGATTCGGTCATGTGCGACGGTGCGAGGGTCACGGGCATCCGGCCCGGGTCATGGTCCTGACTGCGGTGCACCTTCAACCAACCTCAACTGGCCCAGGCAAGCGCCGGCCGTTGATGGGCTTTGCAATATGTTACTTTAGTACTTCCAAGAGTACCTTGACGTCCTAGCCGCGATTTTTACGTTGCTGTATGTCCCCAAAGATCTTCATGTACGCTCGTACATAGTTCTCGGGGTTTCTTTAATGTGTCGTGCATCTTCGAGGACACATAGTGGGCGGTGAGCGTCACATCTAAAATGTGAGAATGAGCGCTCACAGGACGTAGTCCGGACTCGGACATTCTCGTTCAAACTCAAATTCTAACTAATGCCTTGTTGTACGCCTCTCATCGACGCCGTACCACGACGCATCATCACGCTATTCAGGGGCTGAGAACCTGAGCAAGCTGCCGCTTCAAGGGAAGGTAAATCATCTTGCTAGCATACATAAACGTCATGGTGTATGATACGGGTAGAGAAGTGTGGATCGTCGTGAATCGTTTCAAGTGGTTTCTTTTTTTTTTTTTACAAGAAAAGGGAGATCTATGACCAAACAAGTAACGATAGTTGCGGGTCAGCTAAAGCGCTTCCCACCGGGTAGTGTATGACACCAGAGCCGAGCCGAACATCTGCATCTGCACTGGCAGGTCGTGGCAACCAACTGCCACCCCGAACTGTATGGTTCGACCCATACGTGGGTGTGGCCTTGGTGGGACCAATTATTCGTTCCCCCAATCGTTCTCACGAAGATGGGATGACTTCAACCTTTAGCAGCTAGTTGTAGCAAAGAAAATGCTGTTTTTATTTTCGTTTTCAAGAAAGGAGCGAAGACTGCAGGGAACATTGATACGGGTACAGATTGAGGCACAATATTGATGATTCGCACCTGTCATTTACATGACCTTCTCCTAGGTGGAGTCAGAGTCTGAACCAAAGTCTGAACTACTTTCAAAAGGTGTCCTCGTACGAATCACGGTGATGGGTCGACCGGCGAATTCACGCTCAGCGACAAACGACCTGGTGCACGCAGGCCAAGGTCATGCCGGAGGACGCGCAACGCTGGAAACACTTCCTGACCTATCGTTGGAGAGTTGTTCGCTTCGTACAGTGGATGCTTGCTGTGTAATTCCAACTCTTGCGTACCGTCGAATAGACGGAATAGCCGCAACCACAGTATGATGTATGTTTCGTCCAGTGGATCTTGTGGAGGAATGTTTACCTCAATGTTTACTCGTTCCGCGTCAGATATCACAAGTGGTGACAGTTGTCCGCAGATGTGGATCGCCTCAGGCACCCGAAAGAACCCCTGATCACATGCCAATTCGAAGGAAATGTGTCCCCGGGTTCTGAATTGGTGTGAAATTTTGGTGCTACTTTTGTCCAGGAAAATAAACGTTTGACAGGGCAACCAACTCATGCGTTCTGTCCGGGAGATAAACTCGGATGGTCGCAGGATATCCAAAGGTTGGGCAGGTTCCCTGGAGACGTTAACCCTGATCCTCTTAAGAAGAGGTGCATTAATCCTGGAAACGAAGTCCTCCAGGTACTCGCTAGAACCATTTGATTCGAAGAAGGTAAGAGCAGGGAGGACAACGAGATTGGATGGAGGTAGCATGGAATCTGTGCTTCCCTCATCCTTGTGAAACATATTGGAGGGGAGGTAGATGTGAAGGAGCTCGAGCCGAGCTGCTGCAGAAAGCGCAGTGGGGAGGTCGGCTGGTGAGAGAGATCCATCACCCGTGAGGACGTCTTGGCCAAGATAAAGACGGATTAGATCACGGCTGGACAAAAGAAGCTGTGGCAAAGCAGGAAGGGAAACTCCCTCCAAATCAATGCAACGCAACCTGCGGGGGGCGAGAGCGGGACATCCCAGGAATTCACTGGGAGAGACCGTAGGTTCGGGATAAGGCCAACTTAGACAGAGGTGTTCCAATGCTGGGAACAACTCCGTCCAAACATTTGGTTTTTCTAAAAGAGACTCTGACATGGTAAGATTGATTTCGAATATACGATCAGGATGTCGTTTGAGCGTAGAAACGACATCTCGCTTGTCCTTGAGAGACAGCTTCCAATTCGGGTTGTACTAACAAATGGAAATGGGCAAGGGTGGCCAGAGATCCAGGGTTGTCCCGCATTGCTTATAGCTCGTGCCAGGCGCCAATCCCAAGTGGCGACGTGGCGTGGGGACGCGAATTCAAGATTGTATTACGTTGTAATGAGGCGGCGACAGGTCACCTTTGTGGTGATTCCCCATTGATCCATAATAGGGTGTACATCTCATCTCGTTGACCATTTTTGTCTAATCGTACTATTCTAGCCCGTTTGACTTCACATTACGCAGACTTAGGGCTGTTATACATGGATCGTGTGGGGGATTTTTTTTCATGAGTGAGCATGCTGTGCTTGGGGAGATACTGGAGAGATACAAGGGATTTATTCTCATCCAACTTCCTGGCCATATTCGGGACACCATAATAGTGTAGTATAGCGCCAATGGTGCACTGGAAATCCCACTTGCCTTGAAAGCCAGTGGCACAGGTTCAATACTGCTTGCCTTCAAAGCAAGTGTGGTCGCCTTGAAAGCGAGCGGCATGGGATCGATTCCTGTTCGGGGTAACAATTTTTCGTCTCCTTATCCAGGAAGGGAGGTATCCGATGAGAGAATGATTGTGTAACAAGTGTCGGAGCGCCATCAGCTGGGGGAACGCCCTGGTAATGCTGACACGCTGACAGACACAGTTCTATGAATCACGCCACATCCAGATTCCGAACCAAGTTTACAAGTAACAATTGGATCACTGAACCAACTCGAGTGCCAAGGCATGGTTATGTGCAGACCGTGCGTACATACAATAGAACCACTAGAATGTAGCAAACAATGGAGTCGGAATTGTGTAGCAGCAGGCGAGCGCAAAGGAGTGTGAGCTGGAAGCGGACTGTGCGGATACAGAACTCAGTTGGGCACGGGTATTTAACTGTTCGGATACAGAACTATGCACTGTAAGCATAGGGCACAAACGCGAGTCCTGCGGGAACCCCCACAAGCTCGTAGCATCAGCAGTGCAAATTTTCAATGCACTCAGGACAATACTCTCTGGAGTAGAAAGCCTTTTTCTTGAGTACCAGAATGATGTTTCGTCATTGGATGGGAACAACGAAGCCGATCGCACACAGTGACGTGAGCTTCTCAAGTTGTTTAACAACGTGAAGGCATTCAGGTGCCTCAAGTTCTTGTCAGGGTGCTATCTCATTCTCTACAATTGGACGACGGGGAGTCACCCGTGAACTTTACCTCAACTGGAGCGGCTCAAATGCTTTAAATACGGCGATACTGGAGATGCATTCGCCGGATTCATCGATGCCCGCAGGAATGCAGGCCACCCCGTTACCCTCGTCCCTCGTTGAACACGCCTTATTCGGACAAGGTCCTGGGTCTTTGTGCAGAGCGAGTGGTCCATGTGCCACGAGTACCGGCATCATCCCGACAGTTGAACTTGGCTCTCCAGATGTGACGCAGAGTGATTCATCTATCGCCAGGGCTGCTATTCATACCCCTTCCGACTTTTATTCTCACCATGGTCATGGCGATCTCAGTCACCGAGGATGTCATGTCACCGAGATGTCCCCACATGGATGACCTCCTCATGAAGATATGCTGGTTTCCTCCCGTTTAAATTTACTCTGCGTTGGTGTAGTTGGCCTATGATAATAACACCACGATGGGTGTCTTCATTATGTATATATGAGTACTTCTGTCATCTCTACCTGGAGAAGATAAACTAGCTATGTCGAAGATAGTACTCCCGAAGATTCTCTGCCCAATCGATGGATGAATCAGGGTGATATCGATCCTTATCGGCACTTGGCTTGAGAATACGGTATTTTGTGCAGTTGCAATATGCCCACCGCTACGACCAGGAACGTAAAAAGTGAACACCGACAAAGCTATCGTAACTGTAGCTCTGTGAAGTAGCATCTAAATTCCGACATCTCTGAGTTCGAAGGTGAGATACAAGACCAATTGCGTGATGGTGCGACCATAACGCTTCCGTTAAACGAAACTTGAAGGTCATCCGGCAGACTGGAATGAGCAGTACATGTTCAAATTTGGGGAAACGAGCGTAGAACCCCTAGTTGGGAGTGACAGTGAGAAACATTTGGTGTATCGCATAGACCAGAATGGCAAGGAAGAAGTAATCCACTTCCAAGAAAGTAGTCTCCATAGATTCTCGGTCAGCTGACCTCATGGGTTTTTTTTTTTTTTTTTTTTTTTTTTTTTGAATTCTCATTTATTGTCCTTAGCCGTAGGCCATCAGACATGCTACGAGAGAATATATACATGCGCGGTATGGTAATCATCGTAGACTAACAGGTGAAAAGGGTGTAAGATGTGGAAGGGGGCATTTCTGAGGTGTAAGGTGAAAGTGGTTGTAGGTATAGAAGAGACGGGGCCAAGCCGTCAGCTTGGCGCAGGGTACTCACGGAGGTTCCCATGGCCGTGGTGGGCACAGCCAAAGGAACGCCTGACCGGCACGGGATGAGGGGTGGAAAGAGGTGGGTAGGGGATCCAGCCAAGGGGCGTGGTTCCACAGGCCGCGGTGTAGAAGGAAAGTTCCCCAAAGGGGTTTGAAACGGGGGGCGGTCCAGGTCGATGACAAAGGACGATGACGACGGCCCGAGACAAGCCGACACGGAAGGACGCGGTCGGCAAGGGGAGTGGGGCAGGGTGAAAAGGAAGGTAGGGGTGAAGGAACGGGCGCCAGCACGGGCATGGGTGAAGGGGGCAGATCAGAAATGATCGGGTCAATAAGGTTTGATGTCAGACCAGGGAACGCCTTGAGGCAAAGGGGAGGCAAATGGTCGACAAGGGTTGAAGGGGGTGAGTCCGCTAGGGTCAAGGGTCCGAAGACCACACCAGACGGAGTTGAGAGGGGGGTAGGGTTGATGCGCCGCAGGACTTGGAGAGTCGACTGGACACAGGGAATAAGGGTGGAAAAGATGGTGCACACATGGAGATGCTCGGGATCAGGGAGACCCGGGATGTCGCAAAAGAAGTGCTTGAGGTAGTAAGAGAAGAGGGAGAGTCGGCGAGTCGGATGGAGGCGCATGATGAGCTCAGCAAAGAACTCGGCCTGTTCATCAGAGACTCTGACCGAAAGTTTGTAAGGGGGCGGGTTGGTAAGGGGGGGAAAGGGGGAGAGATAGTCCAGAAAGTCCGCGCAAAGGCTCTCAGAGAGGAGGCGGAGGCCGGTGGACCAGGTGAAGGAAAATTGGAGGGTGAGGAGGAAGGCCTGGGAGAAGAGGTGGACTCTGTCGTCGTTGTAGAACGAGGAGACCAAGTTGAGAAGGGCATGTTCGAGTTCTTCGGACAAGTAGGAGGTGGAGGGGGTGTCGCCTGGCCGCGAAGGCGACAGGGAGGTCCGCGCGGAGGGTCCTGGCAGTGAGAGAGAGCAGGCGGAGACAAGGTGAAAAGGTTTGGGGGTACACTTAGGTGATGACCAGCACGAATCAATGGGAGCAGGGCTCAACCAAGAGATGGTGGTGTATTGTCTCTATTACCACCATTGTGGCAGATTGGACATCTGACAGTTGATGCTACAGAGATCTTCATCACAATGACAGAGCCAGGCAACTGTGGCCCACTTTCCCCTTCTCTTTGCATGCTCCCAG